>ERZ1032623.28-NODE-28-length-26799-cov-44.241699_pt1 | contig 26799 bp, 10 predicted proteins | sample MGYA00518160_ERZ1032623 | MGnify/ENA primary metagenome ERZ1032623 (study PRJEB33719, sample SAMN04261367) | wastewater metagenome | biome: periurban shantytown; feature: human; material: feces | host: Homo sapiens | place: Peru: Lima | collected 2013-01-16 ...
GCGTGGATATCCACGACAAGCACATCGAGGTCATCGTGCACCAGATGCTGCGTCGCATCACCGTGATCGACTCCGGCGACACCGACCTGCTGCCGGGCGAACTCGTGGACAAGGCACGCTTCAAGGCCGCCAACATGGAAGCCGTGAAGAACGGTGGCAAGCCGGCCGCCGGCCGTCCGGAGCTGATGGGCATCACCAAGGCTTCGCTGGCCACCGATTCCTGGCTGTCCGCGGCCTCCTTCCAGGAGACCACCCGCGTGCTCACCGAAGCCGCCCTGAACCAGAAGGTCGATGACCTGAAGGGCCTCAAGGAGAACGTCATCATCGGTAAGCTCATCCCGGCAGGTACCGGCCTCGCCCGTTACCGCAACGCCACGGTGGAGCCCGACAAGGCCATCCGCGACACCATCTACCCGAACTTCGGTTTGGGCGGCGAAGGCACCGACAGCTCCTTCGGCGACACCGACCTGTCCGATGTGGACTTCTCCAACATCGACTTCGGCGACCTGAAGCTGGGCGATGACTTCAACCCGGATGACTTCCTGGACGACAACGGCGGCCAGACCGATCTGGGCGACACCCTGTGAGATTCCCCTCACGATAGTCGACAGACGAATCATCTGACATAGCGAAAGGCGGAACCGACCAATACCGGTCGGTTCCGCCTTTCGCCATATCTATATGTCGTGGGATTGCGAGGTTGTGGATTAATCGCGGGGGAGGGTTTCGCAGTCGTCTTTTGACGTTACTTGATCTTCTCCGAAAGCGTGGTTTCCAGATTCTTCAACGAACCGCTGAGATCGGCCTCCTTCGCGGCCTTTTGCAAATCGGACTGATCCAGGGTCGGCGAATCGATGTCGGACATCTTCGCATGAAGATCCTGAAGCTTTTCGTAATCGGCGGACCCATACTCGATATCGTTGAGATTCAGATCGGCCATCTGATCCACAATGTCCTTCTTCTTGCTGACGCTTTCCTGCATATCCGCGCCATACTCGGCATAGGACTTGACGGGAACCTTGGCCAGATCGCCGGCGTCGGCGGCACAGCTTTCGAGCGCCTTGGAAAGATCGCGATAGTACGAAGACATGTCGGCGGAGTCGAATTTCGGCAGCTTCGTGCAGGTATGCGTCATCTTCATGAGCGCGGGCATGGTCTGGGCCAGATCGTTCATGTACCTCTCGTATTTCGCACGGTCCCGCTCGAACGTCTCGTACTTCTCCTTGACGTCCTTGTCTTTCTTCACGGCCTTCATGGCAGCCAGCTTGTCGCTGTCCTGCTTGAAGGTCTTCAACTTCTTCTTGCCCTCGTCATAAGCGGAGGATGAATCGTTGTCCGTTGCGCTCGCCGCCGAGCTGAATTCCTCATTGATGGCTGTATAGCTGCTTTCCAACGCCTGCGTTTGGACCAGCGCTTCCTCGTAATCGGAACGGCTGACGCGATTCGTAAGGAAGAACACCGCTGCCAGCGCGATGACGACGACTGCGGCCACCGCGCCGATGATAATGGCGACCGGCGGCTTATTTTTGGCCGCGGCGCCGGCTTGCTGGGAAGGAAAGTTGCCGGGCTTTGGCGGTTGCGGCTGTCCGTATTGAGGCCCGCCCGGCTGTGGCTGACTGTAGTTTGGCGCCTGCGGCTGCGGAGGCTGGTTATACTGCGGTTGCCCATTCTGCGGTTGACCATACGGAGGAGTGTTCGCCGTGAGAAAAGTCCTTCTTAGCCTTTTTCCTTTTTTTGAATGTCGAATCCGTGAACACGGAGGGAAACATCGACGTGTCCGTCTCTTTTGACGAGTTACAGCATAATATTTTGAGATGGAATATGCGAGCATCGTATTGCAGAATGAGTATCGTCAGACGGCATGGACGTCACCTTCCTACAATGGGAATATGAGTTTTCTACCTTACCCGCCGCCGCCCGAACCAGGGTGGTATGACGATGACGTCACGGTGATGGCGCAACCCACAGCCGAACCCGTCGACAATGCCGCCGATTCCTTGGAAACACGCGAACGGCTCGCCGCACAGAACGAATCGGACGACCACGATATGCAGGATGTTTCCGTTGCGAAGGGCGACGCTGCCGTTTCGGACGAGGACGATATCGACTGGGACGGCACCGTGCTTTCCGAAGCCTTCACCATGAAGCAGCCGAAGCACACGTACGTGCTGGACAACGAGCAGACCGGACAGCAGGTGATCGTGGATATGGGCGTGCTCCTTGGCCGCAAGCCTTCGGCCGAAGTGCCCGCCGGCGCCAAATCGGTCAAGCTGGAGGATCCGACGCGCACAATCTCACGCAACCATGCGGCGATCAGCTTCGACCAGGATGGCACGCTGTGGATAGAGGATTACGGTTCGCTCAACGGCACGTACATCATCCAAGACGATGTCGAAACCAAAGTGGAACACAAGCCGATGCAGCTGGAGGCGCCATGCACGGTGCGTATCGGCGACCAGTTCTTCCAATTCCGCAAACAGTGAGGGCGTTTGTCAGTGAAGACACGATTACGCTGACGGACTGCGTTGACGATTTGTGTTGACAGCGTCGGCGCGGACGGTTAGCGGTAAGACGATAAGGGGTTGTCACGGAGATTCCCGCGACAACCCCTTATGTTTCAAATAGTCTGATAATCGGCGTTAGCTCACTGCTGGCGCAGACGAATGGCCGCGTTGATGGCCGAATCGTTCAACTGGCCAAGCCAGGCAAGCAATTCCGGATAGATGTACGGATTGCGCGCAAGACACGGACGAAGCTCCGGCGCTTCGCTGGCGATACGGGCCATCAACATCTGATCGGTGGTGGTCATGGCCAGTTCCGCGGTGAACCCCGCGTCTGCCGGCGATTCCTGGGCCGCGGCATACTGCTGTTCGGCATACTGCTGTTCCGGTTCGTTCTGCGGCTGGCTCGATGAATAATCGGCCACTTCGGACAAATCGGCGGGATTTATGTATGGGTCGACATACTCGGTCGAAGCCTCGTTAGACGCCGCATAGGCAGCGTCCTGACCGTATTGCTGGTTCACCGGCTGTTCCGGCTGATACTGCTGCTGGAACTGTTCCGCCACTGCCGGCTGATACTGCTGTTCCGGCTGGACCTGTTCGGCAACCGGTTCGGCCATTGGCTGGGCCGTCGGCTCGGCAATCGGCTGCGGCTGCACGCCATTTTGCGGAACCGGCCAGCCCATCGCCACCAGCTGCTGGCGGGCGCGCTCATCGCCGAATTCGGCGACCCAACGCTTCAGACCCGGGTACGCTCGCGGATTGGCAACGACATTCGCACCGAATTCCGGATTCTCGTACGCGATTTTCGCCAGGAACACGGGATCGGCGTTCGGATCCTGCACGGCCGCCACCGCGGCATCGAAATCGACCATCATGATCTCCTTGTCTCGTGGTCTGTAACCATCTTATTGAATGACTCGTAACGTTTGCAACGTACCGTCCAGCACATCGTCGATATCCTCGTCATCGCCGATCTTGCTGACGTTCCAATCCTCGTCGCACGGCATATCGGAACGCATGTCCACCACGATGACGGTGATGTTGTCGCGGCCGCCGGCGTTCAGCGCGGCATGTACCAGCATGTCCGCGGCCATCTGCGGGTCGGCGTACGCCGCCGCGATCTCGGCAAGCTGCTCACGGCCGATCTGCGCATGCAGCCCATCGGAACAGATGATGAACCGTCCGTCCGCACGCGCGGCGTACCAGTCAGGCTGGATGCCGGCAGGCGCGCCGACACATTGCGTGATGATGTTGCGCGGAATGCAACGGCTCGCCTCATCGGGCAGCATCTGCCCCGAATCGATGGCGTTCTGCCGTTCCGAATGGTCGCGGGTGATGCACGTCAGCGAATCCGCCAGCCACGCGCCATTGCCGTCGGCGCGCATATGGTACGTGCGGGAATCGCCCACATTGACGATGTAACACCGTTCGTCGGAACATATCGCGTCATCGCCGACACGCGTCGGCAGCAGCACGCCGCTGATGGTAGTGCCCGCAACGCCGCCGAGCTGCTCACCCAGACGGAGCACCTCCTGCTGGGCAAGGATCAGCGTTTCGTCAATCGCGTCAAGATCGCGCGTCGGCAGTTCGGCCAAACGCGCGAACCGTTCCGCAACATCGGAACTGGCCTGCTTGCCGCCCTTGCCGCCACCCATGCCGTCGCACACCACATACACGCCGTTGCCTGCGCAGGCGCTGTCCTGGTTGTCTTTCCTACGCAAGCCGATATTGCTGTTCAGACCGACCTCAATATGTTTGACGTTCATGAGTCCCGCCCTTTCACACCGATTTTCCGCAAGCGGATTTTCCGGAAGTGGAACACGTCCGCAAGCGATAGTTTCGCCCGCCACCTGCGGAACGTCGGCAGCGAGCCGAGCATGAACTTTCGTTCTTCGGCGATGTCATGCCAGTAGCGTTCCGCATGCTCCTGCGTGACATCGCCTCCGGAGAAGGCCGCGTAATCAGCCTCCCTGCCCAGCGCGAGCAGTGTATCGGCTTCGAAGCCCATCTGTTCGGCGATGGCCTGCGCCTGCTCGTTTCTGGTGCCTTGGACGTCAAGGCCGCTTTGCCGGGCAAGCGCCGCGACCGCCTGCCATCCGGCAGCGACGCGTTGCGATGCGCTGCCATGCCTGCGCGCCCGAGCCAGGGCGATCGCCTTGATGGCGAGCAGCAGGCCGCAGACGATGAGCACCGTCCACAGAGGGCTGCCGTAGATGGCGACTTTTCTGACGATTCTGCCGAAACGCTGCCAGAACAGGCTCGTCGGCGTCTCGTCGGCCATGCTGCCGCCAAGCGACGTTTTGCCCTTGGCTTGGTTGTCGTCACGCAGCGGATCGGTAAGCGGCACCGGAGGCTGACGCACCAAGGTCTGCGGATTGGGCGGAGTGAGATTCTGGTTCTCGTCGGGAACCTTCGTTTCCTTCGGTGTCGGGTAGAACGCCACCCATCCGTAACCGTCCAGCTTGATCTCCACCCAAGCGGTCACATCGTTGCCGGTGAATTTCGTGGTGGTGGTTTTGCCATGCTTCTCGGTGCGGCTGTCACTGATCTCGCCCTCGTCGTTCTTCGGCAGGAAGCCCAGCACCACGCGGCTCGGCAAGCCGAGACTGCGGGCCATAAGCGCCATCGCGGAAGCGTATTGCTCGCTGTCTCCGACCATCGCACTGCCGGCGAGCAGCTGGTCGATGCGATAGTTGCCGTGACCGGCTCTGGACGGGTAATCGCCATTCAAACCATGGGAGAACCAGCCGGATTCCCTGAGCTTGTCGGCAAGAGCCTGCGCGGCCTCGCCGCCCTTGGACTGGCCGCCCGCAATCGCGGTGGCCAGCTTATCCACGCAATCGGGCACATCCTCCGCCTTGGGCTGGCTGATGGAGGAAGCATTCGCCTTGGCGATCTCCTTATCCGTCGGCGTCCGTGGAATGACGCCGGTTTCCGTATAGGACAATCCCGGAGAGGTGCGCGAAGGGTAGATCGCCGACATGGTGTCGGTGTTGTAGTAGAACGAATCGGCGTCCGACGATGTGGCGAACTTCACGCTGGAAGCCGCGCCGGCCATCGGCAGCCAATAGTCGCTCAAACCGTCATCGACCGTGAATTTCGCGGTGAACCGCTTGCCGGTGGCGTTGTTTGTGATGGAATCGCCCACACGATGGTAGTTGGAGGAATCCGAAGCCATGGTGGAATCGGACAGGTTCCACACATTGCCGTCGAAACGGTCCATAACCGCCAAACGCACCGTGGAACCGGCCGGCAGATCGTCGACGGTCAGCAGCACATCGTCCTTATGGTTCTTGATATACGAACGCATGCCGCTCAACGGGCTGGTGTAATCGTACGGGCTCAGCGGCGGATCATAATGGTCGCGCAGAATGGTGCGGTTTTGCCCGACCACCAAGCATCCGCCGATCGCCACAGCCGAAGCCAGCAGCACGATGACTACGGAACTGAGCCAACGGCCCAATTCCAACAGTTTCCAACGCGCGCTGACCCAAACCACCAGCACGACCGCCATAATCGTGCCGATCGCCATACGGTAGAAGCCGCTCGACGTGCCAAGCAGCGCGCAGATCGCGAGATTCGCCACGACGGGAACGACCGCGACCATCGTAAGCCGGCCATCCTCCGCAACCGCGAAGATACCGGCCAGCAGCGCGGCCCACAGGCAGATCGTCCACACGGCGAGCAGCGAGCCGTCGCCGGTGCCGGTCGGCGGGTCGATGGCCAGCAGGTATTTGAACGAGCCGAGCATCCGCATCCACCCTTGCGTCAACGTGCGCAATGTGGGAATGACATGGGCGATGGTGGTGCCATTCAGGAAGATGACCGGGCCGACCACCAGCTGCGCACACGCCATGAACAGCATCTGCCACCACAGGCGCAACGCGGGAACGAGACCGGCAAGCGCCACGAGCGAGCCGATGATGGTGGCGGGGATTGCGGCGCTCGTCCAAGACAGGGCGGAGCCGTATACGTCGATGAGGTTGCTGGCTGCGGCGATGGTCAGCAGGGCGGCGACCGTGAGGCTTGCGTATTGCGCGGCGTGTGGCTGGTTGGTGTTGGGCATGGCTGGGGACTTGCCGCTGCGGGACATCCAGATGACGGAGTGGGTGGAGTCCGCCCATGAGCCGGTGCCTGTGCCGGTCGCCATGCCAGTGTTGGTGTTGGCGGAGTTGGTGCCTGTGCCGGTGAGGTTGCCGGTGAAATTGTCGGTGTTGGTGAATGTGGTGCTCATGCCAGCACCCCCATGATCATGGGGAGGTCGTTGAGGTCTCCCACGGTTGCCAAGGTGAAGTCGGAGTAGCGTTTGATGGCGCGCGGTTGGCCGGTTGCGGCTTGAAGCACCACGCAGGTTGCGGAGCGGGGGAGTGCGAGGACCATGTGTTTGATGTCGTCGATGGTTTTGAGCCTGCCGACGGTGAAGAAGTAGAAGGATGCGTCGGGGGCATGTTCGAGAGTGGTTTGCGCGAGGTTGGGATTGTCGTCGATGTCAGGGTCGATGCCGCTGCAGCCATCGAGAAATTCCGTGGCGTTGCGCGGAATGGCGTGCGTGGAACCGGCATGCGCGGTGACTGGCCGGTTCTGCTGCAGGCATTGCACGCCGATGGAGGCGTGGACGGATACGGCCAGTTCGAATTCCTGGGAATCGATGTAATCATCCGGGTTCACGCTGATGGTCAGAGCGGTGTCGGTACGGCGGGTGGCTTCGTATTGGCGGATCATAAGCGATCCGGTTTTCGCGGAGCTGAGCCAATGCACGTTGCGCACGTCATCGCCGGGCTCGTATTCGCGCAGGCCGTAGAAGTCGAGGTCGTCGTCGACGATTTCGCCGCTTGGCTGACCTTCCAAATCGCGTGGAATGCCGGCGTTCAGGGTGCTGAGCAGCACGGTCTGCGGATGAATGAACACGTTGATCTGGTCCACGAGTTTCTTTTCGTGGCGGATCAGACCGAACGGGTCGCCTTTGCGGATGGATAGCGGGCCGATGGGCAGCACCGCGCGGCTGACGGCGGTGAATTCCACAGTCGTCTGGCGTGACTGTCCTGCGGCGAGCATGGGAATGGCGAACCGTTCGTGGTTGTCTCCGATGGGCAGGTCGCCGCGCGCCGACGTGGTGGGGGTGCGGCCCGGATTGTCCACGCAGACGTCGACTTTCACCGTGTCTGACACCGTGACGCGTCTGCTGGACACGTCGATGGTGGCTTGGAACGAGGTGTTGCCAAGGGAAAGCATGACCGCCGCGGCCAGCATGACCGCGAACACCACCGCCATGGCCAGCAGCTCATGCCACCCCAGCAGGACGAACGCCACCAGCGAGGCGACGGCGAGCGCCGTCACCGCCCAGCCAAGCGGCGACACGTATGAGGTGGCCAGTCGCTTGATGCGATGTTTGAGGCGGCGTAGGGATCGTTGGATGGTCCGTCTGCGCTGCACTGTGTGCGAATGCCGCATTCCTTGACCTTTCGGATTGTGTGGTGCGTATGCCGGGGTGGATTGTGTTTCAGGCGTTGGCGCCCAGGGTCGGGGCCGGCACGTCTTCGAGGATCTGGCCAATCATCTGTTCGGGGGTGTTTCCGGCGAAGGTGGCTTCGGCGGTGAGGGTGATGCGGTGCGCGAGCACGGGTACGGCGAGGTTTTTGACGTCGTCGGGCACTACGTAGCCGCGGTTGTCGGAGGCGGCCCATACGCGCGCGCAGCGGGTCAAGGCGAGCGCGCCTCGCATGGAGGAGCCGACTTGGATGCGTTCGTTGTGGCGGGTGGCTTCCACCAGTCGCACGATGTATTCGAGGATCGCGTCGTCGAGATGCACGGTTTCGCTGATGTTGCGCATGCGCAGCACGTCTTCGCCGGTGAGCACCGGATGCACGGTGGCGGCGCGGTCGGTGACGTTGACCTGTTTCAGGATGTTGACGCTCACGTCGTGGCTTGGATAGCCGATGGTGGTTTTGATGAGGAAACGGTCCATCTGCGCTTCCGGCAGCTTGTAGGTGCCGAGCTGTTCGATCGGGTTCTGGGTGGCGATGACCATGAACGGCTGCGGCACCGGGTGGGTGACGCCGTCGACGGTGACCTTCTGCTCTTCCATGACTTCGAGCAGTGCGGACTGTGTTTTCGGTGAGGCGCGGTTGATTTCGTCGGCGAGCACGATGGACGCGAAGATCGGGCCTTCGCGGTATTCGAATTCGCCGCGCTTCTGGTCGTAGTAGGTGACGCCGACCACGTCGGACGGCAGCAGGTCCGGGGTGAACTGGATACGTTTGAACGACATGTCGATGGAGTTGGCAAGGCCTCGCGCCAGCTGGGTTTTGCCGGTGCCCGGGTTGTCTTCGAGCAGGATGTGCCCGCCGACCACCATGGCTGTGGCGCATTGGCGGATGGGTGCTTCCTTGCCGACCACGACCTGGGAGACGTTGTCTACGAGCTTGGCGAACTTCTCATGGAATTCGGTGATGTCTTTGCTGGGTGCGGTCATCATGGACGTGTCGACGACCGGCTGGGATTGTTTGACGGGCTGTACAGGCTGGCTGGGCTGGACGGGTTGGGTTGGCTGGACGGGCTGCTGCGCGGGCATTGCGACTGCCGGATTGGCGGCCGGTTGGCGAAGGTTCTGCGGCATCGGCTGACGGAACCGCGGCTGGTTCGGCGTTGCCGGGGCGGACTGTTGCGGCAACGCCGGTTGGGTGGTGCCGTGCGCGCTCAGCAGCGTGCCCTCCGGATCCTCATCGGCTTGCGGCTGCTCCGGCAGATTCGGCGTGTGGAACGCCGGCTGCTGCTGGCCGGGTTGGCTGGGAACGCTTGGATTATGGCCGATGGAACCCAGCTGGGTGGCGTCATCGAAATCGTTGCTCATGGGTTGCTCCTTGCTTGTTGTGTTGCTCGTGTGGATGGTTCGTTGTGTTTGCGATTGCTGTGATCGTCCGTTTCACCATCTGGCGTAGTAGGCCAGGCCGCGGATCCAAGGCTTGGATGCGCCGTCGACGGTGGACAGGGCGACGGAGGATGCCACAGGCCGGTCATTCCGCGTGGCCGCTTCGCCTTCCGTGGACGCGTCAGAATCCGATGGTTCCGACGGTTTTGATGGTTCTGAAGGTTCCGACGGTTCGGGTTTCGGCGTGGGAGCCTTGTACCTGTCATGGTCCAGCAGTGTGCCGCCATTGTCCTCGTTGTTGAGCGCGGTGTCGGTGCCCACCACCTTCGCCTTCCACGCGTAATCGGCTCCGGTCGGCAGCACATCCTTGACGTTCAGTTTGTCGGAGCCCAATGCCCAGGCGACGTCATAGGATTTGCCGTCCGCGGTGAAGGTGATCACGGTTTTGCCGGGCTGGCCGTACATGTTCACCGATCCGCCGCTGACCTTGATGATGTTCGGATCATTGGCGTCCCACGTCAGCATCGGCGCCTTGACGGCGGCCTTCACCTTGCGGACGTATGCCGGATCGGCCCTGCCGGACTTGGAGGTGCTTGCCGCGCCATTGAAATGCTGCGTGACGGAACCCGAGGAACAGGACTGCCATTCCTTGAGCGGGAAATCGTGCGATCGTTCGGAAGCGCCGGCATGGTAGGAGCCGAGTCCGTCCGCGCTCACCGTGAACCCGTCGGCGTGGCCGTTCTCCTTCCAACTGACTACGCACACGTCGTCATGCCCCTTGACGCTGACCGATTCGGGCGCCTTCACCGCGTATTTCGGTGTGAAACGCACGGTCGAATCGTCGCTGGTCGTTTTCTCCTTGCCGACCACCGCCGCCTTGATGGTGTATTCCCTGGTGTTGAGATCATGATCCGGAATCTTGAAATCGTAGGATCCGGAACATCCGTCGATGCTTGCGCTGACATCTCCGGAAATCTCGACGGCCTTGCATCCCGCGTTGCGGGTGTTGCCCACGGATTCGACGGTGACGGTTCCCGTGGTGTCGTCGTTCGTCACGGAGATCTTCGGCGCATCGGGCTTGCCCCACGGCTTGACCGCGTCGGACGCCTTGGACGGTTGGCTCCAATTCACCTTGTTGTGGGCGCGTACCGTAGCCGTGTACGAGTCGCCGTCGGAAATCGCGTTGTTATCGAAAACAAAATCGATTCCGGTGGAATTTGTCGTCTGCTTGGAAGGCGCGTTCCTGCCGGACAAAGTCACCTCGTAATTGTCCACCGACGAGAAATTGCCGTCCGGAGCCTTCCACGTGACGCTCACCGTGTTGCCCTTCACACTGGCCGTCACATCCGTCGGCGCATCAGGCAGCTTGTCCGGCGTGCCCTCGACGGCGTTGGAATCCTTGGACCAGCCGACCTCGTTCCTGGCCTGCACCTTGAACGAGTAGGTCTTGCCGTTCTTCAACCCGTCGATGAGACAGGAGGTTTTCTGCCCGCACGAGCGCTCGCCGGACGCGTCTCCGCCCCACATCACCTTGTATTCGGTGATCGGGCTGCCGTTGGCCGAACCGGCCGTCCAGCTCAGATTCACGGCGCCATCCTGCGGGTCGCCGGACACCGCGGAAAGCAGCGGCGCATCAGGCTTGTCCATCACCGAAACGCTGATGGTGCCGGTCACCTCACGTTCCTTTGTTTTGGTGGCGTCGCGCACGGTGACGACCACCTTGTTGGTGCTCGCGCCGATGTCGGAAGCCGCCCTGATGGACACCACGCCGTTGGACGGGCAATCCACCGTCAGCTTCGACGCGCCGTCGGATGTGCATCCGGTCACCGTCAGCGGAGTGTCGGGGAACGGATTGTACGCGTCGGACAGCAGATTCACCTGCTCGCTGGAACCGGCCTTGATTTTCACGGTCTTCTCGGTGACACGGGCGAGCGGCCTGTTGGACGCGGTGACGCGCACGGTCATACCGGCGCTCACCGTACCCTTCGCATATTTGATCGAGACGGGCACGCTCACCGTGGTGCCCGGCGTGGCCGTCTTGTCCGCGGACACGGTCAACGTGCCGGAGGGAGACACTCTGGCATCCACACTGCCGGAATTCACGCCGCCGGAATACGAGTACTGCTTCTCATCCTCGTACAGGCCCGACGCCGAATGGGTCAGCGCCGTCAGATCGATGGTAGTGGCCTTCTCGCCGGCCACCACATCGACGGTGGAGGATGAGAACGTCGGCGGTGGAACCTCACGTCCGATCACCGTGATCGGAAGCGTGAGCACCGCCGAATTGACGATCTTCACCTTGTCGTTCTTGTCTCGCTTGCCGTCCACCGCGGTGAAGGTGATGGACGCGGGACCCGCGTAATCCTTCGGCGCGGTGAACCTCAACGTCTGGTCGTTGACGTACAGGTCGCCGTCCGCGGCCTTCGTGGCGCTCACCGAATCGGCGCCGTCCACATACGCGGTCTTGCCCGCGCCCACACGCACGTAGTCGGCGATGTTGATGGTGATGGTCTCACGCGCATTGACCTTCAACGCCGGCGCCTTCGGACGCAGAACCGGCGGAAACACGCCATATGCGGGCACTTGGATGAACGCGGTGGACGTGATGCCGTACGTCGTGTTCGTGACGGTGTACGGCACCGCGCGCGCCTCATCGGTCAGATCAACGGTGATGATGGTGGAATCCTTGCCGCCCTTGACATGCGCATGGTCGGTCGCGGAAGGATCCACGCCCACCTGAAGCTCGTCGGCGGTGCCGGACGGATTGGCAATCCACTGCGAAACGTCCACGTCCACGGATTTCTTGTCGATCGTGGCGGCGGCCGGAACACGGTAATCGTACGCGGTCGGCGGGTCGATGGCGGCGTTCTCGTCGACATTCACCGTCAACGTCGCCGAATCGGACAGGCCAGCCTTGTCCTTGACGGTGTAGACCACGTAATACGTGCCCGCCTGCTTCGGCGTGGTGAACGACAGCATGTTGTCAACGACCTGAATGCCGCCGATGCCTTGCGATTCCACGTCCTTGGACACGGTCAGATCAGTATTGTCCCCGGAAATGTCGTTCTGCGCCACCGGCACGGTGGCCGCGGTGTTCGGACGCAGCGTGATCTCGTCGTCGCGCGCGTACACACCCGAATCGGCTCCGGATTTGAACACGCCCACACGCACCTGCGCGGTGGCCCTCTGACCGGTCCAATCCTCCACGGCGTAGGAGAACGTGTCCGTTCCGGACGAATCGGCATACGCCTCATACACCAGATACGTGGCGCCCACCTCGCTGATACGGCCCAGTTTCGGCGCTTTGTTGCCCAAGCCGAGCAGCTGCACGTCATCGCCGTCAGCGTCGATGCCGGTGAGCGTGATCGGAATCTGCACCTTCTGCCCGGCCGCCACCTGCGCCTCGACGTCGGACGGTGTCGGAGCCGCCTTGTTGGACGCGTCCTTCTGATGCACGTTGATGGTGATGGTGGCCGAGGCCGCGTTGCCGAGATTGTCCTTCACCGTGTAGGTGACGGGGAAGGAGCCGGTTTGTCTGGTGGCCTGATAGCGCACGGTGTCGCCGGACACGAACACCAGACCCTTGAACGTGTTCTTGTCATACTGCAAGTCGTTCTGCAGGCTCACCGTGGTGCCGTCGGAATACGTGACATGGTCGAGCACGTCCACGGACACGATGCCTTCGGTGCGCACCTGTGTGGTGATGTTCTCGGCCTTCGGCACGGAATTCGACGTGGTCAGCGCCGGCGGCTGCAGGACGATGACGCCGGTCGACGATCCGGCCGCGTTGGCCACGGTGTAGGAGATCCGCACCGGCTCGGTAGGCACCTGACGCGCGGTGATATAGACGCGCTTGTTGCTCACCACACCGGTTTTGATGCCGCTTTGCGCGTCCGCGGTGACGCTGGTCACCGACAGCACGCCGCCCATCGGGTCGACGTCGTTGGCAAGCGGCTCCACAATCGCGGTATTGTCCGCGCCTAGCAGCGCCACATCGTTCGCCGCGATCGGCTTGGCGGCGTCTCCGGCCACCGCCTGCACCTCCACACGAGCCAGACCGGTCGACGGAATGGAACCCTGCGTGATGGTGTACGGCACATAGTAGGTGCCGGGATTGGAGGCGGTGAACGTGATCGACATGTCGGTGGCGTTCATGGTGGTGGCCGCGCCGGACGGCGTCTCCACCGCGGTCAATTCGGCCGGTTCGACGGACGTGCCGTGCACGTACGGTTTGAGCGCGATGGTGGTGCGGGTGTCGGGCGTGGTCTGTTTGACCACGGGGTCGATGACCGCGCCCAGCGTGTTCGCCGGTTTCACGGAGAAGTAGATCATGCCGGTGCCGGTCTGCTGGCCGTCGGACACCGTGACCTCGATGCCCGCCCTGCCGGACGACATCGAACCGGCGTTGAAGACCAATTGTCCGTCGGCTCGCGTGGACACCGTCACCTGATCGGTGTTCTGCGGCGATGCCGACACCAAGGTCAGCGGATCGCCGTCGGGGTCGGAGAAGCTGCCCAACGCGTTCGCGGTGTACGAAGCACCCTGCTCCACGTCGATTTCCGGCGGAGTGTCGCTCTGCAGCGGCGCATGGTCGTCGCCGCCGGCCAGCGTGAGCGACACGGTGGCGCTGGACGTCTGCCCGCGCCCGTCGGAAATCTCATAGCTGAAGGACACGTTGCCCGCGGCGGCACCGGAGGCGTCGAGCTGCAGATATCGGCCGTCATAGACGGGGGAGACGGTGATGTTCGCGCCATCCGGAGCGCTCACCGACGTGATGCGCAGCACGGAACAGTCGGTCTGCTCGTCGTTGCGCAACACGTCGAGAATCTGCTGCGATCCCACGCGCGCGCCGAACGAATCGTCCACGGCCTTGATCTGCCCCGACTGCGCCGAACAGTTCTTGCTGAAATTATGCTGGTTGTTGGCGCTGTCGTTGTTCTGCTGCTGTTGCTTCGACTGCTTGGTCTCCACCTTGTTCCACTGGATTTTGATGACCTTGGTGGACTCCTGCGGATTCCACACATTGCCGTTGACCACGTCGTTGAGCACCACCAGACGATGGTTGGTGCGGAACACGAGCTGCGAGGTGGGATTGACATCTTCCAACGAGGAAAACTGTGCGTCCTTGTCGTTCGCCGCGCACACCCTGATGTAATTGTTGGCCTTCTGCGCCCACGCGGCGAACACGCAGCCATTGGTGGACACCGGCTGCGCGGCATCGCCCTTGCCGGCGTTCGGCAGCTGCGTGACCTTTTTGCTGCCCAAATCGACCATGGCGATGCCCCGCGGCGTGGAAACCGCCACCCAGCCAGTCTGCCTGCCATCCGTGGATGGCGCCTGCAACGTCGCCTGACCCTGCAGGCCGATATCCGCGCTGCCCTTCGGCCAGAACACCTTGCCGGCACCGGCTACGACCGGCGTCTTGCCGACCACGGTGAACGATTCGACATTCGTGGCGCCCTTGATCGTCGCATCCTTGCCGGGCGTTCCCTGAGGTCCGTCGACACTGAGCACCGCGCCGTCGGACGTGCGGTAGCCGTAGACGACACCGTCATGCGTCACCGCGATACGGCCACCCGACCCCAGCTTCATCTTCGGCGAATCGGTGGTCGGATTCATGGATTTCACATCATCGGCGGACCCGACCCACACATTGCCCGTCTTGACGTTGATGAACGCCGCGGTGTTGCCTCCGACGACGGTCCGCATATCCGATTTGATGGTGGTGTTGCCGTTTTCGCTGACGGTGGAGGCCTCGATGTTGCTGGCCTTCGTACCTTCGGAGATCACGGTGGAGCCATCATGCTGGGCCACGTCGAACCGGGCCGCAGTGGAGGCGACGCCCGCGTCGGCGTCCCGGTTGCGCACGTTGAAACGGGCGGCCTTGCGGTCCTTGAGCGAAGTGACCCACACGGTGCCATCGTCGAGCTGCACGTGACGTTGCGTCACCGAACTGACGATGACGGCCCCGGCGACGATGCCCAGCAACAGCAGCAGCATGACGATCGGCGTGATCCACCGGCGACTGCCGGAAGGCAGCAGCTTGCGCAGCATCGACCCGAATCGCAACTGCCGTTCGTACGATTGCGCCGACTGGTTCTCGGCGTTCCTATGCTTGCTCATCGACTGGCTCTTCCCTGATTGTGCCCAAACTTTGCTTGACCGCGCATCCGACCGCATGCGCCTACCTGTTTGCCCGCATGCATGCCGGGCTGTATTGGTTCGTATCGGTTCATGTCACCCGCATCCGGCCGCAAACTCACGGCTTGGCCGCGCACGCGATCATGGGATTCTCGGACATCTGCCGGTCCGCGCGAACCAGACTCACCTGCACGCACGTCTGCGCGCCGTCGGCCGGATCGATTTCGATACGCGTCGACTCCGTGGTGGTGCCCTGCGCGTTCGGGTCGGTTCCCGAATCGCCGACCAGCGACCACGCGTACGAATCGCCATCCTTCGGCGAAGGATTGACCCACGTGAACCGCACTTTGCCGTCGGCGGTGTATTCGCCCGTAAGATCCTGCACGCTCGGCACACTGCCCGACGTGATCGCCGAATCGGGATCGTCCTCGGCATGGTTCTGGGCGCCATGGTTCTGCACCTGCACCTTGCTGTTGTCGGAAGCCGCATCCATATTCGGCATGACGACGGTGACGAACGCCAACGCCATCACGACCACGGCGGCCGCCGCAGCAACCGTGACGGCCAACGGCTTCACCCACCGGGCATGCTGTTTCGCAACCGGGGCGGACTGGTCGAATGTGGAAGTCTGCGCGTACATGTTCTGCGGATAATCCGGCACACCCTCGACGGTGGTCTGCACGGCACGGCCATACAAGGCCTGTTGCACGCGCTGCATGTCGCGCGCGAACTCCAACGCGGAATAGTAACGATCCTCGGGCGTACGGCTCAAGGCCTTACGCAACACCCGTTCCACTTCGGCCGGCACGTCGGGACGGTTGAGCTTGGGCAGCGGATTGTTGAGAATGACGGACTTGAGCCGTTCGGCCCGCACCTGCCGTTGGGAATCGCCCAGCACATCGGCGTAGAAATACTCGTACGGCGATTGGCCGATCAGCATGGCGAACAGCGTGGCGCCAAGCGAATAGATATCGGACGATTCATTGCCGCCACCGCCTTGGGCAAGCACCTCCGGCGCGGCCCACGCGATGGTGAAGCCGACACCCGGACGCCCATAGACGGTCCCGGCGATGCCGAAATCGGCGAGCATGGGCATATTGTGCGCGTTGATGAGAATATTGCTGGGCTTGATGTCTCGATGGATGATGCCTTTGCGATGCGCGGTGAACAGCGCGCTCGCCAGATCGATGCCGACGGTGAGCATCTGGTCGGCGGTGAGACGGCCATGCTCGAGGAACGTCTTGTAATTGCCGCCCGGAGCGTATTCGAACACGGTGTAGCCGCGCCCGTTGACGGTCACGCCGTTCTCATAGACGGAAAGAATGTAGGGGTGTGTGGAGATCTGCCCCATGAAATTCGCTTCGGAACGGAAGCGGACCGCGGCACGTGGGTCGAGCGTGTTCTTGCTGATTTTGATGGCCACCTGACGGGCCGGGGAAAGCTGCTGGTACAGGTACACGTCGGCTTCGGAACCGGAGCCCAGCCGTTTGATCAGTGTGTAGCCGGGAATCTGAGGGGGAATGCTCCTTGAGGCTTCCATGCTTCCTCTTTCTTGTAGTTCCTGCCCGGTTCCGTGCGTTGCGTCTATGCTTCGACCGTACTCGTCGTCATGGGCAGGCCGTCTGTTCGCTGTTGAACCTTCCCGGGCTGCGCCGCTAGTCAATCTTATTGGTGGCGGTGTCCGAAAAACTTTGTAGAGGGTATCGATGTCCATATGTAAAGATGGCGGTGTCCACGATGACGTTTTCAGGACGGCTTCGGACGATGATATGCGATTCGTGGCCGGACCGTTCGGCTAAGCTGGGGAGACATGATGGATGTGGACGATCTCGATGACGTGACATTGGTTGCGGGGGCACCCCGCAGCGGCAAGACCCGGTTCGCGCTGGACATGCTGGTCGCCGCGATGAAGCGGCATGGCGACGCGTACGCCGTGATGACGGTCTCCGGCAGACAGGTGGCCGACCGGCTCGGCGACACCGTGATCCGCGAACTGTCCGCGATCTCGCAGGCACGCCCCGTCACCACCCTGCCAGCCGTCGCGTTCCGCATCATGACCGCCGTGCGATCGCATGCCGGACAACCCCTGCCGAAACTGCTCAACGGGGCCGAACAGGACGTGGTCATCCGCCGCGTGCTCGACAGACATGCCGAACATGCCGAGCACGGCGACGAATGCTCCACCTGCGCACTATTGCGCACCTACTTCGTGGTCGCCGACTGGTCGGGCATGGTGGTGGACGACGCCACCGACGCCTTCGCCAACCAGCTGCGCGACATGCTTGCCCGCATGAACGAGATCGGCGCGAAACCGGAACTCGAAGACGCGCTGATTTCCCGCGCTGCCGACGAACACGGCACGCTTGACGAACGACGCGAACGACTGCGCGTGCAATGGCGGCTCGCCTTCGCGCTGCGTGCCGAATACAACCAGGCCATCAACGAGGCATATCCGGACCAATACCGTCTCGACGCCTCGCAGCTCATGATCGACGCCGCGGCCGCCGTGAACGAAGCCAAAACGTCCGACCTGCCGAAACTCGTCATCGTCGACGATTTCCAGGACGCCACACTCGCCGGCTTCGACTTTCTCACCGCATTGCGCAACCGTGGCGTGCGTCTGCTGCTCGTCGGCAACCCCGACGAGGCGGTGCAGACGTTCCGCGGATCGTACCCTGAATATCTGTTCAACATGGCGCAATCGCGATTGGGCGCGCGACTGGTACGGCTGGAACCGTCCCATATGGCCGAAGGCACGGACCTGGCCGCGGTGGCGAGCCGCGTGAGCCTGACCATCGCCAGCACGGAATCGACCGACGACGCGCTGGCGAACCGCCCCGGCAAAATGCCGGCCATCGCCATGCCGGAGACGCACGACGGCAGTCTTGAAGCCGCGATGTACCGTTCCGCCGTCGAAGAACTCGACGACGTGGTGTGGAAAATCAAAACCGAACATCTCGAACACGGCCGCGACTGGAACGACATGGCCGTGATCGCCCACGACAACGCCACCGTGCGCACGTTCGGCGAACGGCTACGCGCCGACGGCGTGCCCGTACGCTATTCGAGCGTGACCCGCCCCCTCAAGGACGAACCGTTCGTGCAGGGCCTGTTCTCCATGATCGAACTGGCCGAACTGAAACGGCAAGGCATCGCCACCTCGTCCATGAACCTCGACACGGCCGGCGCATACGTGCGCTCACGCGTCGCATCGATTATGAACTCGCCGCTGATCACCACCCCCGGCGAACGTCCGGCTCGGCTGTGCGTGGTCGAATCGGCGATGAACGCGCTCGGCTCGCTGGCCACGGTTTTGCATGACGATACAGCCGATCCGACCACGTCCGACACGTCCGGACGCGCGCTGCTGCCACAGCTGATCGACGATTGGAACGATTACGTCGAAACCTTCCACACCGCACGCGTGGCGGCATCGGCGTCGGACACGGAAAACGCTGCCGACATGGGCCTGCCGGCAATCGACACCGACGACCGGCTGATGACGGGAGAGCGTGCCGCTGAGGACGCGGACGAACCATCCTTCGGCATGAACGCGCTGTACATCCTGCTATTGGAAGGCGACACCGACCGCGTGCTCGACGCGATCGCCTCCGTACTGGGCCGCAAAGACCCCCAAGCGCAAGCCTTCGCACGCCTGTGGAAAACGCTTGACGATACCCTGCGGTCGGAGGCACGCCTGACATCCCACGAACCGCAATACATGCTCGACTGTGCATGGCAGGCGTTCGGCAAAGCCGAAATCTGGCAGAAAACGGCGTTGCGCAACAACGCCGAAGGCCGCGCGGCCAACGACCGGCTCGACACCGCGATGCGCCTGTTCAGCTACGCGTCCGGCGGCGAATCGAACGGCGTGACGGCAGCGCACACCATCGACGCGTTCATCGAACAGGTCCGCGCGCTCGCCATCGAAGCCGACTCCCTGGCGCACACCGCGCCGATCGATCAGGCCGTGACGCTCACCACGCCCGCCGGAGCTGCCGGAAAACATTGGAAACTCGTGTTCATGCCTGCGTTCCAACAAGGCCAATGGCCGAACCTCGCGCCGCGCAACACCCTGTTCGGCGGGGAGGAACTCGCCGACATCATGCTGCATGGACGACTGTCCGACGACATCGTCACTTCCGCAGGCCGCGAAAACGCGCAGCTCGCCGCGGTGCTCGCCTCCGAACAGAAAAGCCTCCTTGTGGCGCTCACCCGCGCCGATGAGCGCGTGACGGTAAGCGCGGTCCTCAACGAAGACCATGTGCCGTCCGACTTCCTCTACGGCTACCTGCCGGAATGGTTCGACCGCGACCGGGATGCCGATGCGGAAACACGCGTGTACACGGCGGTCGGCGAGGCCGGCGAATACGCGGGACTGGAGGCCGACCCACGTGGCCTGGTCGCCGCCTCGCGAAGCGTGCTGGCCCATGCGCCGACCGATTCCCCCCAAGCGCGCGATGCCGCGCAAGCCTTGGCGTTGTTGGCATCGCATGGCATCGCCGCCGCGAATCCCGACAATTGGGCGTTCCTTACGGAACATGCGGGAGCCGACGATATGACGGAAATCGACGGCAAGATGGAATCTGACGGGAAAACGGAGCATGCCGACAAGGCGAAGCTTATCGAACAACCGGAATCCATCGAAAAAACAGACGGCCAATCCGACGTGGTCACCCTTTCTCCATCCGCCGTGGACAGTTTGTGGGCGTGCCCGGTGTGCTGGATGCTGGAGAACCGTTTCGCCGGCCCACGCATGGGCAGCGCGGCCACCAGCTTCGGCTCGCTCATCCACGCCGTCGCGCAACAGGCCACCGAAGCCGGCCTCGACCTGCCCCAAAACCACACCGCGGTAAGCGACGAGGACAACATCGACGAAATCACCCAATGGATGATCAGCCGATACAAGACCCTACGTGGCGACCTCAACGCCATCGACGACCCCGAGGAACGGTACAAGGCGCTCGGCAAGGACGCGAAAGCATCGGTCGCATTGCGCAACATCGCCACATATTTCGTCAAGTCGAACCGTACGGGATACCCGTCGAACAACACCGAAACCATCACCGTGGGAACATTGGACCATGCCGAAGCGGAACGGCAGTTCGCCGCGCGATTCGACTTCGACGACATCCTCGACGCCTACAACGCCATCGACGGCAACGCTCCGATCTCCCGCGACGAACTCATCGCCATCATGGGCGCGCTCGTCGGCGGCTGGCCGGAAACCGGCATGAGCGACCGGCTCACCGTACGCCTGTCGGGCAGAATCGACCGTCTTGAACACCGCCGTACCGCAGACGGCCGCGAACAGGTACGGCTGATTGACTACAAAACCGGCAAAGTGCCGAATGGACGCTCCCTGTTCAGCGACCTGCAGCTCGTCTGCTACCAGCTGGGCCTCGCATTCCCGGAACACGACGGAAAACGCGGCGCGCAGGCGATCGCAACCATGCCGGACATCACCCAAAGCGCCCTGTTCCACGTCATGGAATACGCGGCACCCGCGCCACGCAAAGGGCAAGGCGACGAAGCGTACCACCAGCAGGCGCTGTTCGCCGGCGGAAGCATCAACGCGGGCGATTTCATACCCCGCAAATACGTGCCCAAAATGGCCAGCGTCTTCACCAGCGGCCTCGACGACGTCGAACGGCCGGCGCAGGTCAGCGAAGAACATTGGAAGCAACTTCTGGAATCGCGGTCGAAGATGACGGTATGGTCGCTGACCATGATCTCCCGCGTCTTCTATGCGGCCGCGGCGAGCCGGGCCACCCGCATCACCGCGCGTCCGACCGTGGAACACGTCGGATACTGCAGAACGTACGGCAGTGGGGTCTGCCCGGCCTGCCAAGGCGAGCAGAACACCGTATTCGAAAGGACCGTGGCATGAACGGGAGCAACGGTATGAACGGAAGCATGTCAACGAACGGGGCCACAGCAAAGGGCGATGCGATGGGCACTGCGCCGGCCGCCACGCCGAAATTCACCGACAGTCCGGAACAGGCCGCCGTCATCCAAGCCCCCTCATACGAGGACGTGGTCGTGGTGGCGGGCGCCGGCTCCGGCAAAACCTACACTATGACCCGCCGCATCATCACCCTCATCGACCAAGGCATCAGTCCCGAGAAGATTCTGGGCCTGACCTTCACACGCAAAGCCGCCTCCGAACTGCTTTCGCGCGTTTCCGCTGCCGTGACGCGCAACCAGGCCGGACGTGGTACGCGCGTCGCCTTCCTCAAACCGGAAGTCTCCACCTATGACGCGTTCTTCCAAACCATCGTGCGCCAATACGGCCTGCTCGTCGGCTTCGACCAAAACACGCAGCCATTGAGCGAAGCCGGAGCGCTGCAGCTCATCCACACCGTGCTCGACAAGCACATGGACCAGCTCATGGCCTTCGACCAAGGCGGCGACGAACTCGGCAAATTCTCCACCATCGCCGGCAACGTGTTCACCCTATCCAACGCCATCGCAGGAGCCATGATCGGCAGCGACTGCACCAGCTTCGACGAAGCCGTGGAACGCGTGCGCGCATGGGATAAGGCGTTCGTGGCGCAAGTGGCCAAAGCGCTTGAAGACGAGGACGTTCCCGATGACGAGCCGAAAGTGGGCAAGGCTCCGAAACAGAAGAAAAAGGAATCCGACACCGCCTTCGAAGCGCGCAAACGCGAATACCGCGCCCAATGCCACCAACTGTGCGTCCACAACACCGCGAAGTTGGCCGGCACGGCCCGCAAACGCGACCTGCTACTCGACCTCGTGGCCGACTACCACGCCGAAAAACGCGCCCTCAACATGGCCGAATTCAGCGACTTCACCATCGCCGCATTCCAACTCGTCACCCGATTCCCCTCCATCGGAGCCACCTACCGCAAACGCTACACGCACGTGCTGCTCGACGAATACCAAGACACCTCCACCACGCAGGCGGCCCTCCTGACCGCACTGTTCCACGCCGATTCCACCCATCGCAGCGCGGTGAACGCCGTCGGCGACCCCTTCCAATCGATCTACGCATGGCGAGGAGCCAGCCCAGGCGCATTCCGCATGCTGCAACACGACTTCGGCCACGACGCCACCGACAAGCCCTACACGCTGACCGTCACCCGACGTAACTCGCGCATGGTGCTCGAAGCGGCCAACAATCTGACGAAACCATTGCGCCTGCCCGCCAGACGTCGCGGCAGCTCGCTTATGCGCGAAGTGGACGTGCCCCCGCTCGCCAACATCGACAATGCCCCCGAAGGTACGCTCGGCGTGCTCGGCTACGCCACATTCGGCCAGGAAATCGACGCCATCGTACGCTTCGCCAAACAAGCGATCGCACTGCACACGCCAACCGAAAACGAGCTCGCCGACGGAGCCAAAGACAACCGTCCGCACGTGGCGCTCCTGTTCCGCTCCAAAACGCAGATGCCAGCCTACGAGGACGCACTGGAACAAGCCGGCCTCACCACACTCGTCGTCGGCCAGGCCGCACTCCTGGAACGTCCCGAAATCAAAGACATCCTCGCCCTGCTGCACGTCGTATGCGACCACACCGACAGCGCCGCGCTCATGCGGCTGCTCGCCACGCCACGATTCGGTCTGTCCGCCGACGATCTGCAGGCGCTCGCCGGCATCGCCGAACGGCTCAACACCGCGCAACGCTACCGCGCGCTCGTGTCGGCCGGCATCGTGGAGGCGGATGCGAATCCGTCCGACGCCGACATCCGCGCCACCGTGCGCGCCTACCGCGACCAAGTGCCCAACGCCGTCTTCCTGATCGACGTGCTGCTGCGCGGCGATCTGCGGCACCTCGTCGACGGCGTATTGAGCCGTACGGGAGCCGCGAGCGTCATCCACGCCGGTCGCGTCATCCAACAGGTGCAGCGCACGGCCGGCCATCCGTTGCCGGAAGTGGTACGCACGGCCATCACCGCGCTCGGACTGGACATCGACCTGCTGCTCGCCGAACGGATGCGGCATCCGGATGCCGGCAATCGTGCCACATCGCATGCCGCTTCGTCACTCGACGCGATGCTGTCTCTGGTGGACACCTACTTGCAGGAAATCGCCGCGCAGGGCACGCCAAGCCTGCGCGCGTTCATCTCGTGGGTGGATTCGCTGCGTGACGCGTCCGACGACAACGCCACCGCACCAGATACCCCCGTCGATGTGGTGCTCATGACCGTGCACCAGTCGAAAGGCCTGGAATGGGACGCCGTGGCCGTGGTCGGCATGCGCGACGGCACCTTCCCGTCCAGTCAAGGCGACCACCTGAGCGTCAAAACGGACGAAGACCATCCGGGCGGTCGGCGCGACGGCGTATGGGAGCCGCCGGAATACTTCGAAAAAGCCCACACTTGGCTGGAAGACCCGTCCGCGGTGCCGGTTCCGGTGCGCGCCGACGCGGATATCCTGCCACGATTCCCGCACGACGCGCCCATCGGGGGCAATCCCGTGGAATCGCTCGACGGATTGGACGATGCGGAAGTAATCGACGACGAGGTGTTCGGCACCTTGCGAACCATGGCCGTCGACGATATGGAAGGAATGGATCCGGCAAGCCTGTACCTGACGCAACAGGAGGAATACGGCCGCCGACTGCACGCCGACGAACGCCGTCTCGCCTACGTGGCGTTGACGCGCGCCCGCTACGAGGCGCTGCTCGTATACAGCGGATGCAACGAGACGAGCCGCGACTCCCGCCTGGCGGAGGGAAAGAAAAGCGCCGCGCCGTCGAATTTCTGGCTGGAGACGCGCGATTCGATGAACGGAATCGTCACCGCGGTACGCGAACCGGACAACCTGTCCGACGATGTGGACGGCTCCCCGCACACGCTGGGACTTGACCTGCCCGACGGCTATTTCGTAGGCGAACACGCCCGCGATTTCGAGAATGCCGTGGTGGGCGATGCGTGGAACACGCCGCTCGAACCGGTCTCGGACGACCATACTTTGCCTTGGCCGTGCGATCTGAGCGCCGATGTCGCCGACAGGCTGCGTGCCGCGGCCGAACAGGTACGTGCCGTCGAATCCGACGAACCGAATATCGCTGAATCCACGGGAACGCAGGGCGACGTTGCCGATGAATCCGCCACGCCATCGCCGGAAACCGGAAACTCACTGCTGCGTCTCGCCAAACTGCTCGTCGCCGACGAACATCTCATGCCGGAACCGGACGTGGCTGACGCAGGCGAATCGCAGGACGCCTTCGACGAGGCCGTGCGTGCCAAAGGCGAACGTATCCTTGCTGCCGGCCGCCAAAACGTCACCTCGCTGCAAGCGCGCGCCGGCTCCATGGGCGAGCGTGACTCCCGCGCCTACTGGCGTGGTCTGGTCCGTCCGATTCCGCACGTCGCCTCGCCGGCGGCACAGCTCGGCACGCGGTTCCACGCATGGGCTGAGCGTTTCATCATGGCGGATGCGGACGTCGACGGCATCGGCGGTACGGAAGGTGCTGCCGGTATGGCCGCGCAGTCGCGTGCGGAACTGATCGCATTGATAGGTGATACGCAAGTCGACGCGGACAACGGCGGCGTGCAATCGCAGGACGCACCATCGCAGGACGCCCAATTGCGAGACGAACGGAAACTGGCCGCTTGGCAGCGTCGTCTCGTCGCTTCGCCGTGGGCAAAACGACGTCCAGCATGGGCGGAACGCCAGCTCGTCGTCGACATGCCCCAGCTCGGCACCATCGTCAACGGCAAACTCGACGCGGTGTTCTTCGGCGGTCTCGACGAAACGGACGAGACGAAACGCTACACCGTGGTCGATTGGAAAACCGGCGTAAAACCACGCAAACCGGACGAAATCAAGGAGAAGCTCGCACAGCTCGACCTGTACCGCCTGCTGCTCGCGGCGATGGAAGGGGTGCCGTTGGATGCAATCGACGCCTGTCTCTACTATGTGAGTGAGCCTCACGAGGCCGATCGGGAGCTTGACGCCCTCGACAAAACAGAAGAAGAGATCCTTGCCGAGTTGAGCTACGGAATTCCGCAGCAATCCGACAACGACTAGTGCCGGTGCGCAATGGCTCCTTGACCGAAGAAAGCGGGGGAGCGGCGCTTTCCGGCCTGCCTGCGGGAGAAACCGCTATGCAGGCAGCGTTGTGGAGGAACGCCGCTACCCTCGTGCAGCATGTGTGGGCGGGCGCACATGCCGGACGCAACGACAGTTAAGGAGTGTTTGATATGGCTGCGAACAGCGCAACCGCAATCCCGAACGCCGGCATGGGTGCCGGAACAAACAACGCATCGGCAATCGTCTTCCGTCCCATCGTCTGGGGCGATCTGGACGCGGTGGTCGACCTGTTCGACCGTACCTGGCCGCAGGATGTGGACAAGGTCGGCGCGGACATGTCGCGGCTGATCTCCCGATATTTCGTGCTGCACTACCTGCTGCCGACCACGTTCGCCAACGGCGCGTTCGCCGCCGACGGCACACTCGCGGGCGTCACGTTCATCCGCGTCGCCGGCGAGGCGCCGCAGCTCGACGAAATCGAAGTCGGCGAGGAAATGAAGGCCTTGGAACGCCGCATCGACGCCGATCCGGAGGCCGCCAAGCATATGGCGGCGCTGAAATCCGGCTTCTCGGTGGAACTCGATCTGGAACGCGAAGGGCGCGCCAACGAAACCACCATGGGCGAGCTGGAACTGTTCATCGTCAACCCCGACGTGCGCGGCCACGGTGTGGGCGGGCAGCTTTGGAGACGCATGCAGGAGCATTTCGCCGCATGGGACGTGCCCGCGTTCTACCTGCACACCGATTCCGACTGCGACGTGAGCTTCTACGACCACAAGGGGTTGGACTGCATCGCGCACCGCACGGCAAGCGAGACGGTCGCCCGGCTCGGCGGCAGCGCCGACGGCGAAGTGCCGCCACTGTTCGACGACATGTTCATCTACCGGGGAAAGGTGACGGCGTGACGGGCGCGAAACCGCAATCGCAATCGCACGAACCGCACGAATCGCAGAAAACGCAATCGCCATACGCGCAGCTTTTCCGCATTCCCGGCACGAAGGCGTTCTGCGTGTCCGGAGCCATCGCGCGACTGCCGATGTCCATGATGGGCCTCGGTATCGTGCTCGCGCTCAACCACATGTACGACAATTGGACGATCGCCGGCGTGATGAGCGCCGCGTACGTGCTCGCCACCGCCGCGGTCACGCCGCTGTACGCGCGCCTGTTCGACCGGTTCGGCCAGCGCAAGGTCGGTCCGGTGATCCTGACGGTGCAGGTCATCGTCATGCTGGGCTTCGCGTTCGCCGCACTGATGCGCGTGCCGATTCCGCTGCTGTTCGT
>ERZ1032623.50-NODE-50-length-19649-cov-8.224150_pt1 | contig 19649 bp, 19 predicted proteins | sample MGYA00518160_ERZ1032623 | MGnify/ENA primary metagenome ERZ1032623 (study PRJEB33719, sample SAMN04261367) | wastewater metagenome | biome: periurban shantytown; feature: human; material: feces | host: Homo sapiens | place: Peru: Lima | collected 2013-01-16 ...
GGTCGCCGCGGGCGTCCTCATCCCGGAAGCAGGGGGCGATCTGGAAGTAGCGGTCGAAGCCGGAGGTCATCAGCAGCTGCTTGAACTGCTGGGGCGCCTGGGGCAGGGCGTAGAACTTGCCGGGGTGCTTGCGGGCGGGCACCAGATAGTCACGGGCGCCCTCGGGGGAGGAGGCCGTCAGGATGGGGGTGGTGATCTCCAGAAAGCCGTGCTCGGTCATGGCAGCGCGCAGGGCGGCCACCACCTGGCAGCGCAGGATGATGTTCTGCTTCACCGCGGGGTTCCGCAGGTCGAGGTAGCGGTACTTCAGACGCTGCTGCTCGTCGGCCTCGCGGCTGCGGTTGATCTCAAAGGGCAGGGAGTTGTAGCGGCAGCGGCCCAGCACCTCGATCTTGCTGGGAACCACCTCAATATCACCGGTGGCCTGCTTGGGGTTCTTGCTGGCGCGCTCGCGGACGACGCCCTCCACGCTGATGGTGGACTCCTTGTTCAGGTCGCGAATGATGGCCATCATGTCCTCGGTCTCCACCACGATCTGGGTGGTGCCGTAGAAGTCGCGGAGCACCACGAAGGCGAAATTCTGGCCCACGGCGCGGACGTTCTCCATCCAGCCCACCAGCTTCACGGACTGGCCCACGTGCTCCAGCCGCAGCTCGTTGCAGGTATGTGTGCGCATCTGCATCATTGTTTTGTCCTCCTATTTTGATAATGATTTGTATAAAACAAGATAGATATTACGATTTGTTTTCGATATTGGCCGGCTTATTCCACGATGACCGTGCCTTCGCTGCGCTGGGCGAGACCCTCCTGGATGATGGCCAGCGTCTCGTCGAAGGGCAGGGTGGTCTGTTCGCCGGAGGCCATATCCTTGCAGCCCACCACGTTTCCGGCGATCTCGTCGTCGCCCAGGAAAAGCACATAGGGCACGCCGATCTTATCGGCATAGTTCATCTTGGCCTTGAACTTCTTCTGCTCGGTGTAGAGCTGGGTGCGGACACCGGCAGCGCGCAGGCGGGTGGCCAGCGTCACAGCGGGGGCCAGATCGGCGGTCATGGGCAGGATCAGCACGTCGGCAGGGGCGGTGGGCAGCGCGGGGTTCAGCATACCCTGCTCACCCAGCACGTAGAACAGGCGGGTCAGACCGATGGAGATGCCCACGCCGGGCAGCTGTTTGTCGGTGTAGTACTCCGCCAGGTTGTCGTACCGTCCGCCGGAGCAGACGGAGCCGATCTCAGGGTGATCCAGCAGCGTGGTCTCGTACACCGTGCCGGTGTAGTAGTCCAGGCCCCGGGCGATGGTGAGGTCCACGGCGAAGTTCTCCGCCGGTACGCCGAAGGCGGACAGGTACTTCACCACGGTGTTCAGCTGGTCAAGACCCTCGTCGAACACCTCGTTCCGGCCGCGGTAGCCCTCCAGCGCGGAGAGCACCTGATCGTTGCCGCCGCTGATGGCGATGAAGGCCAGAATTTCATCCGCTTTCTCCGCATCCACGCCGCACTCGTCCATCAGCAGGGTCCGGACCTTCTCGGCGCCGATCTTGTCCAGCTTGTCCACGGTGCGCATGATGTCGCCGGACTGCTCCGTCAGACCCAGCATAGCGTAGAAGCCATTGAGAATTTTGCGGTTGTTCACACGGATCTGGAACCGCTTCAGGCCCAGGGAGGTGAACGTCTGGTAGATGATGGCGGGAATCTCCGCCTCATTGGTGATGTCCAGTTTGCCGTCGCCGATGACGTCGATGTCCGCCTGATAGAACTCGCGGAACCGGCCGCGCTGAGCCCGCTCGCCGCGGTATACCTTGCCGATCTGATAGCGGCGGAAGGGGAAGGACAGGTCGTTGTAGTGCAGGGCCACATACTTGGCAAGCGGCACCGTCAGATCAAAGCGCAGCGCCAGGTCGGCGTCGCCCTTCTGGAAGCGGTAGATCTGTTTTTCCGTCTCGCCGCCGCCCTTGGCCAGCAGTACCTCGCTGGCCTCGATCACCGGCGTGTCCAGCGGCGTAAAGCCGTACAGGCTGTACGTCCGGCGGAGGATATCCATCATCCGTTCCATCTGCTGCTGCGGCTGGGGCAGCAGCTCCATGAAGCCCGACAGGGTGCGGGGTGTCATTTTAGCCATTGTCATGTTCTCCTTTATCTTCGGTGTTTTCCGTTTCGTAATGTGTCTCTGCGCCGTCGCCGATGGCGTCCGTACCGCTGTCCAGCGTGTGGGACGCAGCCTCCCGCGCGGCTTCGGCCTCCGCCTCGTGCTTCAGCTCCCGGGCCACCTCGCGGTAGATGTCGTCTGTCTCCAGACCCTTTTTTCGGCCTAACTTGCCCACCACGATGCCGCCGGCCACGATGAGCGCAGCCCATACCGGCCAGAACGCCGGTACGGCCAGCGCCAGCGCCAGGAAGGGCAGCATGCCCAGCCATGCGCCGATCTCGGCGTAGGCATCCCGCACACTGTGGTAGACGCCCTTTTTCCGACGGATGGCGGCGGTGCGCTTCAGCTGGGCGAAGCACATGGCCAGCCGCAGCAGAGCCAGCGCCGTCACCGGAATGAAGATGTCGTAGTAGTGTTCGTGGATAAAGCGTATGACAGACTGCATAGACGCCTCCTTTTTTTTCACGGGCGGCGTGAAAAAACGCTCCCGTCCCCTGCGTTGGGACGAGAGCGTTCAAACACTTCGTGGTGCCACCCAATTTCAGCCGCCGTGCGGCCCTTTCTGCTCCTGTTACGGGGAGCGTGCCGTGGATGTTTCCATCCCCGCTCGTCTGCTGTCTTGGCCCGTACTGCCGCGGTGCGCTTTCAGCCGGCGGCGCACCTCTCTGCTGGCGGCGTTGCGCGGGTTACTCCTGCAAAGTCAACGCGGTCACTCTTTATAATAGGCGATTTTTTGCCGGTTGTCAAGGCGGTTCAGGCGGTAAAGGGCTTGCTCTTGGGATTCACGATGTCGCGCCAGTCCAGATAACCCTGATTCAGGCCCAGCACCAGCATCTCCGCAGTAGCCAGATTGCTGGCAAAGGGGATATTGTTCTGGTCGCACAGGTGAGAGATATAGGTCACGTCCTCGTCTGTGACCTTCTGGTTGGGGTCGTCAAAGCACAGGACCATGTCGATCTCGTTGTAGGCGATGCGGGCCGCGATCTGCTGGCCGCCGCCGTGGGTGAAGGACAGGAACCGATGGATGGTCAGGCCGGTGGCATCTGCGATCTGCTGGCCGGTGCTGGCGGTGGCGCACAGGGTGTGCTTGGCCAGGATACCGCAGTAAGCCGTGCAGAACTGCACCATCAGCTCTTTTTTGTTGTCATGCGCCATCAAAGCAATATTCATAGAGGGGCGCTCCTTTCTCTGTTATATCTTCATCAGGGGCATTTTTCGGCCCATGATGCGTTTGGCGATGTTTTCATAGGCGCGGGCGGCGTAGAAATTCCGATCCCGCAGGACCAGACCGCGATTCAGGCAGTAGGGGACGTCCTCGTCCTCCGGAATTACCCCCAGCAGGGGCAGACCGGCGGTGTCGATGGCGTCATCGATGGTGGTGTGCAGGGCCCGGAGCGTCTTACGGGACACGCGGCCCACCACCAGATGCACCGCGTTGGCGGGGAAGGCGGACAGCTCCATGGCGGTGCGCTGGGCGTCCCGCATGGCGGAGATATCGGTGGTGGTGACGACGATGACCTGATCGGCCATGCAGGCCGCCATCTTGAACCCCTGGCCCAGTCCGGCGGGGGCATCCATCAGGCACCAGTCGTACTTCTCCCGTATCTCGCGGGCCAGAGCTGCCAGCTGCCGTACCGTCAGGGCCAGCGGCCTGTCAGCCATGGGTGCGGCCAGCAGGTCCAGCGACCGGTATTTCTCATGGGTCACCACGGCCTGCTCCAGCGTGCAGCGTTCCGCCAGTACGTCGGAGAAATCCATCAGAGCCCGATCGCTGAGCCCCAGCGCCAGATCCAGGTTCCGCAGCGTGATGTCGCAGTCCATGCACAACACGTGCTGGTCCAGCGATGCCAGAGCCAGACCGGTATTGGCGGTGAAGGATGTCTTACCGGTGCCTCCCTTGCCGGAGACAACGGCGATGATCTTTCCCATGTGACCCTCCCTTCTGAGTGCTGCCGCTATTTCAGCGGCGCTTTCTTGATGCGGGCAAAGCTCCGCGGATAGATTGCGGGGGTGTCCTTGACCTTCTCAACGATGACCAGCCGGTGGCGCACCTCCGTCTCCGGCACAGTGTAGTCGCGGATGTCCGCGATGCGGCCGCCCAACTGTCCGATGGCGCCCCGCGCTCCGGCGATCTCATCATTGGAGGACACGGACTTCATGGCCAGAAATTGGCCGCCTACCTTTACCAGCGGCAGCGCCAGCTCACACAATACGTTGAGGTTGGCCACGGCCCGGGACGCGGCGATGTCGTACTGCTGCCGGTGTCCGGCGGCGTACTCCTCGGCTCGGGCGTGGACGCAATCCACCCGTGCCAGTCCCAGCTGGCTGCACACCTCCTTCAGAAAGTCGATGCGCTTGCCCAGGCTGTCCAGCAGCGTCAGATCGAAGTCCGGCTCCAGGATGCGCAGCACCATGCCGGGGAAGCCGGCGCCGGTGCCCACGTCGATGACCCGCTTGCCCCGCAGATCCGCCATAGTCAGCAGCGCCGCGCAGTCCAGCAGGTGCAGTGTGGCCACATCCTGCGGCGCAGTGATGGCCGTCAGGTTCATCACCCTGTTCTTTTCCAGCAGCGCTGCCGCGTAGGCCTCCAGCTGGGGTACGGCATCGGGGGACAGTCCCAGCTGGGCCAGTCCCCGTGTCAGGGACTCTCTCATTTCTGCTGCTCTTTCAGAAGGTCGCGGATCTCGGTGAGCAGATCCTCGGAGGTGGGCTTGGGCTCCTCCTCGGGAGCGGACTCCTCCTCTTTCTTCTTCAGGCTGGCCAGCTTATTCATGCCCTTCACCAGCAGGAACATGGCAAACGCCACGATGATGAAGTCCAGGATAACGGCAAGCAGATTGCCAATGCCCAGCGTGACGGGGTCGGCGCCCGCCTCCACGGCGGCGCTGTTGAGCAGGATGTTCCACTTTGCCAGATCGATGCCGCCGGTGAGCAGCCCGATGAGGGGCATAATGATATCGTTGACGATGGACGTGGTGATCTTGCCGAAGGCGGCGCCGATGACAACGCCGATAGCCATATCCATTACGTTGCCGCGCATGGCGAAGGTCTTAAATTCGCTGAAAAACTTCTTCACAGGTCAACTCTCCTATACGGGTTGTATAATGCTGGATAAATATTCCAAACTGTTATCGAAAATCGTTCAGTGGCGGGGCACCAGACGATCCTTGCCTCCCATGTAGGGCTGCAGCACCTTGGGCACCAGCACGGAGCCGTCCGCCTGCAGGTTGTTCTCCAGCAGTGCGATGAGCATGCGGGGAGGAGCCACCACGGTGTTGTTCAGCGTATGGCACAGTTGCATCTTGCCGTCAGCGTCCTTGTAGCGGATCTTCAGGCGGCGGGCCTGCGCATCGCCCAGATTGGAGCAGGAGCAGACCTCAAAATACTTCTGCTGCCGGGGGGACCAGGCCTCGATGTCGCAGGACTTGCACTTCAGGTCTGCCAGATCGCCGGAGCAGCACTCCAACTGCCGCACGGGGATGTCCAGGGACCGGAACAGCTCCACACTGTACTGCCACATCTGCTCGTACCACTTTTTTGAGTCCTCAGGCTTGCAGACCACGATCATCTCCTGCTTTTCGAACTGATGGATGCGGTAGACGCCGCGCTCCTCGATGCCATGGGCGCCCTTCTCCTTGCGGAAGCAGGGGGAGTAGGAGGTCAGCGTCTGGGGCAGCTTGTCCTCCGGCAGGATCTGGTCAATGAACTTGCCGATCATGGAGTGCTCGCTGGTGCCGATGAGATACAGGTCCTCGCCCTCGATCTTATACATCATGGCGTCCATGTCCGTCTGGCTCATGACGCCCTCCACCACGTTGCCGTGGATCATAAACGGCGGGATGCAGTAGGTAAAGCCCTTGCCGATCATGAAGTCGCGGGCGTAAGCCAGCACGGCTTCGTGCAGCCGCGCGACATCGCCCAGCAGGTAGTAGAAGCCGCTGCCGGACACGCGGGCCGCGGCGTCCATGTCGATGCCGTCAAAGCGCTCCATGATGTCGGTGTGGTAGGGCACCTCAAAGTCCGGCGTCTTTGGCTCGCCGAACCGCTGTACCTCCACGTTGCAGCTGTCGTCCGGCCCGATGGGCACGGAGGGATCGATCATCTGGGGAATGACCAGCATGATCTTGTTCAGCGCGGACTCGGCGTGCTCCTTCTTGGCCTCCAGCTGGGCCATACGCTCTGCGTCCGCCTTGACGGCGGCGTTGTTGGCATCGATCTCCGCTTGGATGGCGGCCTTTTCCGCCTCATCGGTACACTTTTTCAGCCGTCCGAACAGGGGACCGTTGGCCTTGGACAGCTTGTTGCGCTCCGCCTTCAGCGCCTCGCCATCGGCGATGGCCTGGCGGCGCTCGGCGTCCAGGGCAATGGCCTCATCTACCAGAGGCAGCTTGGCGTTCTGGAACTTTTTGCGGATGTTCTCCTTTACCGCCTCGGGATTTTCCCGCACAAATTTGATATCAAGCATTGTGAACCTCGATTTCCGGCTGTTTCACGTGAAACAGCCCAGTTATTTCTTTTTGATGGCGTGGAGCGCGTCCAGCAGATCGTTGAGATCGTCGGTGCCGTAGTACTCCAGCTCAATGCGTCCCTTTTTGCGGCCGCTGACGATGCGGCAGCCGCGGCCCAGCCGCTCGCCCAGTTCTCGGGCGGCCTCCTCGGCGTAGTTGACGGACAAGGGGTCCTTGGCCGGCTTTTCCGGCGTCTCCGCCATCAGCTTCTTAGCCAACAGCTCCGTCTGCCGCACGGACAGCTCACTTTTCAGCACGGCTGCCGCCGCCGTTTCCTGCTGCTTGGCAGGGAGGGGGAGCAGCGCACGGGCGTGCCCGCCGGACAGCCTGCCGTCCTCCACCATGGCCCGCACCGGCTCGCACAGGTTCAGCAGCCGCAGGGCGTTGGCCACGGCGGGACGGGACTTGCCTACACGTTTGGCCGTTTCCTCCTGGGTCATGTTGTACTGCTCCATCAGCACCTTGTACCCCTCGGCCTCTTCGATGGGGTTCAAATCCTCACGCTGCAGGTTCTCGATCATGGCCAGCTCCATGGCCTTGCGGTCGTCGGCCTCAATGACCACGGCGGGCACCTGAGTCAGCCCCGCCATACGGGCGGCGCGCCACCGGCGCTCGCCGGCAATGATCTGGTAATAGCCGGACTGGAGCTTCCGCACCGTCAGTGGCTGGATGATGCCGTGCTGCTGGATGGAGTCGGCCAGGTCGGCCAGTGCATCGGGGTCAAACAGCTTGCGCGGCTGGGCTGCGCAGGACTCTACCTGACTGATGGGCAGCATCAGACTGGTCTTTTCCTCGTGGAGGGCCATCATATCGTCGCCCATAAGAGCGCCGAGACCCTTGCCGAGGCCTTTGGATGTGTTTGCCATACTGCGTCTCCTTTCAGGCGTTTCGTTTCAAAAATTCCTCCGCCAGCGCGATGTAGGCGTCAGCTCCGCGGCAGTTGCGGTCGTAAGCAGTGATGGGCCGTCCGTGGCTGGGCGCCTCGCTGAGCCGGACGTTGCGAGGGATGACGGTGCTGTATACCTTGGTGCCAAAGAATCGCTTGACTTCCTGGGCCACCTGAATGGACAGGTTGGTGCGCCCGTCGAACATGGTCAGCAGCACACCCTCTATGTCCAGGGACGGATTCATGCTGCGCCGCACGATGCGCACTGTGTTCATCAGGTCGCTGAGCCCCTCCAGCGCGTAATACTCGCCCTGCACCGGCACCAGCAGGCTGTTGGCGGCGCACAGCGCGTTCAGTGTCAGCAGCTCCAGCGACGGGGGACAGTCGATAAAGATGAAGTCGTACTGCTCCACCACCTGCCGCAGCGCGGCCTTCAGCAGAAACTGGCGGTTCTCCATCTCGATCATTTCCACGCCCGCACCGGCCAGCGCCTTGCTGCTGGGCAGCACATCACCGTAGGGAGTGGAGACGATGGCCTTTGCCGTCTCCGTGCCGTTGATGAGCACGTCATACACACCGTTGGACACGGACTTGTCCACACCCATGCCGCTGGTGGCGTTGGCCTGCGGGTCGAAATCACACAGCAGCACCCGCTTACCCTTAGCCTTCACAGCGGCGGCCAGATTGACACAGGTGGTGGTCTTACCCACGCCGCCTTTTTGGTTGACGATGGCGATGATCTTGGACACAGCAAATTCCTCTTTCTATATAGTATCCCGCCCGACGCCGCCGTAAACAGCGGTCTCACCCCGTGTGGAGGCGCGGCAAAGGCAGCGGACAGCGCCGCCTTGGGAGTATTATATAACAGGTGCGCCTGTGGATTCAATAGAGAATTTGCAAAAAACAGAAACTGTTTCACGTGAAACGTCGAACTACGCGCCCTGACGCATGTTTCACGTGAAACATGCCGCCTCAGAAAAAGGGGGAGGGTGTTTCACGTGAAACACCCTCCTTCCGTATCTGCTTATCTACTCACACCAGTATCACGCCATCCAGCGGCGGCAGCGTCAAGTGTACCGTGCCGTTCTGCGATAGGAACTGCTGACCCGTCACGGCGTCGATGCACAGCCGTCCGTCCCACGGCAGCGCCAGCTCCAGCGGCGTATCACCGGCGTTCAGTGCCGTCACGGTGCGCTCCGTCCCGTGGAGCCGCTCTACCACCAGTCCGCCGCCCTGGGCGTGGAGATAGCGGATGATGCCGCACTGCATGGATATCCGTTCCGCCCGCAGCTGTCCCAGCCGCCGGAAGAAGGCCAGCAGCGATCCATCCTCACCGCCCCAGGGATAGGTGCCGCGGTTCAGCGGGTCCTCGAATCCCTGCATTCCCGCCTCATCGCCATAGTACAGGGTGGGGGAGCCTGGGAAGCTGTACAGGAGCATAGCCGCCAGACGCAGCTTCTTCTGTCCCCGCGCCAGCTCGGCGGGGGAGAGGCGGTATGCCGCCCGCTGCCCCTTGTCCTCCGGCGTCCGTTCCACACCCAGCAGGGTCAGGATACGGGGCGTGTCGTGGGTCCCCAGAAAGTTCATGGCCCCGTAAAACGCCGCGGGGGGATAGTTTTCCCGTATGGTCTCCATGTCGTCGCGGAAGGCAGCGGCATCACCGCCGCCCAGCCACGCCAACAACGCCGTCCGGAAGGGGTAGTTCATCAGCCCGTGGGTCTCCCGTCCCAGAAGATAGCGCCTGCGTCGGGAGTAGGCGATCTTGTTGCTGCCGTCCTCCCACACCTCACCCAGCAGATAGCCGTTGGGCTTCTCCGCTTGGATGGCGTCGCGGATGGCGGCGATAAAGTCATCCGGCAGCTCGTCGGCCACGTCCAACCGCCAGCCGTCGGCCCCGTCGCGGAGCCAGTGCCGCACCACGGAATCCTTGTCCGAAATGATGAACCGCCGGTAGTCCGGCTGTTCCTCATTCACCGCCGGCAGGGTGTGTACGCCCCACCAGGCATCGTAGTCCGTGGGCCACGGGTGAAAGCTGTACCAGCTGAAATACGGAGATTCCGTGCTCTGGGCCGCCCCCGGCTCGGGATAGAATCCCTCCGCGTTGAAATACCGGCTGTTGGAGCCGGTGTGGTTGAACACACCGTCCAGAATAATGTGGATGCCTCGTGCGTGAGCCTCGCGGCACAACGTGCGGAAGTCCTCCTCGGAGCCAAGCATGGGGTCGATGGCGTGGTAATCTGCCGTGTTGTAGCGGTGGTTGCTGTCCGCTTCAAATATGGGGTTGAGATAGATGGTGGACACCGACAGGCTCTTAAGATAGTCCAGCTTCTCCGTGATGCCCGCCAGCGATCCGCCGAAGAAATCGCGGTTGGTGATCTGTCCCTGCTCATCCGGCAGGAACACAGGCTGGTCGCTCCAGTTGTCGTGGACCCACCGCCGGCCCACCATACCGCCGACATCCGGCACAGAGGTGCGCCGGAACCGGTCCGGAAAGATCTGATACGTCACGCCTTGTCCGAACCATGCGGGAGTGGGCGTGTCCTCATACACCGTTAGCTGCCACCGCACCAGCGCGTCTTGCCCGCACCAGCCGCTGCGGCCGTAGCACACGGTGCTGCCGTCCGCGCGGGTGAACCGAAAGGCGTACCAGCACAGATCCGGCTCTTGCGGAGCAGTGTATATGCCGGAGAAGCCGCCCTCGGCAGGGGGGAGGGGGCATACCTCGTCCACCCCCGCGAATTCGCGGTGTACCAGCAGCTCGCAGGCGTAGTAGTCACCGTCCCGCAGGGTAAAGGACACCTCAGCGCCGCAGGCTACCGCACCAAAGGGGGACTTGCAGGCGGCGTCCCGCGGATCAAAAACAGGAAACATAGAAAGACCTCACACTTACTTTAAAAGGGTATTTTCGCCTATGGCAGTGCCGTCCTGGGCGCGGCTGAACCAGGAGTTGATGATCTCCACCGCCGTGTTGGCCAGCGCCGCGCCGCTGCCGCCCTTCTCGATGACGATGGCCACGGCGATCTCGGGTTTTTCGTAGGGCGCATAGGCCACGAACACGCCGTTGGCGATGTCGGTACCCACCTGAGCCGAACCGGTTTTTGCGCCGGCGGATACCACGCAGTTTTCGAAGGCGTAGGCCACGGAGCCGGACACCGTCAGCTCGTGCATGCCCCTGGTCACAGCATTCAACGTAGAATCGGATATTTCGACAGTATTCATCGGTTTATCGTCGTACATGTACAGCAGCCGCGAGTTGTCGTAGGCTTTGACGTTCTTCAGCAGATGAGCCTGATAATGATCGCCGCCGCCCACCAGCGTGGCCACGTAGTTGGCCAGCTGCAGCGGCGTGAACAGGTTGTAGGACTGGCCGATGGCGGCGGTAATGGTCTGGCCGTCGGTCCACTCCTGATCGTGGCTTTCCGCCCACTCAGGGGAGGCCAGCACGCCGCTGGAGTCGCCAATTTCAATGCCGGTGGACTGCCCCAGCCCGAACTGGGAGGCGTAGCTGTCCAGTGTCCGGATACCGGTGAGCCGTCCCACCTCATAGAAAAAGTAGTTGCAGGAGTCGGTGATGGCCTGAGACACATTGATGCGTCCGTGGGTGGAGCCGGTCTGACTGTAGATCCAGCACATGGGCTGCGGGTCCTTATAATAGGTGTAGATACCGCGGTCCTGGATGATGGAGGACGGCGTGATGATGCCGCTCTCCAGTGCCGCCACCGCCGTCACCATCTTGAATGTGGAGCCTGGGGCATAAATGCCCTGGGTGGCGCGGTTGAACATGGGCAGCCGCTGGTCGTTCACCAGCTCATCGTAGTCCTCGTTGAACGTGGATAGGTCGTAGGTGGGGTAGCTGGCCAGCGCCAGCACCTCGCCGGTTCCCACACTCACCACGGCGGCCGCACCGCCGCGTTCATTGCTGTCCTTGTCGATCATGCCGGAGATGGTCTCCGCCAGCGCCGCCTCCACATCGGCCTGGAGATCGATATCCAGCGTCAGCGCCACCGTGCCGCCCGGCTGCGGCTCACGGGTGTAAAGCTCACCGGTGATCTTGCCGGTCTCGTCGGTGGTGATGAGCCGCCGCCCGTCCGTGCCCCGCAGGTAGGACTCAAATGCCTTTTCCACGCCGTCCTTACCCACCAGATCGTTCATGGAGTACCCCTTGTCGGCGTACCCCACATAGCCGGTGTCCTCGTTGCTGCTCCACTCCTCCTGCCAGATGGGGCCGATAGTGCCCAGAATGTGGGCCGCCAGCGCAGTGTTGTATACGCGCGCTGAAGCGGTGCGGATGGTGACACCCTCGTACCGTCCATCGGTGATGAGACTCAGCACCTCCGTGGACACATCCTCGGCGAAGGTGTAGCTGTCGCGGCTGTGCAGCTCATACCGCACGCCTACGATGAGCCGCGCCTCCCGCTCCGACAGGCTTTCGTCCACGTGGTACAGCTCCCGCAGCTCCGAGAGGAGCTGCCGCCCGCTGGCGCCGGAGGTCAGATCGTTTTTTTCGATAAACTTGTCAAAGGTCTCCGACCGCGCGTTGGAGTACCGCAGGAAGTTGCCCACCCGCCCAATGGGCAGGGTGTCGTTCCAGCCGGTCCCCGTCTCCTCGCACAGCTGCACCAGCCGCAGGATGGCGGCGTTCAGCGCCGCATCATCGTCAAAGCCGCTGCGGTCGAACACCAGCGTATAGGCCAGCCGATTAGACACCAGCACCTTGCCGTTGCGGTCGGTGATGATGCCGCGGGAGGCCGTCACCGTCTCGCTGGCGGCATTACTGGAGATGGATTTGGCGCGGTTTTCGCCGCCGTGGAGGATCTGGGCGTCGTACAGCACCGCCGCGAACAGCAGCAGGAACGCGCCGAAAAACACCAGCAGGGCGATGACCCTCCGCTTGGCCGGATGTGGGTTCTGCATCATGGGAAACTCCTTTTGGTCATGCGCTCCGCGTCAGGCGGAACACCTTGTAAAACGAGATATGTGCCAGCGGCGTGGCCGCCAGCGACAGCAGCAGCTCCTTGCCCATCAGCATCAGCGCCGGACCGGTGGAGATGCTCTGCTGGTACGTCCGCAGCAGGATCTGCAAAAGCCCGCACAGCAGCAGGCCCACGGCGTTCGCTGCCAGCGAGCAGAAAAATCCCGCCACGATGACCTGACCGGACAGCAGCTGCGCGATGACCGCCGCCGCCAGAAAGACCAGGCAGTAGAAGCACACGAACACGCCGGTGGGCATCAGCAGATCGCAGGCCAGCCCGAAGAACAGGGCGTACAGCAGCGACTGCCCGCTGCGCTCCAGCGTTACGGGAATGACCGCCAGCGCCGGCAGCAGGAAGGGGTGGACGCCGCCGATGCGGATGCGTACCAGGATCAGGTCCTGCACCGCCAGCAGCACCAGCGCACACAGGCAGTAGAGTATCCATTTTTGCACGATGGCGCGCCGAGTCATGGCGTCTCCTTTCCCGCGGTCACTCCACCACGTCGAAGTCGGTGATGATATACAGGTCCGTCAGCCCCTCCGGGTCGCAGCGGGGCTCCAGCACCGCGTAGCGGGCCAGCCCGCCGTCGTCTGTGCGCACATCCTCCACGGAGCCAATGGTCAGCCCGTAGGGATAGTACCCGCCCAGACCGGAGGTGACGATGAGATCCCCCGTGATAAGGGTGGAGGAGTCCGGCAGATAGGTGAGCTTCAGCTTGCCCTGGCTCATCAGCGCCAGATCTCCGGCGGCGATGGCCGTCTCTTCCGTGCGGAACACCATAGCGCCCAGCTGGGAGCCGGTGTCCAGGATGGTGGTCAGGCGGCACCAGTTCAGGCCCACCTCCGTCACCACACCCACCAGATTGCCGTAGCAGTCCACGGCGCAGTCGTTTTCCGCCACGCCGTGCTGGCTGCCGCGGTTTAGCACCAGTGTGCTGGCCCAGTTGGACACGTCCCGCTGGGTGACGCGGGCCGCCTCAAACTTCAGGTCGGATCGCTGCTCCCGCAGGCCCAGAAGCTTCCGCAGCCGCTGGTTCTCCTGCGCTGCGGGCTGGGCGCTCTGCAGCTCCTGCCGCAGCTGGGCATTCTCCTGCCGCAGGGCCTCGTTCTCCGCCTGCAATTCCTCCACGCTGGCAAAGTGGTCGCTGATGCCGTCCACCCAGTTCACCACAGCCGATCCGGCTGCGCGGAAGGGGGACGCGATAACGCCCAATGCGTTGTGGAGAAAGCTGGTGCCGGAGCCCATGGCCGAGATGATGCACAGTACCACGGCGATCACCGCCGCGCCGCCCAGCAGCCAGATACCTGTTTTGGTAAAAAATCGCTTCATTGACCGTTTCCTTTCAGCCCAGCAGGGTGATGCCGAACTCCGCCAGCATCCGGCTCAGCAGCAGCACCGGCAGCCCCATCACGTTGAAAAAGTCGCCGTCGATGCGCTCTACCAGCAGCGCGCCCTGACCCTGCACGCCGTAGGCCCCCGCCTTGTCCATGGGTTCGCCGCCGGCGATGTAGGCCCGCAGCTCCGCCTCCGATGCGGTGCGGAAATAGACATCCGTGGACAGGGCGCGGGTCAGCGCCCGCTGCCCCTGACGTACCGTGACGCCGGTACACACCGTGTGGCGCCGCCCCTGCAGCGCCGTCAGCATGGCCAGCGCCTGGGCCTCGTCAGCGGGCTTACCCAGCTTCTTGTCGTCCAGAAACACCATGGTGTCGGCGGTAATGACGATCTCATCCTCCGTGGACGCCACAGCCTGAGACTTCTCGCGTGAGATGTAGCGCACGATCTCCTCCGGCGTCAATCCGTCGGGATACCACTCCTCCACCTGGGGCACGCGGACGGTGAAGTCACGGATGCCGATCCGCTGCAAAAGCTCCTGTCTCCGCGGGGAGCCGGAGGCCAGTATGATCCTCGCCATACCGCTCACCGCCCCGTGGAGCCGAAGCCACCCGTGCCGCGATCCGTCTCGTCCAGCGTGTCCGCCGGCACCACCGTGGGCTGCACCACCGGCGTCACCATCAGCTGGGCGATGCGGTCGGCGGGCTGGACGGTGTAGGCTTCGCCGCCCAGATTCACCAGACCCACTCCGATCTCGCCGCGGTAGTCGCTGTCAATGACGCCCACGCCGTTGGACAGGCACACACCCTGCTTGATGCCCAGCCCGCTGCGGGCGAACACCAGCGCCACGTAGTCCGCCGAGGGCAGGGCGATGGCGATGCCGGTAGGGATGAGCCGCCGCTCACCGGCGGCCAGCGTCACCGGCTGGTCGATGCAGGCGTACAGGTCCATGCACGCTGCGCCCGCCGTGGCGAAGCGGGGCAGGGGGATGTCCGTCCCGATTTTGGGGGACAGAGCTTTGATCTTCAGTTCCATAGGCAAATTTTCCTCAAATATTGAAAACTATCTGTAATATACTATCGTGATTATACCGCGAGTTTACTCAACGCCGCGGTAAAACAGGCCGCGGGTCAGGTCCTCCGGCGTCCAGTTGCCGCCGTTCTGATACCGCTGCAGCACCTGCACGCACTGCTCCGGTGTCTCCGTAGTGAACCGCAGCCGCCCATAGGTCAGGCCGCAGCGCCGCATTTCCGGCTTGTCGGCGAGGAACAGCGTCTTGCTGTTCTGGATCTCGCACCGGCAGCCGTAGCCGCAGAGCACAGGGAATCGTGCGCCGGTACGGTCAGTGAGGACGCTACCTGCCCCGTGGGTGCAGCCCACGCTGCATCTGGTGAAGCAGTTCTCCGTCACCATCAGCGGCAGCCGCCCGTAAATGATGGCCTCGCAGGGCAGGTATTTCCGGAGATCCCGTACCTGCTGCCACCTCAGCTCGAAGGAGACTGTCGCGCTGGCCAACCCCTGCCCCTGCCAGAACAGCAGGGCGCGGGAGTTGAAAATGTTCAGTCCGAAGTCGCCCCGCAGCGTCCGGTTCAGTCCCCGGGCGATGGGGAGATGGCCCAGATTGCCTATGGCCACCGCCGACGCCTCGGGGTGCTGCTCCAGCAGCTGCCGCAGGGGCGTCTCGTCTGCTGTCCGGAAAATGCGGGGCAGCACGGCGCACAGCTCCGTCTCGCCCCAGTCCAGTTCGGGGTCCAGCCGCTCCAGTTCTTCCACAGGAACATACACCGCCGCAGGCTTTTCTGCCAGCAGCGCCGCTGTCACCTGCTCTGCCTTCTGCACGGAACAGGTGAAGCGCATAGCCTGCCCGCCCTCCGGCGCATCCGGCAGGGGAAGGGCAGGCAGCTTCCGGCGGGGTGGGATGTCCATCCGCCGCTTTGCCAGCTCCTCCAGCAGCTCCCGGCGCAGACCGTTGACGGCGCTGGCGGGTATCGTCAGTCCCTCATCCAGCTCGATTTCGATACGGTCTGCTGTGAATACGGTGCCGCCGGTCTTGGATAGCCGCTGCCGCAGCTCCTCCGCCGTTACCGCGCGGTTCCGGGCTTCCTCCGGTACAGCGCCCGTGCCCATGGCGAAGGCCGCACCGCCGTGGACGGCGCACGCGCCGTCCAGCCGCACCGGCTCGCCCCGGCGCACCGTCAGACGGAGATTTACCGGTACTTTTCTGTTTTCCCGCCCGTTTTCATACATTTCACGGGCCTCGGCGAACAGCTCCTTCGGCTCCGGCGCGTTCTCCGGACGGGTGCCGAACATCTGGGGACCCTTTTTGCCCAGCCAGTAGCCGTCGGTAAATCCGCTGCGGGAAAACGCCTGCTCCAGCCGGCGGGCTTCCTCCGCCGTAGGACGGCGATTTTCATCGAGCAGCCGCCGGTAGATGCCGGTGACCACCGCCACATACTCCGGCCGCTTCATCCGACCCTCCAGCTTGAGACAGGCCACGCCCATGGCCTCCATCTCCGTCAGATATGCCGACAGGTTGGCGTCCTTCAGGCTCAGGGGATGGCCGCCGCGGCAGGGCCCGTTGACCCCGTAGGGCAGGCGGCAGGGCTGGGCGCAGGCGCCGCGGTTGCCGCTGCGCTCGCCCACCACGGCACTCATCTCGCACTGACCGGAGTAGCACATGCACAGTGCGCCGTGGGCAAAAACCTCGATCTCGGCGGGACAGCCGGCGCAGATCTCGCGTATCTCATCGCGGGCCAGCTCGCGGGCCAGCACCACCCGCTCCAGTCCCAGCGCGGCGGCCTCGTTGGCTCCGCCCAGGGTAAACAGGCTCATCTGGGTGCTGGCGTGAAGCGGTACGTCCGGCACGATCTCGCGGGCCAGGGTCAGCAGACCCCAGTCCTGCACCAGTATGGCGTCCACGCCCATATCACTGGCCTTGCGCAGCGACTCTGCCGCCTGCTCCAGCTCACGGTCCGTCAGCAGGGTGTTCAGCGTCAGAAAGACCCGCACGCCTCGCAGATGGCAGTACGCCACTGCCGAAGCGAATTCCTCATCGGTGAAGTTTTTGGCACTGCGCCGCGCGTTAAAGGCGCCGAAGCCCATATATACCGCGTCCGCGCCGGTCTGGACGGCGGCAATGAGGGAGTCGAGGCCGCCGGCGGGGGAGAGGAGCTCCATCATCCCTTGCGGTTCTGCTGGGACTGCAGCTTGCGGCGCAGCTCGGCGGCCTCATTCTTGGCGCGGCTGGCCTCGTCCAGATAGGTTTTCAGCTGGCGGCGCAGATTATCGGCGTTTTCCTGGGCCTTGCACAGCTCATCCGCCAGATTCACGGCGGCCAGTACGGCGGCGTTGTCGCGGCTCATGTGAGCGCCGTCCATCAGCTGGCGCATCTCGCCGTCCACCATGGCGCCTACCTTCTCCATATAGGCCGCGTCCTCCTCTGCCACCAGCGTGTACTCCGTGCCGCAGATGGTCATTGTTACCCGATTCGCCATAGGTCAACCTCCTCTGTATCTTCGCAAAAATTATGTTGTCTCTATCGGTAAAGATATCAATACAGCATCCATTATAGCACAATTTCCCGCTGTGGAAAGCCTATTTTGACGAAAAGCGGAAATTTGTAAAAATGTGACCGTCCCTGCTTTACGCCGACGGACTTTTCATGTAAAATAGGGAGCACTGAGAAAAGGGACGCCGGAGCCATGAGCGGTTATATCCTGCGGGGCGGACAAGAGAATATCACGCTGCCCGCCGCCGCAGTGGAGAGCCTGCTGCGCCGCGGGGAGGGCGATGCCGCCCTGCTGTATCTGGCGCTGCAGCGGTTCGGCCGCGGCGTAACGCCGGAGGAGCTGGAAAAGGTGCTGCCCACCATGAGCCGCCTGCGGCTGGACGCGGCGGAGCGGGTATTGCAGGAGCTGGGACTCCTGCCGCGGCCCCAGACGCCCGGCCCCGAACCGGCGGCGGAAAAGCCCGTTTACTCCGCAGAGGACATCACCGCCCTGCTGACGGACAACGAGGGCTTCCGCCTGCTGATCCCCCAGGCGGAGCAGCAGCTGGGCAAAAAGCTGCGCACAGCAGACTTGCAGATACTGGCAGGGCTGTACGACGATCTGGGTCTGCCGGCGGACGTGATCTATCTGCTGCTGTGCCACTGTGTGGACAGGGCCAGAGCCCAGTGGGGCGAGGGACGCCGCCCCACCATGCGGCAGGTGGAGAAGGAGGGCTATCACTGGGCCCAGCTGGGCCTGTTCGATCAGGACAGCGCCGCCGCCTACCTGCGGACGTGGAGCCGCCGCCGCCAGAAGATGGGGGCGTATATGAAGGCGATGCAGCTGCCGGACCGCCCACCGGTGGAAGCGGAGAGCCGCTATATCACAGACTGGATGGACATGGGCTTCCCGCCGGAGACGGTGGCCATGGCCTATGAGCGGACGGTGTTTTATAAGAAGGATATGAACTGGCGCTATCTCAACGGCATCCTGCGCCGCTGGCACGAAAACGGCTGGCACACGCCGCAGCAGGTGGAAAAGGGTGAGGAGCGCAAGAGCGCACCGGCCCAGAGCGGCGGCCAGAGCGGCGGCCAGAGCGGCCAGCAGGGGGGCGCGGAGCAGAACGCGTGGATGCGCCGGTACATCAAGAGGTGACGACATGGCATACGACGGCAGGATCATGCAGCGGGCGCTGGCCCGCTTCGACGAGGACAAGCAGCGCCGATCCGCCCAGCTGGATCAGCGGCGGCGGGCGCTCTACGCCCGTGAGCCGCGGCTGGCGGAGATCGAGACGGAGCTGCGGGGCACCATGAGCCGCATCATCTCCTCCGCACTGGCCCGGGGGACGGACCCGCTGCCCGCCATTCGGGTACTGCGGGACGAGAACCTGGCCTTACAGCAGGAGCGGACGCAGCTGCTGGCAGCCATGGGCTATCCTGCGGACTATCTGGAGGAGAAGCCTGCCTGCCGCCTGTGCGGCGACACCGGCTATGCCAACGGCCGCGTGTGCGGCTGCCTGCGGGCCTACTACGCCCGCGAGCAGCTGGCGGAGCTGTCCCGCCTGCTGCCCCTGGGGGAGGACAGCTTCGAGACGTTCAGCTTCGACTGGTATGACAGCGCGGTGCAGCCGGCCTTTGGCGTGTCGCCCCGGGCCAATATGGAGCGGAACTTCGACGTCTGCCGCGACTACGCCTACCAGTTCGCCAAGGGCGGCGGCAGCCTGCTGCTGTCCGGTGGTACGGGACTGGGCAAGACGTTTCTCTCCGCCTGCATCGCGCGGGTGGTCAGCGAAAACGGCTTCTCCGTGGTGTACGACACGGCGGCCAGCGTGTTCGCACGGTTCGAGGACGCCAAGTTCCGGCGGGACGAGGACGGCGGCGAGGACGCGGACCGCTGCATGCGCTGCGACCTGCTGATTTTGGACGATCTGGGTACAGAGATGACCACCTCCTTCGTCCAGAGCGCCCTGTACCAGATCGTCAACGGGCGGCTGATGGAAGAGCGCTCCACCATCATCAGCACCAATCTGGCGCCGGAGGAGATCGGCAGCCGCTACGGCCGGTCCGTGCTGTCCCGTCTGGAGGGGGAGTACGAGATCCTGCCCTTCTTCGGCGAGGACATCCGGCGGCTGAAGCGGGAGCGGCAGTGATATGAACAGGAGATAAAAAAGACGCCTGCGGGCGTCTTTTTTTGCGCGCAGGGACAGATTTTTCGGATTTCCCGACGGTTTCTGCCTGATTTCGCGGCAAATACGCCGTAAAATGGGGGGAAAGGAGGGGGAGACCATGTGGAAAAACCAGAAGGGGGAGTTTCT
>ERZ1032623.59-NODE-59-length-18580-cov-6.065479_pt1 | contig 18580 bp, 20 predicted proteins | sample MGYA00518160_ERZ1032623 | MGnify/ENA primary metagenome ERZ1032623 (study PRJEB33719, sample SAMN04261367) | wastewater metagenome | biome: periurban shantytown; feature: human; material: feces | host: Homo sapiens | place: Peru: Lima | collected 2013-01-16 ...
GCCTGCCCGACACCTACGGCCGCGGCCGCATCGTCGGCGACTACCGCCGCGTGGCCCTCTACGGCATCGACCGCCTCATCGCCGGCAAGCAGGACGACCTCAACAACTGCGGCGGCCGCACCATGACCGACGACATCGTGCGCCAGCGCGAGGAGATCGCCGACCAGATCCGCGCCCTCAAGGGCATGAAGGAGATGGCCAAGGCCTACGGCTACGACATCTCCCAGCCCGCCCGCGACGCCCACGAGGCCGCCCAGTGGCTCTACTTTGGCTACCTGGCCGCCATCAAGACGCAGAACGGCGCCGCCATGTCCGTGGGCCGCGTGTCCACGTTCCTGGACATCTACATCCAGCGCGACCTCGCCGCCGGCAAGATCGACGAGCAGCAGGCCCAGGAGCTCATCGACCACCTCGTGCTGAAGCTGCGCATCGTCAAGTTCGCGCGCATCCCCTCCTACCAGGCGCTCTTCTCCGGCGACCCCGTGTGGGCCACGCTTGAGGTCGCGGGCCTTGGCCAGGACGGTCGTCACATGGTGACCAAGAACGACTACCGCTTCCTGCACACGCTCGAGAACATGGGCCCGGCGCCCGAGCCCAACCTGACGGTGCTCTACAGCAAGCGCCTCCCGGACAACTTCCGCAAGTACGCCGCCAAGATCTCCGTCAACACCTCGTCCATCCAGTACGAGAACGACGACGTCATGCGCCCGGTCTGGGGCGACGACTACTCCATCTGCTGCTGCGTCTCTGCCACCGAGACGGGCAAGGAGATGCAGTTCTTCGGCGCCCGCGCCAACCTCGCCAAGGCGCTCAACTACGCCATCAACGGCGGCAAGGACGAGAAGTTCCTCGACAAGCAGGGCAACCACATGCAGGTTGGACCGGAGTACGCGCCCGTCACGAGCGAGTACCTCGACTACGACGAGGTCATGCACAAGTTTGACCTCATGATGGACTGGCTGGCCGACCTCTACGTCAACATCCTCAACCTCATCCAGTACATGCACGACAAGTACTACTACGAGGCTGCCGAGATGGCCCTCATCGACACGAACGTGCGCCGCACGTTCGCCACGGGCATCGCCGGCTTCTCGCACGTCGTGGACTCCATCAGCGCCATGAAGTACGCCCGCGTCAAGACCGTGCGTGACGAGCAGGGCATCGTCGTCGACTACGAGGTGGAGGGTGACTTCCCCAAGTACGGCAACGACGACGACCGCGCCGACGAGATTGCCGTGTGGCTGCTCAAGACGTTCATGAAGAAGATCGCCAAGCACCACACCTACCGCAACTCCGAGCCCACCACCTCGATCCTCACGATCACCTCGAACGTGGTGTACGGCAAGGCCACCGGCGGCACCCCGGACGGCCGCAAGGCATTCACGCCGTTTGCCCCGGGCGCCAACCCCGCCTACGGCGCCGAGCAGAGCGGCCTTCTCGCCTCGCTCAACTCCGTGGCCAAGCTGCCCTATGAGTACGCCCTCGACGGCATCTCCAACACGCAGACGATCAACCCGTCCGCGCTTGGCAATGACCTCGAGCAGCGCGTCACCAACCTCGTGAACGTCATGGACGGCTACTTCGCCAACGGCGCCCACCACCTCAACGTCAACGTCTTTGGCGTCGAGAAGCTCAGGGACGCCATGGAGCACCCCGAGAAGCCCGAGTACGCCAACTTCACCATCCGCGTCTCCGGCTACGCCGTGAAGTTCATCGACCTCACGCGCGAGCAGCAGCTCGACGTCATCGCCCGTACCTGCCACACGAGCATGTAGTCCCAGCTCGCAGGCATCGCGACAGCGCAAGGCCCCGCAGTCCACGTTGGCTGCGGGGCCTTCTTTGTGGTCATCTCGTTGCGAATCTGGCCGTAGCGCAGCGTTCCCATGGAGCCCAGCATGCAGATGATGCGGGACTTCCACCGGCCGCCAAAGACGTCAAGGCCGAAGCGTCGCGCAGCAGCGGCGACGCTACTTGTGGTAGGGCTCGCCGCGGCTGATCTTGCAGGCGCGGTAGAGCTGCTCGAGCAGCACGACGCGCGCCAGGTTATGCGGCAGCGTGATGGGGCCAAAGGAGAACGTCTCGTTGGCACGGGCGCGCACCTCGGGAGACACGCCGTCCGAGCCCCCGATCACGAACGAAAGGTCGCTCTTGCCGCGCAGCACGAGCTCGTCGAGATGTGCCGAGAACTCCTCGCTGCCGCGCTGCTTGCCGTCGATGGCGAGCAGGATCACGTGGCTACGCTCGGGAATGGCAGAGAGGATCTCCTGCCCCTCCTTCGAGCGGCTCGCCTCGACGCCGCCGGCACGCGCCGGGTCGATGTCGGGCACCTCGCGCACGTCAACCTTGCCGTAGGCGCCCAGGCGCTTCACGTACTCGGCGCATGCCTGGACCCAGAACCTCTCCTTGAGCTTGCCCACGGCAACGATGGTGTAGCGCATGCCCGTCCTACCTCGTCCTGAATGATGAATTGCCAACAAACTCAAGCTTGATGCCCTTGTTTGAGAAGAAGTGCTCGGCCGTCTCGCGCACCTCGGCGTCCCTCTCGCCCAGCGGATCCCACGAGAAGAACTGGCCTCCGCAGGCGTCGTGAAGATGGACGCGCGTGGGAAGCCCCGCCTGGGCGAGCGCCCGGTTACAGTCCTCGACCTCGAACGTGCTCACGATGCGAGCCATAAGGAGCCTCCTCCAAAGTGGGACAATCCTCTTCCATGCATTCAGATTGTCCCACAGGAGGCGATGATGGGCAGCCAGAAGAGGTCGGCGCGCAAGGCACGGCGCAGCGCGTTCGAAAGGGGCCTTGGCGACGAGCTGGGCGACGTATTCGCGCGCGAGGACGCGAGGCGCGCCCAGCAGCGGAAGCAACGCGAGGAGGCCCTGCGCTACAAGGCCTGCGAGCGCAAGAAGCGCTATGCGAGCGAGGCCGAGGCCAAGGACGCCATCCGCAGCTGCGAGCGCCACGGCTCGCGTGACCTGCACTGCTACCACTGCCCCTACTGCAACGGCTGGCACCTCACGCACAAATAGGGAACCAAAGGGGACGGGTTCGTTTGGTCCCTCCAGAGGGGCGCCAACGGGACCCGTCCCCCTTGGCGCTACCAGTCGCGGCCGGGCTCGGGGCACACGAGCTTGTCGACGGGAGCGCCAGCGGCATCGGCCAGGCTCACGTGACGGATGGCGGGATCGTCATAGGTGGCGTAGTAGTACGTGCCCGTCTTGGCGGAGAAGCAGCTCGTGTAGAGCGTCTTCTCGAAGTCACCGTTGCCCATGCGAGCCGCGCCCTCGACCATCGCAACGCCCTCGAGCGTGCGCAGCATGCGGATGACGTTGTCATGCTCGCCGGACTTCTCGGGATAGTTGGCGTTGAGGTAGGCGGCCTTCACGAAGCGCGAGGGCGAGTAGCAGTCGCCAGGGATGCCGCGCATGCCGGCGCCCGCGCCGAAGGGAGCGAGGTCCGCCGCACGCCACGTTGCCGTGGCCGGAAAGTCGTTCGTGGCCGTGATGTAGCCGCGCAGGTTCTCGAGATGCCACTCGAGCGAGGGCTGGTTCGTAAGCACGTCCACGGGGTCGTCGAGCACGTGCATGCCGTCCGCGCGACTCTCCACCACGATGCTGCGCGTGGCGTCGCCAATGATCCAGTGCAGGTAGGAGACGCCCAGGCCCTCTCCGGCAGAGGCGCCCACGATCGTCACGTTGGCGAGCGCGGCCTGAACCTCATCGACGCTCGAGAAGCTCGCGGCGACCCACAGCGGGAACTCGTAGGCGCACACGTTCGTGCGGCCCTGCTCTGGCGCGTCCGCATAGGCGGCATAGCCGGGGAAGTTGAGGCCCGCCACGGCAAGACCCGCATCGTTGCCGCAGTCGAAGAACATGGGGTAGTTGTTGTAGTCCACGCACATGCCGATGGCGGCGTGCGCGGCCGGGGCATCATCGAGGAACTGGTAGCTCGCGGGGAAGCCCTTGGGCATGATGCGGACTCGTTCGCCATAGCCGCAGCTCCAGTCCAGGTTGCGACCAAAGAACATGCCACCCTCGGCGCTCGTGAACCTTACTCCCGTGCACATGATGACTCCCTTCTTCGCCGGCGGGGCCCAAGCCGCCCCGTGCCCGCGGGGCCCTTCGCCCCACGACACACCTCTTGTACCCATCGCATGTGTGCCGGCCGTGGATGCGAAGGCGACCCCCTTTCGCTATGCTCGACCATTGGCAAAGGGAGGCCCCATGACCATAGAGAACGAGAACGTCCGCGCTTGGCTCGGCGATGCGCCCGCGCAGGTGCGCGAGACATGCAACCAGCTGCTCGCCAAGGTAGAGGCCATGCGCACCGAGCAGACGATCTACCCGCCGCAGGACGACATCCTGAATGCGCTTGCCTGGACGGGGCCGGCAGACGTTCGCATCGTTATCCTCGGGCAAGACCCCTACCATGGGCCGGGGCAGGCCATGGGGCTATCGTTCTCGGTCCATGCGGGGTGCAAGCTGCCGCCGAGCCTGCGAAACATCTACAAGGAGCTCGTGGCGGACCTTGGGTGCGACATGCCCGCCACGGGAGACCTCAGCAACTGGGCGCGCCAGGGCGTGCTGCTGCTCAACACGACGCTCACCGTGCGCGAGCACGCCGCCAACTCACACGCCAAGCTGGGATGGAGGAAGGTCACGGACTACGTGGTGCGGCGCTGCTGCGAGCTGCCGCAGCCCGTGGTGTTTCTCGCCTGGGGCGCGCACGCCATCAGGCTCGTGGGCGATGCCATGGCGGCCACGGGTGCCAACGTGCCTGGCTCCAACAAGTTCTGCCTTGCCTCGACACACCCCTCGCCGCTCTCGGCCACGCGCACTGCCAAGGACGTATGCGCGTTCATGGGCTCGCAGCCCTTCTCGCGCGCCAATAGACTGCTGGTAGACGCCGGTGCCGAGCCCATCGACTGGGCACGCGTAGGATAAGCGGACACGAACCAGAGGCATCAGCGGGGCCGACCATGAGACAAGGGGACTGTCCCCTTGTCTCATTAGAACGTGACGTTGCCAAACTCAGAGAGCTTGAGCCCCTCGTTGTGCTCCACGGCAAAGTTGAGGTTCCACTCGCTCGTGAACAGCAGCAGCTTGCCGCCACGCATGTCCTCCACGCGCATCGTGTCGCGCGTGAGCGAGAGGGCACGCACGGCCTTCTCGTCCATGTCGCCCTCAATCCAGCGAATCTCGGAGAACGGCAGGGGCTGGCGGTAGACCTCGACGTGGTACTCGCTCTTGAGGCGCTGCTCGAGCACCTCGAACTGCAGCACGCCCACGACGCCCACCACGACGCTCTCCATGCCGGCGCCCAGCTCTCGGAAGATCTGGATGGCGCCCTCCTGGGCCAGCTCCTCCATGCCCTTCACGAACTGCTTGCGCTTGAGCGTGTCAACCTGCGAGATGCGCGCAAAGTGCTCGGGCGCGAACGTAGGGATGCCCGCGAAGCGCACGTGCTCCTTGCCGGCGCACACCGTGTCGCCGATGGAGAAGATGCCCGGGTCGAACAGGCCCACGATGTCGCCGGCGTAGGCCTCGTCCACGATGGCGCGGTCATCGGCCATCATCGAGGTGCCGGTCGCAAGCTTGAGATTGCGCTCGCCCTGCACGTGGTAGGCCGTCATGCCGCGCTCGAACTTGCCCGAGCAGATGCGCACGAACGCGATGCGGTCGCGATGGTTCTTGTCCATGTTGGCCTGGATCTTGAACACGAAGCCGCTGAAGTCATCGCGCGTGGGCTTCACAGGCTCGCCGGAGATGACGTCCGTGTAGGGACGCGGCGTGGGCGCGAGGCGCAGGAACTCCTTGAGGAACGGCTCCACGCCAAAGTTCGTGAGCGCCGAGCCAAAGAACGCCGGGGAAAGCTTGCCGCAGGCAACGGCATCGAGGTCAAGCTCATCGCCGGCACCATCGAGCAGCTCGATGTCATCCATGAGGTTCTTGTGGTTCTCTTCGCCGATGAGCTCGTCCATGGCGGGGTCGCCCAGCTCGGCCTCGATCTCTGCCACCTTCTTGGAGGCGTTGGCGTGGCCGTCGCCCTCGAAGGCGAGCACGCGACGCGTCTGGCGGTCGAACACGCCGCGGAAGTTGCGGCCACTGCCGATGGGCCAGTTCATGGGGTAGGTGCTGATGCCCAGGACGTTCTCGATCTCCTCCATGAGCTCGAAGGGATCGCGCGCGTCGTGGTCGAGCTTGTTCACGAACGTGAAGATGGGGATGTGGCGCAGCGTGCAGACCTTGAAGAGCTTCTTGGTCTGGGCCTCGACGCCCTTGGCGCCGTCGATGACCATGACCGCGGCGTCGGCGGCCATGAGCGTGCGGTACGTGTCCTCGGAGAAGTCCTGGTGGCCGGGGGTGTCGAGAATGTTGACGCAGGCCCCGTCGTAGGTGAACTGCAGCACCGAGGAGGTCACGGAGATGCCGCGCTCCTTCTCGATGTCCATCCAGTCTGACTTGGCGTGCTTGGAGCTGCTCTTGCCCTTGACCGACCCGGCCGTCTGGATGCTGCCGGTGTAGAGGAGGAGCTTCTCGGTGAGGGTGGTCTTGCCGGCGTCAGGGTGCGAGATGATCGCGAACGTCCTGCGCGAGGAGATTTGGTCTGCCAGAGATGCCATTCGGTTCCTTTGTTGCGTGGTTGTAGCCCCACGTATTGTAGCCGCTGGCGCGAGGGCGGCGCGGCAGGCAGGGGCCGCGCCGCCCGAATCACTACAGGTAGCTCACGGTCTCCTCGATGGGCTTGCGAGAGGCGTGGTTTGCCAGCGGGCCCGCGCCCTCGGCGGCGTAGCCGAGGTCGAGCAGCATGAGGACCTCCTCGTCCTCGGGCAGGCCGAAGGCCTCGGCGGCCTTCTCGGGGTTGAAGTTGTTTACCCAGCAGCTGTCAACGCCGGCATCGGCAGCCGCAAGCACGAGGTGCGTGGCCACGATGCTGGCGTCCTCGATGCCGGAGTTGCGCTTGCCGCCCGGGTAGGTGAAGACGTTCTTGCTGTTGAACGCCACCATGAGCACAACGGGCGCGCCGTAGCGACACGGCGTGAGCTCGTCCACCTTGGCGAGGCCCTCCTCGGACTTGATGACGTAGACGTGCTGCTCCTGCAGGTTCTTGGCCGTGGGGGCGTGACGTGCCACCTCGAGGATCGAGGCTATGGTGTCGTCCGCCACGAGGCTGTCGCCGTACTTTTTGCACGAGTAGCGCCTGGTCACGAGCTCCTTGAATTCCATGCTTCCTCCCAGTGGCTTGGTGGGCTTTCTCTCTTGTGCCATTTTGCATCAAACATGTGAGGTCGGGGCTCACGCGGCCCCGCCCTACTCGCACCTCGCGCGCAGGCGGCGCAGGAACTCCTCGCACGCGCGGCTGCGCAGCCGGTACTTCTTCCAGATGACGTACGAGCCAATCGATATCGGCGGATCAAGTGGAATAAACCGCAGCTCGTCACTGTTGGGATCAAAGAGATGGTCTATGCCGAGCGCGCAGGCCTCCCCCGTCTTGACGAGCAGTGCCGCGTTGCCGATGAGGTCGAACGTCCCCACCACATCGAGGTCCTCGCGCCGCAGCGCGCCGCCGCTCCATGCCCCGATGTCTACGGTGCGGTTGCTCGTGCGCGAGCTCACGAGCAGGGGCATCCGCGCAAGGACCTCGGGCGTCACGGCGTCAAGCCGGGCCCACTCGGAGCCCGCGCCCACCGCCACCCCAGAGTGGTCGGACTCCGGCATGCGCAGCCACTCGTACTTGTCGACGTTCACTGGCTCAATGACGAGCGCAAAGTCGAGGAGCCCACGCTCAAGACGCTCCTCGACCGTATCCGCGTTACCCGTGAACAGCTCGATGGCAACGCCAGGATGGGCGCGATGCATCTCGACAAACGCATCCGTGAGCAGATGCGCCGCACGCGTCTCTCCGGCACCGATGCGAATGGTGCCGGAGAGACTGCCTCCGCGGTCCGCAAGCTCGTCTTGGGTCTGGTCCACGAGAGAGAGGATCTCCTCGGCACGCTGACGCAGGCGCATGCCGTCCTCGGTGGGCATGGTCGCGCGGTTCGTGCGGTCAAAGAGCGTACAGCCAAGCTCGCGCTCGAGCTCGGCAATCTGCCGTGAGAGCGTGGGCTGCGTCACATGCAGCACGTTCGCGGCCTCGGTCATGCTCTCCTCGCGCGCCACGGCAAGAAAGTAGCGAAGCGTCCTGAGCTCCATGCGTCCACCGCCAAATCATTCGAATTACGTATAGCGGACTAGTTGCCATAGGTATTGTACATTCCGCCATGTGAGAGATACGTTTGGGAGATGACAAAGGGGCACTCCCGTCAACCGCTTCATCGGCCCAAGAAAGGAAGCCATCATGACCATCAAGCAGACTGCGGGCCACGACGCCCTGGGCGAGTTCGCCCCCGAATTCGCGCACCTCAACGATGAGGTCCTCTTTGGCGAGGTCTGGAACAGGGACGACAAACTGCCGCTCAAGCTGCGCTCCATCGTGACCGTGAGCGCCCTCATCGGCAAGGGCATCGTTGACTCCTCGCTCAAGTACCACCTGCAGAGCGCGCGCAACAACGGCGTCACCAAGTCCGAGATGGCAGAGATTCTCACGCACATCGCCTTCTACGCAGGCTGGCCCAACGCCTGGGCGGCCTTCCACATGGCCAAGGAGGTCTACGCCGACGACGCGACCGAGGCCGAGGGACACGGAGGCTTCTTTGGCCTGGGCGAGAAGAACGACGCCTTTGCGCCCTACTTCATTGGCCAGAGCTACCTCAAGGCGCTCACCGGCCCCGATGACTACCTCGCCATACACAACGTGACGTTCGAGCCGGGCTGCCGCAACAACTGGCACGTCCACCACGCAAGCAAGGGTGGCGGCCAGGTGCTCATCTGCGTCGAGGGCGAGGGCTGGTACCAGGAGGAGGGCAAGCCCGCACGCAGCCTCAAGCCCGGCGACGTCGTGGAGATCCCGGCCAACGTCAAGCACTGGCACGGCGCTAAGGCCGGTTGCTGGTTCAGTCACCTCGCGTTCGGCTTCCCCGGTGAGGACGTGAGCAACGAGTGGCTCGAGCCTGTGGACGACAAGCAGTACGCCAAGCTCAACCGCTAGCCAAAATGAGACAAAGGGACAGTCCCTTTGTCTCATCGCCGAGCAGCTTGCCGAGGCGTGCGACGGCGCGGCGGTTGGCGCAGGGGCTGCCCCTCGTCAGCTCCTGGCGTGGGCGAGGTAGCCGCCAACGCTGTAGTGGTCGGCCTCGTCGTCTGCGGGATAACCCTCGCCACCAACGGCACCAAGGTAGCCGCCCTCGACCTTGTTGCCATCCTCATCGACCACCAGCGCGTACCAGTGGCCATACTCGTGCGCGGGCTTGCGCAGCTGGCAGGCGAGCGTCAGCTTGGGCTCGCCCTCCTTGCGGAAGAACGCGCCGCCATCGCGGACCTTCGCAAGCAGCTCGCCATCGAGCCAGAAGCAGATGAACGGCGTCTCATAGGCATCCGTGAGCGCATCGGCGCGGCTGTTGTAGACGTAGCAGAACAGGGCGCGATCGCGCGAGCGCGCAAGCAGGTCCACCTCGCTGGCCTTGAGCTTGAACTCGACCGTTGCGAAGGCGCCAGGGTGACCGTTTACCTCGCACACGCTCGTGACGGCCGTCTTCACCTGGAAGTAAAACGTCTCGGCGGCGATCTCGGGGTTGGCGAGGCGCTCCTTGAGGTTGAGCGACACCACGTCGATGCCCATGTCCGCCGGCGGGCGCAAGGCGTCCAGGCCGTTGCGATACAGCGAGCTCATGAGCTGGTACTCGCCGGTGTAGCCGGTGTAGAGCAGGTCAAAGAAGTCTTGGGCCATGGTTCCTCCCGTAGGTCTTGGATGAATGTTCAAACCATACCGCAGGCGCACGTGACAAGAGACCCGTCCCCTTGTCACGCCCCGCCACACCTAGCGCTTCCACTCGGCAAAGTAGGGGCCAAGGGTGCCAGCCGCGGTGCGGACGAGTGTGCTCGCGCGCTCGAGCACAACCGCGCGCAGCTCGTCGTCGCCCAGCACCGTCTGGACGATGAGGGCCTTCGCGAGCTCGGCCTCGCTCGCGGTGGGCTCTCCCTCCCACAGGTCGCAGACCCTGCTCGTGTTCTCGAGCGCCCAGTTGTACTCCCGCACGGGGCACTGGTTGAGCATGCCCTGCGGGTTATGCTTGATCTCCCACACAAAGGTGCAGGCGGGGTTCTCGATGCGGGAGCGGGAGGAGGGGCCGGTCGCACCCGTGCCCCAGTCTCCGTTCGTACGCGCCTGATACTCGGCATGGCTCGGTAGCACACGAGCGAGCTCGCCCGTTATGGCGAGAAGCTCGTCCGCGTGGCCACGCAGCAGGGGCGATGCCCCAAACGCCTCGCGGCGGATGCGTTCGCGCTCCTCGCTGGGCAACCCGCGGCGCGCCTCCCGACCGCCCCTCTCCCTCGCCCGCTCGAGGCGGTCGGCAAGGGAGACGCGCTGCGGGCTCGCAACAGCCTCGCCCGGTTGGTGGCCCATCTCGGCCACGCCCTTACGCAGCGTCTGCGGCATGGGCGACCTCCCAGTTCTGCTCGAAGGTGGCCTCGGGGCCCTGGCAGCGGCCGACAAGGTCGCAGTCGGCGCACAGAATGACGTTGCCGAAGCGGTCGTCGCAGGACCGGGCAAAGTCGGGCTCCTCAAACGGCCAGAGCTCGTCGGGATTGGCCATCCCCATGCGCTCGCAGGCAAGGCACGCCTCGTAGCTGGGGTGATTCTCGAGCGCGTAGGCCGGCTCGCACACGCCGCGCTTGCCGCGCTCGAAGTACCACCAGCTGCCGGCGGGCGTCTCGAGCAGGCTGCTCGGCGTCTTGTTGGCGCGCAGCGAGAAGTAGCGGGCCGTGGCTTCGTCCTGGAATCCCAGCACGAGTTGGCGGTCGCAGTTGCCAATGATAGAGTTGGCCTCGGCCTCGCCATAGCGGGCCTCGAGCTGGCTCACCGTCTGGCAGATGGCGGTGCAGCTGATCTCGCGGCTGCGCACCACCGACAGGATGCGGTCGAAGCCCGGCAGCGACAGATTCGCGAAGTCGTCGAGCATGAAGCGCACGGGCACGGGGAGGCGGCCGCCCTCGCACTCGGTGTCGGCAAAGTCGCACAGGACCGAGAAGGCCTGGCGCACGAACAGGCTCGTGAGCGGGGCGAGGCTGTCGTCGAGGTCGTCCATCTTCACGAAGACGGCGCACTTCGACGCGCCTAGCACGCGGAAGTTGAGCTGGGCGGGGTTGCTAAACGACGCCATGGCGCCCTCGAACGAGAGCGGCAGGAGGTTTGCCGCGATGATGCCCATGATGCTCGCGTGCATCTTCTCGGCGCGCGCCGTGATCTTGGCGCGGCGGTAGAGCGAGACGGCGTAGGAGTCGGGATCCTGCAGGCGCAGGTCACGGAAGAGCTCCTCGGCGTCGCCGGCGCAGGCGCACTCGAACACCTTCACGACCGAGGCCATGTTCCACTCGCGGTCGGGCAGGGCCTCGAAGACGTAGGCGATGTAGCTCGCGAGGTAGTTGGCGGCAGCAACGCCCCAGAAGGGGTCGTTGCCCATGTCGTCCTTGGAGCAGATGGTGCTCGCAATGGCGATGATGTCCTGCGCGAGGGGCTTGCCGCCCCTCCAGCGCACGGCATTGAGGGGGTCATAGCCGATGGTGCCCTCCATCGTGGTGAAGTCGATGACCTCGACCTCGTAGCCCTGGCTCTGCAGGTAGGGGCCCATCTCGGCCGCAAGGCGGCCCTTCGAGTCGAGCACGACGTAGGAGCCGCGCGCCTCGAGCAGGTTGGGCTTGAGGTGGTTGCGGGTCTTGCCGCCGCCCGAGCAGCCCAGGACGAGCACGTTGTTGTTGAGACCCGTCTCCCAAGAGTCGAGGGGCGAGGTGCGGCCCTCGGTGAGGATGAGCTCGCCGGCATAGGCGGAGCGGTCGGCCTTCTCGGCGGCCGTGGCCTCGGGGGCCGGGTCGAAGAGGCTCTCGGTGTTGGTGTTAATCATGGTGGTTCTCGCTTTCTGCGCAGTGCTTGCGCGATGGTGTGCGGCAAGCCTGCCGCGTGGAATGTTCTTGCTGGTAGAGGCGTTGTCGGTTCGCTAGAGGGTGGTGATGATGCGGTCGGCGAGCCCGGCGTCGACGGCAGCCTGGGCCTCGAAGTAGGTGTCGCTCGCCGTGAGCTCGAAGACGCGCTCGAGCGGCATGCCGCTGTGGCGCGAGATGACCTCGGCCGTGATGTCGCGAATGCGCATCAGGTCGTCGGCACGGGCCTTGACCGAAAGCGCGCTGCCGCCGATGCCGCCGCCGATGAGCGGGTCGTGAATCATCACGCGGCCGTGGGGCAGGATCTGGCGCTCGTCTCCGGCAATGAAGATGAGTGCGCCCATGCTCGCTGCCATGCCCAGGCAGACGGTATGGACGGGACAGGACACGGCCCGCATCGTGTCGTAGAGGGCAAGGCCGCTCTGGACCTCGCCGCCGGGACTGTTGACGTAGAGCGTGATGGGGGCCTTGGCATCCTGTCGCTGCAGGTAGATGAGACCGCGGATGATCCCGGCACACGACTCGGCGTCGACGGCGCCCGTGAGCTCGAGCTCGCGGTTGGCGAGCATCTCGTCGCGGATGTCGAAGCGGTTGATGCCCTCGGCGCTCTCGCGCAGGATCTGCGGGGTGTAGTAGAACTCGGTAGCCATGACGGTTCCTTTCGTTGGCTGGGACGAATGGGTATGCGGCATGAGGTCGACGGCGCACGATGCCTATGTGGCATCGCGGTATGCGTCATCGGCTCGCGCCATCTATGCGATTGGGTTCCTTAGGTTGTAGGGACGCGCCAACTCCAGATGCCGACTTGCACCGTCGGGGCACGCCCAGCTCCCTCAACTCCATGCGCCGACTTGCGCCCTCGGGAGGGAGATAATGTGACTGCACTGTAGCACGCCACCAGCGCGGTGTGCAACGAAAATTTGCCCACAATCGGACATTAAACCAACCAATGGGACAATACCCCCGTAGGTTATTGTCCCAACTTGGAGAAGACCATGACGGAGTTTAGGCCCCTGCGCGGAGGAGGTCGAGGCCGAGATTGCGCGCGACATCAGGGGCGCGCAGCTCTACGTCATCGAGATCGAGCACCTCACCGGCAAGCAGATCAAGGAGAAGTAGCAAAACGCCGCCTCGTCCAAATTACGCATCCAGAAGCCTTGGAATGCGTAAAACGGACGAGGCGGCGAATCAATCAGACTACGAGCGCCCGGATGCAATGCAAGCGCACAGGCCTAGTGCCTCATGCGGCTCGAGATGACGCGGCACGGACCGGTCACGGTGTAGGCACCGGCGCTCGCGGGAACAAGACATGACTCCGTGAAGCCCAGGTGGATGCTGCCCTCGGCAGAGGTCACGTCACACTCGCCCGCGGCGCACGTGAGCACACGGTACTCGTCACCCGTCACGTCGTCCCAGCTCTCGGGAACGTCCATGATGTCGATGACGAACAGGTCGTCGGCGGCGGTGCCGCGAACGGTGCGGGCAGGCGCCGTCGGGTCGAACTTGCCCAGGTGGATGGGGTCGGGCTTAGGCGCCACGTCGAGCACGTCGAAGCCCTTCTCCACGTGGAGCTCGCGGCCGCGGCCCCAGTCGCACAGGCGATAGGTCGTGAATCCCAGCGTGCCGATCTCCACGGCAAAGATTCCGGCGCCATAGGCGTGCAGCGTGCCCGACGGCACGACGATGAAGTCCCCCTCGGTCACGGGTACGCGGCGGCCGTACTTGTCGCCGATCGTATCGTCTGCCGCGGCGGCGCGCAGGGCGTCCACGTCATCTGTGAGCGAGCCGGCGATGAGCGTGGAGCCCGGGTCTGCCTCGAAGACGTACCAGGCCTCGGCCTTCTCGTGGTCATCCTCGTGCTCGCGGGCGTAGGCCTCGTTGGGGTGCACCTGGACCGAGACCGTCTCGCGCGCGTCGAGCATGAGCGTCTGCGTCACGCCGTCATCGTCCGAGGTGCCGATGACCTCCTCGTGATGGTCTCGGATAAGCTCGTCGAGCGGGGTGCCGTCGTAGGGACCACCCTTGACCGACGTCACCATGCCGCGATGCGCGGAGACGTCGAAGCCCTCGCCGTAGAGCTCGTTGCCCGCAAGGCCACGCGTCTTGTTGATGCGGTCGCCCGACCAGATGGGTGCGATGTAGTTGGTGTTGAAGAGAAGCGGACCCATGAGTGCCTCCTGTGCTGGGGTTTGGCGACGCTCTGCGCGCCTGGTCTCCGTCAGTATAAGTCCATACATACAAGGTAATTATCTCAATGCATATGTAACATATCGATACCTCGGCGAGCGGCATAGGGCATAGAAGAGCGAGGGGTTCGTCCATACGAACCCTGCGACAAGCTGGCCCACGACGAGGCTCTTCCAGATGTTTCCCACGTCGACCTTCGTGATCGTCGTGGCGGCATGGGCGCTTGTCGGCAACGCCAGACAGAGCGCCATCGCGGCAGCAACGCAGGCGAACGCGACACGCAGTCGCCCCGCCCAACTTATCCGATGACCCATGCGAGACCTCCTTCCCAAGAGATGAATCGACGTCATCACCTTGGGACACCTCGTGGCCCCACGCCAGGTTCGTATGTGCGCACCCATGCCCTGAGCAGCAAAAACGTACGCGCGGTATAATCGCTGCCCAAACCGCGAGACCAGGAGGCAGCCATGTTCAGGCCCATGCGACGCACAAAGAGGGCCATCAGCGACGAGGACGCCAAGCGCCTGCTCGAGCAGGGCCGTCGCGCGGTGCTGGCCGTCAACGGAGACAACGGCTACCCCTTTGCCTTCCCCATCAACTACCGCTTTGACGCAGACGCGAACAAGATCTTCTTCCACGGCGCCAAGGCCGGACAGAAGGTGGACGCCCTGCGCCGCAGCGACAAGGTCTGCCTCACCGTCATGGGCAACGAGCACTACGAGCAGGGCGAGTGGGCACCCTACGTGCAGAGCACCGTCGTGTTCGGCGCGCGCCTGGGCAGCGCGCGCGACAACTGGACCGAGCAGCTCACGAACACCGCCGGCCAGGCATGCCTGCTCGCGGCGTTGCCGCTGGCGTAGGAGCGAGACCCGCATGGAGCTCAATAAGCAGCAGCTCAGACGCGTGCGCGACCGTCACCATCGCCGCCACGGCATCAAGCCGGCGGCCGCTCGCGTCGCGCGCGACGCCCGGCGGTTCCTCGCACGCTCGTTCAACGTTCGAGAGGGCCGCGCGCCCTACCACGTCATACGCAAGCGCTTCGTGAGCGGCGCCCAGCTCAACGGCACGCACCTGTGCATCCTAATCGTGGCCATGACCATCGCCTGCATCGGCCTCGACACGAACTCCGACATCGCCATCGTGGGAGCCATGCTCATCTGCCCGCTCATGGGCTCGGTGCTGGCCGTGGCATACGGCGTCGCCACGCTCGACCGCCACCTCACCGAGCAGGCGCTCGCCGGGCTGCTCCTCCAAATGGCCTTCTGCCTCGTGACCTCGACGATCTACTTCCGCCTCTCCCCCATCGCCTCCACGACAGCGGCCATCACGGACAACTCCACGCCCACCGTCTGGGATCTCGCAATCGCGCTCGCCGGCGGCTTCGCAGGCGGCCTCGGCAACACGCGCGACCAGGAGCCGGCCACGCTTATCTCGGGCGTCGCAGTGGCAACGGCGCTCATGCCACCGCTGTGCGCCGCGGGCTACGGCATTGCCGCGGCAAGCCCACCGCTGTTCCTCTCGGCGCTCTATGAGTTTGGCATCAACGTCGTGTTCATTGCGCTCGCCGCAGAGGGCGTGCTGCTTGCGCTGCGCGTGCCGCTCAAGCGCGACCTCAACGACGACGGCATCGTCACGGACGAGGAGAGCCGCCTCGCCGACGAGCTCTCACGCAAGGTGCGCAGGCGCGTCATTGCGGGGACCATCGTCTTTGCGATTCCCTGCATGCTGTTCACGGCGGGCTCGATCGGCTCCGCCTCGCAAGGCGTGCAGGACGGTTACGGCGTTGTCCAGACGACGCGCGAGCTTGCGGCCGTGCTGCCGGGGCTTGAGGACTACTCGGTTGGCTCGGAGGTCTCCGCGAACATGACGGGCGGCGCCACGGATGGCGGCGCGGGGTCTGCCACGCGCGAGGTCGTCGCGCGCGTGGCCACGCAGCGCGAGCTCAGCGACGCCGAGAAGGAGACGGCCCGCAGACTCATTCGCCTCAACGTGCCCGAGCTCACCCGCGTGGAGTTCTCCTCGGCGTCATAGCGCGCCGGAGCCAGGCCCCTCAGGCGCGGCCCCTACGAATCCAACGGCTACAGCCGCTCTACGCCCACCACGCGAAGCGCGTCGCCGTCGACGCAGAACGACACGTCAAGGCCGGCGTAGGCCAGGTGATAGACGCGCTCGGGCTCATGCTTGCTGCCGGCGCGGCGCGGGTCCTGTCGCAGCACCTCGACGAGGCCATCTGCCTTCTCGGCGGGCACCAGCGCGAGAAGCGCCTCCGGAAAGTCCACCGCAAGCTCGTGCCAGGGCGCACGCTCGATCCAGCCGCCCGTGGCATCCGTATGGCAGTCCGCGAACGGGATGTAGGGCTTGATGTCGAGGATGGGCGTGCCATCGCGAAGGTCGGCGCCCAGCACGTGGATCACGGGGCCGTCCTCGCGAAGCTCAACGCGCTCGAGGCGCACGCACGTGAGGCCAATCGGGTTTGGCCTGAACGGGCTGCGCGTCGCAAACACGCCCACGCGCTCGGCCCCGCCCAGGCGAGGAGGGCGCACCGTGGGCCGCCAGCCGCGGCTCGCGACACCCGCAGTGGCACCCGCGGAGTCTGCCGCCACGTCTGACGCCGCACCACCGGTCAGGCCGTTCTCGAACTGCCAGATGAGCCACAGGTGCGAGAACTCCTCAAGTCCGGCGACGGCCGCGGCGCTCGCGAACTCGGGCTCAAAGCGAATCTCGCCGTGCAGGTGTGGCGCGAGCGACCCGTTGCGCGGGATGCCGAACTTCTGCGGCAGGTCCGTGCGGATGCGCGCGATGGGCTCCATCGGCTACTCGCCGTCCTTCGGCAGCAGGTTGCTGTAGTACTCCGTGCGCCCGGCGAGGACGTCGTCGTAGAAGCCCTGCTTCCAGTCGATGTAGTCGATGCTCGCCTGCACCTCGGCCAGGCGCTCCACGAGCTTCTCGCGCTTCTCGGCCAAGAAGGCCTTGCGCGCGGGGATGGAGCTCTCGCCCTCGAGGCACATGTCCAGGTACTCGCGCATCTCCTCGATGGACAGGCCGCAGCGCTTGAGGCACCCCAGGCCGCGCAGCCACTCCACGTCTCGCTCGTCAAAGACGCGGCGGTTGTTCTTGTCGCGCTTGACGTTGGGGACGAGCCCCTGGTTGCAGTAGAACTTCAGCGTCTGGTAGGTCATGCCCAGCTCGCGGCAGGCCTGCATCATCGTGTACGTCATGTGGAGAAGCCCTTCCCTCCCCTTCTTGCGTCTTTACCGATAGTAACTATCGGTTGTTATAACCGCATTGTCAAGCAACCGACAGCGGAAAGGCAAGGCAACCATGGCTTTCAATCCCAATGACATGACGTACGTCACCCTCTCCAACGGCGTCAAGATGCCGCAGCTTGGCTACGGCGTCTTCCAGGTGAGCGCCGAGGAATGCGAGCGCTGCGTGCGCGAGGCGCTCGAGGTGGGCTATCGCCACATCGACACCGCCCAGTCCTACTACAACGAGGAGCAGGTGGGCAACGGTATCGCCGCCTCGGGCGTCGACCGCGGCGACATCTTCCTGACCACGAAGGTCTGGCTCGAGCACTTTGGCGAGGGTGCCACGCGCGCCTCTGTCGAGGAGTCCCTGCGCAAGCTCAAGACCGACTACCTTGACCTCGTCCTGCTGCATCAGCCCTTCGGCGACACGTTCGGCGCCTGGCGTGACCTCGTTGCGCTCTATAAGGAGGACAAGGTCCGCGCCATCGGCGTCTCCAACTTCTACGCCGACCGCCTCGTCGAGTTCTGCGAGTTCAACGACGTGCGCCCGATGGTCAACCAGATGGAGCGCCACCCGCTCAACCAGAACGCCGAGCTTCAGGAGTGGGAGCAGAAGTACGGCGTGAAGCCCGAGGCCTGGGCGCCCTTCGGCGAGGGCCGCGGCGGCCTGTTCGAGAACGAGACGCTCGCCCAGATCGCGGCCGCGCACGACAAGAGCGCCGCTCAGGTGATGCTGCGCTGGAACCTGCAGCGCGGCGTCGTGGTGATCCCCAAGTCCGTGCACCGCGAGCGCATGGAGCAGAACCTCGACGTCTTCGACTTTGAGCTCACGGCCGACGAGATGGCGAAGATCGCCACGCTCGACACCAAGACCTCGCAGTTCTTCTCCCATGCCGACCCCAGCTCGGTCCAGATGCTCGCGCGCATGGTGGAGGAGCGCAGGCAGTAGACGGTGGAACAGGGGACGCGGAACAGGGGACGTAGCACCGTTCCACCCCCACCCCAACGTGAACCAAGAGAACCCGCCCCCAGCACCCCCCCAATCCCACGAGAGGAGAGCACCAGATGAACAGCATGAGCCGCAGATCGTTTCTCAAGATAGGCGCCCTGCT
>ERZ1032623.63-NODE-63-length-18002-cov-40.642503_pt1 | contig 18002 bp, 10 predicted proteins | sample MGYA00518160_ERZ1032623 | MGnify/ENA primary metagenome ERZ1032623 (study PRJEB33719, sample SAMN04261367) | wastewater metagenome | biome: periurban shantytown; feature: human; material: feces | host: Homo sapiens | place: Peru: Lima | collected 2013-01-16 ...
GCCGGCCGTGGCGTCACCGCGCGCGTCACCTTCCGCGGTCTGCCGCACACCGTCGCCGTCGGCAACACCGACCTGATCGACGACCTTGACGTCGACATGCCCGACGTTACGTCCGATACCTCCGAAATTGCCTCCGAGACCATCCACGATACGAACCTCGACGCCATCATCGCCGATATGGAACTCCTGTCGCAGCAAGGCAAAACGCCGATCCTAGCGGCCATCGACGGCCATCTCGCCGGCATCGTCGCCGTCGCCGACGTGCCGAAAGCCGACTCGCGCCAAGCCATCGAACTGCTCCGCAAACGTGGCGTCGAAGCCGTCATGCTCACGGGAGACAATCCGACCACCGCACGCGCCATCGCAAGCCAGGTCGGTATCGACGAACGTCATGTGATCGCCGGCGTGCGGCCGGAACGCAAGGCCGACGAAATCGCAAAACTCCAATCGCAAGGCTATACGGTGGCGATGGTCGGCGACGGCATCAACGACGCGCCCGCCCTCGCTCGCGCCGACGTCGGTTTCGCCATCGGCACCGGCACCGACGTGGCCATCCAATCCGCCGACGTGACACTGATGGGCGGATCGCTGATGGGACTCGTGCACGCGCTCGACCTGACGCATGCCGCCATGCGCAACATCGCGCAGAACCTCGGCTTCGCACTCGGCTACAACAGCATCGGCATCGCGATCGCGGCCGGCGTGCTGTATCCGTTCACCGGAACGCTGCTGAATCCGATGATCGCCGGCGCCGCGATGGCGTTCTCGTCGTTGTGCGTGGTGACGAACGCAAGCCGGCTGCGCCTGTTCGATCCGGACGCGGAGGCGGCGAAAAACAAGACGTATCGGGTACGCAAGCCCGATCCGAGCAAAAATAATGGCAACCAGCACAGTCGGAAAGGAACGATCATGGGACTGTTCAGCGATCACAAGGCCAAGAAGGAAGCCGAGAACATGGGCGCGATGGGCGCCGGACACTGCTGCGGCGGTCATGACGGCCACGGCATGGCTTCGAATATGGGCGATTCCGCGGCGAACGTTGCGAAGGACCCGGTTTGCGGCATGAGCGTCGATCCGGCCACCGCGGCCGCGACCCGCGAATACGGCGGCGTCACCTACTACTTCTGCAACCCCGGTTGCGCCGACAAGTTCGCCCAGAACCCGGCCGCCTACCTGGGCTGAGACCTGATTCTCGTCCGTCCCCAATCTGCCGACATCGAATGACATCCGGCCGTCGGCGGGTTGGGGATTTTTGTTGAATGGTTGATTTACGGATTCCGATTCACGGACGAACGATAAGATTCCCCTCCCGCACTCCGGAGAGCGCGTCCCGCCCCGCTACAAACGTGCGCGTGACGACGCCGTTAAGCGTCATGCCATCGCAGGCGCAGATCGGATTGCGGCTTTCCAAAGCGGTAGCATCCACAACAAACCGTTCGTACGGGCGAATAATCGCCAAATCGGCCCGCAATACCGGCGTTATATCGCCACGATCGTCAAGTCCCACAAGCCGTGCGGTGTTGCACGACATCCACCGCACGACGTCGGCCAAACTCAAGCCGCGCCGCATCGCACCCGTCAACACCGCGCGGAATCCGACCTGCAGACTGGAAACGCCACCCCACGCGGTGGCGAGCGTGCCGGCTTTCATATCCGCGCTGGCCGGGGAATGATCGGTGACGACACCATCCAACGTGCCGTCGGCAAGCCCCGCCCATAGCGCGTCCTGCTCATGCAGATCACGAATCGGCGGACAGCATTTGAACGCGGTGGCGTTGTCGGGAATATGGTCGCAATCCAACGTGAGGTAATGCGGACAGGTCTCCGCGCTGACCGGCAGTCCTTCGGCCTTCGCCCGCCGCGGCACGTCCACGCTCAGACCGCTGGACACGTGCAGAATATGCGTGCGGCAGCCGGTGCGTGCCACCAGCCGTACGATCTTGCGCGCCGCGTTCGCCTCGCATTCGGCCGGGCGCGATGCCGGTTCAACAGTGTTCGCAACAGTCGGGGATTTTGTTGCCGCGTTAGTCGCCCATTTCGCTGGTTTGGCACCGTTTCTTCTATGCCGAATCCGCCCGATATGCGATGTTGGTTGTGTGGGGTAAGCTGTTTTTGCCATGGTCGGTCATCTCCTGATGGTGGGTCGCGTTGCCAAGAGGCGCCGCCACTGCCTGTGATGGATGCATTTCAGTGCTTACGGCATCTGAAATTCTTCATTCGTCGTGACAGTTGTCGGCGGCCAAACCTGGTGAAACCCGGAAAGCAAGGGGTAGCATCGTCAGGAGAGCGGATGCGCCGCGTGAGAATGTACTGCAGGGAAGGGCGATGAGCGTGACTTCTGGAATTATGCTTTCAGACAATATGGGGGCTTCGAAGGACGCCATGGACGAGGAAGGCAATGCTGCCGCGGACCTCGGCTTGGTGGCGCGCATCCGGGAATCCTTCGATTCGCTGACTGCGACGGAACGTGAGGCCGCGCAGTTCATTCTGGGTCATCTGACCGACGTGCTGGTCTGCAATTCCGTGGAATTGTCGCAGTTGAGCGGCATCTCGCAGCCGACGCTCAGCCGCCTGTACCGCAAGCTCGGCTATGCGAACGCGGGCGAATTCAGACGTGACGTGCGTCGCGTCCATCGTCCTGGCTCTCCGGAGCTTTCACGGCACACCCAGTGCGACGATTTGGTCGCCGACCATCTGCGCCGTGACGAGGAAAGCCTGAAACGCACGTTTGAAGGCATCGACCGCGCGCAACTGTCATCCGCATGCCAAGCCATGGCCACGGCCCCGCATGTGGCGGTGGTCGGGTACCGCAGCAGCTATCCCGTGGCGCTGCACATGCGCGAACAGCTGATGCGGCTACGCGGAAACGTTGATATTCTGCCGAATCCAGGCCAGTCCATAGCCGAAGATCTGGTTGATTATGCGGCAGGCGACGTAATCGTCATCATCGGCGTGGGCCGGCGTCTTCCCTTCTTCTCGCGGCTCATCGACGTGATGCTTGAGCGCGGCCTGACCGTGGTGGTGATTGGCGACATTTCGGCGCGCAACGCCGTCATCGGCCGTAACGTCGCCTTCTTCAAAGTGGTGCTGAACTCCCACGTGCTGACGAGCTTCACCGCGGCGTTCGCCCTGATCGCCCTGATGGTGGACGAAGTCGGAAAATGCCTCGTCGATACCGAAGACGAGGTGCACGCGCGTATCGAAGGCATCAACGATTGCTTCGATGCGCTCAATGAGCTTGAAGATTGATAGGGAAAATCTAGGCGCGGCACGTCCCGTTGGAACGGCGGTAAACGGAAGTGGAAGCGGGAATGGGAACGGAATGAATTCAAAACGAAACATGCTGGCGTACGACCGGTCCTCCACCGGATTGTGGGTGGCTTTGATCTTCCTCGTATCGCTGAATCTGCGGCCCGCCATCGCCGCCGTCGGGCCGGTCCTCGCCCAAATGGGAACCGACCTTGCGTGGGGTGAGGGCGTGCAGGGCGTATTGACGGCGATTCCGCTGATCGCCTTCGCCGCGGTCAGCCCGCTGGTCACGTTCCTTGCACGCCGCATCGGCATCGACATGTCGATTCTGCTGGCCCTGCTGTGCATCGCGGCGGGCGACGCCATCCGCTCGTTCGGCGGCGGCGTTGGCATCTGGCTGGGCACGGTGGTGTTCGCTTCCGCCATCGCCGTCGGCAACGTTCTGGTTCCGGTAATCGCGAAACGTGACTACGCCGGCCATGTCGCGATGGCGACCGGCGTCTATTCCGGTTGCATCACCGCCGGCAGCGCCACCGCAGGTTTGCTGTCCGCGCCGCTTGCGCAGATGTGGGGCGGTTGGCGTGCGTCGCTCGCCTTCTGGAGTGTGCCTCCGCTGGTTGTCGCCGCGCTGTGGGCGTTGCGTATCCTGCACAATCGCAAAGTCGTTATCGCTTCCGCCGGCGGCACCATCGAAACCAGCGATACTGGCGATATCGATGATATTGGCGATCGCAGCACGACGGCCAACGCACAAAACCCGCATTCCGCACAGCGACCGGCATGTTCCACGCAATCGTCGCATGGCGTGTTCGCCCGCGTGCTGCGCCGTCCGATGACGTGGTACGTGACGGCCTTCATGGGGCTGCAATCGTCCGCCTTCTACACCATGTCCAACTGGATGCCGTCCATCTCGGCGTCCATCGGCTACGATGCCTCCACCGCCGGCGTGCATCTGTTCATCTTCCAAGGCATCGGCATCCTTTCCGGCTTGGTCATTCCTAAGCTCATGAACGTGCGCGGCAACCAGGTCTGCGCGGCGCTCACCGCCAGCGCTCCCATGCTGATCGCCGGCCTTGGCATGCTGCTGTTGCCGCATCTCATGCCGGTATGGGCGTTCGTCGGCGGCTGCGCGCAGGGCGCGTCCCTGGTGGTGGCGCTCGCATTGATCGCGCTGCGCGGGCATGACAGCGCCGAAACCGTGGTGCTGTCGGGCGTCGCGCAGTCGTTCGGCTATCTGATCGCGTCGCTCGGCCCGCTTATGTTCGGCGTGCTGGTCCAGGCCACCGGCGGCCACCATGTGCCGCTGATGGTGTTCACGTTCGTCGCTTTCCTGCAGTGCGTCGTCGCGGTCATCGTCGGCAGGCCTTCCAAAATGTGACTTTTCGCGTCTCATGAAATCGAAAGCGTCCGCAGAGGGAAGTACCGTTAGCCGTATGACAAGCCCTAAGACTGACGACGGTACAATGCATCTGCTCGATCCTGCTCCCTTCGGACGTATCCTTCCGGCCATGGTCACCCCCATGAAGGCCGACGGAGCCGTAGATTTCGAAGCCGCGCAACAGCTGGCGAGGCAGCTCGTGGCGGATGGTGCCGACGGTCTTGTGGTCAACGGCACCACCGGCGAATCGCCGACCACCCATATGGAGGAGAAGGTCGAGCTGGTTCAGGCCGTCAAGGAAGTCGTGGACGTGCCGGTCATTTCCGGCGCCGGTTCCAATGACACCGCGCACACCGTGCGCATGGTGGAGCAGACCCAGGAGGCGGGCGCCGACGCGGTGCTCGTGGTCGCCCCGTATTACTCCCGTCCGTCGCAGGAGGGCGTGTTCCGCCACTACAAGGCGGTCAACGATTCCGCGGACAAGCCGATCATCGTCTACGATGTGCCTGGCCGTACCGGACTGCACATCCAGCTGGAAACCTACCGTCGTATGGCCGAGCTCGACCACGTCAAGGCCGTCAAGGACGCCACCGGCGACATCGCAGGCGCGGTGCGCAAGCGCATGGAGACCGGTCTGACCTGGTATTCGGGCGATGACGGCCTGTTCCTGCCGTTCCTGTCCGTCGGCGCCGTCGGCATCATCTCTGTGATCGCACACGCGGCCGCCGGTCCGATGCGTGACCTCGCCAACGCGTTCGATCGTGGCGATATCCACGAAGCGCAGCGCATCTCCGTGCAGCTGGCGCCGCTCGTCGAAGCGATGAACGGCAACGGCTTCCAGGCCGTGATGGCCAAGGCCTCGCTGAAGGTGCGTGGAATCCTCGACTCCACCGAAATGCGCCTGCCGAACGTCGGTCCGGGCGAAGCGGAACTCGTGCGCGCGGAAAAGGGCATGCGCGCCGCGGGACTGCTGTGAACCGAATCGCATGATGCGACTGGCCTGTCGCGCATGAACGCCGGCAGGCACCCAAATTCCTCGTTTCCGCATAGGCGGAGACAATTAGTAATAGAAATCCAACTAGGAAATGGCTACAGAAGAAACCACAAAGACAACAACACACAAGCGCGGCAGCAAGGCTGCCAAGCGCACTGAAACCGCAGTCAAGGCATCCAAGACCACCAAGGCCGCGAAGTCCGAGAAGACCGCCACCAAGAAGGCCAAGTCCTCCACCCGCAGCCGTGGCAACGGTGGCTCGCGCAACGGCGGCTCCCGTGGATCCCGTGGCGGCAACGGTTCGAACCGTCGCCCGTCGCATTCCGCTCCGCAATCCACCGCGCCCCAGCAGGACGAGGTGCTGATCGCCCCGCCGAAGTACCGCAAGGGCTCCATGCGCATCGTGCCGCTCGGCGGTCTGGGTGAGATCGGCCGCAACATGAACGTGGTCGAATACAACGGGCATATCCTGCTCATCGACTGCGGCGTGCTCTTCCCGGAAGAGGAGCAGCCGGGCGTGGACCTCATCCTGCCTGACTTCCACTACATCAAGGACCGTCTCGACAAGGTCGAGGCGCTCGTGCTCACCCACGGCCACGAAGACCACATCGGTGGCGTGCCGTACCTGCTCAAGCTCCGCCCGGACATTCCGCTGATCGGTTCCAAGCTCACCCTCGCCTTCGTTGAGGCCAAGTGCAAGGAACACCGCATCAACCCGACGCTCGTCGAGGTCAAGGGACGCGACAAGCTCAAGGTCGGCCCGTTCAACCTGGAATTCGTGAACGTCACGCACTCCATTCCGGACGCGCTCGCCGTGTTCGTGCAGACCCCCGCCGGCTCTCTCATCGACACCGGCGACATCAAGCTCGACCAGCTGCCGCTCGACCACCGCATCACCGATCTGGTGGAATTCGGCAAGCTCGGCGAAAAGGGCGTGGACCTCCTGATGATGGACTCCACCAACGCCGAGGTCCCGGGCTTCGTCAAGCCGGAGACCTCCATCGGTCCGGCACTCGACCAGGCGTTCGCACAGGCCACGCGCAAAATCATCGTGGCCAGCTTCTCCAGCCACGTGCACCGCGTGCAGCAGGTCGTCGACGCGGCCCACAAGTACGGCCGCAAGGTCGTGTTCGTCGGACGTTCCATGGTCCGCAACATGTCCATCGCCGCCGATCTGGGCTACCTGCGTCTGCCCGAGGACACTGTCATCGACCTGAAGCAGGCCCATGACGTGCAGGACGACAAGCTCGTCTACATGTGCACCGGCTCCCAGGGCGAGCCGATGGCCGCGCTCGGCCGCATCGCCGACGGCAACCACCGCGACATCACCATCAACGAGTTCGACACGGTGATCCTCGCCAGCTCCCTGATCCCAGGCAACGAGCATGGCGTCTACAAGGTCATCAACAAGCTCGTGCAGCTCGGAGCCCGCGTGGTCAACCGAGACAACGCCGCCGTGCACGTCTCCGGCCACTGCAACGAAGGCGAACTGCTGTACATGTACAACATCGTCAAGCCGAAGTGCGCCATGCCTATCCACGGCGAAAACCGCCACTTGGTGGCCAACGGCATGATCGCCGTCAAGACCGGCGTCGATCCGCAGAACGTCGTGCTGGCCGAAGACGGCGACGTCGTCGACCTGTACCACGGCCAGGCCGCGGTCGTCGGCTCCGTGCCGTGCGGCTACGTCTACGTCGATGGCGATTCCGTCGGCGAACTGACCGACGAAGAACTCGAGAAGCGCCGCATCCTCGGCACCGAAGGCTTCGTGTCCAGCTTCGTGGTCGTCGACACCGAGACCGCGGATGTCATCACCGGCCCGAAGATCTACCTCAACGCGGTCGCGGAAGACGAAAGCGAGTTCGACAAGGTCCGTCACCAGATCGTCGAGCAGCTGCAGGACGCGATGATGCAGGGCACGCGCGACACCTACAAGCTGCAGCAGATCATGCGACGCACGCTCGGCGGCTGGGTGGCACGACAGCTGCACCGCAAGCCGATGATCGTCCCCGTCGTCGCCGACATCGCGCAGGACGTGGATGACGCGATGGGACTGAACGCCGCGAAATAAGCCGTAAATTTACCATAAATTGAATCAAGGCGACGTGATCGGCACAACTGATCGCGCCGCCTTCTGTTACCAGAAAGAAGGAGTGACATGCCAGGAGCAAACCTCACCCGAATCGAAGCGGAAGAACGCAAAAGCATCATCGCCGCGCCAATCCATTACACGGTCAAGCTTGACCTGACCCGCGGAGCCAAGGATTTCGGCTCCGAAACCACCATCACCTTCGACGCGAAGCCGGGGGAGTCAAGCTTCCTTGACCTCATCGCCAACGAAGTCAGTGAGATCACCCTCAACGGCGAAACCCTCGACCCGGCCGAAGCATACGCGGACAGCCGCATCGAGCTGAAGGGCCTCAAGGAGCACAACGAGGTCACCGTCAAGGCGATGTGCCAGTACTCCAACACCGGCGAAGGCCTGCACCGCAGCGTCGACCCGTCCGACGGCAACGTCTACCTGTACACCCAGTTCGAAGTGCCGGACGCCCGTCGCGTCTACGCCGTGTTCGACCAGCCTGATCTGAAGGCCGTGTTCGACTTCTCCGTGCTCGCAGCCAAATCCTGGATCGTCACGTCCAACATGCCCACCGCCTCCGTGATCGACAACGAAACCGTCACCGAGGAAGGCACGCTCGGCGATCACGCCGCCGAAACCACCAAGCTGTGGGTGTTCGAACCGACCCCGACCATGAGCTCCTACCTCACCGCCATCTGCGCCGGACCGTACGCCGAATGGCACACCGAATACGCCAATGAGGACGGCCGCACCGTGCCGATGGCCATGTACTGCCGCCAGGCGCTCGCCAAGGCCTTCAGCAAGGACGTCGACTACCTGTTCGACATCACCAAGAAGGGCTTCGCCTTCTACGCCAAGACCTGGGGCGTGCCGTACCCGTACGCTAAGTTCGACCAGATCTACGTGCCGGAGTACAACGCCGGCGCCATGGAGAACATCGGCATGGTCACCATCCGCGACCAGTATGTGTTCGAATCCAAGGTCACCGACGCCTACGCGGAACGCCGTGTGGTCACCGTGCTGCACGAGCTCGCCCACATGTGGTTCGGCGACTACGTGACCATGAAGTGGTGGAACGACCTGTGGCTCAACGAATCCTTCGCCGAGTTCACGTCCACCCTCGCCACCGCCGAAGCCACCGAATGGAAGGACGCCTGGGCAACCTTCAGCTCCGGCGAAAAGAGCTGGGCGCTGCGTCAGGACCAGCTGAGCACCACCCACCCGATCGTCGCCCCGATCAACGACCTCAACGACACCTACGTCAACTTCGACGGCATCACCTACGCCAAGGGCGCCTCCGTGCTGAAGCAGCTCGTGTACTACGTGGGCCGTGAGAAGTTCTTCAAGGGCATCAACAACTACCTCAACAAGCACGCCTACTCCAACGCCACCCTCGCCGACCTGCTCGCCGAACTGGAACTCACTTCCGGCCGCGACCTGAAGGCGTGGAGCGCCCAGTGGCTTGAGGAATCCGGCATCAACACCATCGCCACCGAAGTCGAAGAGAACGAGGACGGCACCATCAAGCGTCTCGCCCTGCGCCAGACCGCTCCGACCGAGCATCCCGTGCTGCGCGCCCACCGTCTCGCCGTCGGCTTCTACAACGAGGATCCGGAAACCGGCAAGATCGTGCGCACCGACCGTTTCGAACTGGACGTCGACGGCGAACTGACGGTCGTCGATGCTGCCGCCGGCAAGGCACGTCCGTCGCTGATCCTGGTGAATGACGACGACTTGACCTACACGAAGTTGCGTTTCGACGACAAGAGCCTCGCATTCGCGACAAGCAACCTGTACCGCTTCGACGACGCGCTCGCCCGTTCCGTGATCTGGCTCGCCCTGTGGGACATGACCCGCGACGGCGAACTGCCGGCACGCCAGTTCATCGACACCTCGCTGGCCGCGCTCGCCACCGAACACGAGTCCACCACCTTCCGTTACGCGCTGGCACAGGTCAGCACCACCGCATGGCATTACACCGCTCCGGCAGAGCGTGCCGAGATCGTGAAGCATGTGGCCGCCGAACTGTTCAAGCTGGCGGGTCAGGCCAAGGCCGGCTCCGACGAACAGTTCCAGCTCGTCACCGCCTACCTGGGCTACGGCGAGCCGGGCGACGAGGCGTTCGTCGCCAACGCGAAGGGCCTGCTCGACGGTTCCGTGGCATTCGACGGTCTGGAAATCGACAACAACTTCCGCTGGACCATCATCAACGCGCTGAGCACCGTCAACGCGATCGACCAGGCGGGAATCGACGCCGAACTGGCCAAGCGCGAAACCACCGAGAACCGTGAGTTCGCCTATGGCGCACGCGCCGTGGCCGGTACCGCCGAAGCGAAGGCATGGGCTTGGAACGAGGCCCTGCACAACGACGAGCTGACCAACATGCAGCTTGAGGCTGTGGCCGGTGGCTTCGCGGCCACCCCGCGCGCCGACTTGGCCGAACCGTACGCCGAGAAGTATTTCGAGGTCGCCGACTGGATTTGGGAGCACAAGACCTTCCACATGGCTGAAGCGCTGCTCGAAGGCCTGTATCCGGGCTATGCCGATCCGGCGAAGCTCGTGGAGCTGGGCGACGCCTGGCTCGCCTCCCATAAGGACGCGGACAACGCCTTGCAGCGCATTGTGCGTGGCAACGTCGAGGCTTCTCACCGCACGCTGAAAGTGCGCGACTTCAACGCCGCGCTCTGATAGCAGGGGCGACAGGAACGTTCCCGCTTAAGAGCCGTCATGTCGTCGCACGACTTTGATTTTGGGTGCGATTTTCAAAGTCATGCGACGGGCATATCGGCATTTATGCCCCCTAATCCTCGTTTTCCGCTTGAAAATAAGGATTAGGGGGCATTTTGCGTCGAAGGCTGTCGCACGACTTTGATTTTGGAGGCATTTTTCAAAGTTGTGCGACAAGCGTGCTGGCTTTCATACCCTCTAACTCTTATTTTTTGCTGGTTTTCAACGGAAAATGATAGTTAGGGGGTATTTCTTTATCAAGTGTTGTCGCACGACTTGATTTTCCGCCTTGAAATCAAAGTCGTGCGACACGAAAAGGGCATTGCGCGCCGTGAAATGCTTTGAATTGTGAAGTGTTATGCGATTGCGTCGTCACCTGCTGGTTTCGGCGGCACGGTTGAGTACGATAGGTCACGGAAATATCGTTTGCAGATAGCGAGGATTTGAGACTCATGCCACGTATGTTCGGAACCGACGGCGTTCGAGGATTGGCGAATAGGGATTTGACGGCACAGCTGGCGCTCGATTTGGGTGACGCCGCGGTGCGCGTGCTGGGCGATGACGAGCGGAGCGAATTCGAAAGCCGTCGCCGTGCGCTGGTCGGTCGTGATACACGAGTTTCCGGCGATTTCCTTGCCGCCGCATTGTCCGCTGGCATGTCCGCCGGCGGCTTCGACGTGATCGACGCCGGCATCATCCCGACGCCGGGCGTCGCATACCTGACGTCCGTGCTCAACGTGGAAATGGGCGCGGTGATCTCCGCATCCCACAATCCGATGCCCGACAACGGCATCAAGTTCTTCGCGCGCGGCGGCTTCAAGCTGCCCGACACCAAGGAGGATGAGATCGAAGCGGTGCTCGGCCAGGATTGGGATCGTCCTACCGGCGCCGGCGTGGGTCGTGTCAGCCATGACACCGCCACCGCAACCAACCTGTACATCGACCATCTGGTTTCCGCCATCGCGCCGGTCGGTCCGGACAAGTCGCAGCCGACGCCGCTGAAGGGCCTGAAGATCGTGGCCGATTGCGCGAACGGCGCCACGTCCGTGGTCGCTCCGGAAGCCTTGCGCCGCGCCGGCGCCGACGTGACCGTCATCAACGCGTCGCCGGACGGCTACAACATCAACAAGAACGCCGGCTCCACCCATCCTGAGCAGCTGCAGGCCATGGTCAAGGCCTCCGGCGCCGTCATGGGCGTTGCCTTCGATGGCGATGCCGACCGTTGCCTTGCCGTGGATGAGGATGGCAACATGGTCAACGGCGATCAGATCATGGGCATTCTGGCGCGCGCCAAGAAGAACGCGGGCAAGCTCAACCATGACACCCTCGTCGTGACGGTGATGAGCAATCTCGGTCTGAAGTTGGCCCTGCGTTCCATGGGCATCAAGACCGTGCAGACCAACGTGGGCGACCGTTACGTGCTTGAAGAGATGCTGCGAGGCGATTATTCGCTCGGCGGCGAGCAGTCCGGCCACGTGATCAACCGTGAATTCGCCACCACCGGCGACGGCACCCTGACCGCGCTCACCCTGTGCAACGAGGTCGTCAAATCCGGTAAGAGCCTGAAGGAACTGGCCGCCGACTTCCCGCAGCTGCCGCAGACGCTCATCAACGTGCCGAACGTGGACAAGATGGCCGCCAAGACCAACGCCAAGGTGCAGGCCGCGGTGGAACGCGAAGAGAAGCTGCTGGGCGACACCGGCCGCGTGCTGCTGCGTCCGTCCGGCACCGAGCCGCTCGTGCGCGTCATGGCCGAAGCCGAAACCCAGCAGCAGGCAGACGAAGTGTGCGATCGCCTCGCCAAGGTCGTCGCCGACGAACTCACCCTGTAAGAGCCCGCAAGGAGATATGCCCCATGTTCGGACACAACTCGAAAGTGGACCTCGAACTCAACCGCGAGGTCGAAAAGCTCATCAAAACCGGCGGCAAAGAGAAAATCATGCCGATTGTGCAGGCCGGCGAACCGGTATTACGCCAGCAGACCATCGCCTACGACGGCCAGTTGAGCCGCAAAACGCTTGACAAGCTCATCGACACCATGCGCACCACCATGCTGGAAGCGCCGGGCGTGGGCCTCGCAGCCACCCAGATCGGTCTCGGTCTGGCTTTGGCCGTCGTCGAAGACCACGTATGCGAAGGCGATGATGGCGATCCGCGCGAAGCTGCGGAATTCCCCTTCCACGCCATCATCAACCCCAGCTACGAGCCGATCGGCACCGAAACCCGCAGCTTCTACGAAGGCTGCCTGAGCTTCGACGGTTACCAGGCCGTACGCAAGCGTTGGCTTGACATCACCGCCCGTTGGCAGGATGAGGACGGCAACAAGCATGAGGAACATCTGCATGGCTGGCCGGCCCGCATCTTCCAGCATGAAACCGACCATTTGAGCGGTGAACTGTACATCGACCAGGCCGAAATCCGAAGCCTGACCACCAATGAGAACCTTGAGGATTTCTGGTGCGAGGATCCGGTACCGACCGAAGCGGCGGCCGAACTCGGCTTCGAACTGTAATCGCGTAAACGAACGAGACAAGAACGATGAATGCCTCCCAGGCGAACACTTGGGAGGCATTCATCATATTCGGGATTATTGGAATGTTCGAAACATGAGTATTCCAAATATTCCAATATTTCAGTATTCCGGATTCACTAGCACATCGTACGTATCCGTGTTCCGCTCGGCATCCGAACGCAGATCCCAGCCAGGCTTGCGCATTCCATACAACACCAGCGGCGGTAAACCGAGCACAAGCACGACTACAGCCACAAGAATCGCATATGAAACGCTATCCAAACCGGTGAAACCAGCCGGTCTCACGAAAGTCAACACGAATGCCGCGGCGGAAGCGACGAAACCGACGCCCGCGACCAACCGAATCGCAGGAACTCGATACGTGCGGCGGACTTCTGGATGGGTGTTGCGCAGACGAATCGCGGCGGCAAACATCAACATGTACATCACCAGATACAGCGCGGTCGCCATATCCACCAGCGTCGCGAAAGCCGTGTTGCCATTGGGGATCAACACGAACAGCAACGCCAGCACGGTCACGATAATGCCTTGCGGAATCAGAATGCCTTCCTGCACGTCGTGGGCATTGCGCTTCTGCAGCGCGGGAGGCATCAGTCCCGTGCGGGCGGCCGCTAGCAAACCGCGAGAAGGACCAGCTATCCAAGCCACCACGGAAGCGAACGCGCCTAGCGCGATGAGCAGCGAAATCACCGGAGTGCCCCAACCCATGCCAAAATGGTCGAAGAACTCCCTGAACGCCAGATTGATGCCGTCGATGAGCCCCAGCTCACGATGCGGCACAGCAAAGGCGATTGCCAAAGTCGGCAGCACAAGTACCAGCAGAATCAGCGCGGTCGCTAGTGCAATGGCGCGTGGGAATTGACGTCCCGGATGCTCCAAGTCGTTGGCATGCACGGCATTGACCTCCATACCCGCGTAGGCGAGCACATTGGATACGATTAGCACAATCGACGCGATGCCCGTCCACGGCGGAAGCAGCGCGGATGCGTGCAGGGAGGTCTGCACTGGCTTACCGATCGCCAGCCAGATAATGCCGAAGACGATAAGCAGCAACGCAGGAAACAGCGTGCCGATAAGTCCCGAAATCGACCCGACCTTGGCGAACAGATTGCCGCCGCGCAACGCCACCATCGTGCTTGCCCAATACAACACGATGATCACCGCGGCCACATATACGCCATTATTGCCCAAGCCACCCATGCCGAACACATACGACAGGCTGACGGCGATGAACGCAATCTGTATCGGATACCACACCACATTCTGAATCCACTGCAGCCAAATGGCGAGAAATCCGATGCGATTGCCGAACGCCTCACGCACCCACACGTACACGCCACCTTTCCAGCCGGTGGCCAGTTCGGCAGCCACCAGCGCGGTCGGCACCAGGAAAACGACCGCCGGAATGAGATACAGCAGAATGGAAGCGAGACCATAATCGGCCATGGCCGGCAGAGAGCGTAGCGAGGCCACCGCCACCACGGTCAACATCGCCAGTTGGCTGACTGTCATCATGGTTTTGCCGGTTTTATTGGCAACGGTTGCCGTGCTTGCGATTGCGCCGTGCCCGTCAGCGCCGTTCCCTCTATTCGCCCCGGCATGCGCAGGTATGCCCGTACGATTGCGGTTTCCTGCGACGGCAGACGGATTGCGTGGCGTTGTTGTCGGTGCCGTCGCAGCGTTCGTCGTGGAACGTGCGGACCCGGGATGTGCAGCTGCGCTTGCATCGTGCGCTACCACAGCAAGCGGCTTTTTCATATGAACTGTCATTGCAGCCAGCTTTCGTAAACATAATCGTTGTGGGAATGAACATGAATTTCCTTAATGCGGGAAACGATGGAATTCGTGGAATGACCGCGAAATATCAGTGGTGGAATCCGGATGCACGAGCCTCGCTTGGCATTGGTGAACGCAGTCCGTCCAGATACTTCACACACGACTTCAAATCCTTGATGAACGCTTCGGCCATATCGTGGCTGAAACCGTTACGCACCACAATGCGCTGCACGGTCACCTGCGTCAGATCCACCGGCATCGGATAAGCCGGCACCAGCCATCCCTTCATGCGCAGCCGATCCTGCAGATCGTACAGATTCCACTTGCGATCCGGCTTGTCGTTGAGCATCCATGCGAACACCGGAATGTCGGAACCGTCGTTCCACAGCGTAAAATCATCCATCTGCTCGATCTCGCCCGACAGATATTTCGCCACATCATGCGAAGTCTGCTGCACCCTTCGATACCCGTCGAATCCCAAACGCAGGAACATGTAGTACTGCAGCAGTACCTGTGCGCCCGGACGGGAGAAGTTCAGTGCGAAAGTCGGCATTTCGCCGCCGAGATAACTCACCTTGAAAATAAGGCTTTCCGGCAGGTCAGCGGTTTCGCGCCATACGATCCATCCCAAACCGGGGTAGACCAGACCGTACTTGTGACCGGAGGTGCTGATGGAGTAGACGCGCTTGACGCGGAAGTCCCATGCGAGGTCCGGCTGGATGAATGGTGCGATCATACCTCCCGAAGCGCCGTCCACATGGATGCGCACATCAAGTCCGGTGCGCTCCTCGATGCGGTCCAGTGCTTCGCTGATCTGTTCGACCGGCTCATACATACCCGTATAGGTCACGCCCATGATGGCCACCACGCCGATGGTGTTCTCATCGACATACTTGTCGAGATCATGGCCGTCGAGCACTTTGTGGTCCTCGGAAATCGGCACATAGCGTGGTTCCACGTCGAAATAGTTGCAGAACTTCTCCCAGCACACCTGCACGGCGCTGCTCATCACCAGATTCGGACGATCGGTCGGCAGGTCGGCCTTTTCGCGGGCTTCCTTCCAACGGCGCTTCAACGCGAGTCCGCCCAGCATGCAAGCTTCCGACGAGCCGATGGTGGAGGTTCCGATGGCATTCATTGGATCGGGCGCATGCCATAGATCGGCGAGCATGTGCCAGCAGCGCGATTCGACTTCGGCGGTTTTCGGGTACTCGTCTTTGTCGATCATGTTCTTGTCGGCCGCCTCCATGTACAGGCGGTTCGCATGATCGTCCATCCACGTGCTCACAAAAGTTGCAAGATTGAGTCGCGCGTTGCCATCCAGCATGGCCTCGTCATGCACCACTTGGTAGGCGGTTTCCGGCAGACTACCCTTCTGTGGAATGGTAAATTTCGAGAACGCCTGGGCTTCCTTCGGACGGGCGAACAGCGGATTGATTTCCACGCTGTCAGGAACAACGCGGTCGTCGGCATTGCCGCAGGTGTTGTCGCAGCAATGCGAATTGTTGTTTTCAGTGGTGGAATGTGTTTCTGACATTGCAGTTCCTTTCGTTGATTTGGAACGTTTATTGCGTTCCGGGATTCAAAAATGAAAGTCGATTCTGGATTTTTGCTGGGAAATGGTCACATTTGCGCTATGTGAAAATTCGTATGGCAACCGCTTCGCACGGAGGTATCCGCGCGCGGTTTCGTAATGAACACCGTCATTCGAACTCGCATGGTTGTGTTCTCACAAAGAGGAATGCGCACGTTGGTTTGTTGCACATTCTTACACGCTGAAGGTGGGTATCGGCTACGATGGGCAGGTATGAACGAATCGACGATGAATCTTTCCTGGCTGGATGACGCGAAGCAGGACATCGAACAATGGTCGGCATCGATGCCGAATGACGCCGACAACCAGCCGATCGACTGGCGATGGGTGTCTTCCCTTGACCTGCGTAACGGCATTGGTGCCGCCACAAGACAGCACGTTGATTTGTTGGCAATGCTGCGGTCCTCGTCGCCGCAACTTTCCGCCCCGCAGCTGCACGCCCTGTTGAAAGATGATCTTGCGATTCGAGATCGGCTCGAACCGACCATCGCGCAGTGCAACAGCACGTTCATGATGGATTACGACCGACTTATCGCTTCCTATCGGCTGCCGCGCGCGCTTGCTTACGCGAACCGTCGGTTGTGCGACGAAATCGCTGTTCTGCGACAGATTGGCGTGGCGATGGGATTGTGGACGGTCACCGAGGAACGACGTGAGCGCGTGACGGTTCCGGTGCTGCTGCCCGGTTCGGCTTTGGCTTCCGGGGGAGTGGCGTTGGATGATATTCAGGATCGAACCGCTGACATCGTTAACGGCCGCGCCGCCCGTCGTGCCGCAGAGAAAAGTCAGAAGCGAGCCAGTGACTATGCCATGTCGCGTGCGAACCTGAGTGGAGTAACCAGTCCGGGCGGCTCCACGTTGTTTGATTACGGTTCGGAAACGAAATCCGCTGAAGCGGCGCAGTTGCGTCGGATGGCTGAATACCGCAAATCGGATTGGCGCGACGCTTATCTTCCTGGACGCGATGTGGACAATGTCATGGGAATCGACATCGAAACCACCGGTACTGACCCGGCGCGTGTGTACATCATCGACGTCGGCTTTGAATATATGAACATGATTTCCCCTCGCCCTGCTGCCGCACCTACTGGATACCAATACGAGCAGAGTTATTACGAAACGGGCGATGCGTATGGTCAGTCGCGTCTGTCGTTCGGCGTTCCTGCCGAGAACGCGACGCTCGGTAATCCGCTGATTCTCGATTTGACCGGTATCGATGTACGTGATCGTGCGTCCGGCTTCCGCCTGTTCGATGAGTGGCCGGAGGCTCAAATCGGTTTGCTGCAGCGATTGGAGCAGCAACCGTACGTAGCGCACAACGCTCGTTTCGAACATAGCTTCTTCATGTTGAATGTGGCTGGATATGCGGAAAGCTACCGTGCGGGCAAGATTACGATTATCGACACGTTGCCGATGAGCCGCCGTTGGGATGAAGGGTCAATTCCGGACGGCGAGCATCCGTACGGCAATAACACGTTGGACGCATACGCCAAGCGGCAGGGCGCGCTCGATGAAAGCAAGTCGGAGCGCCACCTCGGTTTGGAAGATACGCATATCATGCTGGTTGCCATGAAACATCACTTGGGTGTATTGCATGGCGAAGGCCGCGGTCCGTGGGGTGCGAATGGCAAGTCTGGCATCGGTGGCAAGCATTGCGGGCGCCGCTGGTAG
>ERZ1032623.75-NODE-75-length-16909-cov-6.264804_pt1 | contig 16909 bp, 10 predicted proteins | sample MGYA00518160_ERZ1032623 | MGnify/ENA primary metagenome ERZ1032623 (study PRJEB33719, sample SAMN04261367) | wastewater metagenome | biome: periurban shantytown; feature: human; material: feces | host: Homo sapiens | place: Peru: Lima | collected 2013-01-16 ...
GGCCGGCGGCGGCCCGAGCCGATATCCGTCTACTGATGCTCCCGGCAGGTCTGGCCGAGGCGGCGCGACAGGGCGATCGGGTCGAGCAGCTCGTCGAGCGTCGACGCGGGCAGGTCGGTGTGCTCGCCGGCGACATCGCGCACGGTGCGATTGTCGTTGGCCGCTTCCTGGGCGATGTCGGCCGCGTGTTCGTATCCGATGGCGCCGTTCAGTGCGGCGGCGATCGCCGGGGAGTATTCGGCGTAGCGGCGCCCCGTCGAGGCGTTGATGGTGATGCCGGACACGCAGCGCTCGCGGAACATCGCCATCGCGCGGGTCAGCAGCTCGATGCCGTTGAGCAGTTCGTGGATGATCACCGGGTCGAAGGCGTTGAGCTGCAATTGCCCTTCGGATGCGGCCCATGTGACGGTCGTGTCCATGCCGAACACCATGAAGCAGCATTGGTTCACGCATTCGGGGATGACCGGGTTCACCTTGCCGGGCATGATGCTGCTGCCCGCCTGCCGTGCCGGCACGTTGAGGTCGTCGAATCCGGTATGCGGGCCGGAATTGAGCAGCCGCAGGTCGTCGGCGGCCTTTTTCAGGTGTATGGCGAGGTTCTTGACTGTCTGCGACGTGGCGATGTATCCGCTCATATCGGTCATGGCTGCCACGGGATCCGCCGCCGCGGTGATGGGCAGCCCGGTGATGGCGGCCAGATGGCGTGTAGCGGTCGTGCGGAACCGCAGGTCGGCGCAGATGCCGGTGCCGATGGCGGTGGCGCCGAGGTTCAGTGTGGTCAGTTGCGGGACGACGTGTTCGAGTGCCAGGAGGTCGCTTTTCAGGAAGCTTGCGAATGCGTGGAATTCCTGACCGTAGGTCATCGGCACCGCATCCTGCAGCTGGGTGCGTCCGATGGTGACGTCGTTCGTGTGCTTGTCGGCGAGGTCGTGGAACGCCCGCGTGAGTTTCTTCGTCTCTTCCGCGAGCGGCCCGATGGCGTCGATCAGCGCGAGCTTGCAGGCCGCGGGGTAGGTGTCGTTGGTCGATTGCGAATGGTTCACGTCGTCGTTCGGGTGGATGAACCCATAATCGCCTTTGGGATGCCCGCCGAGCTCCAACGCCCGATTGGCGATGACCTCGTTCATGTTCATGTTCGTCGATGTGCCGGCGCCGCCCTGCAGCACGTCGACCGGGAACTGGTCGGCGAGCTCGCCGTTCTCGACGTCGTGGCATGCGGCGACGATGAGCCGTGCCTTGTCGTGGTCGATCAGTCCGAGCTCGTCGTTGGCTTCGGCACAGGCGCGTTTGACGGTCGCATAGGCCCGCATCAGCTGGGGATGGGTGGAGTCCGCGATTCGGGAGACGGTGAAGTTACCGAGCGCCCGCTGCGTATGGATGCCCCAATACACGTCTTTCGGCACATCCATGTAGCCGATGCAGTCGTGCTCCTTACGCGTGACCGTGTGTATCGTGTCATTGCCGACCATGTTGCCGCCTTTTCTCGTTCAGGTTTTCCGGGTCAATCATCTCGTTTTTATTCGAGAAACGCTATGGTTGCGCTGAGCGCGAATGACCATGCGTCCGTGAACGGGTCCGGAGCGCGGCGGGCCGGCGCGCTCGTTCGGCCTGCGAGAACGGATATCCTGCGGTTCGCCTAGCATGTGTACGAACGTACATACCACTGGATAATACCGGGAGAATCATGTCCAATTTGCTGCTCGCCGCCCCCTGCGGATTGGGCGCAGGCGGCGTCGATGCGGCGCTGAGCAACTGTGTGGCGATCCATTACGCGAGTCGTCACATGAACTGGCTGCACTGCATGTGGGGGATCGGCGCGTCCGCGGCGGGGCAATGCGCCATGGTCGTGGCGTCGGGCGACGTCGTGCAGGCCAACCCGGAATTCGCTCCGTCGCGTTGGGTGTATGCCGTCGCGGGCATACTGGGCGTGGCGTGCGTCGAGGCGGCGATGGTGCCGCTGTGGAATCTGCTGACGTTGGTGGACCGGCTTGACGTGTTCTCCGGCCGCGCGGTTCGCTGGGTCGATGCGATCATCGCATGCGCGGCGGTGGAGGCGGCGCTGGTGTTGTTCGTGACGCTGTACGGAGGTCTCGCCCATGCCGAATACCGCGACCCGGCGTCGGGTGCCTATGTGGATGTCGCGCTGGGGGCTCCGGGCGTGGTCCTGCTGGGCGCGGTCGGCCTGCTGCTGCTCGCGGCGTTCGTGCTGCTGATGCTGGTCATGCGCTCGCTGCTGAAGAACGGGCGGGCCAAGGCCATACGCTTCTCCACGCTTGACGGCATCTGCGAGGCGCTGGAGTGCCAGTCGGGCGATGTGCTGGAGTGGGTCGAGGAGTAGGTCGCCCGTCTTCGAGTGGTGTGTCGTGGGTCTAGGCTGCATCGCATAATCGAATATATGTACGAATGTTTGAATCTGTTCTCGGGTCCTACCGGGGCATGGTTCAAACATGCGTTTGATGTACCTACTGCGGCGCAGAGCCAGGCATGGCCGGTCATCCATGCCGGGGGCAATGCTCTGGTGGTCGCGCCCACCGGCTCGGGCAAGACATTATGCGCGTTCCTCTCGGCCATCGACCGCCTGATGACGGGAGAGGCGGATCGTCTGAACGGCTCCGGTGCCATGACCGCTCCGAAGGGCGCGGCTGACGTTTCCGGAGAGCGGCGTCGGACTCGGCGTGTCAAGGTGCTGTACGTCTCGCCGCTGAAGGCGCTGGCCGTCGATGTCGCGAAGAACCTCCGCGCTCCGCTCGACGGCATCGCCGCCGAATGCGAGGCGTCCGGCCTTGCCGCTCCCGATATCGGCATCGCCATACGCAGCGGTGACACGACGACACGGGAGAGACGCGCCATCGCCTCCCATCCGCCGGACATCCTCGTCACGACGCCGGAATCGCTGTATCTGCTGCTGACGTCCAAGGCGCGCGTCATCCTGCGCGACGTCGAAACGGTGATACTCGATGAGGTCCATGCCGTCGCCGGCACCAAACGGGGCGCGCACCTGGCCGTGAGCCTGGAACGGCTGGATGCGCTCGCCGGGCATGCGACGCAGCGCATAGGGTTGTCCGCCACGGTAAGGCCTGTCGACGAGGTCGCGAGATTCGTCGGCGGGATCCATCCCGTGACCGTCATCAATCCGCAGGAGAGGCCCGCGATGGATCTGCGCGTCGTCGAGCCGCTGGAGAACATGAGGGACCTCCAATCAGCCAATGTGCCCGGCCGTGCGGGAGGCGTCGGCGCGTCGGCGGCATCGGCCCCGCATATCAGCGGCGTGACCCCGGCCATGAGACGGCTCGCCGAACGGCGTGGCCTGCCAGTGTCGCCGGATCGACGGTCGTCGCCGGAGGATTCGCAATACGATTCGCAGGCGATCACCGGCGCCGCGGGGGATCGGGCGGGCGGATCCATATGGCCGGTGATCGAGCGGGATGTGCTGGATCAGGTGCTTTCCCACCGCACCACGCTGGTGTTCGTGAATTCGAGGGGCTTGGCGGAGAAGCTCACCGCCAGGCTCAACGACCTGTATGCACAGGATCATGGCACCGATGCCGTGCAGGCGCAGTCACCGGAGGGGCGCAGTGGGTTTTCCCGGCATTACGATCCCGTGGTCGGCTCCACGACGATGCTGGCTCGGTCTCACGATGACGGGGACGTCATCGCGATGGCCCATCACGGGTCGGTGTCCAAGGAGCGGCGCAAACGGATCGAGGAACAGCTCAAACATGGCCTGCTGCGTTGCGTGGTGGCCACCAGCAGCCTGGAATTGGGCATCGACATGGGGTCGGTGGATCTGGTGATACAGATATCGCCTCCGTTGTCGGTATCGTCAGGATTGCAGCGCGTCGGACGCGCGGATCATCGTGTCGGAGGGGTGTCCCATGCGCTGATCTACCCTCTGACCCGGGAGCAGATCATCGGGGCGGCGGCGAGCGTGGAAAGCATGCGTGCCGGCGACATCGAACCGATATCGGTGATCCGCAACCCGCTGGATGTGCTCGCCCAACAGACCGTCGCGGCCGCATCGATGGAGGACCTCAGGCCGGACGACTGGTATGCGACGGTATGCAGGTCGGCACCCTTCCGCGACCTCGACCGCGGCACGTTCGACTCGGTGATGGGCATGATGACGGGGGCCTACGACAGCGAGGACTTCTCCGCCTTCCGTCCCTGCCTGATGTGGAACCATGATGAGGACCTGATCTCCGCCCGACCCGGGGCGCAGCGGCTCGCCGTGACCAGCGGCGGCACGATTCCAGATCGCGGACTGTACACCGTGGTGCTGCCCGAGACGGATGGGGGCAAAGGGCCTCGAAGAGTGGGGGAACTCGACGAGGAAATGGTGTACGAGTCCCGTGTCGGCGACATCATCACCCTGGGTACATCCACATGGCAGATTCAGGAGATCACCCGCGACCGCGTGATCGTCACCCCGGCACCGGGCAGGACGGCCCGTCTGCCGTTCTGGCATGGGGACGGCAGCGGCAGGGACTGCGGGTTCGGTACGGCCGAAGGCGCTTTCATCCGGCAGGTCTGCACGGGGCTGACGGATGCCGCAGAAGCGTGCCATCCACGGTTCGACACCGCCACGGCAGACCGCCTGCACGATGACGGGCTGGATGACAACGCCGTGGAAAACCTCGCCCGACTGCTGGCGGAGCAGAGGAAGGCCACCGGCGTCGTGCCGGATGACCGCCGCATGGTGATCGAACGTTGCCCCGACGACGAGGGGGACTGGCGTGTCATCATCCATTCCCGATATGGCCGTCGCGTGCATGAGCCATGGGCGATGGCAATCACCGCGCGTCTCAAGCAGCGTTATGGATTCGACGGCCAGGCATACGCCGCCGATGACGGCATCGTCCTGAGGCTTCCCGCCCAGGAGCATGACATCGATGTCCCGGATCTCATCAGGTTCGACCCTGACGACATGCAGCGCATGATCGAGACGCAGGTGGGGGAGACGGTGCTGTTCGCGGCCCGGTTCAGGGAATGCGCCGCACGCTCGCTGTTCCTCCCCAGAACCGATCCCGGCAGGCGCGTGCCGCTATGGCAGCAGAGACTGCGTGCCGCGCAACTGTTGAACGCCGCGCGGCTGAAACGCAATTTCCCGCTGCTGCTGGAAACCGCCCGCGAATGCCTGCAGGACGATTACGACATGCCCGCGTTGCGTCGCATCATGACGGACATTCAGTCGGGAAACATCGGTCTGGTCGATGTGACGACCGACATTGCGTCCCCATTCGCCGAGAACCTGCTGTTCGGCTATGTGGGCACCGTCATGTACCAGTACGACGTGCCTCAGGCGGAACGATCGGCGCAACTGCTGTCGATCGATCCCGATGTGCTGGAACGGCTGCTGGGGCAGGCCGATTTCTCGGCGATCATGGATCCTCGAGCCGTGCATGAGGTCGAGGAGGAGCTGGGGCGCAGGACGTTCTGGAACGAGCTGCCGGACGATGACATCGATGGCCGGGTCGCAAGATACGCCAAGACGCACGGGCCTTTCACCGTCGAACGGATGATGGCGGACCTGTCGATCGACGCGGCCGGCGCGGTGCACGCCTTGGACATGCTCAAAGCACGAGGAGAGGTCCTTGACGGCATCGCCGCCGAGGACGGAGGAAAGGCATGGCTGCACAAGGAGGTGTTCCGACGCATCCGGGCCAGGTCGCTGGCCAAGGCCCGAGCCGAGACCAAGCCCGTCGAATTGAGCGAATACCAGACATTCCTTATCGGGCTGCAAGGTGTCGGGCCGGTGGGCGGCGAACGATATGACGGCGAAGACGGGGTGATGCGTGTCATCGAGCAGCTGGAAGGCGTCGCCCTGCCTCCCTCGGTATGGGAATCGTCCGTATTGCCGGCACGGGTGCGCGACTATCGTCCGGCGATGCTCGACGGCCTGCTCTCCTCCGGCGAGATCGTCTGGGTGGGTTCCAAGACCACCGGCAGCAAGGCGAAGGAACCAGGACTCGTCGCATTGCATCCGGCGGACTCCCTGCTTCTGACAGTGCAGGATGGGGAGAAGAACGGCGAAGCCCCCGGGGAGCCGGTCACGCTGCCGGATGCGGTGATGGCCGTGCTGGCGCCGGGCGGGGCATATCATGCGAATCAGCTCGCAGGGCTGACGCGCGCGGCATGGGACGCGTCGTCGGAATGCGTGGACGAATCCACCGGCGAGATATTGCCCCACCCATGGTCCGACTCCCAGTTCGAGGAGGCCCTATGGTCGCTGGTCTGGCAAGGGAAGGTCACCAACAGCTCGTTCGATCCGCTGAGATCCCTCGGAGCGTCATCCCATGCGGTGAAGGCCCCAGCCCGTGCATCACGGCGCAGGGTGCGGGTCAGGGTCAGTGTCCCGGCGAACATGACGGGACTATGGTCCGCCGTGCCTCATGCAGATATGCAGGAGGCGTCCGCGGAGCGGGTCGCCATCGCGCGGATTGAGGCGTTGCTGGACCGTTACGGCGTCATAGCTCCGCCCATGATCGACAAGGAACGTCTGGACGGCGGATTCTCGGGCCTGTATCCGGTGCTCAGACGCATGGAAGAGCATGGCGCATTGATGCGCGGCATGTTCGTCAGCGGATGCGGTGCCGCACAGTTCGCGTCGCGTCAGACCGTGGATGCGCTGCGGGCATGCGCGGCGGAACCCTCCGCGGTCGTGTTGGACGCCACCGACCCCGCCAACCTGTACGGAAGCGTCATCGCATGGCCACGAACGATAGGCGGGTTTTCGATCAGGCCGGCGCGGCGCTCCGGCGCATCGGTCGTGCTCCGGGGTGGACGATTGCTGGCATACGCGGTGCCCCGAAGCCATCATCTGTTGCTCGCGCAGGACGCGGATCCCGCATTGCAGCAGGCCTGCAACGAGCTCGCCTACGCATTGCAGCGAAACCTGCGTGACGGGGGTATTCGCGGGGGTGTCACCTTCTGTGATGCCAACGACGAGCCATTGACTGTGCGAGGCGAGTGGTCGCGCATGCTGCACGTCGCGGGATTCGTCCCCGTACCCCAAGGCATGAGGCTCTACTGCTGACAGCCGCCGTCGGTCTCCGATATGTTCCGCCGCCAGCGCCAGGTCACCGGCGTATCTACGCGTGAGGTACGCCATCCGGCATTGCGCATCATCCGACACGGCGTGCCATCTGATATTGCGCGCCTGCAGGAACTGCGCGTCTGCCGAAACGTGGACGGCACCCCCCCCCTACGCCCCACAGGTGTGTGAGGGGGGGGGCGATGCTCGCTGAAGGCACCGGCCCCGAAACAGCCTCATCCACAGAAGGCGACAGGCGCGGCCAGATCAACACCGGATGCGTCGCGGCGCATGTCGGGCTTGGGCAGCTCCACCGGCGAGCCTCCCTCGGTGGAGGCGTGCAGCGGGTACATGCCGACGCGGGCGAAGATCAGGGTGTTCTGGCCCTTGAGGAAACGCTGCGACCTCACTCCGCCGGTGCCGCGGCCCTTGGTCGGGTACATCTCCAACGGCGTCACCTTGGCCGCACCGTTTTCGGTGCCGGGCAGCGCGTCCTTGTCTCCGGCGACCGTCAGCACGACGGCTCCGGACGCGGAGAACATGCCGTTGTCGCCCTCTTCGTACGTCCACGCGATCTTGCCTGCGGGCACCACGTTGAACGTGATCGCCGTGCATCCCTCAGCCAGACGGATTCCCGCCATGCCGCCGGCGGTGCGACCCTGCGGGCGCACGTTCCCGGCATCGAACGTCAGCAGCGAGGAGTCGGACGCGATGAACACGAGGCGGTCTTCGTCCGCCGCGTCGGCGGCGAACAGCACGGAGTCGCCGTCCTTGAGGTCGATGACACTCCAGGAGTCCATCGTGGTGGGGGCCTCGCGGTTCCAGCGTTTCACCACGCCGGCCCGTGTGCCGATGGCCAGGGGAGCGGGGGTCGGGCCGTCGTCGTCGCGCTGATCCATGGGGATGGCGGCGACGACATGCTCGCCGGGAATCGGATCGGTGCTTTCGGTCATGCCGATCAGCTCGTCGGCCGGTATGCCGCCGGCGACGTTCGTCTGCGGCGATGCGGCGAGCGCGGGCAATTCGACCACATGGGCCAGCACCAGACGCCCGGCGGACGTGACCAGCCCGTACGAGGACCGTGTGGTGGTGCGGAAGATGGACACGATGTGGTCGTCCTTCGTGCGTTCGTCGCTCGTCGACCGTGACTCCCAGGCATCCAATGCGGCCGGGGTGGAGCGCGCTATCGTGCCGGACGCGCCGAGCATCACCGTGCACGGCTCGTCGTCGATTTGCAGCGCCGCGACTGCCGCGGCATCCTCGCCGGCCTTCCTGGCCGCGGCCGCGGCGGCCACGTCCGCTTCGGCCGACGACAGGGTGGCCGCGGCTGCGGCGGCCTTCATCGCGGCCGCGTTCACGCTGTCGTCTCCATGAGGGGTCACCGGCGTCAGCGTGCCGTCCTCGGCCTCGTCCAGCAGCACGGTACGGCGAGGCGTCCCGTATTCGGCAACCGCCTGATCCATTTCGTCGACGACCACGCGGTCCAGTTCCTGCGCGGAGGCCAGTATACGCTCCAGCTCCTCGATCCGCCGCTTGAGGTCGTCGCGCTCCGCCTCCAGCTCGATGCGGCTCATGCGTGTGAGCCGGCGAAGGCGCAGGTCAAGGATGTACTGCGCCTGCACGTCGTCAAGGTCGAAGACCGCGATCAGCCGCGACTTCGCGGCGTCGGCGTCATCCGAGGTGCGGATGACCTGGATGACCTCGTCGATGTCGATCATGGCCAGCAGCAGACCCTCGACCAGGTGCAGGCGCTCAAGCGCCTTCCGGCGGCGGAATTCGCTGCGCCGGCGCACCACGATGCGGCGGTGGTCGATCCACACCTGCAGCATCTCCTTGAGACCCATGGTGTGGGGCCGGCCATCCACCAGCGCGACGTTGTTCATCGTGAAATTGTCCTGCAGCGGCGTGTGTCGGAACAGCTGCGCGAGCACGGCGTTCGGGTCGAAACCGGTCTTGATCTCGATGACCAGCCTGGTGCCGTTATGGCGGTCGGTCAGGTCGATGGCGCCGGAGATTCCCTCCAGCTTGCGGTTCTTCACCCCTTCGGAAATGCGTTCCAGCACCCGTTCGGGGCCGACCATGAACGGCAGCTCGGTGACCACGATGGCCTTCTTGCGCGCCGTCACGTTCTCGAAATGCGTCATCGACCGCGTGGTGAGTGTGCCGCGGCCGGTCTCGTACGCTTCGCGGATGCCGTTTCGCCCGATGATGATGCCGCCGCCCGGCCAATCGGGGCCCGGCACGTAGCGCATGAGCTCCTCCAGCGTGGCGTCGGGATGCGCCATCAGGTGCTTCGCGGCCGCGACGACCTCGCCGAGATTGTGGGTCGCCATGTTCGTGGCCATGCCGACAGCGATGCCCGAACCGCCGTTGACCAGCAGGTTGGGGATCGCGGCCGGCAGCACGGTCGGCTCCTTGAGCTTGTTGTCGTAGTTCGGCGTGAAATCGACGGTGTCCTCGTCGATGTCGGCGTTCATGCCCAGCGCCGCGGGCGCCAGACGGGCCTCGGTGTATCGGGAGGCGGCCGGGCCGTCGTCCAGCGAGCCGAAATTGCCATGGCCGTCCACCAGCGCGAGACGCATCGCGAACGGCTGCGCGAGACGCACCATCGCCTCGTAGATGGCTGAATCGCCGTGGGGGTGGAGCTTGCCCATCACCTCGCCCACCACGCGGGCCGATTTCATGTACGGGCGGTCGGGCGTCAGGTTCATCTCGCCCATCTGGTAGATGATGCGGCGCTGCACGGGCTTGAGGCCGTCGCGCGCGTCAGGCAGGGCTCGCGCGTAGATCACCGAATACGCGTATTCGAGGAACGACTTGCTCATTTCCTCGTTCAACGGCGTTTCCACGATATGCTCTTGGACCTGACGCGGGTCATAGGCCTGATGAGTCGTGGTGCGATGTGCCATAGGTGCCATTCCCCAATCTGTGCTTCGGCCATCCGCATGGCGCGAATGGCCGAAATGGTGCCGTTGAAAAATCCAATCGTCCATGATAGCGAACAATCATGCCAAGAATCCCGCCCAGCCGTGTCCTTTTCCGACGGACGGTGCTTGAATGGAAAACATGAACGCTGAAATCGCGAGCATGGACGAATTGCTGCAGACGATACCGACCGTTCGGTATGGCGACTGGCGGCGCGACGCCGTACGCGGCGGGGCGCTGCACCTGTCCGCCGTGCTGCCGGCGGTCAGCGCGGCGATAGGGCATCCGGTCGCCACGCGGATCCACCATGATCCAGAGGCCTTGCGCGTCGCCTTGGGGGTTCCCAAGGCCGACAGCGTGATCGTGGCGCTGGTTGACGGCCTTGGCTACTGGAACCTTCGGATGCGCGTCGGACACAGTCCGTATCTGCGCGCATTGCTGCGCGACGAGTCCAACGACAGGCCCATCGCCACATGCGCGCCGAGCACCACCGTCGCCGCGATGGCGGCTTTCGGCACCGGCACGTGCCCGGGCCTGACGGGGATGGCGGGCTACACGCAGCGCAACACCCAAACGGGGGAGCTGTCGCAGCTGATCCAGTTCGACAACGCGATCGCGCCTCTGGACCTGCAGAGGGAGCCCACGGTGTTCGAGACCCTGCGGGCCGCCGGCGTGCGGGTCACCAGCTGCGGACTGCCGAAGTTCGCCGACTCCCCGCTGACGAAGGCCGCGTTGCGCGGTGCGGACTACAAGGGCGATATGCGGCCGCTCGGCCGCGTGAGGGCCGCGTGCGAGGCCTCGAAGACGCCGGGGCTGACGTACCTATACATCCGCGACGCCGACAAGGTGGGGCACGCCTACGGCTGGGAGTCCGAGCAGTGGACGGCCGTGTTCGAGCGGGTTGACGAACAGCTGGCGCAATTGCACAGGCTTGCGCCGAGGGGCACGCTCATCGTCATCGTGGCTGATCATGGCATGGTCGGTTCGGATCCGGACCAGCGCGTCGATATCGCCGAGAATCCCGAGCTCGCCCGGGGCGTGGCCCTGGTCGGCGGGGAGCCCAGGTCTCTGATGCTGTATGCCGAGCCGGATTGCGACCCGAATGACATCGCGCGTCGATGGCGCGATCGGCTGGGTGACGCCGCCCTGGTGCGTACCCGGGATGAGGCGATCGATCAGGGCATGTTCGGCGTCGTCGAGCCGCGTGTCAGGCCGATGCTCGGTGACGTGCTGGTATCGGCGGCCGGGAGGGCGACCTTCGTGGATTCGCGCATCCAGACCGACAAGGCGACGCGTCTGCCGGGTGTGCATGGCTCGCAGACGGCGCTGGAAATGGACATTCCCTGCCTGATTGACGTGGCGTGACCGTTTCGATGCCGAACGTGTCACGCCGATGTCTCATTATCCGGACGGCCTGTCGCGTTTTTCCGTAAAAAAGGATTGACGTGTCTCGCTGGACAGCGACGGCGGGCCAGACGATCCTACTCGCCGAAGAGAATCTCGTCCCAGCTGGGCACGGCGGAGCGACCCGAACGGCGTTTCGCAGGCGGCGTCTGCCGGTCGGAGCGTTCGGCAGACGTCTTGCCGGATTCGGATTCGATCTCGGGCGCCGTCTGAGCCGCGGAAGCGGACGTGCCCGAATCCGGTGTCGGCCGCGGCGGTTTCGACTCGGCGGCGCCGAGCGCGGCCTCGCCGGCCTTCGCCGGAAGCGCGCCGGTGCGCGGGATGTCGATTGAGGGGCCTTCCTCGGATGGCGCAGGCTCGGTGCGCACGTCCAACGGGGACGCCGAACGTGGCATCCGCGCTTCGGGGCGAGCCGCAGGCAGTGTCGGGGCAGGGGTGTTCCACGCCGACACGGTGCGCTCTATCCTCGCCGAGCGTACCGAATCCCCGGGCAGCGTCGCAGGCAGCATCTCGGAGGGCGTGCCCTCGGTCCCGTCGCCGCGCGCGCCCGTCGCCGTTCCCAGCAGCTTCTTCGCCGTGGAGTTCAGGCATGCCACCGCGTTGTCGTGCATGTTCCAGGACCATTCCGCCCTGGCGGTGCGCCCCGCGGCGTCGAACGTCGCGGTGATCTTCCACGGTTCGAGTCCCCGGCGTGTCGCCTTCCACGTCACCGATTCCATGCCGATGCCGGACAGCGCCAGCGCGCGCTCCACCACGTCGGCGGTGGTCCGCCCACGGCTCTCCTTGGGGGCCGGCACGGTGAGGAACTGCTCGATGGCGTACTGCTTCTCGACCTCGACGGCGGACGAGAAACGCCGCACCAGCGCCTCGCTGAGACGGTATCGTTCCGCCACCCGCGCGGGATCCGCGCCGGCCCGGATAAGCGCCTGAATCTGCGAGATCGGTAGCGTAGCCGAGCTGGATGCGCTGGGAGCCGACCGGGACTCCTCGCGGATCTGTTTCGCTTCCAGAATGGCGCGTTCCAGCGTTTCGTCCACATCGACGAAGAAACGCTCGTCGCCTGACGCGAACACGAGACGACCCGTGTCGTCGACGTGGTCGAACCGGGCTTGTGTGAGCGGGTTCTCAGGCATGTTCACACCACTTTCCTCAGAAAATTACAACTTCTTCTATTGTGCCCCACGTGTCGGATTTTACGAGTATTTCAATTCGTGTATCCTATGCCGAGTAAAAGTCATGTATTCTATGGCGCAGAACGTGCCACCATGATGAAAGGATTCAGATGGCTCAGGATTATGATTCCCCCCGCAATAAGGACGAGGATGAGGAATCGCTGCAGGAGTTGGGCAAGGGCTCGCGCAGCTCTTCAACCGATATGGACGACGACGAGAACGCCATCGCCGAGGATTACGAACTGCCCGGTGCCGATCTGAGCAACGAGGACGCCTCCGTGACCGTCATCCCCATGCAGAATGACGAGTTCATCTGCTCGGAGTGCTTCCTGGTCAAACATCGCAGCCAGCTGGCATACGTCACCGACGACGGCCAGCCGGTGTGCGAGGAATGCGCGGCCTGATGGCGTTCGACGAGACATATGACGAGCCCGAATACACCGAAGTCCTGGTCAAATCGCTTGATCCCGGCCATCCGGTCGAGCTGCGGTACGCCCACGCCGGGGACGCGGGCGCCGATCTGGTCGCCGCCGAGGACGTGACGCTCAAGCCGTTCCAGCGCGCCCTGGTGCCGACCGGCATGGCGATCGCCCTGCCCGCCGGATACGTGGCGCTGGTGCATCCGAGGTCCGGACTCGCCGTCAAGTACGGCGTGACCGTGCTGAACGCGCCCGGCACCATCGACGCCGGGTACCGCGGCGAAGTGAAGGTCCCTCTGATCAACCTCGATCCGGAGCATACGATGGAGTTCCATCGCGGAGACCGCATCGCGCAGCTGGTCATCCAGCGTTACGTCGAGGCGAGGTTCGTCCCGGCGAGCACCCTGCCGGGGTCCGACCGTGCGGAACGCGGTTTCGGCTCCACCGGCGTGTCATCCTGACGGACGATCCTGACCGACGGTGCGAACACGGCCGTCACGGCCCGCAAGCCAAGGCATGCGGGAGACCGTTCACGGCGGAAGATGCCGCGTATGCTTTTTCATTCGCGGCGGGTAGGATGTGATACCAAATACCTGAGAGGGAGGCAGACATGGCCAACGATGAAGCCGAGCATAATGCCGCCCGCATGCTCGGCTGCGAGATCAGCGACGACCCGCTGAACCCGCTGCTGCCGATCATGCAAGCGTGCAGGAACCATCACCCCGACGAGGATCTGAGCATTCTGGAGCGTGCCTATCGTCGGGCGGTCATCCAGCATTCCTCACAGCGCCGCAAATCCGGCGAGCCGTACATCATCCACCCGCTTGCGGTGGCGCAGATTCTCGCCGACCTGGGCATGGGGCCGCTGGTGGTCGCCGCCGGTCTGCTGCACGACACCGTCGAGGACACCGACTACACGCTGGACGAGTGCCGCGCGGAATTCGGCGACACGGTGACCGGTCTGGTGGACGGTGTCACCAAGCTCTCCAAGATGGAATACGGCGATTCCGCTCAGGCCGAGACCATCCGCAAGATGGTCGTCGCGATGAGCCGCGACGTGCGCGTGCTCGTCGTCAAGTTGTCCGACCGTGTCCACAATGCCCGCACATGGCGGTACGTCAAGTCGTCCAGCGCCCAGAAGAAGGCGCGCGAAACCCTTGACGTGTATGCGCCGCTCGCCAACAGGCTCGGTATGAACGCCATCAAGACCGAGCTTGAGGAACTGAGCTTCAAGGTGCTGTACCCGAAGATCTACAACGAGATCGTGGTGCTGGTCGCGCGGCGTGCCGGCCAGCGCGACGTGTATCTCGCGCAGATCCTCGCCGAGATCAACGAGGATCTTGACGCGCAGCACATCAAGGCGTACGTGACCGGCCGCCCGAAGGACTACTTCTCGATCTATCAGAAGATGATCGTGCGGGGCCATGATTTCGCCAACATCTACGATCTGGTCGGCGTGCGCATCATCGTCGACACGATCCGCGACTGCTATGCGGCGCTCGGCGCCGTGCACGCGCGTTGGAGCCCCGTGCCCGGGCGCTTCAAGGACTACATCGCCATGCCCAAGCTCAACATGTACCAGTCGTTGCACACGACGGTCGTGGGGCCGGGCGGCAAGCCGGTCGAGATCCAGATCCGCACCTGGGACATGCACCGGCGCGCGGAATTCGGCATCGCCGCGCACTGGAAGTACAAGGAGAACGGGCAGGCGGGCCGCGCCCTGAGCACGCCCGACAAATCCGATCTCAAACGCGGTTCCGACGACAACCAGGAGCTGAGCGAGGCCGACAACCTCAAATGGATCCAGCAGCTCGCCGATTGGACCAGCGAGACCCCGGACTCGAACGAGTTCCTTGGCTCGCTCAAGGAGGATCTGGGCGCGGCCGAGGTCTACGTGTTCACCCCGAAGGGCAAGATCGTCTCGCTGCCGGCCAGTGCCACGCCGGTGGACTTCGCCTACGCCGTGCATACCGAAGTCGGGCACAGGACGATGGGCGCGCGCGTCAACGGCCGTCTGGTGCCGCTCGACACCAAGCTTGAGAACGGCGACACCGTCGAGGTGCTGACCTCGAAATCCGACAACGCCGGCCCCTCCCGCGACTGGCTGAGCTTCGTCAAGAGCCCCAAGGCCCGCAACAAGATCCGCCAGTGGTTCTCCAAGGAGCGCCGCACCGAGGCCATCGAGGAGGGCCGCGACGAGCTGACCCGCGCGATGCGCAAGCGTAACCTGCCGATCGGCACGCTACTGACCACCCAGGCGCTGGTCGGCGTCGCCGACGAGCTGAATTTCCCCAACCCCGACGCCGTGTTCGCGGCGATCGGCGACGGGCAGATCTCCACGCAGAACGTCATCGCGCATCTGGTCAAGGACGCGGGCAGCGACGAGGTCGATGAGGAGGTTGAGCAGGAGGCGCTGCCGCTGCGCGCGGTCGAGAACGCCAAGAAGAAGACCAGCTCCCTCGGCGTGTCCGTCAAGGGCGTAAACGATGTGTGGGTCAAGCTGGCGCGCTGCTGCATGCCGGTTCCCGGCGACAGGATCGTCGGCTTCATCACGCGCAATCAGGGCGTGTCGGTGCACCGCGCCGACTGTCAGAACATGATCGACCTGCAGCGACGTCAGCCCGAGCGCGTCGTGGATGTGGCATGGACCAGCACCAAGGGCCTGTTCATGGTCAGGATTCAGGTCGAGGCGCTGGACCGCCAGCATCTGCTGTCCGATGTGACCCGTGTGCTGGCCGACCACGGCGTGAACATCCTGTCCGGCTCCCAGGCGACCGGCTCCGATCGCGTAGCGATCAGCCAGTTCAGCTTCGAGATGGCCGACCCGCAGCATCTGAACCGTCTGCTCGCTGCCGTGCGCAAGATCGACGGCGTGTTCGACGTGTACCGCGTCACCGGCGCGAAGGATTCCGCCGTGCCACGCCTGCGCAAGATGCAGTAGCCGGGTTCGTTCCAGCGATCGTCTAAGTCTTCCGCCCGTCCGCTGCCGGTTCCGCGTGACCTTTGCAATGCCGGACGGCCCCGGGGATGACGGGCGTGCGGAAAATCACCCTTTCGGACGAGGGCATGACGGCACGATCCGGTGTGTAATCGATAGTGTCATCGATTGGCGGGATCGCCTATGGTGACACGATGAATATCGACCGGCGCCGGACATCAGAGGGACGGCGCCCATACGGGATCGAGGCAGGCATGTTCTTCCTTCAGCGTAGACGTCGCCCGGCTTTGGCGCGGGTGGTTCGCAACAGCAATGCGACTCTCTGGCGATACGGTCGCCGGGAGTATGACATGGAGGCCGGCGCGGATGGTCGGACGGCCATGACGTCCCCGATGGAACGACCCTCCTGGACGGATTGCAGCGATCGCCGGGCGCCGCATGCCGTCTCGTCGACGTTGGACGCCGTTCTGGGGCGTGTCCATGACATCCCCCAGTCGGCGATGTCGCGTCTGAGCGGCTCTCCCACGGTGTACGCGCGCTGACGGTGACGTGCCCCGCTTACGGGCGCGGCGATGCTGCCGGCCGCGTCGGGGCGTTCTGCAAGACTTGACCGCTATGAGTACGATTATCATGCGCACCTCGCATGATAATCGCACGTGGTCGTTTTCGGCTTTATTCCAAGGTTTTCGTTTTTTGGGAGGCCTGCCGATCAGCCTCGTTTTCGCCGAGGCATCTACAGGCACGCGAGAACAATCCGGTGACATTCCACCGTCCTGCCGGCGCTCAACGTCTTCGCCGACCGGCACGGAAAAAGAACGATCCGCCTTGTGGTTTCATGATGTTCAGCATGGGCGATGCCCAAAAGCATTCGCCCAGCAGTACGTCTCCGTGTCGGACAACAGGCACGCCGGGCACGAGGCCTTCAATGTCTCCGTCGCGCAGAACCATCTGCTCGACGTGGCCGTTCGTGGATGGTGTCCGGCACGCCGGTTCGATGAAAGAAACCGCGAGGATCACGGAC
>ERZ1032623.100-NODE-100-length-14461-cov-17.214772_pt1 | contig 14461 bp, 10 predicted proteins | sample MGYA00518160_ERZ1032623 | MGnify/ENA primary metagenome ERZ1032623 (study PRJEB33719, sample SAMN04261367) | wastewater metagenome | biome: periurban shantytown; feature: human; material: feces | host: Homo sapiens | place: Peru: Lima | collected 2013-01-16 ...
AGCTCGCCCACTATTCGAAGCGCACCGTCGACATCGAATACAAGTTCGGCTTCCAAGGCTCCGACTGGGGCGAGCTCGAAGGCGTGGCCAACCGCACCGACTTCGACCTATCCGCTCATGCCAAGCACTCCGGCGAGGATCTGAGCTACTTCAACCAGGCCACCGGCGAAAAGTACGTGCCGTACGTCATCGAGCCGGCCGCCGGCCTGACCCGTTCTCTCATGTGCTTCCTGGTCGACGCCTACGACGTCGACGAGGCGCCGAACACCAAGGGCGGCGTCGACAAGCGCACCGTGCTGCACCTCGACCCGCGCCTGGCTCCGGTCAAGGCCGCCGTGCTGCCGTTGAGCAAGAAGCCCGACCTGCAGAACGTGGCACAGAAGCTCGCCGCCGATCTGCGCCAGCACGAGTGGATGATCGACTACGACGAGGCAGGCGCCATCGGCCGCCGCTACCGCCGTGAAGACGAGATCGGCACCCCGCTGTGCGTCACCGTGGACTTCGACACCCTGGACGATCAGGCCGTCACCATCCGCGAACGCGACACCATGCAGCAGGAGCGCGTCAGCCTCGACAAGGTGGCCGACTACGTTGCCGAGCGCATCGGCGAAAAGCGCGTCAGCGTGCCGCAGATGCCGGTCGAAATGGGCGGCGAGGCATGGCCGGATTCCGTCCACATCGCCGAAGCCGGCGGTCTGTACTGATAACGGACTGATGGCGGGCTGAAATCGTCAGGCATACCGAAACACACAACCGTACCGGGGCCTTATCGGACCATATGGAACCGATAAGGCCCTATTGGAGTCGTATCGAATCGTGGCAACCAACGAAGAAACAATCGACGTGCATGAAGGCTGCCGAGTAGGGGAGAACCCCTGTTCGCCGCAGCATTCGCAGCATGCCGCTTCGCACCGGATCGCGCCGGTGAAACTCGGCAACATCGACGTGCCCACGCCCGTGGTGCTTTCGCCCATGGCCGGGGTGACGAACTGGCCATTCCGTGTGCTGTGCGAACAGTACGGACCCAGCGGCCTGTACGTTGCGGAGATGATCACCGCACGCGCACTGGTCGCACGCAACCCCAAGGCGTTGCGCCTATGCCGCTTCGACCCGAGCGAGCGGGTGCGCTCGCTGCAGCTGTACGGCGTGAACCCGGCCATTGTGGAGCAGGCGGCGAAGATCGTGGTCGATGAGAACATGGCCGATCATGTCGATCTGAACTTCGGCTGCCCGGTGCCCAAGGTCACCCGTCGTGGCGGCGGATCCGCGCTGCCATGGAAAACCGACCTGCTGCAGGAGATCATCAGCCGCGTGGTGAAGGTATGCTCTGCGGCGAATATTCCCGTAACGGCGAAATTCCGCGTCGGCATCGACCATGAGCATGAGACGTTCCTTCAGGCCGGGCATATCGCCCAGGAGGAGGGGTGCGCCGCCGTGACGCTGCACGCCCGCACCACCGCCGAATACTATGGCGGGCATTCCGATTGGACCCGCATCGCCGAATTGAAGCAGGAGCTTGACATCCCCGTGTTCGGCAACGGCGATATCTGGGGTGCGGACGATGCGCTGGCCATGATCGACCAGACCGGTTGCGACGGCGTGGCCATCGGCCGTGGCTGCCAGGGCCGCCCGTGGCTGTTCGCCGACATCAAGCATGCGTTCGAAGGCTCCACGCAGCGGATCAACCCCACACTGGGCGAGGTCTGTGCGGTGATCGAACGTCATGCCGAACTGCTGACCCGCTTCTACGACGGCGACGAGCGCATGGCCGTGCACGATCTGCGCAAGCACGTCGCGTGGTATCTGAAGGGCTTCCCCGTGGGCGGTTCCACGCGCAAGGCGTTCATGGAATGCGAGTCGCTTGACGATGTGCGCCGCGAGATCGGCCGGCTCGATCCGAACATGGTGTTCCCGCAGCGTGTGGTGGACAAGCCTCGCGGTCGCGTGCGTTTCGCCAAGAAGGTGCATGTGCCGTACGGCTGGCTGGAGTCCCGAACCACCACCCATGAGGAACGGGAAACGCTGTTCGGCGACGACCCCATGGATGCAGGCTATTAGGGGCTTGGATCAAGGAACCGACCACGGGGCCACGAGGGGAACACGCGGTGCAGGCGACGCGGAGAACCAGAAACCTGAAAATCACCTGATAATGTATGCATACACTTGAAAAAAACGCCCGAAACGGGCGTGCCCTGCGCTAGAGTTATGCGTAACCGTGTAAGGACAGGAGCCAAACGTGAGCGAGAACGCCCAGACTGAGTTGAACGACAAGACCAATATCAAGGTTGTCGGTGTCGGTGGTGCAGGTGGTAACGCCGTAAACCGCATGATCGCTGAAGGTCTGCAAAACGTTGAATTTGTGGCTATCAACACCGATGCCAAGGATCTGCTTCGCTCGGACGCCGACGTCAAGATCTCCCTGTCCGACCAGACCAGCCGTGGGCTCGGCGCAGGCGCCGACCCGGAGAAGGGCGCCAAGGCCGCACAGGACCATCAGTCCGATATCGAAGAGGCGCTGAAGGGCGCCGATATGGTGTTCGTCACCTGCGGTGAGGGCGGCGGCACCGGTACCGGCGCAAGCCCGATCGTCGCCCGTGCGGCTCACCAGCAGGGGGCCCTCACCATCGCCGTGGTCACCCGTCCGTTCTCCTTCGAAGGCCCGCAGCGTGCCGCCTCCGCCAAATTCGGCATCGAGAACCTGCGTCAGGAAGTCGACGCGCTCATCGTCATTCCGAACGATCGCCTGCTTGAACTGTCCGACCGCTCCATCACCATCATGGATGCGTTCAAGACCGCCGACGGCGCACTGCTGTCCGGCGTGCAGGGCATTACCGACCTCATTACCTCCAACTCCTACATTCACGTTGATTTCTCCGATGTCACCGCCATTCTGCGTGGCGCCGGCACCGCACTGTTCGGCATCGGTTCCGCGCGGGGCGAGGATCGCGCCACCCAGGCCGCCGAGCTGGCCATCAGCTCGCCGCTGCTGGAGGAAAGCATCGAAGGCGCCCACGGTGCACTGATCAACGTTGCCGGCCCGACCGATATCGGCCTGCAGGAAGCCTCCGCTGCCGTGGAGCTCGTGCGCAAGGCCATTCACCCCGAAGCGCAGATCATCTGGGGTCTTGCCCTCGACGACGCCTATGGCGACGAAGTGCGCATCACCGTTATCGCGGCAGGCTTCGACTCCAACAAGCCCACCGCCGAGGAACGTGCCGCACAGGCGGCGCAGTCCGCTCCCGCAACGGCACCTGCGGCTGAACCCAAGGCCGAACCTGCTCCTGCCGCGCAGTCCGCTCCCGCAGCCGAACCGGCCCAGGCGGCACCCCAGCAGGCGGCTCCGCAACAGGCCGCCCCTCAGCAGTCCCCGTTCACGTTTGCTCCAGCGCCGGGCGAAACCCCGCAGCCCCAGAATCCTTCGTATTCTGCCGACCTGGGCGACGATTTGGATATTCCGGATTTTCTTCGCTGACGAAGGCCTGAAAAATTTAAGGAAAGGAACCTTGTATGGCAGGGTTTATGAAGAACGCGATGTCCTACCTCGGCATGTCCGATGTGGCGGACGATGATGATTTCGCAGTGGAGGAGACGCCCGCGCCGGCAGCCGAAGGCACGTTCGACTCCGACCACTCCGTGACGCCGATGCCTGCTGCTGCGCCGGCATCCCAGCAGTCGACCTCGTCCCGAACCACTCCTTTCCCCGGCAAGATGAGCCGTATCACCACCATCCATCCAAAGACCTATGAGGATGCGCAGATGGTGGGCCGCGCCATCCGCGACGGCATTCCCGTGGTGCTCAACCTGACCGGTGTGGCGGAACCGATCGCCTACCGTATCGTGGACTTCTCCGCCGGCGTGGTGTTCGGCGTGCACGGCTCCATGGAGCGTGTGACCCCGCGCGTGTTCCTGCTGAGCCCAGCCCAGGTGAACATCAAGGTCGAGGAGGCGTCTTCCGCGGATTCCGCACGAAGCCTGTTCGCCAGCTGAACCGGCAGGCTATCGCCTGACTGCATCGACGCCGTGGCGCGGATAGGCCGCGAAACACACACGGAATCGATAGGGGCGTCCGGAGCCATGGCTGTTCCGGGCGTCCGAATCATATGCGGCCGTTGCACAAACGGCCGGCCAGTACGTTCCGGGCGTAATGCCCGCATTCCTTGATACGGTGGGCTTATGCTGATTTATCTGTTGCTGCGCATCATCAACTTTGCAATCGACGCATACCTTGCGGTGCTGTTCATCCGCATGCTGCTGGACTGGGCCTCGATACTCTTCCCACGCTGGTATCCAAGAGGATTCGTGGCTGAGCTCATCAACGCCGTGTACATGGCGACCGAGCCTCCGCTGCGATGGCTGAGGCGCTACATTCCGCCGATCCGCATGGGTGCCATCGGATTGGATGTCAGCTTTATGGTGCTGTACTTCCTGCTCGTCGTGCTACGAGTGCTGATCTGACAGGCCAACGACAGGTCAAGACAAGCCAAAAGGGCTTGAATAATCGCCGTTCTGCCCACATGAGACCGTGTTACGTGGTAAGGTCGAAAATGTTATCAACGTAACCGAGGCATACACGGCCTTGAATCGAGGTGTAATTTTATGGTTCTGTTGACGCCGAAGGACATCAGGGAACATCGTTTCCAGCTCGTGCGCTTCAAGGAAGGGTATAACGCTGACGAGGTCGACGAGTTCCTTGATCAGGTCACCGAGACCATTGAAGCTCTTGGTAAGCAGGCTGTCGCTGGCGGCCAGTCCACCCAGGCTCTTGGCCCGGAAGTCTCGTCGCTGAACACGAAGATCTCCGATCTTACTGCACAGGTGCAGCAGCTGCAGAACGAGAATACCGAACTGAAGAGCGTCGCTGCGGCTGCGTCCTCCAACAACGACAACGATGTTCTGACCGCCAAGCTGAACGAGGCCACCGCAAAGCTCTCCGAAACCGAAGAGGCGAACCGCACGCTTGCCTCCAGCAATGAGCAGCTGAAGGGCCAGGTCGATCAGCTGAACGCCCAGATCGACCAGCTCACCGCACAGGCGGCACAGGCTTCCGGCAATCAGGACGCCGTGGCCCAGCAGATCGCAGCAGTCCAGCAGGAGCGCGATCAGTTCCGCGCCCAGAGCGAACAGCTGCGCGGCCAGCTGGAGCAGTTCCAGGCCAACAACCAGCAGCTTCAGGCTCAAGGCCAGCAGCTTCAGGCTCAGGCCGGGGATCTCGCCAAGAAGCTTCAGGAATCCCAGAAGCGCGAAGAACAGCTGCGCGAACAGCTGTCCAAGGTCGAGCCGAGCACCGAAACCGGCTCCCTGCAGAAGATCGCCGGCGCCGCCGCAAGCGGCGGTAACGAGGCCGAACGCGCCACGGCAATGCTCTCCCTGGCCATGCAGCTGCATGATCAGTATGTCGACAAGGGCAAGGCCAAGGCTCAGGAGCTGGCCGAGGAAAGCCAGCGTGAGTATGACGCATTGATCGCCAAGGCCAACGAGTACTCCAACCATTCGCATGGCGAGGCCGACGAATACAACAAGCGCACCCATGCCGAGGCCGACGCCTACAGCGCGAAGACCCGCAACGATGCCGACGCCTATTCGCAGACCACGCGCGCCGAGGCCGACGCCTATTCCGAGAAGACCCGTCAGGATGCCGACACCTACCTGAGCGGCAAGCACAACGAGGCCGACGAATACGAGGCCCAGGTTCAGAGGCGTGCCTCCGAGTACGATCAGCAGACTCGTACCGCAGCCGACGAATACGAGGCCCAGGTTCAGAGGCGTGCCTCCGAGTACGATCAGCAGACTCGTACCGCAGCCGACGAATACGCTCAGCAGGTGCGTGACAACCTCACCCACCAGTCCAAGGTCATCGAAGGCAACATTCAGGGGCTCAAGCAGTTCGAGACCGAGTATCGTGCTCGCCTGACCGACTTCCTGAACAACCTGCAGCAGCAGGTGTCCGATAGCAACAACTACGACAAGATCGAGCAGCCTGGCCAGTGAGTGGCAAGACTCTAGCGGGACGGCCACGCGTGTGCGTGGCCGTCTTTGTGTGCGTGGCGGCGGTGGCCCTGCTGCTTGATCAGATCAGCAAGCTGTGGGCATTGTCCGCATTGTCAAGCGGCCAGTCGATGCGAGTCATCGACGGTCTGCTGTCGTTCACACTGGTGCGCAATCCGGGCGCTTCGCTGGGCCTGGGATCGAACTTCACCTGGGTGATTTCCATACTCGCCATGGTGGCTTGCGTGGTCATCGTGGTGCTCGGCCTGCGTACCACGTCCAAGGCATGGGCCGCGACGCTCGGTTGCGCTTTTGCGGGAGCGCTCGGCAATCTCGTCGATCGCGTGAGCTATGCGGATGGGTTCTTGAACGGCAAGGTCGTGGATTTCATCGATTACGGATGGTCCGTGGGCAATGTTGCCGATATTTTCCTCACCGTCGCCGGCGTGGCCATTGTAGCGATGATTCTGGTGAACGTGCCGTTTTCCGACGAAGCGCAGTCGGCCGATGCCGTCGCCTCCGCGGAAGCGTCGGCATCGGCGTCGGCAGCATCGTCTGCACCGTCCGAACTCGAATCAAGCGAACAGGGAAGTAAGGCTCAATGAGTCGTGTGGTTCCAGCTCCAGATGCGCTTGTCGGCGCACGTTTCGATGTGGCCGTCTCCAAGATGCTTGGTGTTTCACGGTCCAAGGCCGCCACGCTGATCGACACCGGTCAGGTGCGTGTGCTCGATCGCGAGATCACCAAATCCACTACGCTTCAGGCGGGGGAGGTCGTGGAGATCGACCTGGTCGAGGAACGCAAGGAGCCGGAACCCATCGCCAACGATATGGCGATCGTGTACGAGGACGACGACGTGGTCGTGGTCGACAAGCCGGTCGGCGTGGCCGCGCACGCATCCGTAGGCTGGACGGGTCCGACCGTGCTGGGCAGCCTGCTCGATCGCGGCGTGCATATCACCGCGTATGGTGCCGCAGGCAGGCAGGGCATTGTCTCCCGGCTTGACGTGGGTACATCCGGCCTGATGCTGGTATGCAAATCCGATCTGGCCTATGTGGAGATGCGCCGGCAGTTCGCCGAGCATGAGGTGGTCAAAACCTACCATGCGCTCGTGCAAGGCAATCTCAAAGAAGACAGGGCGACCATCGAAGCGCCGATCGGGCGTGCGAAGGTCTCCGATTTCCGGTTCTGCGTTACGCCTGCCGGCAAGCCGGCCATCACGCATTGGGATGTGATGGAGCGCTTCGGCAGCGAGGCCACCCTGGTCAAAGTGAATTTGGAAACAGGGCGCACGCATCAGATCCGCGTGCATTTTTCGTCCATCGGGCATCCGCTGGTGGGCGACCACATGTATGGCGCGAACCCGGTGCTTGCCGAGGATCTGAACATCGAACGCCAGTGGCTGCACGCCATGCAGCTGGAGTTCCGCCATCCACGCACACATGTGTGGACCACGGTGACCAGCTCGTACCCGGCCGATCTTGCGCATGCGCTGGACGCCATGCGGGCGCGGCACGCCGATAATGGCGAAGCCCCTGCCCGCTGACGCACGGTCGCAGAGTCCGCTGAATCTGCTGATACGGCTCGTATAGCACGGGCATCTTCCCCAAACCGCCGATGCTCAGCCTCCTCGCAGTGTCGGTAGTTTGGGTGTTCCTCAATCTGCCGACGGTAAGAGACGTGTGAGCGTCGGCAGATTGAGAAAGAGTTGCCGTTGGACGCCAGTCCAATCGGTTGCGCACTCAATCAGTGCATGTAAATCAGTGCATGTAAATCAATGCATGCGGTACATTAGAGAGTATGTCTGATTCGGGAAACTTCGTACATCTGCACAATCACACGCATTATTCGCTGCTGGACGGCGCGTCGAAAATCCCCGAATTGGCGAAATACGCGGCCGATCTCAGTATGCCGGCAGTTGGCATCACCGATCACGGCAACATGCATGGCGCCTACGAGATGTATACCAACTGCGTCAAAGTTGGCGTCAAGCCGATTATCGGCATCGAAGCGTATGTGACGCCGGAAACCGCCCGTCAGGATAAAAGCCGCGTGCATTGGGGCACCGAAGCCCAGCGGCGCGACGACGTGTCCGGCGGCGGTCTGATCACCCACCTGACGTTGTGGGCGGAGAACGACGAGGGCTTGGTGAACCTCATCAAAGCCAGTTCCGTAGCCAACCTTGAAGGCCGCGTGCAACGCTACCCGCGTATGGATAAAGAGGTGCTTTCCACCTATTCCAAGGGTGTGATCTGCGGGTCCGGCTGCCCGTCCGGCATCATCCAGACCAGGCTTGCGCTGGGCCAGTTTGACGAGGCACTGCGTGCGGCAGGCGAATTGCAGGACATTTTCGGCAAAGACAATTTCTTCATCGAGATCATGGACCATGGGCTGACCATCGAAAACCGCAATATCCCCGGTCTGCTCGAAATCGCCAAGAAGCTCGATGCACCGCTGCTGGCCACGAACGATTCCCACTACGTGCACGCCGAGGATGCGGAGGCGCAGGACGCCATGTTGTGCATCAACTCCGGCAGTCATCTGGACGATCCTAACCGTTTCAAATTCGACGGCACAGGCTACTACCTGAAGCCCGCCGAGGAGATGCGCGAGATCTTCAAGGAATTCCCGGGGGCATGCGACAACACGCTGGAAATTGCCGAACGGTGCAACGTGATGTTCGACGATCACGAGGACGGCGCGTTCATGCCGCAGTTCGACTGCCCCGAAGGCTGGGATGAGGCGTCGCTCTTCCTGAAGAAGGTGGAGGAAGGCCTGGAACGCCGGTACGACAACAATGTGCCGGAGGAGGTGTCCAAGCAGGCCGACTACGAGTGCGGTGTGATCTGCCAGATGCAGTTCTGCGGCTACTTCCTGGTGGTGGCCGACTACATCCAGTGGGCGAAGGACCACGGCATCATGGTGGGGCCGGGGCGTGGCTCCGCGGCAGGTTCGATGGTGGCCTATGCCATGGGCATCACCGAACTCGACCCGTTGAAGCATGGTCTGATCTTCGAACGCTTCCTGAACCCGGAACGTGTGTCGCTGCCTGATATCGATGTCGATTTCGACCCGGAGGGGCGTCTGCACGTCATCGACTACTGCGGCGAGAAGTACGGCCGCGACAAGGTGGCGCAGTGCGTGATCTACGGTGTGATCAAAACCAAGCAGGCGTTGAAGGATTCCGCACGCATCATGGGCTACGACTTTGCCATGGGCGACAAGGTCACCAAGGCGCTGCCGCCGAGCAAGAACGGCAAGGACGCGAGCCTGAAGGAGATCTTCGATCCCACGTCGAAGCATTATGCCGAGGCGCGTGAGTTCCGCGAACTGTATGAGTCCGATCCGGACGCGCACAAGATCATCGACAAGGCGAAGACCATCGAGGGGCTGATCCGCCAGACCGGTGTGCACGCCTGCGCCACCATCATGGGTAGCGAGCCGATCACCGATACTTCGCCGCTGCTGCAGCGCGTGGATAACACCGTCACCACCACGTTCGAATACCATACGTGCGAAACGCTGGGTCTGGTCAAGATGGATTTCCTTGGCCTGTCCAACTTGACGGTCATCCAGGACACGTTGAAGAACATCGTGGCCAACGGCAAGGACCCGGTGGACTACACCAAGATTCCGCTGGACGACAAGGAAACCTACCAGCTGTTGGCGCGTGGCGACACTCTGGGCGTGTTCCAGCTTGATTCCGACGGCATGCGTGCGCTGCTCAAATCGTTGAAGCCCGATAACTTCAACGATATTTCCGCACTGATCGCGTTGTACCGCCCGGGCCCGATGGATATGGATTCGCATAACAACTATGCGAAGCGTAAGAACGGATTGCAGAAGATCGAGCCGATCCACCCGGAGCTGGAGGAGCCGCTCAAGCAGGTGCTCGACGAGACGTACGGTCTGATCGTGTACCAGGAGCAGGTGCAGTCGGCGGCGCGAATCCTGGCGGGCTATTCGCTGGGCAAGGCAGACGTGCTGCGCCGAGCCATGGGCAAGAAGAAGCCGGAGGTGCTGGCCAAGGAGAAGATCCCGTTCTTCCAGGGCATGAAGGAGCACGGGTATTCCGAAGAGGCCGCGCAGGCCGTGTGGGATGTGCTCGTGCCGTTCTCCGGCTATGCGTTCAACAAGGCGCATTCCGCCGCATACGGTTTGATCTCGTATTGGACGGCGTATCTGAAGACGCATTACCCGGTCGAGTTCATGGCCGCGTTGCTGCAGGGCACCAAGGACAACAAGGACAAGACCGCGTTGTACTTGGGCGAGGCTAGGCGCATGGGCATCCAGGTGCTGTCGCCGGATGTGAATGAATCCGTGTACGCCTACTCCGCTGTGGGCGACGTGGTGCGCTTCGGTTTGGGCGCCATCCGCAACGTGGGTGATAAGGCCGTGGCCGACATCATCGCCGAGCGTGAGGGCAAGCGCGGCAAGTTCGTGGACTTCATGGACTTCGTGCGTCGTGTGCCGCTCAGCGCGTTGAACCGTCGTTTGGTGGAATCGCTGATCAAGGCCGGCGCGTTCGATTCGATTGATCCGAATCGTCGTGCGCTGTATCAGATTCACGAAACCGCTATCGAATCGGTGGTGGGTTTGAAGCGCAAGGAGGCCGAAGGCCAGTTTGATCTGTTCAGCGACATGGATGATGCCGACGAACAGGATGTGATGGGCGACGCTTCCGTCACCGTGCCCGATGTGGAGGAGTGGGATAAGAAGACCAAGCTGAATTTCGAACGCGAGATGCTGGGCCTGTATGTGTCCGACCATCCGCTGTCCGGTATGACGGCTGTGCTTGCCGGGTTGCGTGAGATGTCGATCGCGCATCTGATCGACAGGGCCAAGACCATGGGCGAGGGCCAGCAGGTGACCATCGCCGGTCTGGTCACCAACGTGGACCGCCGCGTGTCCAAGCGTGGCAATGCGTGGGCGATTGTGACCGTCGAGGATCTGGAAAGCTCGATTCAGTGCATGTTCTTCGGCAAGGTGTATGAGGCGGCGGCCGCCGAGCTTACCGTCGATCAGGTGGTGCAGATCCGGGGCATGGTGGAACTGCGCGACGAGACGGTGAGCATGCGCGCCACCGAAATGCAGGTGCCTACGTTGGAGGCGGCGGACGAACGGCCGGTGATTATTACCCTGCCGCAGGCTGCGCTGGATCGGCGGCATATGATGCAGCTGGGGCATGTGCTGACGAATCATCCGGGGTATTGCGAGGTGAAGCTTGCGGTTATGGATGCCAAAGGTAACGCCGAGGTGATGACGTTCGGCGACCGGTTCCGGGTGAAGCGTGACACCAGTTTGTTTGCCGAGATCAAGATCCTGTTCGGCCCAAGCTGCCTTCCCACCGCCTAGTTCAGCTCCTTGCAAACTACCGACGCTGGCACCCCTCTGAGCGTCGGTGGTTTGGGGGTTCCTCAATCTGCCGATTGTGTAGGAGGAACAGGGGGCTTCCGTATGATGCGTGAGACCGTAGGCTTGGCTGCTGAGCCGTGAAGCGATAGATGCTTTTGTGGGGAAGCAAAGACGTCCGTATGGCATGTGAGACCGTAGGCTTGGCCGAACGGCCTTGAGTGTGTCGAACATGTCATACGGACGTCTGGTCATACCGGGGGTACAGCAACAGTCCGCGTAAGCGACGCCTTGAGTGTGTCGAACGCATCATGCGGAAGTCCCGTCATACTGTGTAGCAGTACGATAAGTTTCCGCTTCCAGCGAACATTCAAGAACTTTGGAGCTTGAGGCCAGAGTATTGCTAGGCAACGGCAACTCGGCAGGAGCATGCTGGGGCATGACGCGGCGAACATGGGGTTCGCCACATGACCATGCCAAGGGACCTGTATGTTCGTGTTGAAGAATGCCTGGAGATCGGTTGTACGCAATGCCGGGCGCAACATACTTATCGTTGTTATCGTCGCGGTGATAGCCGCCGCGGCCACTGTGGGGCTCGCCATCCGCAATGCGGCGCAGAATGCGCGGGAGACGGGGCTGAGCTCGACCACCGTCACCGCGACTATCGATATGGACCGCGATAAGATGATGAGCGCGGCCCAGTCGTCGCAGTCTTCGTCAAGCGATGGCAAGCCGGATAAGGATGCCATGCGCAAGGCACTCGACCAGAGTTCGTTGACTCTTGCCGAATATAGGAAGTACGCCAAGGCTTCCAGTGTTCCGGTGACAACGTACTATACGCAGACCACGTCGGTGAATGCCACCGATGGTTTCCAGCCGGTGGAGACGTCCACTTCCAATAGCGAGAAGAACTCTTCGGCGTCCCATTCCGCCGCTCAGGGTGCGTCCGATTCCCATGGCGGTGAGGGGATGCCCGGTGGTCAGGGTGGCGGCTTCGGCGGGATGACATCCGGCGATTTCTCGTTGGTCGGTTTCTCTTCCGATGCCGCGGTGTCCAATGCCCCCAACGGGAGTTTCACTATGGCCAGAGGCAAGGTGTTCGGCTATGGCTCCGGTTCGGATGGTCAGGTGATTATTTCCCAGGCGCTTGCCAAGTTCAATGGTCTGAAGGTCGGCAGCACCGTCACCGTTGAGGATCTGAGCGGCAGTGACACTACGTACAAGCTCACTGTTGTCGGCATCTATAAGAACAGTACGTCTGCGGATACCGGCTCTCATGGTCCGATGGGCGGCACGTCTTCCGATCCGGATAATGCCATTTACACATCCGTCAGCACGTTGAAGAAGCTTGGATTATCTACGGATTCGTCTGATGCGGCTGATTCGTCCACGCAGACCTCCGCTTCGCGCACTCAGTTGAGTTTCGCTTATGTGCTGGGCAGCAAGAGCGACTATGAGACGTTTGTGTCCGATGTGAAGAAGGCGGGGCTTGATGCGAATCATAAGGTTTCGTCCGCCGACGTGGAGAATTACGAATCCAGTCTTGTGCCGCTTGACAATCTTGCCAAGTTCGCACTGACGCTGCTGATCATTGTGCTTGCGGTCGGTGCCGCGGTGCTTATTGTGATCAACCTGTTCAATATCCGCGAGCGCAAGTATGAGATCGGCGTGCTGACGGCGATTGGCATTACCAAGGCGAAGGTGGTGGCGCAGTTCGTGATCGAGTTGCTGATTGTCACTATGGCTGGTATTGCGATTGGTGTGGCTGGTGGTGCGGCGGCGTCGGTGCCGGTGTCCAATCAGTTGTTGGCGCAGCAGATTTCCAGCCAGGAGTCGCAGGCTTCCAGCCAACAGGCGCAGTTCGGGCGTGATGCCGATGTGCCGGGGGCTCCTGGGCAGGGTGGTGGTCCGAATGGTTCGTCCGGTTCTTCGGATGGTTCGGATCGGCAGGCTCAGTCCGATAGCCAATCCGGCCAGCCTGATCAGAAGCCGAATGGTCAGTCCGCGCAGCGTGGCCAGCGTGGTTTGAGCAGGGCCGTGGAGTATGTGAGCACGGTGAATGCCACGGTTAATTTCAAGATCATTGGCGAGCTGGTGCTGATTGGTGTTGCGCTTACGTTGGTTTCCGCGCTGGTCGGCGTGGTGGCGATTGTTCGCTATGAGCCGTTGCAGATTCTTGCCGACCGTTCCTGAACGCTTTCTATGTGGGTTATGAAAGGACTTGATATGACTAATGAAACCGAAGCTGGTGCGATTCTTGCGCTTGATCATGTCACGTATTCGTATACGAAGGGCGGCAAGAAGGTTGTGGATGATCTGAGCCGTGGGTTCCGTCCGGGTAGGCTGGTTGCCATTACCGGCCCTTCGGGTGCGGGCAAGACCACGGTGTTGTCGCTGTTGTCCGGTTTGACGCTGCCGACGGCGGGGCGTGTGCTTTATGACGGCAGGGATCTGTCCACGTTGAACCGTTATCGTTTCCGCAGTCATGATATTGGCGTGATTTTCCAGAGTTTCAATCTGCTGCCGGCGTTGACGGTGGAGGAGAACATCGTGTTGTCCATGGAGGCATCCGGTATGCGTTTCGAGCGCCCGAAGCGTGAGATTGTGCTGGAGTTGTTGCATAAGGTGAGGTTGCCGGAGGAATATGCCAAGGAGCGTATTCTGCATCTGTCCGGCGGCGAGCAGCAGCGCGTCGCCATTGCTCGGGCGTTGAGCTATGGGCCGAGGGTCGTGCTGGCTGATGAACCGACGGGCAATCTTGATATGGCTACGCAGGATGACATTATGGCGATTTTCCGTGCGCTCGCTCACGATGAGGGCAAGTGTGTGATCATCGTGACGCATAGTCCGGCGGTGGCGGAGCAATCGGATGAGGTGTTCCAGTTGAAGCCATTGCGCAGGCACGTTCGCAAGTAGCGACAATACGTTTCGCGGTATTCCCCAACTACCGACGGTGACAGCCGTCTCACCATCGGTAGTTTATGAACTCCTCAAACTGTAGACGGTGACGGTGCTCTGAGCGTCGGTGGTTTGGGCGTTCCTCAATCTGCCGATTGTGTAGGAGGAACAGGGGCTTCCGTATGATGCGTGAGACCGTAGGCTTGGCTGCTGAGCCGTGAAGCGA
>ERZ1032623.103-NODE-103-length-14187-cov-40.276465_pt1 | contig 14187 bp, 10 predicted proteins | sample MGYA00518160_ERZ1032623 | MGnify/ENA primary metagenome ERZ1032623 (study PRJEB33719, sample SAMN04261367) | wastewater metagenome | biome: periurban shantytown; feature: human; material: feces | host: Homo sapiens | place: Peru: Lima | collected 2013-01-16 ...
CTGCGAATGCCGCACTTCGATCGATGCGCTGCCGGCCGCATACGCTCCGGCCGTGCCGAACGCCATACCGCCCAGCAACGTTGCCGCCGCGGCGATTACTGCACAAAGCCTTCTCGTCTTCATGATGAGAGACCTCTCTTCCTTGGTTTGGTCGGCCTTGTTACCGCAGCCGATTGGTTGGTTTTATGGGAAGTTTCGTATATTGTGTTGTTCTTTAGTTGTGATTGAAAATTGCGATTGCCGGATTGCGATCAGAGAATTGCGATTGCCGTCCGGCAGTTCCGTCACGGCCGTCCGCGCCCGATCAAAGCCAGTCCGACGATGCCCGCAAGCAGCAGCACCAGTGCCGTGACGCCGGCCACGACCAGCCAGGTCCGTCCTTCCGATGCGCCGGACAGCGGCAGCGCGGCCACCGTCTCTTTCACGTTGGTGAACGAGGCTTCGTAGGTGGCGGTCTGTCCCTTGTCGAACGCGCTCCACATGTCGGCTCTGGTGATGCTGATCGGCACTGAGGTGACGTTGCCTTTCGCGTGATAGCCGGCGATGTTGCCTTCCGTGACGGTGTAGTCGCCTGCCATCACGCCACGGAATGTGTACTGCCATTCGCCGGTAGGCAGCTCGTCATCTTCGGAAAGGTCTTTGCCCAGCTTCGATGCGCCGCCCTGCATGAAATCGATGCGCAATGTGGCTCCGCTCGCCGGCATTCCGCCTTCCCAATGTTTCGTCACGACCACGTTGGCGGACGGCACCTGCAATACGGGATGCTGGTAGGCCGTACAACCGGACTGCTTGTCGAACGTGTAGCAGACCTGCGCCGCCGCGTTCGATCGGAAGCCCGGCTTTCCTGCGGAGGTCGTGCCGGTGCCCGCGTCGCCGGTCGCGTCGTAGCTGATGCCGCCGTCGACCATATTGACCCGCGCGTAGGCGCTGTCGGTTGGCACTATGCCGTACGAGAGCGTGTAGGTCGCGTTGTGCAGCAGCTCGTAATCGCCGGCGAATTCGACGCGGATCTTGCCGTTGCCGGCGTCGCTGTACCACAATGTGTAATCACGTTCCAGCACTGGAGGCGTAGCCCCCGAAGGCAGATTCGTCACGTTGAGCGTCACGCCGCCGGTCACCCGGTAGTAGGTCGCTCCGCCGAAGTTCCGCATGCTGGCCATGTTCCAGACAACGCCATCGACCTGCGCGTATTCGGACAGCTCGTCGACGATCGAGACGCCGCTGTAGGCGCTTCCCGTGGTGATCTCCTTCTGGATGTCGTCGAAGATCTTCGTCAGATCGTCAGCGCTGTTGGTGGCCTTGTAGTAGCCGAGGTTGCCGCCCGTACCCCAATTGGCTTTGTCGTACGCGGTGGCGTTCGGATAGTTGCTGGACACGGCGTGCATGAACTGGTTGGCTTGGTCGTTCTCCCTGTTGCCGAACGATTGCTGCTCCGGATTGGCGCCTTCGAAGATGCCGATGCTGTAGATGAGCGTGCCGGCCGATTTCATGGCGAGCGCGGTTTGCACGGCGTTATTGGCGACTCTTGTGCTAAAAGCGCTTTGCGTGGTCGGCACACCGTCCGCGAAGAAGATGACGATTTTCTTCGCGCCTGGCCTTGCCCGCAGCAATGCCGTCTGCGCGGCGGCCATGCCTTTGTCCGCAGGGGTCGCGCCATTGGCGGACAGCCTGCTCACCGATGATTTCAGAGCGGCGGTATCGCTGGTCAGGGAACTCACCACGCCGGATGTCTGCCCGAATTGAGCGATGGCGATTCGCACTTTGCTGTTTTCGTCCTGGATGGTGTCGTTGGTGGTCTCGGTGGCGTCGATGAAGCTGGTCGCCGCTTCTTTCAGCGCCGTCAACCGCTTCGGATTCGATTTGTTGCATCCTCTTTGGCTTCCGTCCATGCAGTAGTTCATCGATCCGGACGTGTCCAGTACGAGCACCACTTCGATTTTCTCCGTGGTCTCATGGCTTTCGCGGGTATCCTTGCCCACCACGTTGAGGTTCAGCGTGTATTTGCCGCCGTTGTTGTATGTGATGCTTTTCGTGTGGTCCGGCTGCGGCACGGCGACGTTACGCGCGGCACGCATCACGGTTTTGCGATTGAAGGTGAAGCGATCGCGCATGATGTGTTCGTCGGCGTCGGCATCGTCTTTGGCAGCATCATTCTTGTCGTTATCGTTGCCGTTTTGAGCCGACGCGGCATCCTTGTCGGCGTCATTCTTACCGTTCTTGTCGGCATCGTCGGCATCTTCAGCAGTGTTGCCATCGTTGTCAGCATCGTCCGCATCGCCGGTTTTGCCGTCATCGGCTGTCGCGCCCGCATCGCCATTCGCCACAGCATCCGTGCGATTTTCGCCGGCATGGTCGTTTCGATCGCCGTCTTGAGCCGGTGCAGCACCATTTGCAGGTACGTCAGCGTTCTCAGCCGTCGGCTGCCTAACCGCCTGCCGTTCCTGCTCCTTCTGCTCATTCGGCTGTTCCGTCTTATCGCACGGCTGCCGCTGTTCCGGCATCGTCTCCGACGGTTGTTCCGGTTGCGATTGCGACTGCAGTTGCGATTGCGCTTGTTCGTTCGATGGCTGCTGCGATTCGCCGTCGTCCGTAAGGCATTGTGCGTCGTCATCGTCCGTTGCGGACTGTCCGGCAACATCTTGCCCGGCAATGTCGGCAACGTCCGATCCGACTGCGTTTTCAGCATCGGATTGTTGTGTCGATTCCGGCTGGCTCGCTGCGGATTCGGCGGCCACGTTGCCGCCATCCGTCACCGTTTCGTCGGCGAACGCGGTCGCGCCGGCTCCCGTGGTGCCGGCCAGCATCGCAATCGTGACAAGCAATGCGGTGAATTTTCCCATCCGCGCGCCACACCGGCTTATGAAGCCGGCAAGCGGGTCCTTCATCCACTTCATGACATGTCCATCTCTCATGGCGCTGCGGCGAATTGCCTATGCGCCTCCATGCCTTGAACCTTATGGATGAACGTTTTGAAACCCGTCCCCTCCATTGATGGGTTCGGGGAACGTGCGGACCCGCGAAAATCGCGGCCTTCCCCCTTATCCTTTACGCGGCCAGGCGGAAGCGTGCCGCATGATTCGGTGTCGGGGCCGCATCGACCGCACGACCATGCAGCACAACAGCATGCCGCCCATCGTGCAAACGATGGTCATGGCGAGCGCGCCCAGTTCGGTCGCACGTTCGTCGCGCACGTCGGCCGGATCTGGCGCGGGCAGCGGTATTGCGACGCGATGCCCGGAGACTAGCAGCCGATGCGTGTTGATGCCGTATGGCGTGCAGGTCATCAACGTCAGCCGGTCTTCGCCGGGCACGATTTTCAACCGTGAGACGTCGTCCGGTTCGATCACGCTGATTCGGTCCACTTCGTATCCCAGCGTCTCGTCCATCACTTTGATGTACATGAAATCGCCGTCGTGCAGTTCGTCGAGCCGTGTGAACATCAACGATTTGACCAGGCCGCGATGCCCGGTGACCACCGTATGCGAGCCAGTGCCGCCGACCGGCAGGCTGGTGCCGTACAGATGCCCTGCGCCGACGGCGAGCACCGGTTCGGACGTACCATGCCGAATCGGCAGTTCCACGCCGATTTTGGGCACCAATACCGTGCCCATGATGCCTGCGCCGGAATCCAGCAGGCCCTGATAGTTCGCGTCCGTGTCCGCCGCGGAAAGCCCGGCACCGCCGGAAGGCGCCGAATCGTCGGCGGTATCAGCATCTCCGGCAGTGCCAGCCGGTCTGGTAGTGAACGGATCGGCCGCCTCGCCCAATACCGGCTGTCCTTCCACGGCAAGCCGCCGATTGTATGCGCGCGCCCGTTCCAACTCCTCCATCGCCATCGGATACGGCCATCCGGCAACCGTGCGAGCCGCCGAATCGGATGTCTCGGCCAAGCGCCGCGCGGAATGCGCCTGCATGGCGAACGGCAACGACGCGACCACCACCGCGCCCACGATCAGCAGCACGGACACGCACCGCACCAATATGAAACGAATCCGCCGCAGCCTGCGCGCGCGAACCACATCGGCAATGTCAATCGCCTCGTAAAACGACGGCGTTCCAGCGAACGTTCCAGCAGACGTTCCAGCGAACGCAACAGTTCCGACATGACCACTGTCGGCAGCTGCATCGGCATCAGATCCGACTCCGGCGCCATTGCCGATGCCATCGTTATCATCACCGGCATCATAGGAATCAGCCGAGGCGCCCGCCACGGCACCGAACAGCCGCATGGGCGAACGCAGCACCGCATGCGCATGCACGTAGGAATCCGTCCTGCGGGCGAGCAGACGGACGGGTTTACTCATCAATCGAGAGGCAGACCAAAACATGGGTTTCTCCTTCGAACACACCCATGTTCACACCCGCCATACGAAAGCCCTTGCCCCCTATAGGAGGGCTTACCCCTAGAAAGACAACGGTTTCAGGCACGAAACCGGCAATTTTGGCACCAAACCGCGCAGCACCCCACCTACCGGCGGAACGCAGCTCAGACAAGCCGTTTTTCAGAGGAATGCAAGTCAGACGAATGTAAGCCAGACGAATGCAATCCAGGCGGACGAGCCCCGCAAATCCTTAAAAAAACAGAAAAAGTCAAAGAAAGCGCTCAGATGAACGCACGCTCACCGAAAATCGCAGTGCCGACGCGCACGATGGTGGAACCTTCGGCGATGGCCAGTTCCATGTCGCCGGTCATGCCCATCGACAGTTCCCGGCAACGGTCCGTGCCCGGTTCGCCGGATGCGAGGATGAGGTCGCGGGTCTTGCGCAGGTGCGAGAAACCGCGACGAATCACCGTTTCGTCGTGCACATGCGCGCCGATCGTCATCAGTCCCCGCAATTCGATGCCGTCCAACGTGCCGATTTTCTGCGCGATGCGGATGGCGTGCGCCGGATCGCAACCGGATTTCGATTCCTCGCCGGATTCGTTGACTTCCAGCAGCACGCCGACAGTAATACCGCGAGCCACGGCTCTACGTGAAATTTTTTCTGCCAAATCGATTGAATCGACCGATTCGATAGTGTCGACCACCGGCAGCACTTTGCCGATTTTATTGCTTTGCAGCTGGCCGATCAGGTGGAATGGAATATGCTCCGCCGCAGCATCCGGCGTGGCGCCTGCGACGCCCAGCGAAAACCCGCGTTCCGCGCATCGCCGTGCCAGCCCTTCGGCCTTCGCCGTCACTTCCTGCGGACGGTTCTCGCCGATCATGCGCACGCCGGCATCAATCGCAACCATGATTTCGCCGATGTCGCGCGTCTTCGTGGCGGCCAGCAGGCGCACGGAGCCGGCTTCGCGTCCGGCTTGTTCCTCAGCTGCCGCGATGCGGTCGAGCACACGATGCACGCCGTCCGTGATCTCACGTGCGCGCGCATCGTCGATCACCTCGTTGGCGAGGTTCTTGTGATCCATGTATGCAGTCATCGTCCACCTCTCGCAAGTTCATTCGACCGCCGGTCCGCGGCCGGCACCACCGTTTCCGGCATGTCGGCTGATATTTCGATACCAGTGTTACCAGAAAACCGCCGACAACGTATAAAGAAGCCCGCGCGATGACCTGAAGTGAAGCGATAAAGCGGTCATAAATTCGCGCGGGCTATAAAACTAGACGGCAGTGGAAGGGGGACTTCAAAGACTCCGTCTGCACATTTAATGTATCAGATAAATGCGCGCGAACCGCCGGAAAAACCAATAAATCTGAAAACTTTTTTTCAGATTTTATCCCCCTTGCGCAGCCCCTCCACCAAACGCTCCAATTTATCGACGCGATCGCTCAACACCATCACCTGGCATACCAGCGATTGAATCTTGCCCAACGGCACTTCCGACATCGCATTGTGGTTGTCCACAGCCGTATCATGCGGTTCCGGCTCTTCGGCCGCCTTGCGCATGATGTCCTCGTCGCGCTTCCAGCGTGCGATATTGCGTTCGATGCGCTTGTGCCCGATGACCGATGGGCTCAATCCCGCGGAAATGAAGATCGCAGTTGGCTTCTCCCCCTGCAGATACCGCCTCATGCAGTCGATTTGGAATTCCCTCGCATACGTGATTCTGCTGTCCGTCACCGCGTCGATCGACGGCAATGTACGCAGGTATTCGATTTCCGCTCTACTGAACTGTCGCTTCGTCATATTCGCCCCTTGTAAATCCCCTTTTGACCGGCCATACCGATAACGCATAGACCGAATTGCCGAAATCACCACCCAGAATACCGGATAACGCACACCACCTTACGCACACCCCAAACGAAACGCGCGGCCCGTATCACCATGCGCTAAATATCCTTCTCACACTGTGAGATACCTCACAGCGACAGCACGTTTCCGGAGCACGCTGCAGCCTCGGCATGGCACGTCACCGCACGTCCAGCAACGCATTCCACAATCGCGTCCCACGAAACCCGCCGTTCCGGCCGCCGATGCAGGTACAGTTGCAAGCATCGGCGCGACCGGTCTCCGCACCGGCAACACCGAACCGCCCGCCAACGACAGGAAGGAACCCCGTGCCAGGTCGTTTCGCACCCACCCCATCAGGCCGCATGCACATCGGCAACATCTATGCGATGCTCGGCGCATGGCTGTCCGCGCGTAGCCGCGGCGACGGCATGCTGCTGCGCATCGAAGACATCGACGAACCGCGCGTGGTGCCCGGCGCGGCCGAACTGATGATGGACGATCTGCATTGGCTTGGCTTGGATTGGGACGGCGATCCGGTGTTCCAATCCGCTCGGCACGACCTGTACCGTGAGGCGCTGCATTGCTTGGAAAACCTGACGATTGACGACGCATACGATTCGCCGTTTGACGAGCGCAACGACCACACCCCCGCAGTCGGCAGCGCAGCCAACAACGCAATCGCTGGCACAACCCCGCTGATTTACCCTTGCTTCTGCTCGCGCGCCGACATCCGCGCAGCCTCCGCACCGCAGGAAGGCGACCGTTTCATGGTGTATCCCGGCACGTGCCGCCGGCTTATCGCCAGCAATCCGGATACCGTCCGGCAGCGGCTGGCCAACGGCGACCGCCATTCGCTGCGCATCGCCATGCCCGCCGACACAAACCCGCACGCAACCGTCCAATTCGATGACGCAGTGTTCGGCCATCAGGAATTCAATCTGGCGCACGACGTCGGCGACACCATCGTGCGCCGCGCCGACGGCCTGTTCTCCTACCAGCTGGTGGTGGTCGTGGACGATCTTGACATGGGCGTCGACGACATCGTGCGCGGCCGCGACCTGCTCCGGTCGAACGCCTTGCAAATCGCCATTCGCCGAGCGCTTATCAAGGCGGGATTCCGCAAGGCGAAAACGCAGGCCTCTGCACCATCGCAGCACGCACCACAATCGCAATACACCCCATATAACCCCGAAAACCCACGGTATGCGCATCTGCCGCTTATCGACAACGCGGCCGGCCGCAGGCTCGCCAAACGCGAGCGCTCTTTGGATATGGGGGCGCTGCGCGCGCATGGCGTCACCGCGGAGCAGGTTGTCGGCTATTGCGCGTGGCTGCTTGGTTTGCAGGGCGATTCCGCGCATACCAGTCCGCAGCCGATGAGCGCCGTCGAGGCGTTGCAGGAGTTCGATTGGGGTAAGGTACGGGCCGATACGGCCGACCGCAGTATCAGCCAAGACGATTTCGACGCGTATTTCGGCTTGTGACAACGGCTGGCCGGGTATCGCCGAATTGCCGAGACGACCCGGTCAGTCCGGGAAACAGCAGAAAGCAGCAGAAAATAACGGGAAGCAGTCGACGTTCAGCCGATCCACAGCTCCGAGTCAAGCGGATATTCGTTGACCTTGCAGCCGTCCAAATGCATGGATTGCTCCTGCATCAGCGGCGCCAACTGGCCTTCGCCGGCGCAGGTCGTTTCGTTGTCGATGTGCCCCAGCCGGTGTCCGACCTCGTGGTTGATCACCATCGTGCGGTATCGCGCCAGGTTGCCGCCGGCGGCGAGCCATTGTTGCGTGCCGCCGTTCCAACGGTCGTCGTTGACGATCACGTTGTTGTCGACCCTGCAGCTGTATTCCACCGAGCATGATGGCGAGAACGACGTCATTTCCGACGCTTGGGACAGCACGAGATTGAAATCGCAGTTGCCGTCCGTGGATTGGTCGAATATGGCTCCGGCGCGTGGCCATCCGTGTTCGTCGTTGAGGATGCGGAACGCCGCGTTGCCGAATTCGTCGGCCGAACCGACGTTTCCTTTGGTTGCGATGCAGTAATGGTATTGCGTCACCGGTTTGCCGCTGTTTTGCGCGGTTTCCTGCGCTTTGTTCAGAATCGCGGTTTTCTCGTCGTCGCCCAGTGCCGCCGATTGCGCGCTCACCGCTTTGGCGACGGCCTGCTCTTCCTGCGATTGTTTGGTTTCCGGTTTGGTTTTTTTGGCCGTCTTATGCTGATTGGTTTTGGCTGTTTTCTTGGCTGGCTTCTTGGCCGACGTCGAATGCGTGGCTTGTGCCGTCGTCTGCGTGTTCGGCGTCATGCGGACCAGCAGTGCGTGCACGCTGCAGGACGTCATCGATGCGATCAGCAGGAACAGCACGAGCACCAGCACGGCGGCCCTGCGGATGCGAAACGCCTCAAGCCGTTCCCGTTGGCCCATTGTGGCGTCGGCTTTCGGATCGAGCGCACGTATGATACGACGAATCCGCTTCAATCCAGCCTCCCGATATGGTGATGTTTCTCTCTTCGGCAACAGTACCAGTCTCAGTCAACATGCCGAAGCCGCCGACCGCCATGCATACCACCTATGCGTAAGGCCCGCGATTCCGGAGGGAATCACGGGCCTTACCAGCATGCCAGACGAATGCCGGCAATCGTCAAAGTAATGCTCAGGCGAACAGCACCTTGAACAGGAACGCGCCGACGATCGCGCCTGCGATCGGGGCCACGACCGGAATCCAGGCCTCGCCCCAGCGGGAATCGCCCTTGTTCGGAATCGGCAGGATGGCGTGCAGGAGGCGCGGCATGAGGTCGCGGGCAGGGTTCAGACCAGGGCCGGTCGGGCCGCCCATGGAGGTCACGAGGCCCCACACGATGAAGCCGACGACGATGGATGCGGCGGCCGGGTTCGCCTTGCCCCACGGCAGGGACAGGCAGCACAGGGCGCCGAGCACCAGCATGAAGGTGCCGAAGAACTCGTTGAGGAAGTAGTTCACGCGGTCGTTGTGCGCGTCGGTGGTGCAGAAGGTGCCGAGGATGGCTTCGGCATCGTCGGTGTCCTTGTAGTGCGGCAGGTAGGTGACGTACACGATGAGCTGGCCCGCCACTGCGCCGAGCAGCTGGGCGATGATGTACGGCAGGACCTCGTTCCACGGGAACATGCCGTTGACGGCCTGCGCGAGGGTCATGGCCGGGTTGATGTGGGCGCCGGAGACGCCGCCGAACATCAGGACCGGGAACATGACGCCGAAGCCGTAGCCCATGGCGATGTTCAGCCAGCCGGCATGGTAGCCCTTGGTGTTTTTCAGTTCCGCGTTGGCGACAGCGCCGTTGCCGAAGACCATCAGCACGGCGGTGCCGACGAATTCCGCGGCAAGCTTGGTGAAGAGTGTGTATTCCACTGCAGTTTCCTCTATTGCTTCTTCTCTAACGATTCTTACGATTCGTGCGATTCGAGATGAATTGCGATTCCGCTCTGGGCGGACAACAGCGCACTACCTTACTCCGTACGGAGGAAGTAACGCGGCTTTGGGTGGACACATGTCCGAAATACGAAAAAGACCCAAGCCATTGGCTTGGGTCTTGTCTGTGCCCCCTCAGGGATTCGAACCCTGGACACGCTGATTAAGAGTCAGCTGCTCTAACCAACTGAGCTAAAGGGGCGTTGGTCTTGGCGAGGTTTTTGTTCTCGCTGAGCACATGGAGTAAATATACTCAGAATCGGAAAGAACGCAACCCTCGGCGTGTCGCAATCATAAAACCGCTATTTTCCAACGTTTTCAGCAAATCGCCATCTATGGTGCACATCGCGTCATACGACGAAAAATGCGGCGCGATGGCGCCCTAAAATCCAAGTAATCACATTTTCTTCACATTCTGCCGCAATGCAACCACTCCGACAGTCAACGGCACGAACTTTTCCATCACACATTTCCACCGCAGCGAGCCGAATAGCACGCATCATCGTCGAGCCCGTCGGCGCGCCAGAGGCCCTTTATAATAAGGACCATGGCGCGTCACAGGAGTATATGACACGCATCAAGAAGGAGAAAGGCTTACCTATGGCATGCCCAAATTGCGGTCAGCCGACCATCGAAGGCGCTAAATTCTGCGCCTCGTGCGGCTCACCGCTCACCCAAACGACCGCGGCGGCACCGCAAGCGCCGGCCGCGCCGGAATCCGATGACGGCACCATGCTGTCTTCCGCGCCGCACATGGCACCGGCCCCGCAGATGCCGACCGCTGCCGTCCCGCTGCCCAATAGCGCCGCACCGGCAGCTCCGCAAACCACCGTCCCGCAGCCCACCACACCGCAACCGGCGGCGCAAGCACAGCCGACCGCTCAGGCGCAGGCAACGCAACCGGTGGCACCACAGGCCGCGCCGACGCAGCAGTTCCAGTACGCGCCATCCCCGGCCCCGCAGCCGGCAGCAGCGCCGCAGCCAAGCCAGCCGACCCAGCAAATCGCCCGTCCGGCGGCCGATCCCACCATCACCGCGCTGACCACACCGCAGTCCATGAAGACCATGGGCGCCAGCCTCGGCATCGGTCTCGGCGCGAGCGTGGTGTTCGCACTGCTCGCATCGATCGTCTTCTTCATGGGCAATGCCGCGGCCAGCAACGGGCTTGCCGGCATTCCGGGCTTTTCCGACACCGCCTCCTTCCTGGGCAACAACGGTGTGTCCGGTTCCGGCCCGAATTTCTTCCAGATTCTCTTCACCGTGATGACGCTCGGCGTTGGCGGTTCGCTGAATCTCAAAACCAGCTCCCAGGGCTTCTCGCTGAGCAATCTCGGCATTGACGCCTCGCACGTCAGCGTGACGCTGCCGGTCGGACTGCCCGGTGTGGCATTGGCGATCGGCGCCGCGTTCGGCGCATATATGCTGGCACGCAGGTTCGCGCTTCGTTTCAAGTGGACGGGCGTCATCAGCTCGCTGATCGTCGGCGTGCTGTCCGGCCTGGTGCTGCTGGTCTTCGCCGCCATCTTCCCGGTGACGGTGGGTGGTTCCTACAGCGACTATTCCGCTTCCGCGTCGCTTTCCGGCGTGTCCTTCCGCACGTTCTGCATGGCGTTCCTGCTGTCGGCGGCCGGTGCGCTGGCCGGCTACGCGTTGGCACAGTATGCGGGCGATTCGGGTAACGTCTTCTCCGCCGCTTGGCGTTGGGCGCACCGCGCTCGTGGCTTCGTGCGCACGCTGGTCGAATCGTTTGCGATCTACGGCGTGCTGTTCCTGGTGCTTGGCCTGGTGGCGACAATCGCCATGTCCGCCGCGAACCATCTCGGCGCAGGCGGTCTGCTGCTGGTTCCGCTGCTGTTCCCGGCTCTGCCGCTTATGCTGATTTCGCTGTCCTCGTTCGGCGGCATCGCCTTCTCGACGTCCAGCTACAGCGTCCATACGATCACGTTGTTCAACGTGTCCTCCCTCAGCCAGTATGGCTGGATCTTGTGGATCTGCTTCGTGCTGTTCCTGCTTGCCACGTTCTATATCGCGCTGCGTGAGACCGCGCGCAATATGTACGACCCGTATTACGCGGGCTGGCAGCATACGTGGAAGGCTCCGGTGGCCGTGATGGCGTTCTGGCTGGCCGCGGAGTTCCTGTTCACTTATTTCGCGGCGGGATACGCCTCGTCCAGCATGTCGATGACGGCTCCGATGTGGTATTTCCTTGTCGCCGGTATCTGGGCGTTCCTGATCGAGGTGATTACGATGACGTTCGGTCCGACGCTGGTGGCGTCCCTGCCGGGCATGTGGCGGATCATCGTCGGCGGCACCGTGCAGCAGACCCCGCAGAACGTGGTCGATTACGTCAAGTCCTGCGATCCGTCCTACGGCATGAAGAAGACCTCTGCCACGGCGAGCGCCACGACCGCAACAGCGACCATGCCGACGGCTTCGGCTGCCGCACAGCCGGCCAATCCAACTACTCCGGCAGCTCCGGCCGCATCGGTCCCCCAGCCCGCGACGCCGGCTGCGCCGATGCCCGCGCCCACCGCTCCTACCGCAACGCCTGTTTCACAGGCCGTTCCACAACCGGTCGCCCCGACGTCCATGCCCAATACGACAACGGGCAACACGGCAACGGGTGCGGTGCCGCTGCCGCAATCGCCAGCAGGCGCGGCTTCTATGCCGGTCGCAGCTCCGGGGGCAGGTCAGCCGCTCGACCCAAAAACTAAGAAGACGATCCTTATCGGCGGCATCGTGATCGGTGCCCTGATTGTGTTGGGCATTGTCTACGGTGTGCTCAACTCGACCGTCTTCAGCGCGAAATCCGTGGCGCAAAGCTATCTGACGGCGATTGCCGACGGCAAGTATGACAAGGCCAATGACATCGCCGATCCGCAGGTGGGCAAGAACCAGCTCAAGCTGCTGTCCGACACCGTAGCGAAGGCCGACAACGCCACGATCGCCAACCCGCATATCGATAGTGTCAAAACCGTCGAAGGCGTGGCCAAGGTCAACGTGACGTATTCGCTGAACGGCAAGAACGTCAACGATTCGCTCACCATCAACAAGGACGGGTCGAAGTTCCTGCTGTTCCCGAATTGGAAGATCTCGAGCCCACTGCTCAAGACCATCACCGTGTCGGTGCCCAATGCCGTGGAATCGTTGTCCGTCAACGGTGTTGACGTGACCGCGAAGAATGCGGAGAAGTCGGACAGCGGCACGTGGACGCTGCGCGTCTACCCGGGTTCGTACAAGGTGTCGATCGGCAAGTCGGGGTATGTCACCAGCGGCATCACCATGGTGCGCACGAACGCGGACTCCGATGCCGCCGATCTCAAGATCATGCCTACGGCCAAGCTTAAGGAGGACTTGAGCAAGGCCGTGAACGCCAAGCTGGACGAATGCGCGAAGTCCACCGACTACGCGCCGGAAGGCTGCCCGTTCGGCTTCGACCTGTACGACGAGGACTACTACCGCAACTTCGCGTGGTCCATCAGCGTCTATCCGAAGCTGTCCGACATCGATCTCGATTACGGCACGTTCTCCACCCGGCAGGGCAAGGCGAAGTGCACGTATGAAGAGAAGAATTTCGACGATTCGTGGGAGTCTCAGGACGACAGCACCCACTTCACCGTCAACGGCAGCTTCAGCATCAGGGATGGCAAGCTCAGCGTCACGATTGACGATGAGGACTGATGCTGGCTAAAGAGCGGATATAGGAAAATCCCCCGCACCAATCGGTACGGGGGATTTTCGATGCTTAAGCTCAGACGTGTTTCAGCCTGAAGTCATTCACCGCCGGTCCGTAAGGACGTCGAGCGGTGAATGGGGCGAAATCACTCAGCGACGACCTTCACGAAGAAGTTGGCGGTGATTTCCGGGTGCAGGGCGACGGTTGCCGGGAAGTCACCGGTGGTCTTGATCGGCTCAACGGTGATGTTCTTCGGGTTGACCTCAACCTTGGAGGAGAGCGCGATGGCGATCTTCTCTGCGGAGATGCCGCCGAACAGCTTGCCGGACTCGGAGACCTTGGCAGCGATTTCGACGGTGGAACCCTCGATGATTTCCTTGGCGGCAACAGCCTCTTCGCGGGTGGCGACGGCCTTGGCCAGACGAGCGCGCTTCATGGCCTCGATCTGGGCGGCGGCACCCTTGGACCAAGCGAAGGCCAGGCCCTGCGGGAACAGGTAGTTGCGGGCGTAGCCGGACTTGACGGCCACGACGTCACCCGGGTGACCCAGGTGGTTGACGGACTTGGTGAGAATAACCTTAGTTTCAGCCATTGTTCAAACCTCTCTAAGATCAGCGGCCGGACGTGGCGTACGGCAGCAGGGCCATCTCGCGGGCGTTCTTGATAGCCTTGGAGATCTCGCGCTGCTCCTGCACGGTGACACCGGTGATACGACGGGAACGAATCTTGCCGCGATCGGAGATGAACTTACGCAGCAGGGCGACGTCCTTGTAATCGATCTCGGTGACCTTGGCGGCCTTCAGTGGATTCGGCTTCTTCTTAAACGGCTTGACCGGCGGCTGCGGCCTCTTGCGTGACATCTTGATGTTCTCCTTAAAATCTGGAAAT
>ERZ1032623.104-NODE-104-length-14047-cov-6.413951_pt1 | contig 14047 bp, 16 predicted proteins | sample MGYA00518160_ERZ1032623 | MGnify/ENA primary metagenome ERZ1032623 (study PRJEB33719, sample SAMN04261367) | wastewater metagenome | biome: periurban shantytown; feature: human; material: feces | host: Homo sapiens | place: Peru: Lima | collected 2013-01-16 ...
AGTACACGGATCCGCTGGTCAGATGCCGATTGACAATGGCGTCTGTCGCGATCTTGCTTGCGGTGATGGCGTTGGCCTCGATGCGGTCGCCGGAAAAAGCGCCGGCTGTGATGCTGTCCGCATTCAGATTCGTCACGTTGATCTCGTCGGCGTCGATGGTGCCGCCCCGGATGCGGTCGGCGCTCATGAAGCCCGTTGTGATGTTGGCGCCGTTAATGACCGTCTGCCCGGCCGTTTTCAGGCTCTCGAAGGACACCAGCCCGCGGAAACTGATCTGCGTGCTGGACAGCGCGATCTTTCCCGACCGCAGATCCAGCGACGCACCTGTGTTATCTGCGTTATTGGTGACCTTGATGCTCAGCCCTTCAGCAAACAGCTTCAGGTCGGTCATATTGCCGTCCTGATCTGCAATGTGGGACTGGATGCCCCGCACCGTCACCTCCAGCTGATGCAGCGCCGCCGCCTGCCGGTATGTCTCGCGCCGCTCCGTGGTCGGTTGCGGCCGCGCCGCGCTGCCGGTGCTCTGATACTCGCTGCTCACGCCGCCCTTGTAGGTGATGGTGTGCCGGAAAACGGGCAGCGGCACGCCGTCCACGCGGATGATGTCCCCAGCCTGCACCGCCCAGTTCCCCAGGGCGCGTACCGTCATCGGCTGATACGTCCCAAAGGCAGCTAGCCGGCTGCGGATGGGCTCGGCCAGCGCCCGCACCGTCTCCTCCTGCCCGTACAGCATGGGGTTGTCCATGATCTGATACACGTTCCCCTTGCTGCCGACCAGCACCCCCACATCGTTCTCCGCACACAGTACCTGCACGCCGGTGACCTGCGGTACGGTAAACTCCGCCCTGTCCGTGTCCGGAAAGTATTGTCCAGAGCTAAGGGAGAGTGCGGCGTCCCGGAACCAGACCAGCTCCAAAGCGCCGTTGCGCGTCATTCTGGCATAGCTGCACGCCGCCTCCGCGATCCATTTCAGCACATCCCGATAGGTCAGCGCAGATGCAGCTATGGGCGCGGAGGCGAGCGTCCGGCCGCTGTTGACAAACGCCCCCGTGGTGGCCAGGGGCACGCCCACCCGCAGGCACAGCTTCCGCAGTAGCTCCTGCAGGGTGATGGGATAGCTCAGCGATCGCCACCAATCCGTGGCGTCGGCATCAAAGCGCACCATCCTGTCGTTGGCGGTCACGGCCACCGTCAGCGTCCGGCGCTTACTGGGCGTGTCCGCAGTGAAAACGCCCAGCGGCACATACTCATACCGCTCCACGGCGGTGTCGGTAAACTCGTAGCAGAGATCGTCTGCATACCACAGACCTCGACCCGTCCAGCCCTGCAGCTTGCGGCGCATGAATTCGCTTAGGTCGGTGGCCGGGGCGTACTCAGCCCACTTCCGCACCGCCGTCTGCGCCCAGGTATAGCGCGCCAGATCTGCCCAGGTGTAGTCGTCCAGGTGCTCCAGCGCGGAGCCTGTCCATATCGCCGTCCACACATCGCCGCTTTCCAGCACGCAGTATACCGTGCTGCCGTCCGCTACGATGGCATACACAGCACTCTCCGGCTGCGCCGGGGATGCAGAGCCGTTCACCTTCAGATACGGTTCCGTGTCACACCCGTCCAGCCGCACCCGGGCAGCGGTGCCGTAGCCCAGCACCGCCGTGCATACGCTGTCCTTGCCCCGTGTCCATGCCGCGCTGTCGGTCCTTACGCCCAGCAGCACCCGGCACTCTCCGTAGGCGAAGTTATCCAGCAGCCCGGCGCGGTTCAATATGTGCATCTGCAGCTCCGCCGACGGCGCGGCGCCCACGGTCAGATCGTCGTCCGGGTTCAGGTACTCCGCTGCCTCCAGCCCGCCGGCCTGCAGATCCTCCGCCGTGAAGATCACCGGCGAATCCAGAAACCGCACCAGCGGCCGGATGACTGCGTTCCTCGCGTACACCGCCTCCCGGAACGCACTGCTCACCTGATACATGCCGCCACCTCCTCAGTACTCGATAAATTCGTAGTGCAGCGGCATGTACCGGATATCCGTCGCCGTCACCCGCTGTATGGTGTACTCGATGTCCGGCACATAGAAGTTTCCTTCCGCATAGTCGCCCTTTTCATCGTTCCAGTACTCCAGCGTCACGTTCCGCTGCCGGTCCTCCGCCAGCCCCAGCAGCCGGTTCAGTGCCTGCACCTGGCTCAGCGTCAGGTACGGCGTATCAAAGGCCACGGTGGAGCGGGTGTGCTCCAGCGTCACCCGGTGCAGATACCCGTCCGCCGTGCTCTCCGCGCTCTCCTCGATGCGGCGGCTTGGCGTGGCCTTATAGGTCTCCACCCGCATGTACAGCAGCGGCACGATGGCGCCGTTGGCGCCGCCCACCCGGAGCAGGTATCCCTTAAAATTGCTCACACCGTCACCCCCTTACCCGGTCGTATGCGTCCATGGACTGTCTTGCCCAGCGGCCGGCGGCGGAGCTGGGCTGTCCCAGCGTGAAGTCCTTCTCCGCCGTGATCCGTGCGTAGCGCACCAGATCCCGCAGCATCCCCACAAGGCCTGTCCCCAGCAGAGCCTCCAGCACGGCATCGCTGATGCCCTCCTGGATCTGTCCGCTGTTGGCCACCGCCGCGTGACCGCCCATGGTGCCTACCATCTCCGGCACGCCGTTCTCGTTGGCCATAAAAAGCCCTGCGGATCTCAGGATGCCGCCCTTCTCCAGCCGGGGCGGCTGTACCTCGGGGATGTTAAAGCCGAAGTGCTTGCCGCCCAGCAGAGGCACCCAGTCGGGGATGGTGAAGTTGATGCGGTTCAGCGCGCGGATGAACACGTTTAATACGGTGCCGAAAATACCGGCGATAGCCTTTGCCACGCCCTTTGCGATCTGCAGCAGGCCGTTCCACGCCCGCTCCCAGTCCAGTGTGAACACGCCGCCCAGCAGGTCGCAGATGCCGTTGAGCACATCGCCTACCGCAGCGAAGGCGACCTGTACAGCATCGCGGACAAACTTCACCACATCGCCGACCTGATCCTTGATGATGCGGATCACGTTGCTGAGATGGCCGCCGAAAAGCCCGTCGAAGGCTTTGATCAGCCAGTCGCAGAGACCGTCGAATGCGTTCTTAATGAGATCCACTGCACCCAGCGCCAGGTCGCTCGCCCCCTTGAGCACCGTGGCCAGCGATGCCTGCAGCTTATCAAAGTCCAGCGTCAGGAACGCCGTGACAATGCCCGCAACGCCCGCCACCACCTTGCCCAGCGGAGCCAGGAGCCTCAGCAGCTCCACCACGGCCTGCCCCAGAACGGCGGCCAGCGGCTTGATGATCGTCTCATAGATGGCTTTCCACACCGGTGCTATCTCCTTCACCACCGCGTCCACGGTGTCGATCACCGCCGCCAGCCCTTCGGCCAGTGCCGGCGCCAGATCATTGATAAACCACACCGCCAGCGGCTCCAGCACCGTCTCATAGACCCAGCCCAGCCCGTCGATGAGGGTCCGGCCCAGCCCCGCCGCGCTTTCCTTCAGCCGCCCCCAGCTCTCCGCCAGTGGGGCGAAGTTCATCTTGTCGGCCGTTTTCTTCAGCCGCAGAAGCACCTTCTCCAGCCATGCGCAGCTCTCCGCCGCCTCATTGGTATCTGCGCTGCTCCAGTTTATGTCGTAGTTCCCCGCCAGCGGCGCTTGCCCCGCGTCGGCCTCCGCTGAAGCGGCCGACTTACTCAGGACATTCAGCTTGTCCCAGTTCATGAGCCCCAGCTTTTTGGCGGTGCTTTCCGCCGCGTCGCCCACGGACTCCACCGCGTCTGCGGCGCTGCTGCCGTCTGCGGCGATCTGCCCCACGCCGGCAGTCACATCCGCCATGCTCTTCGTTTTTACGCCGAACACGTTGGCGATGGCCTGCGCCACGCGGTTGGCGGCCGCCGCCACGGTATTCAGGATGCCGGCCACCGCGCGGATCAGCGGCAGGAACACCTGGGCGATGGTCATAATGGCCTGCCCGAAGCTCTCCTGCACCTCATCCAGCGCGAATTTCACCTGCCGGATGCGGCCGCTGGGTGTCTGAGCCAGCGCCTCGTTCATGCCGCCCACGCTGTCCTCCACCACGCTGGCCAGCACCGCCGCCCGCTGCGCCTCGTCGCCGTACTTCAGCACGGCGGCCTGGGCCTCGTCAAAGGCGTAGCCGTACCGGCTCAGCGCGCCGGTCTGCCCGTTCATCACCTTGCCCAGCATGGTGGCGATGTTCACGGCGTTCTCGCTGGTGGCTTTCAGTCCGTACTGCTGCGCCAGCATATCGTCCATCACGGGGATCAGCGTTTTCAGGCTGCTGCTCAGTCCCAGATAGGTGCTCAGCTCCACCGCGCCGGCCTTGGCCACCTCGCCGTCCACCACGCCCAGCTTCTCCTGGGCGCTGCACAGATCCAGCACGCTCTGATACTCCGCTTTGCTGGCCGCCATGGTGTTCTTCATCACCTGAGCCAGCGCGGCGTTGTTCTCCTGCACCTCGTTATAGGCGTCCGCCGCCTCCTTGGCCATCACGGCCAGGCCGGCCACGCCCAGGGCGGAGCCCAGCCCCCGCAGCGCGCCTGTCATCTTGGCGCAGGCGCCCTCCAGCTTTCCCGTGGCTCGGTTCACGCTGGAGATCATCGTCACGATGCTGCCCGATGCTTTTTTCGACTGCTTTGTTATGGCCGAAAAGTCCGCACCTACGCGGACCATCAGATTCTTAACAGCGCCTATGCCTCATCACCTCCAAACAGCTTGTTCAATACCTGCACCTGCCGGAACAGCTCCTCGTCGCTCATGGCGCGCGCCGGTGCCTCCTTCCAAAATACCTTTTCGAAGGGCGGCAGCCCGTGCTTGCCCCACACCGCGCCGCGGATCAGCGCCGCCATGTTATACAGGTTGGCCTCCGTCACCCGCTGCCGCGCCGCCAGCAGCTCACCGCGGGCTCTGGCGTATACGTTCAGCTGCGCCGGCGTCATGCGCTCCCACTCTGCCGGGCCTATGCCCAGCTCTGCGGCCACGCTCAGACTGCGCTGCCAGTCCCAGCTGCCGCCGTCATAGGGTCGGCGTCGTTACCTGCGGCCTCCTCGCTGCCGCCGAAGGCGGCGGTGATCATCTCCCCGGCCTTGGCCAGCAGCACCGGCAGGGGAGCCTTGTCCAGCAGCTCGTCCACCTGCTCCACTGTCAGCGTCGGATCCTCCTGCCGCAGCACGCAGTAGTACAGGCAGCTGAGGCTGTCATAGTCCTCCACCGCCTCCTGCATCTTCGACAGGGGGACATGCCGCAGCGCGCTGAAGGACTTGAGCGCCTTGTGCCCCAACCGCAGCTCCCGGGGCCTGTCCAGCTCGATAAAAACGGCGTCGTTCTTCTCGTTCATGGTCTCCGCCCTCCTCTTAGCCGCCTGCGGTGGCCTTCAGCTCCGGCTTGCCGCACACCTTCACGCTGGCCTCAAACGTCACGGCTCCGTCCACCTCTGCGCCGGTGGTGTACTTGGTCACGATGCCCTTGAAGCTCCAGGTCTTGCCGATGGCGGTGGGGAACACGATCTTGCAGTCCTGCTCCGCGCCGCTGTGAAAGGCCTCCAGCGCCGCGGTCTGGCCCTCGTCCGCGCCGTCCAGATACCCGCTGATGGGCACCTCGCCGCCGTCCTTGAAGCCCGCCAGAAAGTCGCGGTACCCCGTGGTGTTGTCCAGCGCGGTCACGTCCACCGTGTCCGCGCTCATGTCCAGCCCGCCGATGGAGCTGAGGCCGCCCACCACCTGGGTGCCCAGGCTGAATTTAGTGCCTACGCCTACAGATTTGCTCATGTCTTATACCTCCAGATAGTTGATCCGCAGGGCGTATACCCTGCGCCACAGGTTGACTTCTCTCTCCTTGATGTCCGGGCTCTCCTGGGTAACTCTGGCTCGCTGGATCTCCAGCCCCGCGCCGCTGGTGCCCCGCAGGGCCTTCAGCGCCGCCGAGGCCCTCGCGCCCAGCGCGGCCAGATCCTTGGCGCCCTTGCCCACGGCGTCCACCTCAAAGGTGGCCGCACGCAGCGTCGTGTCCCCGTCCAGATCCTCCACCGCCTCATCGCGGTGCAGGACGTAGAACACGAACGGCGCAGCTGCGCCCTTGATGGCAGCTGCGGCGTACACCTTGCCCGGTGCCGCCGTCTCCAACGCCCTTACCACAGCCTGCTCAATGTCCATGCCGCTTTGTCCACTCCTTGTCCAGATTTTCGGTCAGAGTCTTGACCATCTTGGCCTCTGCTGCCTGCCGACTTTCCTCAGCCCCGTCCCGCATGAAGTGGTGGCCGGGGACAAAATGCCCATCCCTGGCGATGTAGCCGAACTCCATGCTGTAGGGATAGTAGGCGTGGCCGTTGCCGGTCTGGGTGCTGCCGGCAGCGCCGGGGTTCTTCACCGGCTTCTGAAAGACGCTGTTGGCCTCCTCGCCGCCCTTGAAGTCGATGCGGTACACCGCCTTGCCCTTTACCCGCGACCGCTCCTTCCGTGTCCGCACGATGCCCCGCTTCATAGCGCCCGTCCGTACCGGCACACCCCCGGCCTTGATAGCCCTCTTTGTCAGCGTGGCCGCCTTGCCGGCAGCCGACGTTACGCATTTCTGCGGCACGGCACCCAGTGCCTTTACGGACTTCTTCAGTTCCTTGAGATCCCTGCCGTCCCAGGTAACGTTAAAGCCGCTGTTGCTCACGCCTCCACCTCCTGCACCATCAGCAGCAGGCTCTCGTGCCGTTCCTCCCAGTCGATCACCGACAGGATCCGGAACACCCGGCTGCCATACAGCACCCGCCACGCGGCGCTGACGCCGGAGCGGTACCGCAGCCGGAGCTTATGGCTCACGGCGCTCTGTGCCTGCTCCGCCGCGTAAAACTCCTTGCCGCTGACCGGGTCGATGGCCGCCCATACCGCGGCCTCTGTGATCCAATGGTCGTCATCGCTGTACAGGGGATCACCGTAGTCGTCCACAGCGCCGGTGTAGCTCTGCAGCAGCACCCGGTGCCGCAGCTTTCCCGCGTCGATCATGCCGTCCTCCTTTCCGGTGTCCGAATCGGACACCTAAAGCAAAGCGCCGCAGGCCGCCCCGCAGGGCAGCCCCGGCGCTCGCCTCATGTGGGCGTGGAGCCCACCTTCAGCTGCGTGATGACCGGGGGCAGCCCCAGCGGCAGGGGCGCTTCCGTTCCCACCGCGTCCCGGTGGTCGTAGTAGTGCAGCGTCAGGCTCCACAGCGCCAGGTCGTACTGCGCCGCCTGCGCCGTGTCCGTCTCGCTGCGCCGGCAGCCGGCTCGCGTCAGATAGCCCTCCGCCGCGTCGCACAGTGACGCGATCAGCGCGTCGTCCGCGTCGCCGTCCACCCGCATATAGGTCTTGCACGCTGTGACCTGCGCCTCCGTAGCCATAGCTCAGCCCTCCGCCCGGAGGTACCGGGTCATCACCCAGCCGTCGCCCTGGGCGGTCTTGACGGGCAGCCAGCCGCCATCCTCCTCGCCGGTGGCCTCCACGGTCTCGCCGTCGGCCAGCACCGCCAGGATGCTCTGGTCCATGCCCGGCGCGCACCGCAGGTGCAGCCCGCTGTTCCACGCCACGGCGTACCGCTTGGGTGCGGTCTGGACGGCAGGAGCCTCCGGAGCCGCCTGCGCGGCGCTCTGACCGTCCGCGCTCGCAGGGAGCGCCCCTGCCTGGGACGCCGCCTGTGCGCTCTCAGCGGCCTTGCTGACGTTGTTCTTGCTCATAACGTCCTCCTTAGCCCGCGGCCTTCTTCTTGAGGATGGTGAAGCCGTTGTGGCGGATCAGGTTGCCGCCCACCATGGCATCGCCCAGGATGGTCAGCATACGCTCCACTGCCTTGGCGCTCTCGTCGATGCGGACGGTCATCTCGCCGAACAGTGCCAACTCGTAGTTCTGGGGATCACCGTAGCACATGGTCAGCCCGCCGGTAGCCGCGCTGGCAAAGTCGGTCAGGTCCTTGCCGATGTTGTAGCCATAGGCCGCGCCGCCGTCCTCGATGGTGCCGTAGTTGGCGCCGGTGTGGCGCGTCTGGAACACCTTGAGCTTGTCGCTGTTGCGGATGCTGCCCAGCACCTTCAGATCCGCCTTGGTCAGATACAGCTGGGCGTTCTCGCCGGTGCCCTCGTCGTCGCCGTAGGCGTAGTACAGGGCGTCCAGCACGGTCTCGTCCAGCGCCGTGGCCTCCACGGTGTTGTAAATGGCGTCGCCCGCCTTGTTCTTGGCGGTCTTGATGCCGTACATGGCGGGGGAGGTCTGGCCGTCGCCGTTGTAGATCAGCGCACAGATCTTCCGGCGCATGGCCTCCATGGCCAGCTCGTAGCACTTGGCGAAGTAGTCCGCCGGGCTCAGCCTCTTGATATTGCGGTCCACATAGGTGGTCACGTTTACCTCGTAGGGCTTCAGCTCCGCGTAGGCGAAGGTGGGATCACTGGCGGTGCGGGCGGTGCCGGCCAGCGTGGCCACGGCGCCCGCCTGGGCCGCCTGAGCGCTCACCAGGTACGGCTCGATAAAGCCGCCCATGCCCTCCAGCGTCAGCACGCGCACCTGGTCGATGATACGGCTCACGCCGCCGCCCACGGGGTTGCGGATCTCGGTGCCGCTGCCGGTGGGCTCCACCAGCGTGGTGGCAGCCAGAGTGGTGCTGTCCTTGGCCAGCAGACCCCGGCGCAGGGACGCAATGTCCACGGTCATCTGTCCGTCGCGCAGCAGCTTCTGTCCCAGAGCCTCGGCCTTCTCCTTCTCGGCATTCCTGTCCACGGGGGTCTCGTCCATGCGGCGCTGCTGCTCGGCCATCAGGAACTTTACGTTCTCAATGTCCTTGTCCACGCCCTCCAGCTTGCCCCGCAGCTCCGTGACCTTCTCCTGGTCGTTGGCCTTCAGCGCAGCCTCCGCCTCGTCCAGGAACTTGGCGCGCTGGGCGCACAGGTCGATCATCTTCTGTTTCATGTTTCGTCCTCCTTAAAGTCTGATGGTTTTTCTCCGTTCCAGGGCGAGCCATGCCTCGTCCTGCCAGCGGATGCCTGTATGGTTTTCCGCGCCCTGCGCGGGGGGATCACTCCCGTTTTGAGGCTCCGGTGTGCCGCCTGCCGGAGCCGCCACCGGGTGCAGAGGATCAGCGTCCCTGACGCCGCTGCGCACCAGCTGCTCGTAGCGCTGCCGCAGCGTGCCGATGTCCGCGCCGCCTGCGGCGTTCAGCAGGCCTCCGGCCCAAGCGGGAGCCGTCTCGCCCTCGCTCATCAGGATCTCGTCGGCAAGCCCCCGCTCCACGGCCTCCTGTGCGCTCATCCAGCGTTCCTCGTCCATCAGGCGGCTCAGCTCCGCCCGGCTGCACTTGCCGCCGCTGCGCAGCTCATAGGCGTTGAGGATGCTCTCCTTTCCCGCCTCCAGCATCTGCGCCGCCTGTCCCAGCGCCGCCGCGTTGCCCCAGACCCTGCACGAGGGGTTATGGATCATCACCTGGCCCACTGGGCTCATGCGCCGCACCGTGCAGCCCTGCAGGATGGTGCTGGCCGCGCTGGCGGCGTAGCTCTGCACCTCGGCCACCACCCGGCGTCCGCTCTGCCGCAGCAGGCTGTAGATCTCGAAGCCCGCCATCACCACGCCGCCGCCGCCGCTGTTGATCTCCAGCACCAGTTCCTCACCCTCCGGAAGATCCTCCAGAGCCCTCCGGATGTCCGATGGGGCGGTGCTCTCCAGCTCGCACCAGTCATAGAGCCACTTGTCGTCGCTCATCACGATCTCGCCGTTGACCTTCACTCTCATGCGCCGTTACCTCCGTTTCCTGCATTTCTTTTAATGCTCAGCTCCCGCCACACCGACAGGGGCACATAGTTCAGGCTGGCGGTGTGCTCGTCTCCGCCCTCCACGTCCGGCATATCCTCCAGCGCCCGGATGTCGTTCACGCTGTAGGCGCCGATCTGCCACATGGCGTTGTACCAGTTGCCGCGGGAGCTGCTGTCGCCCCGCAGCTCCGCCATCATGTTGATGCGGATCTCCAGCCCGTCGGCTCTCTCGCTGCTGTTCAGCAGCTTCTCCGTGGCCTCCTGCTCATACTGCGTCACGATGGGGTGCAGTGTACCGGTGATGTACTCGATGGCGTTCTGCTCGTTGCTGCTGTAGCTCTGCTTGCCCTCCTGCAGCTTGTACAGGGGCACACCGAAGAACCGGGCGATGTCCCGCACGCTCAGCTCGGCGCTCTCCACGAATTGAGCGTCCCGTTGGCTGATACTGATGGCGTGGTACTTCATGCCGTTGTCCAGAACGGCGATGCGCCCGGCGTTGCCGGGGCCGCCCTGCCGGGTCTCCCATTCCTGCCGAACGTAATCCTTCATGTTCACCGTGGCCGTGGTGCCGTCCGCCTGAGCCACCTCCATGGTACCGCTGATGTCGCTGTCCACCTCCAGCACGCCGCTGGGTTGGCCGCCGTTGATGTAATAGCTGCCGTTCCAGCTCTGGGCGGCCTTGGCGCCGGCGATGACCTCGCTGGCTCTCTCCAGCACGCTCACGCCCTTCCAGCCGTTGTCGCTGTAGGCCATGACGTGGATCATGTCCATCCGCCCCACCCGCAGCAGCTTCCCGGTAAAGGGGTGCTCCACGCCGTAGAACGGCTCACCCTCCGCGGTCATCATGGGCTGCACCAGTGTCCACGGTACGCCCACCAGACGCACCGGCCGCAGCGTCCGGGGATCACGCTCGATGAGCAGGTAGCCGTTGCCGCCGCAGTTGCGGCCTGCCTCCGCCACCTTCCTGGCCACAAAGGCCGTCTGCACGCTGTTGGCTCGCAGCCCCAGCAGGTCGTTCAGAGGGTGGTCGTCCCGCCGCTGCCGCGTCCTGGTGTCGAACACATACATAGGCAGCTTGGCGATGTCGCTGCTCAGAACCTCCACGCACCGATCCACCGCGCTCAGCTTCAGCGCCGAGGAGGCCGTCACGTCCACGCTGTCCAGCCCCGCCGCCCGCAGGGACGCCACCGTCACCGCGTTCCGTGCCGGAGGCGCTGCAGCTCTGGGAGCGGTCAGCCTGCCAAGCCCCCGAAGAATGCCGTTAGCCATCGCGCTCACCGCCCTCCGCGCCGCCTGCCGCCAGCAGCACGCCCAGCGTCACCAGCTCTGCGCCCAGTACGATCACGCCCCAGGCCACGCTCAAAAGAGTCACGCCCACGGCGATGGCCGCCAGCCCCGCCAGTACCAGCGCCGTCACGGCGCTCTCGTGTTTCCTCATGCCTCGTCCTCCTTGTTCACATCGACCATGTTCCACTCTGCAGCCGGTCGGCCAGTGTGGGGTTGTCCCGCCGGCGCAGCGCCAGCGTCAGCGCATTCATGCACGCCGCCAGCGGATCTATGCGCTCCGTGTCGTCCTTGTGCTTCTTGCTCAGCCGGCTGTCGCCGTTGCCGTTAACTGTCTCCACGGCGTTGGCCAGGCACCACATGGCCAGCGGGCTTTCCTCGATCACCAGCTTCCCCTGCATCAGCAGATCCCGGAAGCCCTTGACCGCCAGGTTCTGCCCGGAACAGGACTGGTATATCTCCACGCAGAAATCCTCGTTGCTCCGCCGATCGTTCATGCTGATGGCCAGATCCGTGGCGTTGTGGCCGTCATAGCCGGTCTGTGCGATGCGCCAGCCGTGGGCTCTCTCGCCCGCCGTCAGCCACTCATCCACCCAGCCGTTTTCTGTCACCGCCCCCGGCGTCACCGTCACATAGCCGCCCGACGCCCAGGCCTTATAGGGCACCCGGTCTGTCTTTTCGTGGCGCTCCACGCCCTCGGCGGGCATGAAGCCCTGCATCTTCACGGCCACCACGCCGCCCTCCAGCAGCCACACCGCCGCCGCGCCGGTCAGATCCACCCGCTTGCCCAGGTCGAACCCGCCCCAGCAGGCCTTGCCGTCCGTCATCGCCGCGAAGACCTCCCGGCTGACCTGGGACTCTCTGGCCTTGGCCAGCTGCATCTCGTCCAGATAGCGGTTCACCGCGCCGGCCTGCCATCGGTCCATTCGACGGGTGAGGAAGTTGCGGATCTTATAGGGGTCGTTGAAGCTGTAGGCCGTGGTATGCTCGCTGCGGATCTCGTCCAGCAGGTACCGGGCATATTCGCTGCCGTACCGCAAACACGGGTTGGCCTTGACCCAGCAGCTCTCATCGTGTGGGTTGTCCGTCTCGTCGATCTCCCGGATCATCACGTAGTAGGTCTCGTCCATGGGGATCTCGCGGCGCAGCATGGCCTTCAGGTTCATCTCCTCCGCGTAGCAGGGCTTCCGCTGGGCGTCATCCCCCGCCGTGGTGATGCAGTCCAGCAGCGCCTGCGGCCTCTTGCCGAAGCCGGACTTGCCGATGTCATAGATCTCCGATGTCAGGTGGGCGTGGTATTCGTCCACCACGAAATAGCTGGGCGCGCCGGAGTCCTTATTTTTGGTCTCCTTGCTCAGCGCCCGCATGAAGCCGCCCCGGGTCAGATGCACCACCGGGTTGCTCCGGGGAATGCGCAGGTGCCGCCGGATGCTGGGGCTGGCCTGCGCGATCTTCTTGGCGTCGCCGAACACCCGCATGGCCTGCGGCTTGTCCACCGCCGCGCACTCCACCTCCGGCTCCATCTCGAACCGGGCCGCCTCCGGGTGTCCCGGGGGATAGATGGCATCGGCACACATGTGGTACAGGCACTGCCCGGACTTTTCCGTGCTCTTGTAGTTGCCTCGCGCCCGCTTGCTGTAGCTCACCTTGAAGCGGCGGGCTCCGGTGTCCCGGTGTACCCAGCCGTACAGGTTGCTCAGGTCAAAGACCTGCCAGGGCTCCAGGGCGATAGGCTTGCCCGCGTCCACGCCCCGCACCTGTATGCAGTGGCAGAACCACCGCAGTATGCGGTCGGCTCTTGTCACATCGAACACATAAGGGAACCCCTCTGTGTCCTGCCGCTTCAGGTCGTCCAGGAACCGCTGGCAGGCCAGGATCTCGTACTGGCCGCACTGCTCCCGCAGCCGCCCCCGCACCACCTGCTTGGCGTACACGGCGGCAGGGTGGTGCTGCCCTGTCTGCCGCGTCGGTCTCTCGTTGGCCATGTCTTACTCCTAAAGCAAAACGCCGGAGCCGCCCCACTGTGGGGATGGCTCCGGCGTTATACGCTCCGACCTGATTTCTGCCCGGTGTCCTAATCGGACACCGCCTATGTCCCAAACAGATCCGCGTCCGGATCCACCGCAGCGGCGCCGCTGCGCTTCTTGGCCAGTTGGGCACGCCCGCCGGGCGTCAAGCCCAGGTCCTTGGCGTAGCCCAGGATGCTTTTCTCCAGCTTCCCCAGCTCCGCCATGATGGCCGCCGCGTCCTTCACGTCCAGGCCTTTTTTCCGAGCCGCCCGCTGCAGCTTGTCCCGCCGGCTCAGCTGCAAGCAGTAAATGCCCAGGATCTCCGTGTCGATGCTGTCCAGCAGCAGCACGTTGTCCATTCTTCCCAGAATGTCCGCCCAGTACTGCCGTGCCGCCCTGTCTGCCCTCAGTATGGGCGGCGGTGCGTCCGGTGCCAACTCCACGCCGCTGCTCAGCTCGCCTTCAGCCTCCAGCCGGAGTGCCTGCTCCGCAGGGCTCATGTGCCCGGTCATATTCTCCGCTGCTTTCGCTCTTGCCGGCATCGCCGCACCTCCTGTCCTGCATCCTCGGCGAAGGTCTGCCAGGCGCCCGGCGCTGCCGCCGGGTACCCGGTAAAAGGAAGAAAAGAAGGGAAACCCATCGGGCCGCCGTTCACCCGGCTGACATCCGGGTAAATGTTTACGCCGCCCAGCCATCCGAGCAGTCGTCCACACCGCCCGGCACACCCTCGCCGCCTTATTCCGTTTCCACCCGCTGCCCCGGCCTCAGATCCGCTGGTTTCGCGCTCACGCCTGCCTCAGCCACCACCCAGTCCATCGACCCAGCCTATCAGCCAGCCCATCAGCCCAGCCTATCGACCAGCCTACCAGCCCAGCCCACCAGCCCAGCTCATCGACCCAAACCTCGAACCCGGATTTTTTCTCTCAAACGAGTGGAAGCGGGGCATTCATAGAGCCGTTGCCAAACTTTTTGAGGGTGGGGGTGGGGTT
>ERZ1032623.122-NODE-122-length-13186-cov-4.879903_pt1 | contig 13186 bp, 10 predicted proteins | sample MGYA00518160_ERZ1032623 | MGnify/ENA primary metagenome ERZ1032623 (study PRJEB33719, sample SAMN04261367) | wastewater metagenome | biome: periurban shantytown; feature: human; material: feces | host: Homo sapiens | place: Peru: Lima | collected 2013-01-16 ...
GGTGGTGGAGCGCCACGACCGCACGGGTGGCCTGCTCATGTACGGCATCCCCAACATGAAGCTCGACAAGTCCGTGGTCACGCGCCGCGTGAGGCTCATGGAGGAGCTTGGGATCGAGTTCCGCCTGGGCGTGGACGCGGCAGACCCCGCCGTGGCCAAGGCGCTGGCCAGCGAGTTCGACGCCGTCGTGGTGGCGGCCGGTGCGTGCAAGCCGCGCGGGCTTGGGGCCACAGGCTTTGCCGAGGGCCTCACGAGCGGTGGCGTGGCGTACGCCGTGGACTACCTCACGAGCGCCACGAGAAGCGTGCTCGACGGCGGTGCGCCTGCGATCGATGCCGCGGGCAAGGACGTCGTGGTCATTGGCGGCGGCGACACGGGCAACGACTGCCTGGGCACCGCCGTGCGCCAGGGCGCGCGCTCCGTGCGCCAGTTCGAGTTCCTCTCCTGCCCGCCGCAGGAGCGCGCGGCAGGAGACGCGTGGCCGCAGTGGCCCAACGTCAAGAAGACCGACTATGGCCAGACGGAGGCCATCGAGCTCATGGGTGGCGAGATGCGCGAGTGGGGCATCGACACGCTCGAGGTCCTGCGCGGCGAGGACGGTGCCGTGAGCGGCCTTCGCGTCGTTGACCTGGACTGGAGCCACGGCAAGCCGGAGCGCGTCGAGGGGTCCGAGCGTGAGGTGCCCGCCCAGCTCGTGCTCATCGCCTGCGGCTTCACGGGCCCGGAGAAGAGCGTGTTCGACGCGTTTGGCGTTGGCCTGGCCCAGAAGGGGCGTCCGCTGCCCGTCATGGCCACGACCGCCTCGCACCGCGCCGCCGCGAGCATCGGCACCACGCCGGTGTTTGCCGCCCGAGACGCACGCAACGGCTCCTCGCTCGTCGTGAGCGCCATGGCAGACGCCCTGGCCTGCGCTGCCGAGGTGGCCTCCACGCTCAAGCTGTAGCTGACTGCGGAATCGTCTCCCCTTGTCAGGTTTTGTGACCCGCCGGTGGCCGTGTGGCTGCCGGCGGGCCTCTTTGTTACCATCGCGGGGGATATCGACTGCGATGGGAGGCCGAGATGGGCGAGAAGGTCGTGCACGGCAAGGTTGAGGGAATCGGTGGCGAGGAGCTGCGCGAGCGCATCCGGGAGGTCGCGGGGCTTCAGCGTAAGCTCGTGGCCGAGCTCGTGGGGCTTGGCGCCACGATGCGCGCGGCGATGGACGCCAACCCCGGGTTCGTCCCGTGCGGGCATGCGTTCGGTGTGGTCATCGAGGGGCTTTCGGCCTCTGCGGGCCATGTGGAGCCAGCGCGCATCCGCGAGGTGTGCGAGGCTGTTCGTGCCCGAAGCAAGCATGTGGCCGAGCACCGTGGCGTGGCGCGTGGGAGCGCCGTTGACGTTCTCGCGCGCATCGAGCGCGGCGAGAAGGGTGCGGAGACGCGTGCGTCTGCCCTTGCCTGCCTGCAGGGCGCGGCGCCCTATGCGCTGCGTGCCATGGAGCTGGGCCAGATGAGCGACGAGCTCGACGTGGCGCTTGTGAGCGCACTGGCCGGGCTCGGCGCCGACGAGCCGGATGCCGCCGAGCTCATGGGGCACGCGGCTCGTGCCGCCGCCCTCGCCATGGCACTTCCTCTGTAGGGGCCAGCAGAGGGGCTCCCCTTCGCATGCAAAAACTCCGCCTCCCGGGACGTCCTCGCGCGATAATCGCTCGATTTCGTTCTGGGAGGCGGAGCTTGTCGTTACGGTCGTGTGAGCCGAGTGCGCCTTACGCCTCGCCCCAGACCTTCTCGGCAACGCGCTTGACAAGGGCGACCTTGGCCCACTGCTCCTCCTCGGTGAGCTTGTTGCCGCACTCGCAGGAGGCAAAGCCGCACTGCGGGGAGAGGCAGAGGTTCTCGAGCGGCACGTACTTGGCCGCCTCGCGGATGCGCTTCTCGAGCAGCTCCTCGTCCTCGAGGCCGGGCTGCTTGGACGTCACGAGGCCAAGCACGACCTTCTTGCCGGGGGCCACGTACTTGAGCGGCTCGAAGGTGCCGGCGCGCGGCGTGTCGAACTCGAGGTAGAAGGCATCGACGTTCTCGTTGGCGAACAGGTAGGGGGCGATGGGGTCGTAGCCGCCGGCGAAGGCGTAGGTGGAGTGGTAGTTGCCGCGGCAGACGTGCGTGTTGATCACGAGGTCGTCGGGCTTGCCCTCGATGGCGAGGTTGTTAAGGCGAACGCCCAGCTCGGAGACCTTCTGGATGTCGACGGGCTCCATGCCGGTCTTGGCCACGAAGTCCGTGTCGCAGTAGATGCCCCAGGTGCAGTCATCGAACTGGATGGAGCGACAACCGGCGGCGTAGAGGTCCGCGATCACGGTGCGATAGGCGGCCGCGATGTCGGCGATGAGGGCCTCGTCGTCAGGGTAGACGGAGCGCAGGCTCTCGACCTGGCCATCGCAGCGGTCGAGCGTGACCTCGGAGAAGGTCTGGATGGGGGCGGGGATGGTCTGGCGGGCAACCTGGCCGTCCTCCTCGAGCGCCTTCACGAACTTGAAGTGCTCGACGAACGGGTGGTTCTCGCCGGAGATCTTGCCCGTGACCACGGCAGTGTCAGCGGTGGTCTCCTCGTCATGGAACATGTAGCCCGTGCGAGACGTGCGACGCTCGATGCCCTGCAGGCCCCACATGAAGTCGAGGTGCCAGTAGCTGCGACGGAACTCGCCGTCGGTGATGACGTGCAGGCCGGCTGCCTTCTGCTTGGCCACGAGGTCGCGGATGGCCTCGTTTTCGACCGCCGTGAGGGCGGCGTCGTCGATGACTCCGGCGGCGTGGTCGGCGCGGGCCTGCTTGAGGACGTCCGGGCGCAGGAAGCTGCCGACGACGTCGTAGCGGAACGGGGCGTTGTGCTTGTAGGACATGGGTTTCTCCTTCTCGAATACCTTGTTCTCTGCTGGGAAATAGTATTTCACGAACGCGAGTTATCCGGTACTACGCATCATATATGCAAATCCATAGGGTAAAACTATGGACTAGCGACAGCATGAGCCTCCCTGGGCTGTAACGAAAAGGGTCGGGACGCGCGTGGCGTCCCGACCCATATGGGACCAAATGAACCCGTCCCCTTTGGTCCTAGGCGTCGTCCCAGACGGACTCCGCAACCTCGCGCACGAGCCTGAGCTTGTCCCACTGGACCTGCTCGGCGATCGAGTTGCCCTCCTCGGTGGAGGAGAAGCCGCACTGCGGGGAGAGGCAGAGACGCTCGAGGGGCACGATCTTCGCGGCCTCTGCGATGCGCGCACGGATGGCGTCCGGATCCTCGAGCTCGGCCGTCTTGGTGGTCACGAGGCCGAGGACGACGCGCTGGTCGGTGTCCGCCGGCAGGTGCCTGAGCGGCTCGAAGCTACCGGAGCGCTCGTCGTCGTACTCGAGGAAGAAGCCATCGAAGCCGCGGATGCCCAGCAGGCGGCGGGCGATGGTCTCGTAGGTGCCCTCGTAGAGCCAGTGGCTCATGAAGTTGCCCTTGCACATGTGGGTCGTGATGACCATGTCCTCGGGCCTGTTCTCGAGCGCCTCGTCCGTGATGTCGCCAAAGACGTCGATGAGCTCGTCGGGGTTGTAGCCGCAGGCCTCGATCTTGGCGCGGAAGCGGCCGGAGAACAGCGCGCCCCAGCTCGTATCGTCGAGCTGCAGGTAGCGGCAGCCGGCGTCGTGGAAGGCGCGGATGGCATCCTGGTAGGTCTTGGCGAGGTCGTGGCGCAGCTCGTCGAGGTTGGCGTAGACGGGGTTGGCGGCGTACCGCTGGGAGAGGACTACGGAGTCAAGCGTGACCATGTTGGGACCGGCGATGGTCTGCTTGACGGGCGTGTCGCCGGCGAGTTTCTGCGTGCGGCGGAAGCCGTCGAGGAAGGGGTGGTTGGGGTCGAAGGAGATGGGGGAGTCCACGTAGGTGCCCTGCATGACCTTCTCGATGCCGAAGCCGGCCGTCTTGAAGTCGTAGACCTTGATGCCGTTGAAGCCGGCGAGCCAGTCGAGGTGCCACCAGCGGCGTCGGAACTCGCCGTCGGTCACGGCGTGCAGGCCCACGGCCTTCTGCTTCTCGATGATCTTGGAGACCTCGGTGTCCTCGACCTCGCGAAGCTGTTCGAAGGAGATCTCTCCGGCAGCGTGCTTGGCGCGCGCGTCGTGGATTGCCTGCGGGCGGAGGAAACTACCGACGATGTCATAGCGGAAGGGTGCGTTGAGTTTTGCCATGATGGCTCCTTTGAGCTGTGGGTTCGTTGCGAAGAGGTGACGCTTCGCCTGTTGCGTGGGGCTTTCCCGCATGGAAGGCCGGGCGAGGTCGGCTACGAAACCAAGTATTACAGAGCCGCTGTCCATCCGGAAGAATCGATAGCCGATGCGGTTATATAGCCTGAAGCTATGGGGTGGCTTGGCGCCATTCTATAGTTCGCCCGGCGTTGCCCCGCCATGCAGCGAGTGCGGTCTGGTGCCGCCCGCGTCATGCAATCGGCCTGCCAGCGCACAAAAAAGGGCGGACCACCTGGGTCCGCCCCTTCCGAGTCAATGCGATTGTCTGTGGCCTGCGAACTAGTCGAGGGCGGCGAAGCCACGCTCGAGGTCGGCGATGATGTCGTCGATGTGCTCCGTGCCGATGGAGAGGCGAATCGTGGACTGCGAGATGCCCACGTTGGCGAGCTCCTCGTCCGAGAGCTGGGAGTGCGTGGTGCTGGCCGGGTGGATCACGAGGCTCTTGACGTCGGCAACGTTGGCGAGCAGCGAGAAGAGCTGCAGGTTGTCGATGAACTTCCAGGCAGCGTCCTTGCCGCCCTTGATCTCGAACGTGAAGATCGAGGCGCCGCCGTTGGGGAAGTACTTCTCGTACAGCTCGTGGTCGGGGTGGTCGGGCAGGCTCGGGTGGCTGACCTTCTCGACGAGCGGGTTGTTGGCGAGGTACTCGACGACCTTCTTGGTGTTCTCGGCGTGGCGGTCAAGGCGCAGCGAGAGGGTCTCGGTGCCCTGGAGCAGCAAAAACGCGTTGAACGGGGAGATGCAGGCGCCCTCGTCGCGCAGCAGGATGGCGCGGATGTAGGTCACGAACGCGGCAGGGCCACAGGCGTCGACGAAGGAGATGCCGTGGTAGGAGGGGTTGGGCTCGGCGATCTGCGGGTACTTGCCGGAGGCCTTCCAGTCAAAGTTGCCGCCGTCGACGATCACGCCGCCGAGCGAGGTGCCGTGGCCACCGATGAACTTGGTGGCGGAGTGGACGACGACGTTGGCGCCGTGCTCGAGCGGACGGAACAGGTAGGGGGTGCCGAACGTGTTGTCCACGACGACGGGCAGGCCGTGCTTGTGGGCAATCTCCGAGATGGCGTCGATGTTGGGGATGTCGGCGTTGGGGTTGCCGAGGGTCTCGAGGTAGACGAGCGTCGTGTTGTCCTTGATGGCACCCTCGACCTCGTCGAGGTTGTGGGCGTCAACGAAGGTGGTCTCGATGCCGAACTGGGAGAGCGTGTGCTCGAGCAGGTTGTAGGAGCCGCCGTAGATGGTCTTCTGGGCCACGACGTGGTCGCCGGCCTTGGCGAGCGCCTGGATGGCGTAGGTGATGGCGGCGGCGCCGGAGGCAACGGCAAGGCCGGCCGAGCCACCCTCGAGCGCGGCGATGCGGTCCTCGAAGACGCCCTGCGTGGAGTTGGTCAGGCGGCCGTAGATGTTGCCGGCGTCAGCGAGGCCAAAGCGGTCGGCGCCGTGCTGGGAGTTGCGGAAGACGTAGCTCGTGGTCTGGTAGATGGGCACGGCGCGCGAGTCGGTGGCGGGGTCGGCGCTCTCCTGGCCGACGTGAAGCTGCAGGGTCTCGAAGTGGAAGGTCTTCTCGACCTCAGGGGTGATGTCGGACATGGTGTTCCTCCTTGGGTAGGTGGTGCTTGGGCTTCGTTGCGTCAATCTCTCTCAGGTGATCCGGGCACGAAAAAGCGCCCGGCAGCTCAGGGCTCCCGGGCGCAAGTCGGAGACTTCCGTGCGTGCCTCGTCGATGTCTCTACCAATCGACGTTTGCGCCGGCGGACTCCTGTGGTGCCCGGGAGCTCAGCATTCGCATGCACATCATCATGGTCGTCGTGGTCATTCTGGGCACCTCCTTGGGTCCGTCGCTTCGTGTTGATGAATTTATACGACCGCGTCTTCGCTTCGTCAATACCCTAGCGGAAAAGTAGGTATTAACGTTTCGTTACGTGCAGGTGAGAGGGCAAGAACGTGCGGATATGAGAATTTATCTGCATGCGAGGGCATCAACGCCATCCGCTGAGCCGCAAGGAGTGGCACGAGGTCTACTGCGCCGCCGGCAACGTCATGCCGTAGGTGGACTTGGCAAGGGAGGGGCGCCTCGGGAGACCGGGGCGCCCCTCGCGGGTGACGGATGGGGACGGCGTCGAGCTGTCACGGTGACGCTTTGACCCCGTTCCCGCGTGTCACCCGAGGACGTCGTAGCCCTCGGAGGCGACGAGCGAGCGGAGCTCCTCGAGGTAGCGCGCGGCCATGGGGGAGAGGCGCGCGCGGTCGTTCGTGAGATATCCCAGCTGCATGGTCTCGTCGGTCTCGAGCGGAACGGAGGCGATGTCGTCGCCGTTGAGGTCGCTGTTGAGCACGCCCGAGCTGATGGTGTAGCCGTTGACGCCGCGAAGCAGGTTGAACAGCGTGGCGCGGTCCGTGAGCACGATGGTCTTGCGGTGGCTCTCGAAGGGCAGAAGCTCCTCGGAGAAGTACAGCGAGTTGTGCGTGCCCTGCTCGTAGCACAGGTAGGGATAGGCATCGAGCTGAGCGAGCGTGACGCTCTCGGCGCCCGCGAGCGGGTGGCTCGTCGAGACGAACACGTGCGGGCGGGCGTCGAACAGCGGCGTGTAGGAGAGGTGGTTCTCGCGCATGAGCTTGCGCAGCACCTTCTCGTTGAAGGAGCTGAGGTAGAGCACGCCCAGCTCGCTGCGGTAGCCCGCCACGTCCTCGATGATCTCGTACGTGCGGCTCTCGCGAAGCGTCATCTCGTACTCGTCGGCCTCGACGCTCTCGAGCAGGCGCACGAAGGCGTTCACGACGAAGGCGTAGTGCTGTGACGAGATGGCGAACAGGCGCTTTGAGGGCCGGGCGTGGGCGTAGCGCTGCTCCACGAGCTCGGTCTGCTCCAGGATCTGACGAGCGTAGGAGAGGAACTCGGAACCGTCCGGCGTGAGCGAGATGCCGCGGGCGGAGCGGTTGAAGATGACGATGCCGAGCTCGGCCTCGAGCTCGCGCACGGCCGACGAGAGACTTGGCTGCGAGATGTAGAGCTGGCGGGCCGCCTCGGTGATCGATCCGCACTCGGCGACCTTGGCGACGTAGCGGAGCTGGGTGAGCGTCATGGTGTCTCCTCTCGGGAACTGTCGCAATTCTGCCATGCAAGGCGCCACCGGTACAGCGTGACGCACCTCTCGAGCGATGCGTGTCCTCAAGGGTAGTACGCTTGTCGGCGAGAGGGGTGCGCGTGCGCGCACATTCCGGCGCTGGGGGAGCGCCAAGACGCGTCATTGGAGGAACCTCATGACGGAAACGTACAACTTCTTTGCGCCCACGAAGGTCCTGTTCGGACCGGGTAAGCTCGCCGAGCTTGGCGGTCAGGCGCTGCCGGGCAAGAAGGCGCTCGTGGTCACGACGGGCGGCAAGTCCGTGAAGGCCAACGGCTACCTTGCGCGCGTCGAGGAGCAGCTCGACCGCGCCGGTGTGGGCCACGTGCTGTTCGACCGCATCGAGCCCAACCCGCTGCGCGACACGGTGAACGCCGGCGGCTGGATGGCTCGCGAGCAGGGCTGCGACTTCGTGCTGGCGCTGGGCGGCGGCTCTGTCATGGACGGCTCCAAGGGCATCTGCGTCGTGGCGGCCAACCCCGGCCATGACGAGGCGGGCAACGAGGTTGCCGGCGACATCTGGGACTACGTCATGGGCGGCACCGCCAGGGGCCTGCCGATCCCCAACGACCCGCTGCCGCTCGTCTGCGTGACGACGACGGCCGGCACGGGCTCTGAGGTCGACGCGGGCGGCGTGCTTTCCTGCGAGGAGAGGGACGAGAAGCTGCGCCTGGGCAGCCCCAAGCTGTTCCCGCGCCTCTCCGTGGTGGACCCCGAGCTCATGCTCACGGTTCCGGCCCGTCTCACGGCGTTCCAGGGCTTCGACGCGCTGTTCCACAACGTGGAGTGCTACATCGCAAACAACCACACGCTCATGGGCGACATGATCTGCCGCGAGGGCGTCCGCAACGCGGCCGCCTCGCTTGCCACGTGCGTGAATGACGGCGCCAACCTCGAGGCGCGCACGCGGTTGGCGTTCGCCAACACGCTTGGCGGCTACGCCATGGTCTGCAGCGGCTGCTGCGGCTGCCACGGCACCGAGCACGGCATGAGCGCGCACCACCACGACCTGCCGCACGGCGCCGGCCTCATCATGATCGCACGCGCCTACCACCAGCACATGATCGACGTCCACGCGTGTGACGATCGCTATGTCGACATGGCCCGCCTCATGGGTGCCCCCGAGGCCGACATCGAGGCTCGCGGCGCGTCCGCGTTCGTCGACCAGCTCGAGGGGCTCATGCGCGCGTGCGGCATGGCCGAGCTCGCCATGAGCGAGTGGGGCATCACCCGCGACGAGCTGCCGGCGATTGCCGCCAACGCGCTGTCCACGAACGACGCGCTGTTCGGCCACGACCCGGCGCCGCTCTCCGTCGATGACGTGACGGCCATCCTCGAGGCGAGCTGGCGCTAGGGCATCTGGAAGCGTTGGCAGCTTCTTGTGAACGAAGCTGCAAGGAAAAGCAGAGGTTTGTGCGCTGAGGCCGGCTCATGAGGCCCAAAGAGGCCTCCAAAGGCGCAATCGGGGCCCAGGTCGAGCTGACCTGGGCCTCGATTATGTGGCTTGTGCCATGGCGTCTGCGGGCACGTAGATCTCGATGTTGCCGTTGTAGCTCATGAGCATCGACTTGAAGATGAGCGCAAGGCCGCCGATGATCAGGGGCAGGGACAGCCCTTCCGAGGCACGTCCCTTATCGTGTTGGTTTACATAAGACAACACAGGGGTATCATGCTGCAGAGTTTACATAAGTCCAACGCCGTGAAGTCACGTCTCCGAGGGGGAGCGTCACGGTGGAGGACAAAGGAGAGGCAAGCATGGGACTCACTCAGGCCGCCGAGCGCGCGGCGCTCAACAAGCTCGTCGACTACCTCGACGAGAATCCCGAAGAGCACATCGACAAGATCATGGAGCTCGTCAACAAGCTCGTGCCGGACAGCGTGTTCCCCGTGCAGCGCAAGGCATTCACGGACGTCATCACCAGCCGCGGCAACTGGTACGAGCTCATGATGCGCGTGTTCAGGCTGAACCCCCAGATGCGCACCAAGCTGCTGAAGGCCCTGCTCGTCGACGGCAACCTGCTGGCCTGGCCCGTCCAGGAGAGGGCGCGCGAGAAGTACCAGCGAAACATCCCCTGGGCGATCCTGCTGGACCCCACGAGCGCCTGCAACCTGCACTGCACCGGCTGCTGGGCCGCGGAGTATGGTCACCAGCAGAACCTGTCTCTCGAGGACATCGACTCGATTGTGACACAGGGCAAGGAGCTCGGCACCCACATGTACATCTACACGGGCGGCGAGCCGCTCGTGCGCAAGCATGACCTCATCAAGATCTGCGAGAAGCACCCGGACTGCGCGTTTCTCTGCTTCACGAACGCCACGCTCATCGACGAGGACTTCTGCCAGGACATGATCCGCGTGGGCAACTTCGTGCCGGCCATCTCGGCCGAGGGCAACGAGCACACCACCGACGCCCGCCGCGGGCAGGGCACCTACGTCAAGATCGAGCGCGCCATGGACCTTCTGCGCTCCCACCAGCTGCCCTTTGGCATCTCGTGCTGCTGGACGCGCGCCAATGCGGACACGGTGGCCACCGAGGAGAACATCGACTGGATGATCGAGAAGGGCGCCCTGTTCTGCTGGTACTTCCACTTCATGCCCGTGGGGCGCGCCGCCACCGCGGAGCTCATCCCCACGCCCGAGCAGCGCGAGAAGATGTACCACTTCATCCGCGAGATGCGCGAGAAGAAGCCCCTGTTCACGCTCGACTTCCAGAACGACGGCGAGTACGTGGGCGGCTGCATCGCCGGAGGTCGCCGCTACCTGCACATCAACGCCGCGGGCGACGTGGAGCCGTGCGTGTTCATCCACTACTCCAACGCCAACATCCACGACGTGAGCCTGCTCGACGCCCTGGGCAGCCCCATCTTCATGAAGTACTACGAGGGCCAGCCCTTCAACGGCAACCACCTCAAGCCCTGCCCCATGCTCGAGAACCCAGACACGCTGCCCAAGATGGTGGCCGAGAGCGGCGCTCACTCCACCGACCTCGTGGAGCAGGAGAGCCCCGAGCAGCTGCGCGAGAAGACCGCTGCGGCAGCTGCGGCCTGGGCGCCCGTCGCCGACCGCCTGTGGGAGGACAGGGCCGACACCATGTACGAGAAGCGCCACGGTGCGGACCACTCGCAGGGCATGGCCGCCTCCGACATGTCCAAGTTTGCCTCGCAGGGTCACGTGGGCTACATCGACGAGCCCACAGCCATGAAGTAGGCCCCACCGCGTGGAACCTGCCACATAGGTGAGCCCCCTGGGCCCGTCTCGCATACGCGGGACGGGCCCCTTTGCTGAAAAGAGCCGAGTTTGCGACCCTTGTCAACCGTGCGCGGCACGATTGCCGCTCGCGGATGGGCGTGGTGCCGCTCACGGACGCAGAAGGTCATGCCTTTGCGGCCTGGGGTATCCCTGTGCACCGTGTGTCCATTCATTTGCCGCCCAGGGGCGGGCGGTCAACAGAAAAGGGGAGACCCATGACGAATCTGCGCGAGAAGTACGGCGAGTGGGGCGTTGTCCTCGGAGCCACCGAGGGCGTGGGCGAGGCCTTCTGCAAGAAGCTCGCCGAGGGCGGCATGAACCTCGTGATGGTGGGCCGCCGTGAGGAGCTCCTCAAGGAGAAGGGCGAGAAGTTCCACGAGGAGTACGGCGTGGACTACAAGGTCGTCCGTGCGGACCTGTCCTGCCCCGACGAGGCCTGCGAGGCGGTCTTCTCGGCCACCGAGGGCCTTGACATGGGCTTCATGAGCTACGTCGCCTGCCTGCACCACTTTGGCAAGTTCCAGCACACCTCGCTCGAGGACCACGAGAAGATGGTGAACGTCAACGTCATCAGCTTCCTGCGCATGTTCCACCACTTCATGACGATCTTTGCCGAGCAGGACCGCGGCGCGGTCATCAACGTCTCGTCCATGACGGGCATCTCGAGCTCCCCGTGGAACGCCGAGTACGGCGCCGGCAAGGCCTACATCCTCAAGCTCACCGAGGCCGTGGCCTGCGAGTGCGAGAAGACGGGCGTCGACGTCGAGGTCTGCACGCTGGGTACCACGCTCACGCCCACGGCCATCAAGAACTTCCCGAAGGGCCCGGTGGGCGAGCAGGTCGTCAAGCTCGCGCTCACGCCCGACGAGGTGGCCGACGAGGCGTTCGAGAAGCTCGGGAAGGAGTTCTCCATCATCACCGGCGAGCGCAACAAGAAGAGCGTCCACGATTGGAAGGCCAACCACACCGAGGACGAGTACATCCGCTACATGGGCTCGTTCTACGCCGACCAGGACTAGCGCCGGGGCGTAACGCCCGAGTGCTATGACGAGGGCCCGTCTCGCGTCGTGCGAGGCGGGCCCTTTTTGTGACGGGCGGTCGGAGAGGGAGATGTCCCTCCACCATGCCTACACGCGGACCTCGAGGTCCGGGTGGGAGGAGGCGCCCGAGAGCGGCATGCGCTCGCACGAGGCAACCGAGAAGCCCAGGCCCATGCGACGCAGGAACTCGTAGCTGCTGCGCGCGTCGGCGAACTGGTCACGAAGGCCGGCGAGCACGCGGCAGACGGCGTGGCCCGTGCCCTGGAGCTCGGAGATCACCGTGCCGTCGTCCTCGTTGCGCACCCAGCCGCCCACGCCCGCGGCCCGTGCGAGCGCCTGGGTGGTCCAGCGGAAGCCCACGCCCTGCACCGTGCCGCAGAAGGTGAGGGCAAGGCGCACGGGCTCGTCGATGTCCCAGCGTGCGATGACCTCGTCCACGTCCATGGCGCCCGCGGCCATCGCTACAGCGCGCTCTCGTAGATCTTGCGGGCGTCGTCCATCGTGAGACGCTGGAGCTGGCCGAACTCGTCGCCCTTGTTGAGCTCGAGCGTCTCGAGCAGCGCCGGGATGTCGTCTGCCGTCACGCCCAGCTCGCCGAGCGTGCGAGGCATGCCCAGCGAGCAGAAGAACGCCTGAAGCTCGTCGATGGTGGCGAGAACGGCGTCCTCGACGGCCTCCTCGGGCGTCGCGTCGATGCAGTCCTCCACGACGTCGACTGGCTCGATGTCGAACACGCGGGCTCCCAGCGTGAGGAAGCGCTCGGGGTTCGAGCGCCACGCGTAGCGCATCCATGCCGGCATGATGACGGCCAGGCCCGCGCCGTGGGCGATGCTGGGGTCGTGGGCGGACAGCTCGTGCTCCATGCCGTGGCTCTCCCAGCCGCCCGCGCGCCCACCGTTGACGCCGCGGCCGCAGCCGGCGAGGTCGTTGTGGGCAAGCGTCCCCGCCCACATGATGTTGGCACGCGCGTCGTAGTCCTCGGGGTCCTCGATGGCGCGTGGGGCCATGTCAAGGAGCGAGCGGATGAGGCCGCAGTCGAGCTCGTCGGTCACCGGGACGGGACCGCTCGTGGAGAAGAAGCGCTCAAGGATGTGGGCGCAGATGTCCGTGACGCCGGCGGCCGTCTGGTAGGCGGGCAGCGTGAAGGTGAGCTCGGGGTCCATGAGGGCCACGACGGGGCGGTTGAGCTCTGTGGACAGGCCCTTCTTGAGCAGCGTCTCGTCATCGGTGAGCACACTGGAGGCGCTGGCCTCAGACCCTGCGGCCGGGATGGTGAGCACGCAGGCCACGGGCAGCTTGCCGTCCGCGACGGGCGCTGCGGCATGGGTGTAGAGGTCCCAGACGTCTCCCTCGTAGGGCACGCCGAGCGCGATGCCCTTGGCCGTGTCGATGACAGAGCCGCCGCCCACGGCCAGCACCACGTCTGCCGCGGCCTCGCGGGCGAGCGCGATGCCGTCCCGTGCGTGGGCGAGGCTCGGGTTTGGGCGGGCGCCGCCGAACTCGGTGT
>ERZ1032623.129-NODE-129-length-12846-cov-7.842233_pt1 | contig 12846 bp, 7 predicted proteins | sample MGYA00518160_ERZ1032623 | MGnify/ENA primary metagenome ERZ1032623 (study PRJEB33719, sample SAMN04261367) | wastewater metagenome | biome: periurban shantytown; feature: human; material: feces | host: Homo sapiens | place: Peru: Lima | collected 2013-01-16 ...
CCATCATCCCCAAAACCGAGCTGATGGCCCATCGGGAGGGGCTCATCATCGGCTCGGCCTGCGAGGCCGGCGAGCTGTTCCAGGCGGTGAAGGATCACAAGGACTGGGCCGAGCTCAAGCGCATCGCCTCCTTCTATGACTATCTGGAGATCCAGCCCATCTGCAACAATATGTTCATGCTCCGCAACGGCGACGTCCAGTCGGAGGAGGAGCTGCGGGAGTTCAACCGTACCATCGTCCGCCTGGGCCAGGAACTGAACAAGCCCGTCTGCGCCACCGGCGACGTCCACTTCCAGGAGCCGGAGGACGAGGCCTACCGCCATATCCTTCTGGCCAGCAAGAAGTTCCCCGATGCCGACGCGCCCCTGCCCATCTACTTCAAAACCACCACCGAGATGCTGGAGGAGTTCTCCTATCTGGGGGAGGAGCTGGCCCATCAGGTGGTCATCGACAACCCCCGCCACATCGCCGACCTGGTGGAGGAGATCGAGCTGCTGCCTCCGGGCCAGCTGTTCCCGCCCCGGCTGGAAAACTCCCAGGAGGACCTGAACCGCCTGGTGTGGGACAAGTGCCACGCCCTGTACGGCGACCAGCCCCCCCAGCTGGTGGTGGACCGGCTGAATGTGGAGCTGGGCAGCATCCTGGGGAAGTATGACGTGGTGTATATGTCCGCCCAGAAGCTGGTGCAGCGCAGCCTGGAAAACGGCTACCTGGTGGGCTCCCGGGGCTCCGTGGGCTCCTCTCTGGTGGCCTATATGTCCGGCATCACCGAGGTGAACTCCCTGCCGCCCCACTACCGCTGCCCCAACTGCCGCCATGTGGAATTTATCACCGACGGCAGCTACGGCTGCGGGGCGGATATGCCCGACAAGGACTGCCCGGTCTGCGGCACGAAATATGTCAAGGACGGCTTCGACATCCCCTTTGAGACGTTCCTGGGCTATGGCGGCGGCAAGGTGCCGGATATCGACCTGAACTTCTCCGGCGAGTACCAGGCCCGGGCCCACCGCCACGCCATCGAGATGTTCGGCCAGACCCAGGTGTTCCGGGCCGGCACCATCGGCACCCTGGCGGAAAAGACCGCTTTCGGCTTTGTCCGCAAATACCTGGACGAGCGGGGCCTCACTGCCGGCAGCGCCGAGGTGAACCGCCTGACCCAGGGCTGCGTGGGGGTCCGCCGCACCACCGGCCAGCACCCCGGCGGCCTGGTGGTGGTCCCCGACGACATGGATGTGGAGGATTTCACCGCCGTGCAGCACCCCGCCGACGCCGAGGACGCCGACACCATCACCACCCATTTTGAATACCACTGCATGGAGGATAACCTGCTGAAGCTGGACATGCTGGGCCACGATGACCCCACCATGATCCGCATGCTGGAGGACCTCACCGGGGTCAACGCCCGGACCATCCCCCTGGACGACCCGGACACCATGAGCATCTTCACCTCCTCCAAGGTTCTGGGCTTTGAAAACGACGAGCTGCTGGGCCCCACCGGGGCCGTGGCCATTCCGGAGTTCAACACCCGGTTCACCCGGGGCATGCTGGTGGATACCCAGCCCAAGGATTTCAATACCCTGGTGCGCCTGTCCGGCTTCTCCCACGGCACCGACGTGTGGCTGGGTAATGCCCGGGACCTGATCGTCAGCGGCACCGCCTCCGTTCTGGAAACCGTGGGCTGCCGGGACGACATCATGCTCTATCTCATCCATATGGGTCTGGACCCCAAAATGAGCTTCAAGATCATGGAGGCCGTCCGGAAGGGCAAGGTGAAAAAGAGCGGCTTCCAGGACGGGTGGGAGGATGCCATGCGGGCCCATGAGGTGCCCGACTGGTACATTGACTCCCTGGCCAAGATCGGCTATCTGTTCCCCAAGGCCCACGCCGTGGCCTATGTGATGATGGCCTTCCGCATCGCCTGGTTCAAGGTCCACGAGCCCCTGGCGTTCTACGCCACCTTCTTCACCGTCCGGGCCAAGGCCTTCGACGCGGAATACTGCTGCGCCGGCATTGACGCCGTGAAGCGGAAGATCCGTGAGATCGAGAACAACAAGGACGCCACCGCCGTGGAGCAGAGCCTGATGGTCACCCTGGAGGTGTGCTACGAGTTCTATCTCCGTGGCTTCCACTTTGACACCATCAGCATCTACGACTCCCAGGCCACCGCCTTCAAGATCACGGAGAACGGCCTGCTGCCCCCCTTCGTCTCCGTCCGGGGCCTGGGCGAGACCGCCGCCCTGGACACCGTGGAAAAGCGGAAGGGAAAGACTTTCATCTCCGTGGAGGAGTTCGCCGCCTGCTGCAGCAAGCTGTCCAAAACCCACATCGAGCAGCTGAAGGCCCTGGGGGCCTTTGCCGGCATGGCGGACACCAGCCAGATCACGTTTTTCTGATATGGAGTGGCGCTTTGTCTGGTCCCGCGGCGACGAGCATGAGACAGGCAGTGCCCTGTCCCGGGAAATGCTGCGCTTGTATCGGGACAAAGCCCGGGAAAAGCGGGACGTCCCGCCGGATATCGGGACAGTTTTTATAGGAAATAACGGCAAACCGATGACAAATGGCTGCTATTTCAATATCAGCCATAGCCACGGTCTGGTGGCCTGCGCCGTGGCGGAGGTCCCGGTGGGCATCGACGTGGAGAAGATCCGCCCGGTATCGCCCCGGCTTTTACGCATTTTATCGCCTGCTGAACGCGAATCTGTGCGGTGTGACGAGGATTTCTTCCGCCTTTGGACCCTGAAGGAGGCCCTCATCAAGTGTCAGGGAGGTGTACTGGGCCAGGTCCGGCACGTTCATTTCCGGATCGACGGGGATTCCGTCACCTGCACCGTCCCCGGCTACGCCTTCTCCGTTCTCCCGGCCCCGGCAGGCTACGCCGCCGCCCTGTGCTGGGAAAAACTGGAAGAAAACCGGCATGAAACGCGCAAAAAATGACAGGATTTTCAAAGGACTTGCATAAAAAATACCGGAAAACGGCAGAAATCATGCCGGTTCCGGTATTTTTTATGTGAGTAATCCGTATTTTTCCTTGATGCGGTCCAGCTTTTCCAGCATGGGCTCCGCGGCCACCCACAGGAAGAATACCGTGGCTGCCGCGTGGACGCAGTCCACCGGGAAGCCGGTGACGTAGTACGTCAGCAGCGTTTTCCAGGTGAGGCTTTCCGCCCCGGCCCACATCAGTACCGACGCCGGATTCATGATGCCGCCGTAGATCACGATGGCGCAGAAGGCGCCAAAGGTACACATGCTCCCCAAAGTTCGGCGCAAAAGCCCCTTTCGGAACAGGACTCCGGCCAAAAATCCGATAATTCCCATGCTAAACATCTGCCACGGCGTCCAAACACCCTGGGAGAACAGCATGTTGGACACCAGCATGGACAGCGCGCCCACCAGAAAACCGCTCTCGCCCCCCAGCGCTACGCCGGAGATGATGGTCATGGCCATGACGGGCTTGAACTGAGGCAGCATGAAAAATGCCGCCCGGCCCGCCACGGAGATGGCGCACAGCACCGCAATGACCACCAGCTCCCGGGCCTGGGGCCTGCGCCCCTCGAACACCAGGAAGAACGGGGCCATGCACTCCAGCAGCACCAGCACCGACATGAGGCCATACTGCCTGTTGTCCAGGTAATAGACCCCCACAAACAGGGTCACGGGGATCAGCAGCAGGATAGACACTGCCGCCGCTGCCGTCCGGCGGGACAGCCTGCGCTTTTCCGCCGGAACCTGCACCAGATCAAGGGGCTTGGTCCGGCGGCCGATGGACAGGGCCAGCACCAGCAGCAGCCCGCAGAACACCAGATACAGCCGCAGCTGCTGCCAGCCCAGAGCCGTCAGGCCGCCCTTGCCCACGGCGGCGGACAGGTCCGTGACTCCGGTGGCATACAGGAATATGGCCAGGGCCCCCGCCCCGGACACGGCGGCCAGGGCCTTGCGCCACAGGGGCAGCTTTTTGGGCTTCCAGTCCGGCGTTTCCTCTCGGGGGTCCGGCAGAGGGGGAATGTCCTCCGGCAGGGCCGGCTCCGCAGGAACCGTGCCGCCGCAGACAGCCATGACGTCCTCCGCCGTCACCGCCTGGGGCTCCAGGCTCCGGGCCATGCGGTTGGCGGCGGTGGTATAGAAGCTGTTGCCGGAGAAGAAGGCGCGGGGAGACGCCTCCGTCACCACGCTGCCGTCAAAGAACAGGGCACAGCGGTGGGCATAGCGGGCGCAGAACTCCACGTCGTGGCTGACCATCAGCAGCGACACCCCGCGGGCCAGCAGCGTCCGCAGAATCAGGGCGAAGGCCTGCTTGAACTCCGCATCCAGGCCCTTGGTGGGCTCGTCCAGCAGCAGGATCTCCGGCTCCAGCAGCAGCACCTTGGCCAGGGCCGCCCGCTGCTGCTCGCCGCCGGACAGGTCGTAGGGGTGCCGGTCCAGCAGGTCCTCCAGGCGGCACAGAGCCACCATCCGGGCCACCCGCTCCTCCTGCTGGGGGCGGGGCGTTTTTGTGCCGGAAAATATCTCGAACAGGTCCTCCCGGACCGTTTTTTTCACAAATAAGGTCTGGGGATTCTGGGGCAGCATGCCCAGGGTCCCCTTTACGGAAATGTCGCCCCGCTGGGGCTTTTTCATGCCGGACAACAGCTTCAGCGTGGTGCTCTTGCCCGCACCGTTGCCGCCCAGCAGGGCCAGAAACTCCCCACGGCCCAGGGTCAGGTCCAGCCCCTTGATGACGTCGGGGCTGTCCGGCTCATACCGGAACCACGCGCCCTGCACCGTCAGCACCGGCTGGCGCCGGGGGTACGTCTGCTCCCGGGGCAGCGGAACCAGCGGATGCTCCGCCGCATAGCTCCGCAGAAAATCCCAGCCCTCCCGCACGGTGACGGGACAGGGGGCCTCCGTTTCCACCGAGGCCCAGACGCGCATGGCGGCGGGCATGGCCAGAAACATCCGGTGGCCCAGGGCCTTTAGCCGGCGGCCCACGTCGTAGGGCGTGCCGGTGCACAGCAGCTGCCCCCGGTCCATTACCGCCACGACGGTGGCCAGGGGAAAGGCCTCCTCCAGCCGGTGCTCCGTCAGCACCACGGCGGTGCCCAGCTCCCGGTTGATCTTTCCCAGCACCGCCAGGAAATCCGAGGCGGCGATGGGGTCCAGCTGGCTGGTGGGCTCGTCCAGAATCAGCACGTCCGGCTGCATGGCCATGACGGAGGCCAGGTTCAGCAGCTGCTTCTGGCCTCCGGACAGCTGGGAAACGTCCCGGTAAAACCAGTCCTCGATGCCGAAGAATGCCGCCATCTCCGCCACCCGGCGGCGGATGGTGGGGGTGTCCACCCCCAGGCTCTCCAGCCCGAAGGCCAGCTCGTGCCAGACCTTGTCGGTGACGATCTGGTTTTCCGGCGACTGCTGGACAAAGCCGATGCGGGCCGCCAGCGTCCGCTGGTCCACCCGGTCCAGCGGCGTATCCCGGAACAGAATACGGCCCTGCCGGGTCCCGTGAGGGGCCAGGGCGGGCTTCAGCTGCCGCAGCAGCGTGGACTTGCCGCAGCCCGAGGGACCGCACAGCACCAGGAACGCACCCTCCGGCACCGTCAGCGACAGGCTGTCAATGGCCCGGGCGGTCTGCCCCGGATAGGAAAAGGTCAGATTTTCGACGGTGAACAGCGCCATACCCGCGCCTCCTTTCGGTCTATGATCACCGGCGTCAGGCACAGGGCCAGATACGCCAGGTAAAAGCTGATGGAAAACGGCTGGGCCATGGCCCCCTGGAGCATGGGGAAATACCACCATTTCAGGCCCCCGGCAAGGCTTCCGCACAGCAGATACATGCCGCAGAAGCCCAGCCAGCCCAGGGCGTATTTGTCCCGGTCCTCCATGCGGTAAATGGAAAAGGCCGTCCGGCCCCGGAGGCCGTAGCCCCGGCTTTTCATACTGTCGGCGGTTTCGATGGCGTTCTCCAGAGCCCAGGTCACCATGATGGAAAAGATGGTGACGGCCCTTCTGGCCCGCTGCCATGCGCTGCCGGTGGAGGCGTCCCGCCCGATGCAGAACTGCGCCTGGCGCACGGTTTCCAGCTGGCGGCGGAACAGGGGCACAAACCGCAGGGTCATGCTCAGCACCAGGGACAGGGCCGGGATCACCCGGCCAAACAGATACACAAATTTGTCCGACGTGATGACCCGGTTGAAGCACACGAACCACAGCACCACGGCGCACAGCATGGTCCCCGCCGCCAGACCATACAGAATACTCTCCAGCGTCAGGGGGTTGCCGGAGGGCAGATAGATGAGAATGGTGACACCCGCGTGGTTGAAGGCGGGATTCACCAGGGCCGCCAGCAGCAGCACCGGCAGGGCCACCCGCAGGTGCCTTGCCAGGGCCCGGCGGCCCTCCAGCTGCCCGGCATACAGCAGCGCCCCCAGCAGGGACACCGCCAGGCAAACCGGGTGCATCAGCACCATGGAATAGGCCAGCACCAGGGCGAAAAACAGGAAGTTCACCAGGGGGTGATAGCGGGAAAAGGCGTCGCCCACGGCTCCGGCCTCCTTTCACAGAATCGTTTTTGGGGACAGGCTCAGCCGCCCATGAAGCCGCCTCCTACATCATACCCCAGGTCGCAGGTATACACCCAGCAGATCACGTCGCCGGGCTGCACCTGGTACCGGGAGCAGCCGTAGTTGGGGAACCAGTCGTTGACCTTGTACATCCAGCCGGAGCCGTCGCCGACGTCGAACTCGTACAGGTTGTAGATCCCCTCGATATAGGCGGAGTTGTACATCGGCGTCCAGCTGAACTCCATGGGGATCTTCCTTTCCTTGCACACCCGCTGCAAAACGTCAAACACACTCTCCCCCTGGGAAAACGTCACCGTAACGGCAGGCAGGATCACCCCGTCGGCGGGCACCAGCCCCCGCTTGGACTCGTCGCACTTGTCCATATTGTTGAGGATGGTGGCGCAGGAGATGGAGATGGTGCAGGTGTCCTGGTGGGACGTATCCGGCTGAGACGTTTCCGGCTCCACGGGCTTGGGCTTGCCGTCCGGCACCGGGTCCGTCTGGTAGCGATCCTTGCCGGACGGCTCGGACGTGTCCGGGGTGTCCGGCTCGTCAGGGGTATCCGGGGTATCCGGCGTCTCGGGCTTGTCCTGGGGATCCGTCTGCTCCGTGCCGGGGTTCACCGGCGCGGTGGGGGTGGATGGGACCTGGATGTCGCACCCCGCTGCCGTCAGCAGCGTTAGGGCCAGCAGCAGCGTCAGCAGCAGGGTCAGCAGGACTTTGGGGAATCGATTCATCATCGAAAAACACCTCCTATCAGAGCACCGCGCGCAGGGACGTTGTGACAACGTCCCTGCGCCGGTGTATTTCCTTGGGGTTACGCGGGTCTGATGCGGGGCTTATGCCCGCTTTTTCTTTCTCTGCATCAGCAGCACAGCGGCGCCGGACAGGGCGGCAGCACCCATCCACAGCACCAGCAGGCTCTCGTCTCCGGTGCGGGGGGTATCGGGCTTTTCGGGCTTGGCGGGCGTCACGGGCTGGTCGGGGGTCACGGTGACGGTGACATCGCTCATGTCGTACAGGCTGGTCTTCTGGGCCAGCAGGCGATAGTAGGCCGCCAGGGCATAGTAGCCCTGCTCGGTGGCCATGCCGTCCACGGTCTTGTCGGCCATCAGGTGGCGGAAGCCGCCGCCGGTGACATAGAAGCCGCACAGCGCGTCCACGACGCTGACGCCGCTCTTTACGAACCGGCTGTCGGCGGTGGGATCAATGCCCAGGGCCGTCAGGGCCACGATGACCTGGGCCGTGGACTCGGCGGAGGCATCGGTGCCGGGGATCTCGCTGAAGGTAGCGTCGTCGTTCTGCACGCCGGCCAGGAAGGTCAGGGCCGCGTCCACAGCCGCCTTCACCTGAGCATTTTCATAGTAGGGGGCCAGGGCCTGCACGGCCATGGCGGTCATGTCCACATCGGGGACCTGGGAGGAGGCGATGACAGGCCAGCTGCCATCCTCACGCTGGGTATCCAGAATGGCGCGGACCAGCTTCTCCCGGGTCACGTCGCCGGAGGTGGGATAGCCGTGGCTGTCCAGCGCCAGCAGCGCCCAAACGGGACCGTTGACGCTCTGCTTGGTGATGAACGCCATGGAATCCAGACCGTCCAGCAGGCTGCGGCCGGCCACATGGGTCACGTCCTTGCCGATGGCGGTCAGGGCCAGGATCAGACGGGAATTCTCGGTGGAGCGGGAGCGGTTCAGACGGCCGTTCTCGTCCATGGCCTTTTGCACATACTCCACCACGGAGGCGTAATACGCGTCCGCACCGGGGACGTCCCGGCCGGAACGGGCCAGGCCCAGAACCGCCCACTCGCCGCCGATGGAGCCGGTGACGGGGGCACCCTTGGAAACGATGAAGTCGCCGGTAGTCTTATAGATGTCCTGAGCGTTCAGCTCCGCCAGGCGGGCCTCGGCGGCCAGCAGCACATCGTAGTTGCCCACGCGCGCCTGGAGCTTCTGGCCCAGGGCGTCGTAGGCGGCCCGGGCAGCCTCCACGGCGGCACGGGATGCGGGGATCACGGGCTGGCCGATGGCGTCGATCAGCTCCTCCACATGGGCAACCGCCTCATCCTGGAGCTGGGCCAGCTTCTTCTCGGCAGCCAGCAGCACATCGTAGTTGCTGACCTGGGCCTTGCGCTGGTCGCTCAGGGCGTCATAGGCGGCGCGGGCGGCCTGGATGGTCTCCTCGGAGTCCAGGGTCACGGTGCCGATGGCGGTGATCTTCTGCTCCACGTCGTGGACGTACCAGCCGGTCAGAGGCAGCACCAGCTCAGGCAGACGGGTCAGGACTGCGGCGGTGGTGGAACCGTACTGGCGGTCCATGCCGGTGCGGTAGGACACGCCGCGGTGGGTGGGAATGCCGCCGAAGCCGCCCACCCGGATGGTACCGGTCAGGTCATAGCTATAGCCTTCGGCGGTCTCGGGGATGGTGACGCTCAGCAGCTGGCGAACGGGGTTGCCGCTGAAATCATACTGGCCGAAGGGGGTGCCGGGGTTGGTCTGATACTTGTTGCCCTGGGCATCCAGGTACACCAGGGAGAAATTGAAGTTGTAAACGCCGGAGATCTTCTCCTTGGGGCTTACCAGGTCGTGGAACTGGACCTTTACGGCCTGGCCGGGGACCAGCTCAGCATCCTGGGGCAGGACCTTGCCGTCGGCGTCGATGAGGTCATAGCTGACGCCCCGGGCGGTGATGACCTGGTAGGCGGCCATGCCGTCCTTCTCGATGCGGAGAATGTGGCGGCCGGTGGTCAGGCCCGTAACGGTGACCTGGCCGTTTTCATCCACGGAAACGCCCTGGCTGGTGAAGCCGTTGAAGGTCATCTTATCGGTGACGGTGGAGCGGGCCACGGTAACGGTGCAGCCCTCCTGGGGAGTGAAGCTGTAGCTGGCGCCCTGGGTACCCACATAGAACAGGATGTCGTGCTCGGCATCCAGATACTTCTGCTCGTCCTTGGTGATGTTCACGGTGGGACGGTCGATGAAGGTGTTGGTCTGGATAGAGGAGCCGTCGGCACCCACGGACACCACGAACACGCCGGTGAACTCCGGCCAGATGGCGCTGAAGTCCTTGCCGCCCATACCCTGAACGAAGGTCATGGCGTCATAGGTCACCTGGACGATGGCGGTGCCCGGGTGGTTGGCGGTCATGGTGGCCAGGCAGGAATTGTTGGCGTCGGGGGTGATGGTCACCACGTCGCTGTCGCCGCCGTCCAGGCTCAGCACCTGATAGTGCGCATCGGGCAGGGCGATCTGGCTGTTCATGAAGCTCTCGATGGCCTGCCAGCTGCGCAGCACGTCCAGCTCGCAGCTCTGGCCCACCTCCAGGTTCTTATAGCCCTGGCGGTTGATGTTCAGATAGATGTTGCCCAGGTCGTACACGTTCTTGTCGAAGCGGTACACGGTATCGCTGCTGAACGCGTCGTCCATGTGCAGGTCGTCCCGGGTCACAGCCAGCTCCTGGCCGCCGGTGAATTTGCCGAAGGTCCAGTAGGTGACGCCGTCGGGATTCTGGGCCCGCAGGAACTGCTGACTGCCGGTCTCCGGCAGGCGGAAGGAGGCGGTCATGGTGTCGCCCTTGGTCTCCTGGGAAACGGGCTCCAGGAAGGTATAGCTATAGTAGCTGCCGAAGGTGCCCATCCGCAGGGTAGAGCCGGCGGGGGCGGTGACGGTGACGTCCAGGGCCTTGGGAATGGTCAGAGAGAAGCTCTTGGCGCCGCAGTCCACGGTCTGCTTGTTGGTCATGGTGGTGGTGACAGGCAGATAGCCCGCCGCCTTGTCGCCGATGGGGGTCAGGGTGATCTTCAGGCTGCCGCCCTCCACAAACAGGCAGGCGGTGTGGGTGCTGCCATAGGTGGTGGAGACGCCGGTCTTGGCCTGGAGGTCCGTGCCGTCGGGGCCGGTAACGGTGACGTCGATGGTGTAATCCTTGCCCTCCACCCAGCTGCTGCTGTCGTTGGTGGCATAGATCTCATAGACGCGGTTCAGGGTGAACACGTTGTCCTGATTGGCCTTCACGGTCAGCACCAGGCTGCCGTTGCACTGGCCCTCGGCGTTGTAGCCCTCCACCAGATAGTCGCCGGCTGGCAGCTTGGTGTTCATCATCAGCTTATAGCCGTCGGCCTCGGGGGTCACATTGGCCAGCAGGTCCCGGTCTCCCTTGACGCCATCGGCGAAGTCATACAGCTTCAGGGACGCCAGCTGTGCATTGTGCAGGCCCTTGAAGGAGACGTCCATGTCGCCCTGGGGCGCATCGCCCTCCTGGGACACGGTGACGGTGTAGGTGGTGGGGGTGATGGCGGGGGACCACTCGGTGGCCGCCGCCTTGTCGCCGCAGCGGATGGTCAGGACGGTGCCGTTATGGACGGGCACGGTCTCCACCCGGCGGTAGTCGGTGCCGTCGGCGGTGAGATACACCTGGTTGTTCTTGTTGGAGGCGGTGGCCGTCATCCGGATGCCGGTGACGCCCTGGGGCAGGGTCAGGGTGTAGGCGGTCTTGTCTGAGGCGAAGTCGGGAGTCAGGACGCCCTCGCTGAAGGACAGGGCCGCCAGGCTGGTGTCGCTCTGGGTGTTCCAGTCGCCGCCGATGTCCGCGCCGTAGCCGTTGGTGGTGTACATCACGCGGATGATATCCCCGGCGAACAGCTTGTCTCCGGCCTTGATGTCCTTGAACCCAACGTTGGTGAACCAATCGTTCAGGGTTCCCATCCAGCCGGAGGCTGCGCCGCCGTCACCGGCGGACAGGCCGTTGATCTCGCTGATGTAGCCGGACTCGGCGCCGGTCTGGGAATAGGTACCCAGGGCGCTGACGATGCAGTCCATCATGGAGGACCCGGGGGCCAGGTCCACCCACTTGTCCACCAGCGTGCCATCCCAGGCAGCGCCGTTGGCCTTTGCGTAGGTCGTGTTTTCCACAACGACCCGAACCTGGCCGTCGTGGTTCTCTGCTGCCCAGACAGTGGCGGGTACCAGGCTCAGTACCATCATCAATGCCAGCAGCAGAGAAACGATGCGTTTCTTCATATGCATTTTCCTCCTGTGAAAAATTTATGCCCAGCCGTTTCCGGCGAGTCAACGGAGTGTGTCTGCGGCGGAGGAAAAGCAGATACACGCCCGCTGCAAAAACCGCCGGTACATCCCCTGAAAAAGGAGACACCGGCGGCGCATGGATCCTGTCTGCGCCCAACGAAGATAACGCCCGCCGCGCTGAATGTCCTCCGCCGTGCAATTCTCCTGCCTCGCGCCGTGGAGCCGATGACTCCTCGTTTGCATCCTACCTTCTCAGGGGAGCTGCCCCCAATGGCGGACTTTCGTCCCGGCGGCCAAGGCCGCTTCGGTGCATTCTTGCGCCCACAGTGCCGTTCGCGTGGGGTTCTTTCACCCCGTTTCTTTTAGGCTGGCACCTGGCCGTTTTCCGGCCTTTGCGGTACCCGCCGCACGGCATCCTCGGACATGATTCGATTATCCGGCTCTGCGTTCTCGCAGAGTCATTCTTATCATACAGCATCCGGCAGGAAAAGTCAACGGTCCGCCCCATGCAAAACGGCTGTGTATTGCAGGAATGCAATATTTATTACGCCACGGACCGCGAGCACCTCTCCTATTTGCTGAACCAGCAGCGGCAGCTGCTGATCGGCGGAGAGGATACGGAGCAGCAGGAAAAATAAAACCGGCAGGAATGCCGCCGGCGCAGGGTTTGCCGCGCCGGCGGCATTTTTTTTGCAGGGTAAACACATGGCCGCACCTGTAGGCGCGGCCATGTGTTTACCAGCGCCGCTTTTTCTTTTCGCCCTCCCGGCGCTGGAAGGGCTTGTCGATGAGGATGATGTCCTCTCCGAACCGCTGGACGCAGTCCCAGGGAATGTAATAATCCTCGCCCCGGCCGAACAGACCGAAGAACCGGCAGGGGCCAAAGACGATCAGGGCCTTGACGGTCCCCTCCGGGATGCAGAGCTCCAGGTCTCCCACGCAGCCCAGACGGCTGCCGTCGCAGATGTTGATGACCTCCTTGCGGCGCAGCTGTGAAAATCGGCACATCATGGTCTCCACCTCAGCTCCAGCCTATGCGCTTTCCGGCGCGTCCTATGCCATCAGATCACCGCGTCCACGGGAATGCCGCCGCCCGTGGCCGCCGTGAACCGGCGGGTGACAAAACTGTTAGATCATCTTTAAGGAATCTTAAAGGTTCCCCCCTTGTTTCTTTAACTGTTTTTCTTTATACTGAATTTTGTGAACAGGGACAGCTGATCGGAAGCTGTATCGCCAAAAAAAGAGCCGCTCTTGACAGGAAGCAGCAGATCATATATACTAAGTGTATCAAT
>ERZ1032623.132-NODE-132-length-12739-cov-5.499763_pt1 | contig 12739 bp, 9 predicted proteins | sample MGYA00518160_ERZ1032623 | MGnify/ENA primary metagenome ERZ1032623 (study PRJEB33719, sample SAMN04261367) | wastewater metagenome | biome: periurban shantytown; feature: human; material: feces | host: Homo sapiens | place: Peru: Lima | collected 2013-01-16 ...
GCGGATACTAGCGATGATTGCCAGCTATAAAACGGCTGGTAAACAGCCTTGCTTAACTAATCAAACTATCGACGTTTACAACTTTGCATCCAAATGGTGTTCACAAATCGGTTTTCGGACCGTGGATTTGCCTCTCTTCCACGGAAAGCAACCGCACCCCATCACGCGAGCCCGAAATCCAACATCATCTGATGCCGGCGCAAGCTCATTCCAGTCGACAGGGGCCTCCGATACGGCCTGAGACCAAGTCGCGATCTGATGAGCAAGGCTATACCGTCCATCCTCGCTTCGTCAGAGATCTGCTCCCTCGAGATGAACAGGCATGACTTTCCCATCATCATAAGTGCGTTCTGCCTCGCTTCGTCTGAAGTCCTGTCCTCGGGCTTTGTATGCCACTCGCGCCCCTGGTACTCGACATCGAGGTCAGCCTCATCAAACAGCAGGTCGGCCCTGAGAGACGATCTTGAGCACTCTCTGGCAGCGGCGGCACTGAGCATAATCTCAGCATTGAGCAGAGGTTTTCCACATCCCCACCCTCCAAGCCTGCGCGGAAGGCTCAGCATGACGGCCAAAACCGTCTCTCGGGGAGATGCCGAACCGTCAATCGAGTAAAGGGCCGCTTGCTTGGCAACATCTATTCCACGGAACGAATCAGAGAGCCGCAACACACTGCTTATCCTCGAATGACTCGTCAAGGACGGTACGCCATATTCACAGGCCCCGTTTACCAGAAGCGAGTAGCTGCCGCACAACTCCATGGCCAGCGAAATCGTCTTGTAAAGCCCCAGCTCGGATGCAAGCTGGGCAACGATCAGTTCCGGTGAGCAGATATAAACGCCCGGCTCAACGCCCACAAGAAGTCCGTCGGAAACGGGACCGCTCCACACGTGGCAACGCGCGGAAGGAGAGCGACGCCTTGCGGCGTCCTTGCCGACCACAATGTCAACGGGTTCCCTGAGGCCAAGCGCCAGCGCGGCATGATGTATGCGCTCGAAGGGCGAGTTTGGCAACTCAAGCGGACGAAGTGACGTATCGGCAGCGAGAGCCTCGGCATCAAGGGTGGCAAGCATGTCATCTGGGTACAGCTGAGCCAGAAGCTCACGGGTCAAGGCCGGGTCCTCCACCCGGGAGCGGCGCCAGAATGCCAGGGCGCTCTCGTAGCCAATCACGATCGACGAGCCCCTTTGCGGCCGCGCGATGCCCGCGCCATACACGCCGCCGAATCCAGAGGTACCAGCAAGCCTATCCACAACCTCCCCCTCCCTCTTGGGTGGGGCAGATACTAGGGAACCAAAAGACCAGCAACGCCCCTTGCGCTCACTAATCCGGCGAGTGGCTGTTTGGTTCTTGTTGGATTTGTGTCAGACGAGCTAGACGGCCCACTTTTGCCAAAGGGCACCGATTTTTGCAACCGAGCGTCCGGTGAACGGTACGCCAAAAAGAGCGGCTCCGCCGAGAATCCTCAGCGGAGCCGCGCCTAAAGCTCAGCGGAGAACGCTACCTGCCGGCAGCCCGGCGGCTCTGCCACTCCTCGGCCAGCTTGGCCTGGACGTCATGCGGAACCTGCTCGTAGCCGTCAACCTCAAGCGTGAACTCGCCCGTGCCACGAGAGAGCGAGCGCAGGCGCGTGGCGTAGTCGAGGACCTCGGCATAGGGCACGCGCGCCTGGATGACCGTGGTGCCGCGCTCACCCGCGTTCATGCCCTCGATGCGCCCACGGCTCGCACTCACGTCTCCCATGACGGATCCGGCGTAGTCCTCGGGCACGGTGACCTCGAGCTTCGCCATCGGCTCGAGCACAACGGGCTCGGCGTCTGCTGCCGCCTTCTGGAAGCCGATGCGCGCCGCGGTCTTGAACGCCATCTCATTGGAGTCGACGGAGTGATAGCTGCCGTCATAGCAGGCAACGCGGACATCGATCATCGGATAGCCCGCCACGACGCCCTCGCGCATGGTCTCCTGAACACCCTTGTCGACCGCCGGGATGAGGCCCTTCGGGATACGACCGCCCACGACCTCGTCAACGAATTCATAGCCGCCGCCGGGATTGGGCTCGAGGCGCAGCCAGCAGTCGCCGTACTGACCGGCACCGCCCGTCTGCTTCTTATGGCGACCCTGGGCACTGGCCGTGCGACGAATCGTCTCGCGGTAGGGCACGCGCATGGGCACAACGTGGGCCGTGACGCCGGCTCGGGCGGCCATGCGGTCGAGAAGCACGGACACCTGCGCCTCGCCGATGGCGGAAATAACGGTCTGTCCCGTCTCCTCGTTGCGCGTTACCTTCATCGTGGGATCGGCGTCGCAGCTCTTCTCCAGGAAGCTGAACAGCTTGTCCTCCGTGCCGCGCTTGTCGGGCTCGATGGCAACCTGGTACAGGGAGTTGGGGAAGCGGAACGCCGCGGCCTCCACCTTGCCCGTGACGGACAGCGTGTCTCCCGCCATGGCAGAGATCTTGGGCACCACGACGATGTCTCCGGCGATGGCGCTCTGGACCTCAGTCATGTCGCGACCGACCATACGGTAGATGTGCGCGAGGCGCTCGGGCTTGCGCGTGCGGGCGCACGTAAGCTCAAGACCGGGCGTGATGGTGCCCGCGAGTACCTTCATGAGGGCGATCCGGCCGTTCTGCTGGTCGTTCAGCACCTTGAAGACAAAGCCCACCGGGCGGTCATCGCCCTCGTCGATGTCGAGGTAGTCACCGTTGACAAGCGGCACGCCGCCAAAGTCGGCGGCACCGGGGAAGTACGTCTCGATGTCATCCATGAGGCTCGTGACGCCCTCCTCGCGCGTGCAGGAGCCCGCGAACACCGGAACGAAGATGCGCTCGGCAATTGCTTTGGCGAGAAGACCCTCGAGCTCGTCCTGCGTGAGCTGGCCATCACCCTCGAGGTACTTGAGCATGAGCTCGTCGTCTGCCTCAACGACAAGCTCGCACAGGTGGGCGCGGGCGTCGTCTGCGGCGGCACGCATGGCGTCGGGGATGTCGCATACGACGGGCTTGCCGGATCCATCGAGGTGACGGGCCTGCATGCGAATGACGTCGATGATGCCCTTGAAGTCGTCACCCACGCCCCACGGCAGCGTGACGGCACCAAGGCGCATGCCAAAGCGCTCCTGAAGCGCGGCAAGGGTGGCGTCATAGTGCGCCTCGGAGCGGTCGATGCGGTTCACGAAGACGGCGCGGGCAAGCGAGAGGTCCTCGGCGGCATACCACAGGCGCGTCGTGACGGCACCCGGGTCTCCGGCAGCGTCAACGACGAAGATCGCCGTCTCAACGGCGGACATGGCAGCGTAGGCGTCTCCAATAAAGTCGGGGTAGCAGGGGGCGTCGATGACGTTGAGGCGAGCACCGTTCCAAGGCACCGGGGCCATGGCGAGCTTGATGGAGAAGGAGCGCTTCTCCTCCTCGGGGTCGTAGTCGAGCGTGGGCTTCGTGCCCTTGTGGCCACCCAGGCGGTTCGTGACGCCAGATAGGTGGAGCATGGCCTCGGCGAGCATCGTCTTGCCCACGCCGCCTTGGCCGACGAGGGCAACGTTCCTGATCTTCTCGCTCATGATGACTCCCTCCGTTGAGGTCCACGTGGCCCAGCGGAGGGAGGAATCGCCGCACGCGACCCACCCAAACCGCCTTGGGTGGGCGTCGGGGTGCCCACGCACGCCACGGCATTCGTTGAGTCAACCGTACCCAAAGCGCCGGACAGAAAAGCCCCGCCCGCCACGTTACGCGGCGAACGGGGCACCTGGCGTGGCGGGCGGCGAGGGCTCTCTGACGCGGACGGACGGGCGCGAGAGACGTATCTCGATCTTGCAGCCCATGGCTGCAGCAACGGTCTCCAGAGTCGAGATGGTGGCGTTGCCGTTGCCCTGCTCGAGCCTGCTGAGACAGGACTGATGAACGCCGGAAAGCTCCGCGAGCTGCGTCTGCGTGAGACCAGCCTCCGCGCGGGCATCGGCGAAGGTCTGGCCAACTCTGTGCATGAGCTCGCTGTCTTGGCCGCATCGTCGAGGCACGGAACTCACCGGCCTCGGGTAGTCGGCGGCACGTCGAAGGAAACGAGCTCGTGGGCAAATCTGTTACCAGCGACGCCCCCCCCCCGAACCTATTTCCATGCCGACTCACCCCAAACTCGCGCGTTATGGGCTGATAAGATGGGTGGACAAAGGCCCGCCCACACAGTCCTTTGATTCGAGTTTAGTCGGCCGTCTTGGGGCAGGCTGAAAATATGAGATATATGGAATATTCCTTACTCGAGGCCACCGTTCACCTCAAGAATCCTGCCGCCCGCCTCCGTGAGCTCGTACTCGTTCTCGAGCTGGCCGCCGTTCCTCAAGAAGCGGGCGCGCACGGTGATGAGGTCCTTGTCCTCAAGCGCCCTTATCGAGTTGCGCACGGTGGCAACGCTGCACGAGAATTCGCGCGCAAGGCCGTTCACGCTCAGGACGCATGGGGCGACACCCGCCTGGATGCGCTTGAGGATATCGAGCTCGCGCTCGTTGATGCGAACGCCTACGGCGGCGCTTACCTTGGCTCGCTTTGTCATGCGATATCCAATCGAATTAGTTACCCGCTCCCCTAAAGTTAACGAATCAAGGCTTTAACCAGCTGAAATATGCGTTATATGCGTTCTGCCGCAAACAAGAACAGGACGGGGCGCGCATGGCCCCGTCCTGAACGCCTTCCCCGATGATTCTCCCCGCTACCTCGAGCGCCTGCGCGCGGTCAGACCAGCAGTAAGCGCCGCGGTGGCTCCTGCAAGGAGGGCAAGCGGGGCTGCGGAGGCGCTGTCGCCTGTCTGCGGGAGCTCCTTCCCGGCCGGCTTGGCGTCAGAGGCGCCGGGCGTCTGGGGAGCAGAGGGGGCCACCGGATCCTGCGTCCACTTGCCGTAGAGCGTCATGGAACCCGTGAGCTCCGCGCCATCCTCCCACTTGGCGGTGCAGGCCTCATCGGTGTACCAGCCATCGAACGTCCAGCCGTCCACCGCGGCCTGGGGCTTGGCGGTGTAGGTAGCCCCAACCTCGAGGCCCTCGTCGGAGGCAGGGAGCGTGACATCGTTTGGCCTGGTGCCCACGTACTGGTAGTTGACGTTCACGAGGCCATGGGCCGCCTTGAGGGCAATCGGGCTATTTTGGCCCTGGAAGCTGCCAGCCTCAACGGCCTTGACGTGCTTCGTGTCGCCGTGGGCAGACCAGCGGGCGCCTGCAGCGTCGTCATACCAGCCATCGATGGCATGGCCGCAGCCGCCAAACCCATTGAGCGCGTCTTCATTGTGGGTTGCCCCGAGCAAGATGGAGCCACCAGCCTCGACGTAGACGTCGTCACCGGCAAGCGCGGCGTTGTTGTTGTCGATGACCGCGGAGTTGGGAAGCGTCAGGTTTGCTCCGGAGCGCACGACAACGCCGCCGCCCATCTGCGCCAGGTCCCTCTTGGTAGAGCAGTTCGCCTGCGAGGCATCGTTGCCCGTGATGGTGAGCGCGGCACCCTCGGCAAACGTGGCGTGGGCGCCGGCGTCGAGGAACAGGCCCGTTACGTAGTTGCCCGTGATGGACACGTTGGAGGCGGCGTCGACGTCAAGCGAGGCATTCTTCTTCATCAGGCGAATGCCAGCATTCCAGTAGCTCTTGCCCAGCGTGCCGGCCACCTGGACGTCGGCGTTGGTGAACTGGCCCTTTCCGGTAAAGATGATGCCGTTATAGCCGTTGTTGTTTGCCATAACCTTCGAGTTGGCAATGGAGAGGTTGCCCGCCGAAAGGCCGTGCGCGCCGTTGTCCGAAAAGTCGACGACAGAGCCGTTCTTGATGTCGAAGTGGGAACCGTTCGAACCATTACCGGTCGAGTTCGTCACGTTGACCGTGGAGGCATCGACCGAGGCAGTGAACGTACCCGTAAAACCAGAGCGGTTGTGGTCGGAGGTGTAGGTGGAGCCACCCTCGATGTTGACGTTGTAGCCGCCGTCGCCACCATCCCACTCGAGCGCATCCTGCCCATAGTTCTTGATCGTGAGATTGGAGCCGTTGCGCAGGTTGAGCTTGTTGTTGGAGCAGAAGTAGATGGCGTGGACGTTCTGGCCAGCACCATCCATGCTGAGCGAGGCAGCGTCAAGTGTGAGAGAGGCATCCTTGCTGGCGCAAACCGACATCCAGTTCCACTCAGCCGTATAGGGTGTGGAGCCAACGCCGCTCATAGATGCGTTGACGTTCTTGAGCACAAGCGCATGGCCCCAGAGCGCGACTCCCTTGTCGGTAAAGGTCAGGGAGTGGCCGGCACCGTCGATGGTAAGGTCGCGGCTCAGGTTGAGACCTTTGGTCTGGGCGTCGGCAAGCAGTTCGATCGTTGCCCCATCGGTGCTACTCGCCGCAGCGAGGGCGGCGTCGAAGGAGTCATAGTCCTGGCCATTGAAGCGAGCCACGGGATTGGCGACGGGCGTTGGGTTCGCATCCTCCTGGGGCGCGACTGCGGCATCATCAGCGAGCTCGGCGGCGTCCGCGGTGACCGCCTTGTCAGTCGCGGCAGGTGCGTCCTCGGCCTTGGCCTCTTGCTGCGTCAGGGCCTACTGTGGGGCAACCTGCTCGTCGGCGATGGCGGCAGCGGGCGCAAGCGCGCCGAGCGAGGCCACAAGGCCAGCCGTGACGGCAGCGATGGCAACGCGACTGCGCAGGGTGCCGTTGGTGTTTCTCGATTTCATATCGGGCTCCCTTCCCAAATGGGTGTCGGATGCCCTCATTCACTTGGTTATTCCTCGATAGAAGTGAGGGGAATTCTTGGCATCCTCCTCAACTAAAGCTAATCAAACAACGCGTTTACCTGCGGAAATATGACTTATAAGCATAGGCGGGCATATAAGAGGGGCCAGGCACGGAAGGCCTGGCCCCTCGCATTTGCCTTATGCGGCACTACTTGCGCTTGCGGCTCGCCACGAGACCGCCCGCGATGCAGGCAACCGCAACGGCGGCCACCACGATCGGCAGCGCGGCGTTGTTCGTGTCACCCGTCTGGGGAATGGCCTTATCGGCATCTCCCGCATCGGCGTTGGTATCGCCTGCGGCAGGCTTGACGTAGGTGTTCGTGAACGTCTGGCCGTTGCCCTCGACGCTCGCCTGGAGCTGGCCGTTGCCGTCATCCGTGACGGTCACGGTGACCGTCTTCTGGGAGGAGTCGTACGTGACGCCTTCCTCGCTGCCAGCGATCTCGGAGACCGTGAAGGTGTAGGTACCCGCCTGCTTGAGCGTGAGCTCGTGGAAGGTCACGTTGCCATCGGCGTCGTTGGTGGCCTCGTCCATGAGCTGGCCGCCGTTCTCGAGGCGGAACGTGAACTCGCCGTCCGCAAGCTCGGCACCCTCGAGCACCTTCTTGGCGTTGAGCGTGACGGTCGCAGGCGCAGCCTCGTAGACGTTCTTGAAGGTAACGCTAGTGTCGCCGGACGCCGTGGCAGAGAGCGTGCCATCGCCATTGTCGGAGACCTTGACGCTCACCGCGTAGGCGGTGGTGTCATAGGAGACGCCCGCGGCATCACCCGCGACCTCGCGAACCGTGTAGCTGTGCTCACCAGGGGCGTCATAGGTGAGCTCGGGGAACGTCACGGTGCCGTCCGCCGCGTTCGTGGCGGTGGCAACCACGTCATCACCCTCGAGAAGTTCGAAGCTGAACTCCCCCTCGCGCAGGTCTCGGCCGGCGAGCTCCTTCTTGACGCTCACATCCCGGGAGACGCTGTAGCTCAGCGGGGCCACGGCGTAGGTGTTGGCAAACGAGACGGGGCCGGACATCTCGGCAGTGAGGTTGCCCTTGCCGTCATCGGTCACGGTGACGGAGAAGCTCTTGGCAGAGTCGTTGGTGACGCCGGGCTTGGAACCGCTCTCGGAGATGGTGTAGTCGAACGTCTTGCTCATCTCGTTGCCGAGCATGGCCTTGGCGAAGGTCATGGGGCCAAAGGAGACGTTGCCGCCCCGGTTGGTGACGGTGGTCTCGTCGGGCAGGGGCGCACCCTCGGTGTCGGCAGAGATCGTGAAGGAGAAGTCACCGTCATTAAGGGCCGGCGCCTTAAGACCGTTCGCAACGATGGCCTTGCTGGCGTTCACGGAGACGACGGCGTCATTGGTGCCGTACTCGTTCACGAAGGAGAGACCGCCCTCGGGGGCCTTGACGCTGGCGACGAGTTCGCCAGCCTCGTTCACGGTGACGTCGACCTCAACGCGCTCGGCACCCTGGGTCACGGCCTTGACGCCCGCCGGGAGCGCGGAGGTGTCCTCGGCCACGTCATAGAGGTAGGTGCCCGTCTTGGCGAACGCGATGTCACCAAAGTGGAACGAGCCGTCCGCGTCGTTGGAGACGGTCGTCTCGGCAGGAAGCGGGGTGTCGGCGGCGGAGCCATCGGCCGCGGAGATGGTGAAGCTAAACTCGCCGGCAGCGAGGGCGCGGCCGTTGAGCGTCTTGTGACCGGCAAGGTCGGCGGCGCCGTCGACCTTGACGGGCGTGGGCGCCGCAAGGGTGATCTGCGGTTCCTCGTAGGGGGCCGTCTTGGCGGCGGAGATGACGTCGTCCTGGCCGGTCTGCTTCGAGATGGTCTTGTACTCGACGTAGGTGGCCGAGCCGTCGTTGGTGGGATAGGTCTGCTCAGAGCCCTTGGCGGCAACGTCCGCACGAGCGGCGGCGTTGGGGCGCACGGTGAACGTCATGGAGTAGGTGACGCCCTTCTCGAGCTCACCTGCGCTCGAGAGGTCCCAGGCGACGGCGCCACCAGTGATGGTGGCCTGCGGGGCAGTAGCCCAGGCCTGTCCGTCCTTGGCGTAGCGAACGTTCTCGACGGTGCCATCCGCGGCCGTGCCCTCGACCCACTGCGAGAGCGCGTCGACAACCTTGACGTCCTTGTAGCCGACGGACTTGGTGATGACCTGGCCGATCTGAGAGAACGCAGAGGCGAGGTTGTCAGCCGTGGTACCGTCGAGGAAGGTGCCGTTCGTGTCAGTCGCGAAGGAGGTCATCCTATCTGCATCCTTGGCGACGCTCACGACGAACAGGTTGGCACCGCTGCGGCGGTTGGCCTCGGCCTTGGCAGCGGCGTAGCAACGTCCGTCGTCGGTATCGGAGCTACCAAGACCATAAAGGTTGTCGTTAACCTTGTGGTCAGGACTAAGAAGGTTGATCTCATCCCACCACGTATAGCCCATGGGGCTCACGCGGTACGTCGGGTTGCCGTCGGAGAGGAACACGATGTGCTTCTCGGCACCCTCGCGGCCACTCGTCTGGGCGTTCGCGAGCTTGAGACCATCCTCCCAGTTCGTACCCTGGTTCTCCTTGGCCCTCTCCGGGACGGCGTTGGCGACGGCGCTCGGATCGCTCGTGAAGCCCGTGGCAACCTGGGCGTTCGTGCCAAACGTCACGACGGAGACCTGAATCTGCTTGTTGGCGTTCTCGCCGGTGAGCAGGCTGTTCGCAAGGGTGGCAGTGGCATCGTGCGCGGCCTTCATGCGGCTCTTGCCGCGCCATCCGTCCACCTTGTCGTTCATGCTCGAAGACACGTCCACGACGAACACGACGTCCACCGGCTTGCCCGTCTCGGACTGCTCCGAGTCTCCGGTGACGGACAGCGTGAGGTCGTAGGTTCCGTCCCCGTTGTCCTTGATGGTCTTGTGGTGCTCGGGCGCGCGGTCAACGATCCCGCTCCCCGAGTCCGCGAGCGCGACAGATGGCGCGGCAACGCCAAGCGCAAGCAGCGCGGCAGCGGCTACGCCAAGCAATCGCCTGGACCAGGCGCTCGCGGCCCGTTTCTTCTTCCCCATGATGGCTCCTCTCCCCCACGCAGGTACGTGGCTCTAGCGGAGCCGTCGGGCTTCGATTGTGTGGGCCATGCGGCCCTGATGTAGACAGCTCCATGCTCAATGCTGCAAAAAATAGCTATCTACCTGCGAAAATATCGCTTATATGCATATAAGGGGGCAGCAAGCGCCGGCACGCCGAGGCATAAAAAAGCCCGGCAGGGAGTTCCCGCCGGGCCAACCTTCGGATCTTATGGACTCGCGAGCCTACTTCACGCGGCTCTCGGTGTTCCACCACTCGCCGAGCTGGGCGATGTTGCCGCGAATATGCTCGCAGCTGGCACGGAACGCGGCCTGCTCGCGCTCGTTGAGCGGCAGCTCGAAGGTCTCCTCGATGCCATTGGCACCCACGACGCATGGAATGGACGAGAAGATGCCCTCCTCGCCGTGCTCGCCCGTGAGCAGCGTGGAGCAGCAGGTCACATAGTGCTCGTTGCCGAGAATCGCCTGGACGAGGCGAACGGCCGCCTGGGCCACGGCGTACTCGGTGCAGCCCTTGCCGGCATACGTCACGTAGCCGCCGTGGCGTGCCTCCTCCTCGCACTCGAGTTGGTCGAAGCCAAAGCGCTCGGGCTGCTCGGTCGCAAGGTCCGCAAGCGTCTTGCAGCCAAAGCTCACGCAGGACATGGCCGCAAACTGGGAGGCGCCGTGCTCGCCGAGCATGTAGGCGTTGATGGAGTGCTGATCCAGGCCGGTGCGCTTGGAGATGGCGTTACGCAGGCGCGCGGAGTCAAGCGCGGTGCCCGAGCCCACGATGCGCTTGGGGTCGCAGCCGGAGAGGCGCCAGATCTCCGTGCAGATGACGTCGCAGGGATTGGAGATGGAGACCCAGACGCCCTTGAAGCCGGCGTCAGTCACGCGGGCGATGAAGGTGCGGGCAATCTCGGAGGTCACGAACAGCTCGCCGTCACGGTCCTTGGCGGCACTCGCAACGTCGCCGGCAGCGTTCACGATGACGTCGCAGCCGGCGAGCTTCTCGTACTCGTCACCGCAGTTCACGATCTTGCAGTTGTGCGGGTAGAACGACAGCGCATCCGTGAAGTCCTGAGCCTCGCTCGTGAGCTTCTGGGCGTTGATGTCGCACAGGTACAGCTCGTCGACAAGCCCCTGGACGAGAAGCGAGTTCGCAACGTGAGCGCCTACGTGGCCCTGGCCAAGGACGCCAACCTTACGGATGTAAGCCATGTCGTATCCTTTCGTAGAGGGCGCGGCCGCGCCCAAGTTAGGGAGCTACGGTAACACTCCCGTTTTGCCAAAATGTAACCACTTCGCCATCAGGGCGAATTGCAAGATGAGGAGACGCATGGGGTTCAAGACGTACACCTGCCCGATCGCCAAGAGTTGCGGCGGATGCGAGTGGCTGGCAGTGCCCTACCCCATCCAGCTCAAGCGCAAGCGCGATGCCGTGCTCCAACTGTTCGCAGACGTGCTGCCCTCCGGCACCACAGCCCAGCAGCGCGAGGAGCTCGTTCCCATCTACGGCATGGACACGGACGGCATGGAGCCCACCGGCTACCGCCACAAGGCGGCCACGCCGTTCGCGCCGGGCAAGCGCGGCAGCATCCGCTCGGGCTTCTATGCGCGGGGAACGCACAGGATCGTGCCGTGCGCGGGCTGCGTCGTGGAGGCACCGCACGCGCGCGAGGCGCTCCTCGCCGTTGCCCGCGCCGCCGAGGAGCTCCGCATCCCCGCCTATGACGAGGACCACGGCCGTGGCCTTTTGCGCCACGTCATCGTGCGCATGGGGTATGCCACCGACGAGGCGCTGCTCACCGTGGTCACGAACGGCGGTCAGATTGCGCGCGAGCGACAGTTCGTCGAGCGCATCCGCGCCCGCGCCCCATTCGTGACGGCCATCGCCCAGAACGTGAACCAGCGCCGCACGAACGCCATTCTCGGCCACGAGACCCGTGCTTTGTACGGCGGCGGGCACATGGTGGACGGGCTCCTTGACTGCGAGTTCGAGATTGGCCCCACGTCGTTCTACCAGCCGAATCCCGCTCAGACCGAGGTGCTCTACTCGCTCGCCATCGAGGGTGCAAGGCTTGAGCGCGGAATGCGCGTGCTCGACGCCTACTGCGGCATCGGCACGATTGGCATGTGCGCGGCCAAGCAGGTCGACGGCCTTGCGGTCGTGGGCGTGGAGCAGGTCGAGGGCGCCGTTGCGAACGCGCGCGCCAACGCTCGCCGCAACGGGTTGGCCGATCGCTGCAAGTTCGTCTGCGCGGATGCGACGTCCTACATGAGAGACGTTGCCCGAGCCGGGCGCGAGGGTTTCGACGCCGTCATCATGGACCCGCCGCGCGCGGGGTCAACGCCCACGTTCATCAATGGCGTGCTGGGCCTTGCCCCGGAGCGCGTGGTCTACGTGAGCTGCAACCCCGCCACGCAGCGCCGCGACCTCCAGCTGTTCCTCGACGGCGGCTACGACATCGAGAGTCTCGAGGTCGTGGACATGTTCCCGCACACAAAGCACGCCGAGACCGTCCTGGTTCTGCGCCGCCGCTAGGCCCGCGGCGCAACAGCGAAGTCGCGAGCGTAGCTTTTGAGACACTATGACGGCCTTTTTCGGGCCGATAGTGACCAAGTAGCTACACTCGCGACTCTCGCTTCACGTGATTCTCGCGCGGCGCCTTCTGGCTACGCCGGGTCAACCGTCACGCGCAGGTCGTCGCCCACGTGGACGCGGCCGTCCGCAAGCCAGCCGATGACCTCGGGATACAGCTCGTGCTCGATCTCGTGGATGTGGGCCTCGAGCTCATCGACGTCCCAGCCCTCCTCCACCGCGAGCGCGCGCTGGGCGATGATGGGCCCCTTGTCATACTCCTCGTTGGCAAAGTGGACCGTGACGCCCGTGACCTTGACGCCGCGCTCGTAGGCGTCGGCGATGGCGTGGGCGCCGCGGAAGCTCGGCAGCAGCGCCGGGTGC
>ERZ1032623.135-NODE-135-length-12681-cov-6.270394_pt1 | contig 12681 bp, 4 predicted proteins | sample MGYA00518160_ERZ1032623 | MGnify/ENA primary metagenome ERZ1032623 (study PRJEB33719, sample SAMN04261367) | wastewater metagenome | biome: periurban shantytown; feature: human; material: feces | host: Homo sapiens | place: Peru: Lima | collected 2013-01-16 ...
ATGTCCGTAACGCTGGGGCGTACTCCTCGCCTTGCGGATCCCGGCGTCATAGGGAACGTATACGCGATTCTGCTTGCCTTTACGGGGCTTGTTTACGTCCTATTCTGGGTCGCGGGAGCCTACCTCCCCGGCTTGATGGAGAAAAGGACCGCTGCCGCTGCCGCAATGTCTCTTTGTGTTACCGGAGCCATTGGGATGGTGGCAACCCTTCGCCTGCCTGGCTTCCTCATCGCGAGTAGCACGACGATTCTGGCTCTTGGCTACCTTGGTGCCGCCGTCCATTATGGATTTAGCCTCGTGTCGTACGAGAGCGAGGTCTCTGGGCGAGCGCTTGGGATCGGCATGGGCGTAGCCTCCCTGCTCGAGTATCTAGTCGAAACCCTCAGGATGACCCCTGCGGTCTTTGTGGTCTGCGTAATTCTGAGCGCGCTTGCCATTTTGTGGCTTGACGGTCGTCCCGCTAGGCGGTGGCTATACGATCATCGGCCATCACCGCAGCAGGCATCCGGCGTGAGCAGGGGGGGGTCGATCGTCCTTCTTGCAGTTGCTGCCGCCGCCATGACCCTCGACTACGGCCTTCTCGACGGCGTCCTCGTCTGGAACTATGCAAATGGGAGTATCCTCAGCATCGGTCTCTCCAAGATCGCCTACTCGCTTTTGCTTCCGTTCGTCGGCGTGCTGTTTGACCTGAAGAAAGGCCGTCTTCGCTCCCTCATCACAATATGCGCGATGTTCCTCGTCGCTGCGGCGGTGCCTGCGGCGGAAACGCCGGAGGGAATGCCCGCCGCTGCTTTTATCGCGGGAATATATGGTTCTTTCTATCTCATGTATCTCAGCGCGAGCTTCATGAGGGTCGCGCCCAAGACGTCTTGCCCGGAGATCGTTGCAAGTATGGGAAGGGCCATCAGCTGTCTCGTGGGCGCTTTGGGCGCGCTGTTCGCACGTCTGCTCTTTGAATCGCTGGGTGTGGTCGTGACGGTGACCTTGTCATGCTTGCTGTCGGTTGTCTGCCTTCTCGTCCTTGTCCGCGACATCGCGTGGGGAATTACGGAGAACCTGGACGAGAAGAAAGAGGGGGCCGGCGAAAATCCCATCCAGGTGTCTGCCCTTCCATCTCGCGAAGAGGCGCTCGTCCTATACGCCGAGAAGATTGGTCTCACCGCGAGGGAGGGGGAAGTGTATACGGCCCTTCTGACGACGGACCTCGGCGTCCAAGAGATTGCCGATGGCCTGTTCATCTCACGCCGCGTGGCACAGAGGCATATCTCCGCCATCTACGAGAAGGCGAGAGTTACCACGCGCGTTGGTCTCTATCGAGAATTCGATGCCTGGTTCGACGAGTTCAAGACTTGCGAGAGGGGCTAGGGCGAGAGAGGCCAGAGGCGTTTAATCGCTCTTCCGCATCGACAAATATGTGCCTCCGCAACCAACGCACGGCTTTGTATTCCCTTACCGTTCGTGGAAACGGTGATTTTTAGAACAAGCTAATCTACCTGCGAGTTCTCAAATTTGGCACACATGTGACCTATTGAGTTGACCTCGATTTACTGACGATAAGCTCGGTTATCTAGCTTTCGTCGGAGGAGGTCACCATGAGGCGACTAAGGCTTCTGTTGTTGTTTGCGATATTCCTTACGTTAGCACCTGTCTCGGCCTTCGCCGTCACGGCTGGCGCCACCACGGTCGCCGACCCCTCGTCCGCGTCAACGTGGCGCAACTGGGGCCTCGAAAACTCGACGGAGAATGTCGGCCGCATTTGGACCGATAAGACCGTCTCGGATGGCAACATCGACCTCACGGGTGCCGGCGGCACCATGACGATCGAGAAGGGTGACTCGGACTTCCTGACGTCACTCTCCGCCATCTCCTCGACGTCGAACCTGACGATGACGTCTTCGACACCCTTGGACATCGTTCTCGTCCTCGACGCCTCGGGCTCTATGAAGGAGAACATGGGTTGGAGCGGCACCACAAAGATGGACGCTCTTAAGGCTGCCGCGAATGCCTTCGTCGATGAGATTGCAAAGGCTAACGAAGGAATTGACGACCCGACGATGCAGCATCGGGTCTCCGTCGTGAAGTTTGCAAGCGACTCTACCGATCGCGTCGGTAATGATTTCACTTACAGCGGTTACAACTACAGCCAGCGCATGATTGGCCTTACGGCTTGCACGCAGGATGGCAAGGGGACCATCACCTCCCAAATCAACGCCCTCTGGCCCTCTGGAGCCACTCGTGCCGACTACGGCATGTCCCAGGCACAGAAGGCTTTGAACGACGCTCGCCCTGGAGCTAAGACGGTCGTTGTGTTCTTCACGGACGGTACGCCGACTAAGAGCGACAGCTTCAGCAAGTCCGTTGCCAACTCTGCCGTTTCCACCGCCAAGGCCCTCAAGGACGGCGGAACCACCATCTACACCGTTGGCATCCAGAGTGGCGCAAATCCTTCCGCCGACCCCAATAACTGGACCACTACGAACGAGAACAAATTCCTGCACGCCGTGTCCAGCAACTATCCCGCCGCAACGAAGTATGACGAGCTTGGTGCGCGCGCGACTGACTCCGACTTCTATAAGACGGCGACGAGCGTCGACGGCCTCAAGGATGTCTTTAGCGGAATCTCGCAGGACATCGCGAACGCGGCGGGACATCCCACTGATGTCGTCGAGGGCGCCGAGAACACGTCTGGCTACGTGACGTTTACCGATCAGCTGGGCGACTACATGAAGGTCGACAGCTTCGAGAGCATCGTCTTTGCCAGCCAGGTCTTCTCCAATCCCGATGTCTCCACCTCCGGCAATGTCGATACCTACACGTTCCATGGCGCGGCCGGTAACGTGCTCTATCCCACGGGCGACCTCGCCGACGTCATTATTCGCGTCGAGCGCTCCGATGATGCCCGGACTGGCGACAAGGTGACCGTCTCCATTCCGGCGTCCCTCATTCCGCTTCGTCATTTCAACGTCGATGAAGACGAGGGAACCGGTGACGTGACGCTGACGTTCCCCATCCGCGTGTTCTACGGGTCGAGCCTCAAGGAAGGGGCGATTGACCTCCTCGCAAATCCCGATGAGGACATGGCAGATTACATTGCCAACCACACGGATGCGGAGGGGAAGGTTTACTTCCTCGCGAACGCGTACTCCGGTGGGGTGGATGGCGACACGATGTCCGCGTTCACTCCCACGACGGGTAACAGGTACTACTACATCACCGAAGACGCTCCGCTCTACCTCGATCACGAGTGCACTCAGCGCGCTCGTGGTCCGCTGAGCGGCTCTGTAACGTATTACTACGAGAGTTCTTGGTATGACATTGCTGATGGAAAGGCGACCAGGGCTTCGAGCGTGGTCTCCTTCCCCGGCAGCGTTGCCGAGGGTGTTACGGGTGCAATCGCCACTGATGAATCCGGATATCTCATCCTGAAGAAGGGCTCGCGACGCCTCACCTACATCAACGAACTTCGTACCGATAAGGATAACAACGCAACGGCAACTGCCTCCACCATCATCAATCCTCACTGGAATGGCACGACGATCAACGTCGCTCTTGGCAACAACGGTCGCATCTCGCTCGAGCAGCCTGGAACGCTCGCGATTTCCAAGACGGTCGCCGTTCCTGCTGGCTTTGACGAGGCCTACTACAATGGCCTTGACTTCACGTTCAACATCTCGATTCCCGATGCTGCCGGCAAGACGTTCAAGGCAACCGTCAAGGGTGAGGACGGGAAGGTCCACGGTGACGAGTCCTGGGACCTTACGTTTGATGCCGCCGGCCACGCCACGCACATGCTCAAGCACGGAGAGACGCTGTACGTGTATGGTCTCGCTCGGGGAACTGCCTACACCGTGACCGAGCAAGCCGCGCGGGGGTTCGAGATTTCGCCCTCCACCGCACAGGAAGGTAGGATCGAGGCCGGCCTTGAGGCTAAGGCAGAATTCAGGAACACCTACTCCGCTAAGGGAACGCTCTCCGGCAGAGAGAACCTCGCCGGAGAGAAGATCCTCGATGGCCGCGATTGGCTCGCAAACGATAGCTTCACGTTCATCCTCCAGGGTCTCGACGGTGCACCCATGCCGGAGGGTGCCGAGGGAAACATCTCCAGGATTGTCGTGACGAGCCCCGAAGGCACGCCCTCCGGAACGCCTGTTGCCTTCAACTTTGGTGACATCGCCTACAACGCGCCTGGCACCTACACCTATCAGATTTACGAGCCCGCCGAGGAAGCCGCGACGCCCGGTGTGTCGACCTCGCTCGCCCTCTACACCGTGACCGTCACGGCCGAGGACAACCACGACGGAACGCTCGCCGCCTCTGCCAGGATTACGTGCGACCGCGACGACCTCGGTGCCGAAGTCGCCGCTGACGCCGCCGCGACGAACGTCGCGAGGTTCACGAACACCTTCGACGCCACTTCGCAGGAGTGGGCACCCATCGCCACGAAGACGCTGCACGACGCGTCTGGCGCGCTGTCTCTCCAGCCCGATATGTTCGAGTTCTCGCTGACGCCCATGCCCGGCGCTCCCATGCCCGCCGACGCGACCGAGCTCGTTGGCAACAACAACGCCCATGGCGTCGTGGTCTTCGAGGGAATCACCTTCACGAGCGAGGACGTGGGCAAGACCTACCAGTACAGGATTTCCGAGAAGGTCCCCGCCGATCCTCGCCCCGGCATGACGTATGACGACGCGGTCTGGATCGCGACCGTGACTGTGACCCACGAGACCGTCGACGGCGAGAACCTCGTCAAGGTTTCCGCCACTTATGCCCGCGAGGGCGAGAGCGAGAGCCATGGAGAGGCTGCGTTCGAGAACTCCTATACGCCCCAGGCGTTCGCTGAATCCGGAATCATCAAGGGCAAGAAGCAGCTTGTTGGCCGAGACAAGCTCGATACGGATAACTTCAACTTCTCCCTGAGCCTCGTCTCTGGCCCCGAGAACGGCGTCGCCTCTGACATGGCCCTCGATCACAAGACCAACGGCAACGTGGTCAACTTTGAGTCCGGCGAGATGACCTTCACCAAGCCTGGCGAGTACACCTTCGATATTCGCGAGAACGCCCCTGCCGAGGATGGCGCGGGCATCACGTGGGACCGCCACATCGCCACCGCAACCGTCACTATCGTTGACAACAATGGCGCGCTCGCCCTTGGGAACGTCTCCTACGACAACACGACCTCCGCGATCGACGCGGACAAGGCCGTCACCGATCACGCGGCTTTCACGAACGTCTACGCGCCTACCGAGGTTGCCTACTATCCCGGGCTTACCGTGAGCAAGGTCCTCACCGGCCGTTCCATGGATATGGGCATGTTCTCTTTCACCATCAAGGGCAAGGATGCTACCGCCGAGACCGGAACCACTGCTGCGACGGCTGACGAGGCAAATGCCTTGCTCGCCGATTCCGACAAGAGCTTCTCCAACACCCAGGAGCGCGCAAGTGGCATCGTCGAGGACATGGCGAAGCTGACTGACGTGGTCTTTAGTGCGGAGAACGCCAACAAGACCTATGCGTTCGATGTGGCAGAGGTCATCCCCGCCGAGGGGGATAAGGTCCCTGGCGTTAGCTATGACAACCGCACGCACGAGGTGGTCATCTCCGTCATCGATAACCTCGACGGCACGCTGACGGTCACGACGAAGATCGACGGCCAGGTCGTGAGCGACGACAGCCGTAGGGTCCTGTTCGAGAACACGTACCATGCCGAGGATGCCACGGTCGCAACGGCTGACTTTGGCCTGACGAAGGTCCTCGAAGGCCGCGACTGGCAGAATGGCGACAGCTTCACCTTCCTGCTCGAGGGCGTCAACGGCGCTCCCGTCCCCATGGGTGATGACGGCGCGCCCTCTACGGAGGTTGCCGTTAGCTCCAATGATGCCACCGACGGGGTGGCGGAGATCGACTTTGGCTCCATCGTGTACACGCAGCCTGGTCAGTACGAGTACAAGGTCACCGAAAAGCGCGGAAGCGCCGGTGGTATGACCTACTCTGACAACGTCGCTGTCCTCCGCGTTACCGTCCGCGATAACACCGAGACTGGCAAGCTCGAGGCTTCCGTCGAGCGCGTGTCCGGTGATGGGGGGTTCGTCAACACCTATGACTCGAGCATCCCGTCCGATCAGCTCGTGAGTCCCCACTTCTCCAAGGTTCTCGAGGGTCGCGAGTGGCGCGAGGGAGATAGCTTCACCTTCACGATTAGAGCCAAGGACGGAGCGCCTCTTCCCGTCAATGCCAACGGCGAGGAAGTCACCAGCGTGACCGTCCATGACGCCACCGAGGCGGCGGACTTCACGTTTGGCACCATCCCGTTCACCTATGACATGGTGCGCGATGGCGCCCGCACGTTCGTCTACGAGGTTCGCGAGAAAGCCTCCGGCATCTCCGGAATCTCTGACGACCCCCACGTCGCGACGGTGACCGTGACGGTTGCTGACCAAGGCAACGGAACGATGAGCGCCGTCGTGTCGAACGGGAGCAACGTCTTCACGAACATCTACAGCTCTCGCCTCGACTACACCGCCGCCGGTGGCCTGAGCGTCACGAAGACGATGAACGGCCGAGCGATGAGCGCGGAAGAGTTTGGGTTTGTCGTCACCGCCACCGGTGATGGCGACAAGCTCGGGATTGCCGGCGAGCACGCCAGCTCCGCAGCCCCTGACGGGGACGAGGCTCTTGTGGTGAGCTCGCCCGCAGGCGTCACGTTTACCCAGGAAGACGTAGGGAAGGTCTACTCCTACACCATTACCGAGAAGGGCGGCAATCTTGGTGGCGTCAGCTATGACGCAACGAGCTACAACGTCGAGATCACCACGGCTGATGACGCCTCTACTGCCAAGCTCACGGTAACGACGCACGTCACGAGTACGTCCGGTATCGACAACACGTACACCTACGTCGCCGGTTCTGACGCGAACGCCGCTGCGAAGGTCTCCTTCGAGAACTCTTACACTGCCACCGGTGAGACAGCCCCCATCGTTGGCACGAAGTCCATGACGAACGGCCTCATGTTCGACAACGACTTCAACTTCCGCCTGGTCTATGGCAAGGACACCGGCAGGGTCGTTTCCACTGCCACGAACATCGACCGCCAGGTGAAGTTCGGGACCCTGTCCTACGACAGCGATATACTCGCCGGCCTTGTTCGAGAGGGTCTCGCTACTCGCACGGGCAACACCTGGACGATTCCGTACGTTGCCTACGAGGTGGCTGACGGTCTCAGCGACAAGGGTGTGACGCCCACGGCGTCGAGCTTCTCCTTCAACGTGACCGTTGAGGATGATAAGGGCGACGGAACGCTGACTTGCACCACGGACCTCCACAACGGCGATCTCGCGTTCCGCAACACGTACGCGACGGGCGAGCCCGTTTCCATCAGTCTCAAGGGCTCCAAGCAGCTTAGCGTGCCCCAAGACCTTGATGGCACCGATATCACCGAGAAGTTCACCTTCATCGTCGAGGGCGAGGCTGGCGCCCCCATGCCCACCCGCACCTTGACCACGAACGAGGCGAACGGCGACGTCGACTTCGGCTCGATTACGTTTGAGCTCAAGGACCTTCTGGAGGCCCTTGACGAGAACGGCGAGACCAATGACGCCGCTGGCGAGACGGAAGGCGCAGGCGCCGTGGCTGGCGACACCGCTGCCCTGGGCGAATCCTCACCCACGCCTAACGCGCAGCTCAACGAGCCTGCGGTGGGAGAGGCCGGGAACTCCGTTGTCGATTCCGAGCCCGACGCTGCTCCTCCTGCAACTCAGGAAGCCGCTCCCGCGCCGTCTGAGGGCGCTGCGTCTGAGGATGCTCCCGCTGCGGAACCCGAGTCCGCTTCCGAGCCGGCACCTCAGGTCCTCGCCAACCACGACGTTGAGGCTGATGGCGTCGCCACCGCCTCCTGGCGTAGGTCTCGCAGGCTGATGCGTGTCGTCTCCGACACCGCCGCCGCGGCCACGAACGACGGCGAGGCTGCTGCCGAGCCTATTCGCGAGCGTTCCCACACCTACCGCTACGTCATTACCGAGAGCGGCTCTGCCGCGGGTGTCACGAACGACGCACAGTCCACACGTGTCGTGTACATCGGGGTTACGGATAATGGCCTCGGCAAGCTCACCGTCGCTCGCGTCGATGCGAACGGCAACGAGCTCTCCGGTCCCGCCTTCACCTTCACGAACTCCTACAGCGTCACGCCCACCACTTCGAGCGTCACCGATCAGATCAAGGTCCACAAGACCCTGACCGGGCGCACCCTCGACGCGAACGAGTTCACCTTTGAGCTTATCGAGGATGGGCGCGTTGTCGCTACGGGCACGAATGACGCCTCCGGCAAGGTGACTCTGAGCGGCATCGAGTACACCAGCCCCGGCATTCACAACTACACGATCCGCGAGCACGGCCACGGGACCACCGCGAATGGTGTTACGTATAGCGATGCCACCTACCGTGTGACGACGACCGTCAAGGACAACGGGGACGGAACCCTCGACGTTACCCACAAGCTCGTGGATGCGGATGAGGCTGAGTTCGAAAATGTCTACACCGCCAAGTCCACGAAGCTCGCGCTCACCGCGGCTAAGGTCCTCGAGGGCGCAGACCTCAAGGCCGGCCAGTTCACCTTCAAGCTCTCCGGCGGCGGTGTCGAGCTCACCGCGACGAACGACGCGAACGGTCAGGTTACGTTCTCCGAGCTCTCCTTCACGCGGGCCGGCACCTACACGTTCACCATCTCCGAGGTGAACGATGGCCAGCAGGGCGTCACGTACGACGAGACGGAGCGCAAGGTCACCGTCACGGTCGAAGACGATCGCCTGGGCAACCTCATCGCGAGCGTGAACCAGGAGGAACTCGAGGCATGCGTGTTCCGTAACACGTACACCAAGCCCGAGGAACCTGCGAAGCCCACGACCCCGGCGACGCCCACGAAGTTCGTCCCGCAGACGGGCGACCCCATCGAGGCCGCACCCATCGTGGTTAGCGCGGTTCTCGGCGTCGTCATCCTCGCTGTCGCCCTCGTCGTGAGCAAGAGGGGCAAGAGGAACTAGGGGCTAAGAAAGTCTAAGCCGGCGCGGCTTCTCCCATTGCCGCGCCGGCGAGGGTCTGTCCCTTTCCACCGGGCGGGTTCTTCGAGCTTCTCTCGTTCTCCTTTCGCAATCTCCGTCCGGTGCTCTGGGAGCCGAGGTCAATTGGCCTCGGCTCCCTTCTCTTTTGGCACGGAGCGCGCAACCTCGTGCGCGGATGCGTTACCATCTTTCCGACATCACGGCGAACGCGGAGGGTGACACATGGCGGACAATCACGGCAACGGCGGCGTTTCCGCTCAGGCCGACGAGCTCGGCAGCACCCTCATGGGCGAGGCCCTCGACCGCCTCGCTGCTGGCGAGGACTTCTCTGTCGTCGCCACCGCCGCGGATTCCCAGGGTCAGCGTATGACCTGCGAATTCGACGATGATTCCGCCGAGCAGTGTCTCGAGGCGGCTCGCGCGTGGGTGAGGCGCGGCGCGAAGGCGCAGGACGGCTCCAAGGTCATCGGCAAGCCAACCTGCTACGCCATTGCCTACCAGGGCGCCATTGCGGATGAGGACGAGGCCTTCCAGGACGCCCTCATCCTCGAGTTTGGCGATCGCGGGGCCGCGTGCGGCTATTCCGCCTATTCGCTCATCGACGGCATTGGCTCGGGCAAGCGCTTCCGCTACACCGATCCCGCTCCCGCCGGCGAGCTCTCCTGCCTGCTGTAGCTCCGAGCGCACACGACGACACCCGGGGCGGGCCAAGCCGTCACCGTTGCTAGCTGTAGATGGCGTGATGCGTGAGCGCATGCCATCAAGAGCTACCGTTTGCGCTGTATAATCCCTCAGTTGCCGAAAACACAGGCATTGCAGAATTGAGAGGGACATATGCGCCAGGAGAACCTACGCAACATCGCCATCATCGCCCACGTCGACCACGGCAAGACCACGCTTGTGGACAAGCTCCTGCGCGCCACGGACGCCTTCCGCGCAAACCAGCAGGTCGAGGAGCGCGTCCTTGACTCCAACGACCAGGAGCGCGAGCGCGGCATCACCATTCTGGCCAAGAACATCTCCATCGAGTACAAGGACGTCAAGATCAACGTCATCGACACCCCGGGCCACGCCGACTTCGGCGGCGAGGTCGAGCGCGTGCTCAAGATGGCCGACGGCGCCCTGCTGCTCGTTGACGCGTTCGAGGGCCCCATGCCCCAGACGCGCTTCGTCCTGCGCCACGCCATCGACGCCGGCCTGTCCATCATGATCGTCGTCAACAAGATCGACCGCCCGGGTGCCGACCCCGAGAAGGCCTACAACGACTGCCTCGACCTCATGGCAGACCTTGGCGCCACCGACGAGCAGCTCGAGTTCGCCATGGAGCACGTTGTCTATGCGAGCGCCATGAATGGCTTTGCTCGCCTCGACCCCAGCGACGACAACGACAACATGTACCCGCTGCTCGACATGATCGTCGAGGACATGCCCGCGCCCGAGGTTGACCCTGACGGCCCGCTCGCCATGCAGTGCGTCACGATCGACCACTCCGAGTACGTGGGTCGCATCGGCATCGGTCGCATCTACTCCGGTACCATCCACGACGGCGACAAGATCCTCGTCGTGAAGAACGACGGCTCGCGCGCCAACGCCACCGTCAAGCAGCTGTTCACGTTCGACTACCTCGGCCGCAAGGAGTGCGGCGAGGTCGGCGCCGGCGACATCGCCGCCGTCGTGGGCATCGACCGCACCGACATCGGCGACGTCTACACCGACCCCGAGAATCCCGTCGAGCTCGAGCCCATCGAGATCGACCCGCCGACCCTGGCCATCGTCTTCGAGGCCAGCACGAGCCCGCTCGTGGGTCGCGAGGGTGACATCGTGGGTGCCCGCCAGCTCAAGGAGCGCCTCATGACCGAGGCCGAGAACAACGTGACGATGCGCATCGAGGAGCTCCCCGACAAGTCCGGCGTCGAGGTTGCCGGCCGAGGCATCCTGCACCTGTCCGTCCTCATGGAGTCCATGCGTCGCGAGGGCTTCGAGTTCCAGGTTGGCCGTCCCCGCGTCCTCATCAAGAAGGATGAGAACGGCAACCGCATCGAGCCGATCGAGCAGGCCGTCGTCGAGTGCCCGGGCGAGTACTCCGGCAAGGTCATCGAGCTGTTCGGCAACGCCTCCGGCACCATGACGAACATGGAGCAGGGCGAGACCATCTGCCACATCGAGTTCAAGATCCCGACGCGCGGCATCATGGGCCTCAAGAACCGCATCCTCAACGTCACGCACGGTGAGGGCGTCTTCTATCACACGTTCCTCGAGTACGGCCCCTTCGCCGGCGAGCTTGGCGTGCGCAACAACGGTGCCATGATCTCCATGACCACCGAGAAGGCCGTTGCCTACGCGCTCGGCACGCTGCAGGAGCGCGGCCAGCTCTTCGTTGGCCCTGGCGACGAGTGCTACGAGGGTATGCTCGTGGGCGAGCGCTCCAAGCCCGGCGACATGGTCGTCAACATCGCGCGCACCAAGCAGCTTGGCAACCAGCGCAGCTCCACGGCAGACATTGCCGTCCAGCTCACCCCGCCGCGCACGTTCACGCTCGAGGAGGCACTCGAGTACATCATGGACGACGAGCTCGTCGAGGTGACGCCCAAGAGCATCCGCATGCGCAAGCGCATCCTCAACGCTATTGAGCGCAAGAAGGCCAACGTCCGCGCTGGTCTCGTTAACAAGTAAGTTTTTCTCGAGAGAGACCAAGGGAGGGATGGCCGGCTGCCGGCGCATCCCTCCCTTTTTGTTTATTCGCCGTGCCTCTTGGCATGACCCCGGGCGCGCTCTGCGGCGCGTCGTACGGGGGCGAGCACCATGTCCGTGTGGTCCCGGCTCGTGGAAGAGACTATGCCCCAGCGCAGGCTTGCGCGCCTGAGGGTCACGGTGACGAGCGTGCAGGCGATGGCGAGCCAGGGATTCATGACGTGGGCGAGGTCATAGAGCGCAAAGTAGGTGAGCGAGCCTCCGAGCGCGCACAAGGCGTAGAGGTTTGACGTCTGGAAGATGCGAGGGACATCTCCCAGGCAGACGTCCCTCAGAAGGCCGCCGCCCACGCCGGTGATGACGCCCATGAGCACGGCCTGCACGCCTCCCAGCCCATAGCCAAGCGCCTTGCTCACGCCCGCCGCGCAGAAGAGCCCCACCTCGACGATGTCCGCCCACTCGATGGCGTTTGGGATGCGAAAGAACGCCTTGGGAAAGTGGAACACGATGATTCCGGCGAGAACACACAGCAGAATCGCGGGCGTCGAGTTGAGCATGTAGACGTCGCCCTTCTGCATGATGATGTCTCGGATGAGGCCGCCGCCCAAGCCGCAGATGAGTGAGAGGGCCACGCAACCCGTCATGTCGAGTTTGCGGTCGATGGCGACGAGGGATCCCGAAAGAGAGCCGACCACGACGGCGGTGAGCTCGAGCCATGCGGGCAGCATCAAGGCATGGGTGCCCTGGCCGAGAAAGGCGGAGAAATCTGGCATGGAAGCTCCTCTCAGGACACGACGCGTGAAGAGCATTATGGTTCTTGGAAACCTCACGGTGCTTGGTTTGGACCGTTTTTCTCGCGTTGCGAATTGCCTTTGAGAATCAAAGAAATGGTTGATTTCCGATCTCAGCCGAACACATTGAGCTGATGGCTCGCTCCCGC
>ERZ1032623.145-NODE-145-length-12260-cov-4.217534_pt1 | contig 12260 bp, 10 predicted proteins | sample MGYA00518160_ERZ1032623 | MGnify/ENA primary metagenome ERZ1032623 (study PRJEB33719, sample SAMN04261367) | wastewater metagenome | biome: periurban shantytown; feature: human; material: feces | host: Homo sapiens | place: Peru: Lima | collected 2013-01-16 ...
GACCCTCGACTCGGCCTCCGAGTCCCTCGAGCGCCGGCGCAAAGCCCACGAGGGGGAGCGCGTCGTCGGCGGCCTCAAGAGCCAAAAGGCCCGCAACTGGACCGAGAAGCTCCTCACGAGAACGACGTCGGGCCTCGTCTATGCGCTGTGCATCTTCGCCTGCCTGTTCCTGGGAAAGATTCCGACCACGGTGCTCGTGGCAGCGATGGCCTGGCTGTGCGGCTCGGAGTTCTTCAGGATGTCTCGCTTGGCGGGCCGCATGCCCAACGAGTTCGTGGGCCTTTTTGCCACCGTGCTCTATCCTCTGGCCGCGCTTGCCCGCCCCGAGGCCGAGACGGGCATTACGTTGCTGCTCATGCTTGCGTGCGGGACGTGGTACGTGCTTACCCCCAGGGCCAGCATCTCGGACGCCTCCATCACGCTGTTCGGCGCCGTCTACACGGGACTTCTGTTCTCCTCGGTCGTCACGATCCGCTCGTGTGACCCGGGATATGACGGAGCCCTGCTCACGCTCGGCGTCATGGGGTCGGTCTGGGTAAACGACGCCTTTGCCTATCTCGTGGGTTCCAAGCTTGGCAAGCACAAGCTTGCCCCGCGAATCTCTCCCAACAAGAGCTGGGAGGGACTCGTCGGCGGCCTGTTTGGGTCATGCATCGTCTGGACCATCGTGTGGGCTCTAGGCGTGAGGGGCATCGAGCTTCCGCTCGCCCTGCTCGCCGGCCTTCTGTGCGGATGTGCCGGCGTCATAGGCGACCTGTTCGAGAGCCGTCTCAAACGCAGCGTGGGCGTCAAGGACTCGGGCAACTTCATGCCGGGCCATGGTGGTCTGCTCGATCGGTCTGACTCCATGCTCTTTGCCTGCATGACGGCCTACTTCGTGCTCCACTACGGAGGAATTCTGTGAACATCTTCGAGGACATCTCGAGCCCCATGACCAGGGAGCGTCCGCTGCGTGTGGCGCTCCTTGGCTGTACGGGCTCCATCGGCATGCAGACGCTCGACGTCGTCCGCATGCACCCAGACAAGCTTAGGCTCACGGCCCTTGCGGTCAACAGCTCCTGCAGGGGCCTTGTTGACGCCGCCCGCGAGTTCGGCGCCGCGCACGTTGCCGTGGCCGACGAGTCTCGCAGGAACGACCCCATTCTCGACGAGCTTCCCGAGGGTTGCAAGCTTGGCTTTGGACGGGACGCCGTCACGAGGCTTGCCAGCCTTCCCGACGTGGACTGCGTTCTCGTTGCCGTCGTGGGCGAGGCCGGTATCTGGGCAAGCCACGAGGCGCTTCGTGCCGGAAAGATCTGGGCACCGGCCAACAAGGAGGCCCTCGTCATCGGCGGCGACATCCTCATGCCGATGGCAAAGCCCGGGCGCGTCCTGCCCGTTGACTCCGAGCACAACGCCATCTACCAGTGCCTCGTTGGCGAGCGCAGGCATGACGTGAGAAAGATTTGGATCACGTGCTCCGGAGGCCCATTCTTTGGCCGCAGCCGAGCCGAGCTCGCAGACGTCACGGCCGCGGATGCCCTGGCGCATCCCACGTGGAAGATGGGCGCAAAGATCACAATCGACTGTGCCACGCTCATGAACAAGGGCCTTGAGGTCATCGAGGCACACCACCTCTTCGACGTGCCCATCGACGACGTCGAGGTCCTCGTGCACCGCCAGAGCAAGATTCACTCCGCCGTTGAGTTTGCGGACGGCTCCGTGAAGGCGCAGCTGGGACCCTCCGACATGCGCGTGGCAATCCAGTATGCGCTCAGCTATCCCGAGCGTTGGGACTCTCCCGCAACTCACGTTGACTGGCGCACCTCCGAGCCTCTCACATTTGCGGCGCCCGACACAGACGCCTTCCGCTGCCTCGACCTCGCGCTTTGCGCAGGCAGGACCGGCGGCACGCTGCCCTGTGCGATGAACGCTGCGAACGAAGTTGCCAACGAGGCGTTCCGAGCCGGTCGTTGCGGATTTACTGACGTTGACGCCATCGTCGAGGGCGTCATGGACGCAACGAACGTTGAGCCGCTCACCTCGCTCGGACAGGTGGCCGAGGTGGACTCGCTGGCGCGCGCCCAGGCCCGCGAGCTTCTCGAGAGGCTTTCGTGAGCGCGGCCATGGGTGCGCTCTCTGCCATCTTTTGGGGCGTCATCCTGCTCTCGTCGCTCGTCTTCGTTCACGAGGCGGGCCATTATCTGGCGGCGCGTGCGTTTGGCATGCGTGTGACCGAATTCTTCCTCGGCATGCCGTGTCGCTGGCGCATCTCTCACAAGAGCGCAGACCACGGAACCGAGGTGGGCGTCACGCCCATCCTGCTCGGCGGGTACAACCGCATCTGTGGCATGGAAGGCCAGGCAAGCCCGCTAGCAGCCCGAATCCTGGAATGCGTGGCTCGCCATGGACGCGTTGCCATTGCTGACATCGCCTCAGAGCTTGGCTTTACCGAGGAGCAGGTGTGCGAGCAGCTCTCCATTCTGGTGGACTGGGCATCCGTTGAGCCCTACTACGACGAAGCGGCGGGGGAGAGGCCAAGCCAAAAGGAGTGGCCCCGTTGCGTCCAGACCGTCGAGCGTGACGCCAACCTGCTCACCGCGTTCGACTCCGGACACGACTTCTCGCTCGAGGGCTCCACGCTGGCTGGGGAGCCCCACGCGCTTCCTGAGGGCGGCGCCGGAGAGCTCCTAGCACTTGAGCGCGCCCACACGTACCAAGGGAAGGGCTTTCTCGCGCGTGTGATCACGCTGCTTGCGGGACCTGTCGTCAACGTCGTTCTCGGTATTGCCCTCATCGCCGGCGTCCTGTCAGTCTGCGGAATCGACGTCGCAAGCAACTCGACCGTCATCGGCGCCGTCGCCGAGGGGTCGCTTGCGCAGGCGAGCGACCTTAAGGCTGGGGACGCGGTCACGAGCGTTGCGGGGCAACCCTGCGAGGACTGGGTCTCCATGGGCCAGATGGTTCGCGATGCCATTTCGTCCGGTGAGCCATTTGTGCTCGAGGTCCAGCGTGCGGGACAGTCGCTCGCGCTCACGGTAGATCCCGCTTCCGTGGATGGCGACGGCAAGCTCGGCGTGACGGCAACCATCGATCGAATCCACCCAAGTCCGGTCCAGTCGCTCTCCCTTGCGTGGAACTACCTCACGGCAACCTTTGGCTACGTGGCTCAGCTCTTCCGGCCCGCTCACACGGCGGAGGTGGTCTCGCAGTCAACGTCGGTCGTCGGCATCTCGGTCATGGCCTCCGAGGCAGCCGCGTCTGGCGCAGAGAGCTTCCTGTTCCTCATGGCCGCCATCTCGCTGTCGCTCGGCATCATGAACCTCATCCCCATACCGCCCCTCGATGGCGGAAAGCTTCTCATCGAGCTCGTCCAGCTTGTGATCAAAAGAGACGTGCCCATGCGTGTCCAGGGGTACCTGTCCTACCTCGGCCTCGCCCTGGCCCTGCTGCTGTTCTTCGCGGTGCTTCGCCAGGACATCGTGCGATTCGTCATTGGAGGCTAGCGAACCATGATCGACCTCAGAACAAGCGCGGGCACCTCTGCGCTCCCGCGCGAACTCACCCATCAGGTTCATGTGGGCAAGGTTGCCGTGGGCGGCGGAGCTCCCGTGTCCGTCCAGTCCATGTGCACCACCAAGACGACCGACCCCGTCTCGACGCTCGCCCAGATTAGCGAGCTTGCCCAGCTTGGGTGCGAGATCGTCCGAGTGGCCATTCCCCACGCAGACGCCCTGGACGGCTTTGCCGAAACCTGCGCCGGGTCTCCCATCCCCGTAGTTGCCGACATCCACTTCGACCACAAGCTCGCCATCGAGGCGGCGAGGCGCGGGGCGTCCGGCCTTCGCATCAACCCGGGCAACATCGGTTCCTTCGACCGCGTGGACGCCGTCATCGACGCGGCGGGGGAGGCCGGTATCCCCATTCGAATCGGCGTGAACGCGGGCTCCCTCGACAAGGACATTGACGCGCGCGATGACCTCACGCAGCCCCAGAAGCTCGTGCAGAGCGCCGTCTCGTTCGTGCGCCACTTCGAGGAGCGCGGCTTCTCGGACATCGTGCTGTCTGCCAAGGTCCACGACGTGCCCTCGACCATCCTCACGAACCGCGAGCTCTCACGCGTTCTGCCTCACGTGCCGCTGCACCTTGGCGTTACCGAGGCAGGCACGGTTCGCCGGGGAACCGTCAAGAACGTGAGCGCGCTTTCCGTGCTGCTCTCTGAGGGCATTGGCGACACGATGCGCTTGTCTCTCACGGCCCCTCCCCAGGAGGAGGTGCCCGTTGCCTGGGAGCTGCTGCAGTCGCTTGGCATGCGCCGCCGCACGCCCGAGCTCGTGAGCTGTCCCACCTGCGGGCGCTGCCAGGTGAACCTCATCGAGATCGCCAACGAGGTGGAGCGTCGCCTCCAGACGGTGAGCGCCCCCATCTCGGTGGCCGTCATGGGATGCGTCGTCAACGGCCCCGGCGAGGCCCGCGGGGCAGACATCGGCGTCGCCTGCGGCAGGGGAACGGGCCTTCTCATCGCTGGCGGGGAGACGCTGCGCAAGGTTCCCGAGGAGCGTATCGTCGACGAGCTGTTCGAGGAGATCCACGAGCGCTTCGAGTGAGGCACTAAGCCTGGGCGCCGGCTTCTGTGGGGCTGGCGCTTTCACGCTAAAATGGCACGGTTGAAACTGATGCGGCCCCTGGACTGGGGCCGCTCGACATGGAGGGATACTAATGAAGCCGATGAAGATGAGCCGCCTGTACGCACCCACGCTCAAGGAGGACCCGACCGAGGCCGAGCTCGCGAGCCACCGCCTGCTGCTTCGCGCCGGCATGATTCGCAAAGAGGCGGCCGGCCTCTACACCTACCTGCCGCTGGCCTGGCGCTCCATCATGAAGATCGAGAACATCGTTCGAGACGAGAGGGACAACGCGGGCGCCCAGGAGCTCATGATGCCCATCATGGTCGACGCCGACCTCTGGCGCCAGAGCGGCCGCATCGACGCCTACGGCAAGGAGCTCATCCGCTTCCACGACCGCCACGAGCGCGAGTTCGTCCTGGGCCCCACGCACGAGGAGACCGTCACGGCGCTCGTGCGCAACGAGCTTCGCAGCTACAAGCAGCTCCCCGTGAACCTCTACCACATCCAGGACAAGTTCCGCGACGAGTTCCGCCCCCGCTACGGCCTCATGCGCGGCCGCGAGTTCATCATGAAGGACGCCTACAGCTTCTCCGCCACGCAGGAGAGCCTGCAGGAGGAGTACGACAAGATGAAGGCGGCCTACGCCAACATCTGCGTGCGCTGCGGCCTCAAGGCCCTGCCCGTCGTGGCTGACACCGGCCAGATCGGCGGAGACACATCCGTCGAGTTCATGGCGCTCGCCGACGCCGGCGAGGCAAGCCTCGTCTACTGTGACTGCTGCGGCTTTGCGGCAGACGACGAGGCGGCCACCACGAAGGTTCCCGTCCTCGACGGCCCCGGCAACGGCGTGCTCACCAAGATCGAGACCCCGGGCGTCCACTCGATCGAGGACCTCGCCAAGTTCCTCGACGTCCCCGAGAACGCCACCGTCAAGTCCCTGTGCATCATCGACGCCGAGGGCAACCCGGTCCTGGCGCTCGTCCCCGGTGACCACGAGCTCAACGACTGCAAGGCCGAGCACGTCTTTGGCGAGGGCTACCGCATGATGACCGACGAGGAGCTCGAGGGCTTCGGCCTTCCCAAGGGCTCCATCGGACCGGTCAACCTTCCGGAGGGCATCCGCATCGTCTGTGACGCCACTCTCGAGGACGTCCACAGCTGGGGCTGCGGCGCCAACGTCGACGGCTACCACTTCATCGGCATCGAGCCTGGCCGAGACTTCACGGCCGACGAGTGGGCCGACATCGTGACCGTCGTCGCCGGCGACCCCTGCCCGCACTGCGGCAAGCCCCTCTCGGCGGCCCGCGGCATCGAGGTCTCCCAAGTCTTCCAGCTGGGCACCAAGTACTCCGAGGCCATGGGCGCCACGTTCATGGACGAGGACGGCAAGGAGAAGCCGCTCATCATGGGCTGCTACGGCGTTGGCGTCTCCCGCACGCTCGCTGCCGTCGTGGAGCAGCACAACGACGAGAACGGCATCGTCTGGCCCGTCTCCGTGGCTCCCTATGAGGTCTCCATCGTGCCTCTGGACGTGAGCGACGAGCTCGTGTGGCCCGCGGCCCAGAAGGTGGCAGACGAGCTCTCCCAGGCTGGCATCGAGGTCGTCATCGACGACCGCAAGGAGCGCCCAGGCGTCAAGTTCGCAGACAACGACCTCATGGGCTTCCCCTACCAGCTCGTCTTTGGCAAGCGAGCCGTCAAGAACGGCTGCTGCGAGCTCAAGGACCGTGCCACGGGCGAGCGCGTCGAGGTTGCGATCGACGAGGTGGCCGAGAAGGTCGCCGGTCTCGTCCGCGCCGCGCGCGCCTAGGCGGGCTCGGTCAACGTGGGACGCAGAACCAACAGTGACCTGGCGTGTCTCGCGACGAGCGGGATCCGCCGGTTCACGGCCCTTGCAAACCAGACGCCGGGTTGCGTGAAGCTCACGCTCGGCGAGCCGGAGTTCGACACGCCCGAGCCCGTACGTGCCGCCGTGAGCGATTCGCTTGCTCGTGGGCTCACGCACTACCCACCCAACAACGGGCGTCCCGAGCTACTTGAGGCCATCTCGGGCTATATGGCCCGTCAGGGGCTCTCCTATGCTCCCGACGAGCTCATCGTGACGTGCGGCGCCACAGAGGCGCTCGCAGCCACGCTCATGGCGATTCTTGACCCGGGCGACGAGGTCATCGTTCCCACGCCTGCGTTCGGGCTCTACGAGTCGATTGTGCGTGCCTCGCACGGGGTTGTGGTGCCCATCGACACGAGCAAACGAGGGTTCCAGATCAGCCCGACAGACATAGGCAACGCGCTGACCGAGCGCACGAAGGCCATCGTCATCACCTCGCCGAACAACCCCACGGGCTGCGTGTACAGCCATGAGACGCTCGAGGCCGTGGGGCTGGCCCAGTTCCTAAGCGGCATCTACGTGATCTGCGACGACGTCTACAACCGCCTTGCGTATGACGAGGGCCATGAACGCTTCGCCGTTCTCGCCCAGCTCGAGCAGGAGAGGCTTGCCAAAGACGAGCGTGCGGACCGCGAGTTCCATGGCCTTGCGGACAGGACGGTCGTTGTCGACTCGTTCTCCAAGCCCTGGGCCATGACGGGCTGGAGGCTGGGTTGGCTTGCCGCTCCGAGGGAGCTCAAGGCCCAGATCGAGAAGATGCACCAGTACCTCGTCTCGAGCGTGCCCGCGTTCGTGCAGGACGCCGCTGTCGTGGCGCTCGGGTGCGACGTTGAGCCCATGAGGGAGACGTATCGACGCAGGAGGGACCTCGTCGTGAGCAGGCTCGGGGAAATGGGCCTGCCTGTTGAGGAGCCGTGCGGTGCCTTCTACGCGTTCCCGAGCATCTCGCACCTCGGAATGGGTTCCGAGGAGTTCTGTGAGCGCGCGATTCGCGAGGCGGGCGTGGCGCTTGTGCCGGGAACGTGCTTTGGGACCGAGGGCTTTGTGCGCCTGAGCTATTGCGTGTCAGACGATGACCTGGAGACGGGACTCGACAGGCTCGAGAAGTTCGTGACGGCGCTGCGCGGCTAACGACCAGTTGGATAGCTCATTCTTTTTTAGCTTTCTGGCTTGTGCCGCTACGCGCTTTTGGTACTATGTGTTTCGTTGATTCGGGGATATAGCTCAGTTGGGAGAGCGCGTGACTGGCAGTCACGAGGTCAGGGGTTCGAACCCCCTTATCTCCACCATAATCGAGGAGGCCGGGACATTCGTTCCGGCCTTTTTTGTTACGTAACGGCCTCAACCGAGGAGAAAGCCATGAGCGAACAGATCGAGAACCCCGTCAAGGCCTTTGGGCTGCACGTCGCCCACGTGGGCATCAACGCCGCCAGCCCCGAGGAGGCCCAGCAGGTCGCCGACCTCTTCCAGGCCCTCATGGGGCTTGAGCCCAACGTCACGCCCGTCTCGGTCTTCGCAGACACGCTCGTAGAGGTCATGAGCGGTTGTGGCAGGGGAGAGAAGGGCCACATCGGCTTTGGCGTCAATGACATCGCCGCCGCCGAGAAGTGGTTCGCCGCCCGTGGCTTCGAGATCAACGAGGACTCTCGCGCCCTCAACCCCGATGGCTCCACAAAGCTCGTCTACTTCAAGCGCCAGATCGCGGGCTTTGCCATCCACCTCTGCCAGGACTAGGACATAAGTTGTGACCAACTGGGACGCAGCTTATGTCCCACCCTTCACGCGCATCGCAAGCAAACAACCAGGGAGCTCCCTTGATTCTTCTCGCAGACAAGGTATCCAAGTCCTTTGGCGGACGCACCCTCTACGAAGGCGCCACGCTGCAGCTCAACGCCGGCCAGCGTTGGGCGCTCGTTGGGCCTAACGGCGCCGGCAAGACGACCCTTCTCAAGATCATCATGGGAGTGGAGACCCCAGACGAGGGAACCGTGAGCTTTCAGAAGGGCACCTCGGTGGGCTACCTCGAGCAGGAGGCCAAGCTGGCCGGTCACGAGACCGCGCTTGAGGAGGTCAAGTCCTCTGCCACGGAGATCCGCCGCCTCGGCGAGCGCATCTCCGAGCTCGAGGCCCAGATAGCCAACACGCCTGAGGGCGATGAGCTCAACGCCCTTCTCGAGGAGTACGGCCACGCCCAGGACCGCTTCGAGCGCCTGGGCGGCTACGAGCTCGACAGCCGCGCCCGCGCCATCCTGTGCGGCCTCGGGTTTCCCGTCGAGGACCTCGACAAGCCCGCCGAGGACTTCTCCGGTGGCTGGCAGATGCGCATCGCCCTGTCCAAGCTGCTGCTTCGCCACCCTGACCTGTTGCTGCTCGACGAGCCCACGAACCACCTGGACCTCGAGAGCGTCCAGTGGCTCGAGCAGTTCCTCTCCAGCTACGACGGTGCCGTGCTGCTCGTGAGCCACGACCGCGCCTTCATGGACGCCTGCGTCTCCCACGTGGCGGCCCTCGAGAACCGCCGGCTCACCACCTACACCGGAAACTACTCCGCCTACCTGCGCCAGCGCGAGGACAACCTCGAGCAGCTGCGGGCCAAGCGAGCCGCTCAGGAGCGAGAGATCGCTCACATGCAGGTCTTCGTCGACAAGTTCCGCTATAAGCCCACGAAGGCCGCACAGGCGCAGGAGCGCATGAAGCGCATCGAGCAGATCAAGAGCGAGCTCGTCATCCTGCCCGAGTCCTCGCGCAAGGTGAGCTTCCAGTTCCCCGAGCCCCCGCGCACGGGCGACATGGTGGTCTCGCTCGAGCACATCCGCAAGGCCTTCGGCGACAACCTCGTCTACGCAGACGCCAACGCAACCTTCTACCGTGGCGACCACGTGGCGCTCGTGGGTCCCAACGGCGCGGGCAAGTCCACGCTCATGAAGCTCGCGCTCGGCTTCGAGAAGCCCGACGCGGGCACGGTCGAGCTCGGTCAGAACGTCACGAGTGCCTACTATGCGCAGCACCAGCTCGAGACGCTCAACGAGTCCAACACCGTCATGGGCGAGATGGACAAGGCGGCCCCTGGCTGGACGAGCTCCGAGGAGCGTCGTCTACTTGGCGCGTTCCTCTTCTCTGGAGACGACGTCGAGAAGCGCGTGGGCGTTCTCTCCGGAGGCGAGCGTGCCCGCCTCGCGCTTGCGAAGATGCTTGTGGCGCCCGACCCGCTGCTGTGCCTGGACGAGCCCACGAACCACCTCGACATCGACTCCGTCGACGTGCTCGAGCGCGCTCTCGTGGACTTCAAGGGCACGATCATGCTCATCAGCCACGACGAGCACCTCGTTCGCGCCGTGGCGAACAAGGTCGTCGACGTCCGAGACGGTCGCGTGACTATCTATGACGGCGACTACGACTACTACCTCTACAAGCGAGCCGAGCTCGAGGCGGCCGCGCAGGAGCAGCAGGCTCCCACTGCCCGGGCCACGGGCTCCAAGCAGGCCGAAAAGCCCGTCTCGGGCCAAGACACGGGTGGCCGCAACGTCAAGACCAAGGAGCAGCGCCGAGCGGAGGCCGAGGCCAGAAACGCGCTCAACAAGGCCCTGCGCTCCACGAAGAAGCGCCTCAAGGAGGTCGAGGACGCCCTGGAGCCGGCACGTGCGCGCTATGACGAGCTCATGGAGCTCATGGCCTCCGAGGAGCTCTACGCAGACGCCAAGAAGTTCGACGCCGCACTTGCCGAGTACAACGCGCTCAAGAAGAAGATCCCCGCCCTCGAGGAGGAGTGGCTCGAGCTCTCCGAGAAGCTCGAGGAGGCAAAGCAGAATGCCTAGCGCACGCAGCGGCGTCCTGCGTGCGGTCGATGTCTGCCTGCGCGTGGCCGCGGCTTTGCTTGTTGCCGCCGCGGCCTTCCTGCTGGTGCCGCTGCCCGAGCTCAGGGCGGCGCAGATCGAGCTCGCGCTCGCCGTGCAGGGGCTCGAGCCCACATGCGTCAGGGGACTTCTCGTGCTTGGCACCGGGGCCGGCGGCGCCGTCCGGGGTGACTTTCTGCTCTGCGCCGCGTCGCTGCTTCTCCTAGACTGGATACTCGAACGCGCCTCTCGCACATCGCAGGGGCTCTAGACCAGACGGGAGGCGACGTGTACTCGCTCGAAAACATCGCACGGATCGTGCTCACCGTGGCGCTTCTGCTCGTCGCCGCCATAATCCACGAGGTCGCCCATGGCTACGTGGCCCACCTGTGCGGGGACGACACGGCCAAGGAGGCTGGCAGGCTAACCCTGAACCCCGCCAGGCACCTCGACCCGTTTGGTTCCGTCGTGCTACCCGTCATCATGGCCATCGCGGGCGGCTTCGTGTTCTCGTACGCCAAGCCCGTTCCCTACAACCCCTACCGACTCAAGAACAGGAGGCGCGACGAGGTGCTCGTGGCGCTCGCCGGGCCCGCTTCGAACCTGCTCCAGGCCGTCGTGGGCGCCCTGTGCTTCAATGGCGCGTGGGCTCTCGTAGAGGCCAGCAACGAGCTCTACTTCTCCGGCCCCGTCGTGCTTGGGCTGACGGGCATGCAATGGCTGCTCACGGCGCTCTCCACCTACGTGTGGGTCAACCTCATGCTGGCGTTCTTCAACCTCATCCCCCTGCCGCCGCTCGACGGATCGAAGGTCGTCTGCTACTTCCTCAAGGGCGATGCACTCACGCGCTACTACGAGGTGCAGCGCTACGCCATGCCCATCCTCATCGCGGTGCTCTACCTGCTGCCGCGGCTTGGCCTCGACCCGCTCGGAGCCTACCTCGACTTCTTTGCGGGCAACCTCTACGATCTGCTTCTTGGGATGTGATCGCGTGAGCTACCGCGTGCAAACCCAGGCATACTCGGGACCGTTCGACCTTCTCCTGCAGCTCGTGAGCCGCCAACGCGTCGACATCGGCGCCATATCCATCTCTGAGTTCGCGGACCAGTACCTCGCGGAGGTCGAGCGCATGGGTGAGCTCGACCTTGACGTGGCGAGCGACTTCGTCCTCGTTGCCTCCACGCTGCTTGACATCAAGGCAGCCTCGCTCGTCCCGGACGACGAGCCCACGCGCCGCGAGGACCAGCAGGACGAGGACGAATTCGCCGACCTCTCCGCGGACGAGGCGCGCGAGGTGCTCATCGCCAGGCTCATCGCCTACAAGCAGTTCAGAAACGCCGCCGCCGCGCTTGGGAGCCGCATGGAGGCACAGGCCCGCATGCGCCCCAGGACCGCCGGCCCAGATCCGGAGTTTCTCAATACCATGCCCGACTACCTCGAGGGCATCACGCTGCGAGGGCTCGCCGTCATCTGCGGGGACCTTGACAGCAGGCGCGAGGGCTTTCTGCTCGAGGCGGAGCACATCGCGCCCAAGCGCCTGCCCGTGGCACTCACCGTGGCCTCCGTCGACCGCGTGACGATGGCAAACCCGCACACGACCTTCGAGGCCCTGCTCGACGGTGAGTCCACGCCCGAGCAGGTGGTCGTGACGTTTCTTGCGATTCTGCAGCTCTACAAGCTTGGCAGCGTGAGGCTCATGCAACAGGATAACTTCGGAACGATAGAGATCGACCGCGTCGAGGGCGCGCCCGCCTACGAGGTGGACGCTGCGGCGCTGGCCGAGCTGGAGGGAGAGTACTGATGCAGGAGCTCGAAAAGCTCGGCGCAGGATCGGTTAAGGGAGCGCTCGAGGCAATGCTGCTCGCGTCCTCGGACCCCGTGAGCGCAACCAGCCTCGCTGCCGTCCTCGGCGTGGCACCAGGCGAGGTCTCG
>ERZ1032623.149-NODE-149-length-12123-cov-5.439924_pt1 | contig 12123 bp, 8 predicted proteins | sample MGYA00518160_ERZ1032623 | MGnify/ENA primary metagenome ERZ1032623 (study PRJEB33719, sample SAMN04261367) | wastewater metagenome | biome: periurban shantytown; feature: human; material: feces | host: Homo sapiens | place: Peru: Lima | collected 2013-01-16 ...
CTCACCCTCGACGCCGAACCGAACGCCGCGCTTGGCACCTGGTCCTCCTCGGCCGCGCCCGTCCCGCCCCACTGGGAGCGCTAGCAATGAGACAAGGGGACAGTCCCCTTGTCTCATTTTCTTTCTCTTCCGATTACGCTGCTGCCGTGGGTATAAGCCTTCTCAAGCTTTGAGGGGAGGCATCATGCCAAGGGTGGCAAGGGCAAAGTCGTCGTCCGGGTACTATCACGTCATGGCTAGGGGCTCTGGTGGCCAGCTCTTGTTTGAGTGCGGTGAGGACTATGCGGTATTCCTCGAGTCCCTGGGCTCCTGTGCCGATGAACACAGTGTGTCTCTCATTGCCTACTGCCTCATGCCAAACCACGTGCATCTCCTTGTTCGAGACGGCGATGACGAGCTTGGGGAGATGATGCGCTCCCTGCTGTCAGGTTATGCCCAGAGCTATAACAAGCGAACGGGACATGTCGGGCACGTCTTCCAGCAGCGATTCAAGAGCTGCCCCGTGGAGAGCGACGAATACCTTCTCCAGCTCGTCCGCTACATACACGAGAACCCGGCGAAGGCGGGGATCTGCAAGGCGGAAGAGTACTGGTGGAGCAGCTATCACGAGTATGTCGCGGGATCGGTTCGTGTCGACACGAACCTGGTGCTGAGCATGGTCGGGGGCGTCTCTGGGTTCAAGCGTTTCAGCAAGGCCGCTGTCGATCGTCGTGTTGGAGGGGTGTTCTCCCGCCTTTCTGATTCCGAGGCGCACGAAACGGCCGTGCGCGAGCTTGGCGGGCTTCTCCCCTCCGAGCTCAAGGCTCTGAGCCGTGCGAGACGCAATGAGCTAATCTTGAAACTCAAGAACGCCGGCCTGACGATTCGGCAGATCGAGCGCCTGACCGGCATCGGTAGGAACATCATTGCTCGAGCTTGAGCTGGACAAGGATAATGAGACAAGGGGATTGTCCCTTTGTCTCGCGGTCGCCGGCCTTGTCGCGGGCGAGGAGGACACATGAGGGATGGATTCATCAGGGTCGCGGCGCTGACGCCGGCGGTTCGCGTGGCTGACGTGGAGCACAACGTGGCGGCGTGTGCCGAGGCAGTTCGGTCTGTCACGGGTGCCCAGGTCATCGTGCTGCCCGAGTTGGCCATCACCTCCTATACCTGCGAGGACCTCTTCTGGCAGGATGCGCTGCTCCGCGCGGCCGAGGAGGGCCTTGCGCGCTTTGCCGAGCTCACGGCAGACGTGGACGCGCTCGTGTTCGTGGGCGTGCCCGTGCGCGTGGCCTCCAAGCTCTACAACTGCGCCGCGGTGCTGTGCGCCGGTGAGCTGCTGGGCCTCGTGCCCAAGCGCAACATCCCCACCTATGGCGAGTTCTACGAGGGCAGGCGCTTCTCGGCAGGCCCCGAGGACGTGACGCTCGTGTCGTTCGCGGGTTATGGCGAGGTGCCGTTCGGCTCGTCCCAACTCTTTGAGTGCGATACCGTCCCCGGGCTTATCGTGGCGGCAGAGATCTGCGAGGACCTCTGGGTCCCCAATCCGCCAAGCACCGCCGCCGCCCTTGCCGGTGCCACGCTCGTCGTGAACCTCTCGGCCTCAAACGAGCTCGTGGGCAAGGCGGACTACCGTCGCGGCCTCGTGAGCTCCACGAGCGCCCGCCTCGTGTGCGCCTATGCCTACGCGAGCGCCGGCTGGGGCGAGTCCACCCAGGACGTGGTCTACGGTGGCCACTGCCTCGTGGCCGAGAATGGCCGCGTGCTCGGGGAAGCCGCGCCACTTGCGGACGAGCCGCTCGTGCAAGCGGGTGACAAGCCGGCCTCCACGGGCGTCACCACCGTCATCGACCTGGGGCTTCTCGCTCATGACCGCCTGCGCATGTCCACGTTCGACGTCGACCCGGCGGCGGCCGGCTTCGTGGTTTCGCCGTTCTCCCTCTGCGTGCGGCAGACGCCGCTGGCGGGTCGCTTCGTGGACCCGCACCCGTTCGTGCCGGCAGATCCGGCGCGCAGGGCGGAGCGCTGCGAGTCCATCTTTGCCATTCAGGCGCACGGCCTGGCCAAGCGCCTGGCGCACACGCACTCGCGCCGCGTCGTCATCGGCGTCTCCGGCGGCTTGGACTCCACGCTTGCGCTGCTCGTGTGCGCCCGCGCCTTTGACCTTCTTGGCATGGAACGCTCTGGCATCCTCGCCATCACGATGCCGGGCTTTGGCACCACGGACCGCACGCATGACAACGCCCGCGCCATGAGCGAGGCGCTCGGCTGCGAGCTGCGCGAGATTGGCATTGCCGCGGCCGTGCGCCAGCACTTCGCCGACATCGGCCATGACGAGGCGGACCACTCCGTGACCTACGAGAACGCGCAGGCCCGCGAGCGCACGCAGATCCTCATGGATGTGGCCAACCGCGAGGGTGGCCTCGTGGTTGGCACGGGCGACCTCTCCGAGCTCGCGCTTGGCTGGGCCACCTACAACGCCGATCACATGAGCATGTATGGCGTCAACGCCGGCGTGCCCAAGACGCTCGTGCGCCACCTCGTGCGCTACGTGGCAGACGACGCGCGCACCCACGGCAGCGCCGCGCTCGCGGACGTGCTGCTCGATGTGCTCGATACGCCCGTGAGCCCCGAGCTGCTGCCGGCCACGGGGGACGGCAAGATTTCCCAGAAGACCGAGGACCTCGTGGGACCCTACGAGCTGCACGACTTTTTCCTCTACAACGTTCTGCGCTGCGGCTTTGGCCCGGCGAAGGTCTATCGCCTGGCGCTTGCGGCGTTCGGCGGCCGCTACGCGAGCGGTGCCGATGCCGACGATGCCGCGGTGGGCACCTACGATGCCGAGACGATCATGAAGTGGCTGCGCAAGTTCTACGGGCGCTTCTTCTCGCAGCAGTTCAAGCGCAGCTGTCTGCCGGACGGCCCCAAGGTGGGCAGCGTGGCCGTGAGCCCGCGCGGCGACCTTCGCATGCCGTCTGACGCTGTCTGCACGCTCTGGCAGCGCGAGCTTGACGGGCTGGAGTAGCGGCGGCGACGAGTTGTGGCATGCGGTATCCCCGGTGGGGTGCGGCTGATGCGCATCGGCCGCACCCCACCGTGCTTGTTTTGCGGGCGCTCATATCCTGTCTGCTGTCCGCGCTCACAAAATCTAAGCGCGTTCGCAGAAGGTTTTTTCATTTTTCGTTGTTATATCGCGGTCTGCTGGGTACTATTCCTAGCGTTGGTAACTAGCGCGTGGCGGATGGCCACGCCCGCGACCGGCGGCGAACCTGCCGCTGGCGCCCGTAAAGGAGGTTCTTGGATATGACTCTGAAGCCGCTTGGAGACCGCGTTCTCGTTAAGCCCGCCCCCAAGGAGGAGAAGACCTCGACCGGTCTGTACATCTCCAGTGGCGCCCAGGAGAAGCCGCAGCGCGGCGAGGTCATCGCGGTTGGCGCTGGCAAGGTCAGCGACAAGGGCGAGCGCATCGTCTCGGACGTCAAGGTTGGCGACCAGGTCTACTACGGCAAGTTCGGTGGTAACGAGGTCAAGGTTGACGGCGAGGACTACCTGCTGCTTCGCGCCGACGACATCTACGCCGTCATCGAGGGCTAATGCCTGCGGGAGCTCTCCCGCCTTCATGTGATTGTCTGCCGCGCAAAGCAAGACTCGGCCAAGCGCGGCGCTGATTCGAAAGGAAGCCACCTATGGCTAAGAACATCATGTTCGGCACCGATGCCCGTGCCAAGCTCGCCAAGGGCGTCAACACCCTCGCCGACGCCGTGACCGCCACCATGGGCCCCAAGGGTCGCTACGTTGCCCTCGAGCGCTCTTACGGCGCCCCCACCATCACCAACGACGGCGTCTCCGTTGCCAAGGAGATCGAGCTGAAGGACCACGTGGAGAACATGGGCGCTCAGCTCGTCAAGGAGGTCGCCACCAAGACCAACGACACCGTGGGTGACGGCACCACCACCGCGACCCTGCTCGCCCAGGTCATCGTGAACGAGGGCCTGCGCAACGTCGCCGCCGGCGCCGACCCGCTGGCCATCCGCCGCGGCATCGACAAGGCCGTCAACGTCGTTGTCGACTCCATGAAGGCCTCCGCCAAGACGGTCGACACCAAGGAGCAGATTGCCTCCGTCGGCACCATCTCCGCCTCTGACCCGCAGGTTGGCCAGAAGATCTCCGACGCCATGGAGGTCGTGGGCAAGGACGGCGTCATCACCGTTGACGAGGACAAGACCAACTTTGGCATCTCCGTCGACACGGTCGAGGGCATGCAGTTCGACAAGGGCTACATCTCCCCGTACTTCGCGACCGACAACTCCGCCATGGTCGCCGAGCTCGAGAACCCCTACATCCTCATGACCGACCAGAAGGTCTCCAACATCCAGGACATCCTGCCGGTGCTCGAGGCCGTTCAGAAGTCTGGCTCCTCGCTGCTCATCATCGCCGAGGACGTCGAGGGCGAGGCCCTGGCCACGCTCATCCTCAACAAGCTCCGCGGCACGCTGAAGATCGCCGCCGTGAAGGCCCCTGGCTACGGTGACCGTCGCAAGCGCATGCTCGAGGACATCGCCATCCTCACCGGCGGCCAGGTTGCCATGGAGGAGCTTGGCATCAAGCTCGCCGACACCACCGCCGAGATGCTCGGCCGCGCCAAGGCTGTCAAGATCACCAAGGACAACACCACCATCGTCTCCGGCGCCGGCTCCAAGGCTGCCATCGACGAGCGTGTTGCCCAGATCAAGGGCGAGCTCGAGCACACCGACTCCGACTTTGACCGCGAGAAGCTTCAGGAGCGTCTCGCCAAGCTCTCCGGCGGCGTGGCCGTCATCAAGGTCGGCGCTGCCACCGAGGTCGAGCTCAAGGAGATCAAGCACCGCATCGAGGACGCCCTGCAGGCCACCCGTGCGGCCGTCGAGGAGGGCATCGTTGCCGGCGGTGGCGTTGCGTTCCTCGAGGCTCTGCCCGAGCTTGACAAGGTCGAAGCCACGGACGAGGAGAAGATCGGCGTCGAGATCGTCCGCAAGGCGCTGACCGCCCCGGTCAAGAAGATCGCCGAGAACGCCGGCTTCGAGGGCTCCGTCGTCGTCGAGAAGATCAAGAGCCTCCCCGCCGGCCAGGGTCTCAACTCCGCCAACGGCGAGTGGGGCGACATGATTGAGATGGGCGTGCTTGACCCGGTCAAGGTCTCCCGCGTGACGCTGCAGAACGCCGCCTCCGTCGCCAGCCTGATCCTCATCACCGAGGCCACGGTCACCGACGAGCCCAAGGACACCACCATCGAGGAGGCCATCTCCGCCGCGGCTGCCCAGGGCGGCCAGGGTGGCGGAATGTACTAAGCCTGAGTAGGCGGTAGCTACCTGACGAGGCCCCGGGTCTTGCCTCGCAAACGTCCTCGCGCGCTTTGCGCGCTGCGGAATGTTTGCTACGGCAAGGCCCGGGGCCTCTGCTGTTGCCGCTCCTCAAGGGCTTCGACCGGAGGGTGCGAGCGCATGGGGCGGCCATTCGGCCTGACGGCCGGCGGTGTGCGGATGCCCAACGCGGTATGATTAACAAGTTATGCCGCTGGGGAGCGGCGTCTGGGAGGGGAGAGAGCCATGGCCGAGAACAGAGACCTGCTCGACGAGTTCATCGACATAAAGAACGACTGGCAGGCGCTGTCCAATCCCGTCTCGGACGTGGCGAACGCCCTCTCCGCGAACCCCGAAGAGGTCAAGACCTGGAACCCGGCGGACTACAAGGAGCGTCCGCGCGCGAGCGCCAACTCGTGCGTCTCGTGCAAGTCTGGCAATGAGAGTGCATGCACGCTCTGCCGCGACGTCTGCCCGGTGAAGGCCATCGACATGTCCGAGGGCGGCATCGAGATTGCCGATACGTGCCGCAAGTGCGGCCTGTGCTCGGCGGCTTGCCCGTCTGAGAGCTTCACGGCGTTCCAGATCACCCCGCGCAAGCTCTATGACCGCATCGTCCGCGCCGCCACGGCGTTCGAGCACGCCTACGTCACGTGCACACGCTCGCTCGGACGCATGCCTGAGGGCAACGAGGTCGTGCTGCCCTGCGTGGGCTGCGTGCCCACCGAGGTTTGGTACGCCATTCTTGCGGACTACCCCAACGTGAGCGTCTACCTGCCGCTTGGCATCTGCGATCGCTGCCGCAACACCACGGGCGAGGATGCCTTGGCCGAGCACATCGGTGCGGCGGAGGAACTCGCGGCCAAGGGTATGGGCGTCGAGGTGGACGAGCGCGCCCTCGATCACACGAAGAACCACGACTTTGAGCGTAAGGAGTTCATCAACAGCCTTGGCAAGCAGGGGATGAACGCGCTTGGCGCCGTGAACCCCGCCGTGGCTGCCGCCCGCTCCATCACCAAGAAGCTTGATGAGAACACGCGCCGCATCAATGCTCTCACGCGCTCGCTCGAGGGCGCCGCGGCCCCTGCACCGGCCCGCGCGCGCCGTGTCCTCACGCAGCGTCGCCAGCTGCTGCTCACGACGCTGCAGCGTCACCCCAAGTACGCCGTGCGCCTGCACCCCCAGCGTCCCGTGTGCGACTCCGAGAAGTGCACGATGTGCGGCGAGTGCGTCAACGCCTGCCCCGTGCATGCCTGCGAGCTCTCTGATAACGGTATTTTCAAGGTCGAGGCCGCCTACTGCAACGAGTGCGGTGCCTGCCTTGCGGCCTGCGGCGAGCACGCGCTTGCCTTTGAGCCCTACAATGCCTCTGAGCTCGTGGTCCCCGACAAGGAGGAGATCGAGCGCAAGAAGCGTCAGGCAGAGCAGAAGGCCGAGGTCGAGAAGCTCAAGAAGCAGGGCATGGAGCAGCTCAAGCGCGGCCTTGACTTCCTCGACAGCCTCAACCTTGGTGGGGACGACGAAGACTAGGTAACAAGGCCGGGGTCCTCCCCGGCACGAGATAGGCTGGCCTGCTGGCTGGCAACGCCGGGCGCGCCCGGCAGCTACGGAAGGAACGAACGTGTCACTCTCCATCGGCATCGTTGGCCTGCCCAACGTTGGCAAGTCCACCCTGTTCACGGCCCTCACCAAGAAGGGCGGCCTCGCGGCCAACTACCCCTTTGCCACGATCGAGCCCAACGTGGGCATTGTCGACGTGCCGGACGGCCGTCTCCAGAAGCTGGCCGACATCGTGCATCCGGGCCGCATCGTGCCTGCCACGGTGGAGTTCGTGGACATCGCCGGCCTTGTGAAGGGCGCCTCCGAGGGCGAGGGCCTGGGCAACCAGTTCCTGGCAAACATCCGCGAGACGGATGCCATCTGCGAGGTCGTCCGCTACTTCTCCGACCCCAACGTCATGCGTGAGGTTGGTCGCACGGCCGACTTCGTGGACCCTGCCGGGGACGCCGATACGATCATGACCGAGCTCATCCTCGCCGACATTCAGACGCTGGAGAAGCAGATCCCCAAGCTCGAGAAGGAGGCGCGCCGCGACAAGGAGCTCGCACCCAAGCTTGCCGTGGCCAAGCGCCTTGTTGACTGGCTGAACGAAGGCAACCGCGCCGCGACCATGGACATGACTGACGACGAGCGCGCCGCCGCCCGCGAGCTGTTCCTGCTCACGCTCAAGCCCATCATCTACGTGGCCAACGTGGACGAGGATGCCTTGGGCGAGGACCTCGCTCCCATCGACGGTATCAAGCCCATCCCCGTGTGCGCCAAGATCGAGGCGGAGCTTTCCGAGCTCGACGCCGAGGAGGCTGCCGAGTACCTCAAGGACCTGGGCATCGAGGCGAGCGGCCTGGATGTTCTCGCGCGCGTGGCCTACAGCACGCTGGGCCTGCAGAGCTACTTCACGGCTGGCGAGATGGAGGTCAAGGCCTGGACGATTCCCGCGGGCGCCAAGGCCCCGCAGGCGGCCGGCGTCATCCACTCTGACTTTGAGCGCGGCTTCATTAAGGCCGAGGTCGCGAGCTATGACGACTACGTGACGCTTGGCGGCGAGGCTGGCTGCAAGGCCGCCGGCAAGCTCCGAATGGAGGGCAAGGACTACGTCGTGGCAGACGGCGACGTCATGCACTTCCGCTTCAACGTGTAATTTCTCGCCGGCCGGCCCGGGCGACCACTCTGCGAAAGGACAGATTGCTGCGCAATCTCCCATAGCCTTTCGCGCCGGGTCGTCCGGGCCGGCCTTCGTTATACGCGCTTCACAGCAAGCCCCGCAGCCGGCCAGGCCTAGGTCCGGTTGCGGGGCTTGCTTTATCGGGCGTGATTCAAACTCCGCTGCTGGGGATGAAGCGGGCGTATTCTGGGCCCAAATCATCCTGGGAAGCGGAGTTTGCGCATTGCGAGTGGCGAAACATACCGGGAAGCGGAGTCTGGCGGGGCGGCCGCCTCGCTACTCCACCACGCCAGCGAGGCCGGCGGTGGGGTCTTGGCTCGAGTCCTCGTAGGGCGGCAGGCCCTGCCCGACGCGGGTCATCATCGTCTGCCAGGCGCTCTCGTCGACCTTCTCGTACCAGGTGCCGTTGACGTATTCGCTCTTGGTGGGCTCAAGCCCCGAGTAAAGGTTCTTGCTCATGTCGAAGCCCACGAAGCGCGCGCCAAGCAGCATGAGCTCGATGCCCGTGATGTCGGTGCTCACGCTGGCGCTCGCGGCGTTGAGGGTCGCAAGCAGCAAGAATGGGTTGCCGGAGAGTGCCTTCTTGAGAATGGCCCCCAGCACCATGCGCTGGTTTGCCGTGCGGTAGTAGTCGCCGGCGCCGTACTGGTCGTAGGCATGGCGCGCGCGGCACAGGCCCAGCGCCTGGGCGCCGTTGATGGTCTGGGGCCCCGCCTTGAGGCTCACGCCCGCGAGCTCGTCGTCTATGTCGATGGGTACGTTGACGTCGATGCCGCCCAGGTCATCCACGACCGAGGTAAAGCTGTCGAAGTCTATCTCGGCATAGTGGGCGATGGGCACGTTTGCGAGCTTTGACACCGTCTTGATGAGCAGCGGCGCGCCCCCGTACGTGTAGGCGGCGTTGATCTTCTGCTGGCCATAGTCTCCGCCCAGGTCAACAAGGGTGTCGCGCTGGATGGAGACGAGCGTGAGCTTGGCCGCAAGCGGGTCCACGCGCGCCAGGATGATGGAGTCCGTGCGGTAGACGCCGCCCGTGGAGTTGTTCTCCACGCGGTCCGCTGACTTGTCGGTGCCAACGAGCAGCATGTAGAACGGCGTGCCGGGCAGCGCCGGCGTGAGCGAGAGTCGCGTCTCCAGTGAGATGCCGCCCCCAAGCCTCACGGTGATGAGGACGGAAAACGCGAGGAGCGCGACAAGCACGCCGATGAGCGTGCGCTTTGCGTACTTGAGCGCGCGGTGGGCGTCAAAGTCGAGGCGCCTGTGCGCGTGGCCGCTCAGCTGCTCGCCATATCCGCTGCGAGCGGGTATCCGCTCTTCTATCTCGTGGCGGGCACGCCGCAACGGGGTGTTGTCCTCGCGCTCCTGCCGCATGCGGCGGTAGCGGCCTGCGTCGTAGACGTCCTGTTGCGGCACAGGCTGGCCAGTGCGCGGCCGAGGTTGGGCGGCCGACTCGCCATATGGTCGGGCTTCGCGTGGGCGATCGAACGCGGAGCGCCCACGGGTCGAGGCGCCAGTCGCTTGCTGCTCGGCTGGGGTCATCGTCCTGTGGGCGCGTCTGCGTGCCATGTTGTGCCTGCTTCGTCTAGTTGTTGGCCATGTCCGATCCAAGGATTACGACGACGTCCGCCGCGCCGGCGTAGGTGCCGTCGTCTGCCGCGAGGTTGGAGAGGCCGAGCGTGTCGGCGACGGCCTGGGCCTTGGCCTTGTTGGCATCGCCCACGTAGATGATGCGCGTCTTGCTGTAGTCGTAGCTGTCCGCCGTGGCGGCGGTGGTGTCAAAGCCCTGGTTATCGAGCGTGGCGGCGACGCGTCCCGCCAGGCCCTCGACGCCCGCGCCGTTGAGCACCTCCACCGTGCCGGAGTAGTCGGTCTCCGCGCTCGTCTCGGCCGAGGAATCAGAGGAGGAGTCTGCGGCGCTCGTGGTGCCATCCGCGCCCTTGGTGGCCGTACCGGCGCCCGCGACGCCCCGTGTGATGTCCTCATCTTCGCTCTCGTAGGGGGAGAGGCCCTGGTTCACGCGGGTCATCATCTTCCGCCAGTTGGCGGTGTCGCAGATCTCGTACCAGGTGTCATTCACGTACTTGGAGTTGGTGGGCTCCATGCCGCTGAACATGTTCGTTGACATGTCGAAGCCCTGGAACTGCGTGGCCAGCGACACGATGTCGCCAATGGAGAGGTCGGTCTGAACGCTGTCCGCCATGGTGCTGACGGTGCTGGCGATGGTTACGGGGTCGCTTGCGAGGACCTTCTTGAGGATGGCGCCGATGACCATACGCTGGTTGGCGGCGCGGTAGACGTCGCCGTCGCCGTACTTGTCATAGGCGTGGCGCGCGCGGCACAGCTGCAGGGCGTCGTTGCCGTTGAGGGTTTGCTCGCCGGCCTTGATGTCGGCGCCGGTGTACTCGGGGTCATAGACGTCCACGGGGACGTTGACCTCGATGCCGCCGATGGCGTCAACGACGGAGATGAACTGGTCAAAGTCAATCTCGGCATAGTGGGCGATGGGCACGCCGGCAAACTTGGAGATGGTCTCGACGGTGTAGGAGGCGCCGCTCACGCCCTGTTCGCCGGCCTCCTGGCGCTCGGCGCCGATGGAGTAGGCGGCATTGATCTTCTGCTTGCCGTAGGAGCCAAAGTCGATGAGCGTGTCTCGGTGGATGGAGACGAGCGTCACCTGCTTCTCGGTGGGGTCGACGCGGGCGAGTAGGATCGTGTCCGTGCGATAGGCGCTCTCGCTGGCGCCATATTCGCTGCCCTCGACGCGGGCCTGGTCCTTGTCGACGCCGATGAGCACCATGTAGAACGGGTCGCCCGATGCGGCCTCGGTGAGCGTGCCGTGAAGGGCGGAGTCGGCCGCCATGCCAAAGCTGTTCGAGAAGCGCATCATGACGGCAAAGGCCGCGGTGCAGCCGATGGCCGCGATGACGACGAGGGTGATGAGGAAGACCTTGAGTCCGCGCTTGCGGCCGCGCTTCTTGCGGGCGCCCGAGTAGCGCTCGGCGGAATCGGTGCGAGAATAGGCGGACGAGCTGGGGCGGTCGCCCTCGTCCCGCTTGGTGGCCTTGAATCTCGGCATGCATTCTCCTTGTATGTACGTGTTCTCGGCGCCGACGCGTGGGCCTTGGCCATACGCGCCGCACCGCGATGCTCGCTTCAACGAACAAATGGTACTAGCATGGCCGCGAACCTGCGGAAAGTCCACAGGAAAGCTAAGCCATGTTCACACGCGCGACATGCGATGTCGTATGATTGAGCAGACTGTAGAGCGGCGGTGCGGAGCCGTCGCGACAAGCAACCACAATCTGGAGGGGTCCATGCAGACAAGCCAGCAGAAGGTCATCGTTCTCGACTTTGGCGCCCAGTACGGGCAGCTCATCGCGCGTCGCGTCCGTGACCTGCATGTCTACTCCGAGATCATGCCGTGTGACGCCACTGCCGAGGAGATCTTTGCGGCGGGCCCCAGCGCCATCATCCTGTCCGGCGGCCCCGCCAGCGTGAACGAGGAGGGCGCGCCGCGCGTTGACCCCAAGATCTACGAGCTGGGCGTCCCCGTGCTGGGCTTCTGCTACGGCCATCAGATCACGGCCGTGACGCTGGGTGGCACCGTGTTCCACCCCGAGGTGGGCGAGTACGGCCGCGCCGAGCTGCACGTGAAGGCCGATAGCAAGCTGTTCGCCGACACCCCGGCGAACCAGACGGTCTGGATGAGCCACTTTGACGCTGTGAACGACGTGCCCGAGGGCTTTGTGGTGACGGCGAGCACCGACGTGTGCCCCGTGGCCGCCATGGAGAACGCCGAGCGCAAGATCTACACCACGCAGTTCCACCCCGAGGTCAAGCACACCGAGTACGGCCAGCAGCTGCTCAAGAACTTCCTGTTTGGCATCTGCGGGCTCGAGGCCAACTGGTCCATGGACAACCTCGTGGAGACCATGACGGCGCAGTTCCGCGAGAAGGTCGGGGACGACCGCGTGATTCTCGCGCTGTCCGGCGGTGTGGACTCCTCCGTGGTGGCAGCTCTTGGCGCGCGCGCCGTGGGCAAGCAGATGACCTGCGTGTTCATCAACCACGGCCTGCTGCGCA
>ERZ1032623.153-NODE-153-length-11920-cov-14.811378_pt1 | contig 11920 bp, 10 predicted proteins | sample MGYA00518160_ERZ1032623 | MGnify/ENA primary metagenome ERZ1032623 (study PRJEB33719, sample SAMN04261367) | wastewater metagenome | biome: periurban shantytown; feature: human; material: feces | host: Homo sapiens | place: Peru: Lima | collected 2013-01-16 ...
ATGGTATTCGCGTATCTCCGTCGGCACTCAATAAGAAGAAGCATCTCAAGTTGCAGTAGGGCAGTCGTGCGTTCTTCATGATGCGGGGCATATTTGTGCTGTATGGGGGATAATCCTCTTACGTAGATTATCTCTCATCTGTTGATGAATGCTCGCATATCGAAGGGACACGCCCATGGCAACCAGCAAACCGCGTCTTGACCGCCGCATTGTTCGCAGCCGTAATGCCATCCTTTCCGCTTTCGAGCGTCTGCTCATGGAAAAGCCGCTGGCAGACATTACGGTGAGTGCCATCGCACGCGAGGCCAATGTCGACCGCAAAACCTTCTACGTGCACTTTGGCACGGTTGACGGCCTGCTCGATGCCATTGCCGTCGATGTGGTGGAGATGATTGTCGACTCGGTCGAGAAAACGCTTGCTTCCATGGACGGCGACACCAACGAGCGCGCCCTTGGCGCGGCGGCGACCTTCTTTAAAACCGTTAACGAGGCACTGTGCAACAACTTGGTGCTCAATCGTCAGCTGATCGAGAACATTCCGCTTGATGATTTTATGGCTCGTCTTCGTGCGCCGCTCGAGCACGAGATTGCCGAGCGCGATTTGCTGCCCCAAGGTCTCAAGGACGAGATGTTCGATTACTATCTTGCGTTTTTGCTGTCCGGTATCATCGGCATCTATCGCACGTGGGCGCTGTCTGACGGTTCGGTTCCTATCGAGCGTGTCTCGGAGGTTGCCAACGACCTGACTCTCAACGGCCTGTCGAGTCTGGAATCTCGCTTGGACTAGGCCTAGTTGGGCTCGTCGGCGTGGAAATTCTTGTTCACGAGGCTCTCCGGCGCCTTGTAGACCTCGCCGGCGTAGGAGCTGTAGCCTGAGGATCCTTAAAATAAAGTCCAGTTTATCCTTCCCACTCTAATTGGGAATCCTCCGATGCGCCTTCGCACGCTCGCACGACCTCGATACCATGCGAGCGTGCGAACTCGACGAGCTCTGCGTTGCGGGCGTTTATGGTGCCGAAGGCGGCGGGGCACACGATAAGGCGCGCACAGTGGACGAGGAGCTCTTTGGCGCGGGCTATGGTTTTATCCCCGATCGGCTCGAAGGCGCGCTCGGCCACGCATTCCGTCGCCAGGTCGCGCGCGAGCTCGCAGTCGATGTCCCCTTCGTGCAGAACGCCCGCGTAGAACGCCTTGCCCTGCCGGATGAGCTGGCGAAACACAGCCGACCCCGTACCTGCGCCGGCGATGACGAAAGTGTGCGCATCACCGTGTGGGCGCCCAATTTCCACGCTGCCGAAGCGCTCGTTGAAGGTGCCATGCTGAAGGCCGTAGAGCTCGCCAATTGTCTCGCGCGTGAATATGTCCTCGGGTGCGCCGGCGCGGAAGACCCGGCCGTCCTTCACGCAAATCACCTTGTCGGCGCTTTTCTGCGCGAGCTCGAGTTCGTGGATGGACATGATGACAGCCACATTCCGCGATTTCGCAAGGTGGCGAAGTATTCGCAGCAGGTCGATCTGGTAGCGGATATCGAGATACGACGTGGGCTCGTCGAGCACGAGCACACGCGGATCCTGCGCGATGGCGCGTGCGAGCATGACGCGCTGGCGTTGCCCATCGCTTATCTGCATGAAGTCGCGCTCGGCGAGCTCTTCCACATGTGCGGTTTTCATTGCCTCGTCGACCCGACTATGGTCTTCGGGCGAGAGTGTGCCCATTCGCCCGGTGTAGGGATGTCTTCCCGCCTCTACGATATCGCGGCAGGTGAGGAGCTCGGTCCGAGGGCGATCTGTCAGCATAACGGCAAGGTTCCTTGCGAACTCCGCCGTCTTCCATCGGGAAATCTCCCGTCCGTCGAGCTCGACCGCGCCGGCAAGCGGTGCAAGATGGCGTGTGATGGTTTTCAAGATGGTCGACTTGCCCGAGCCGTTCGGACCGATGAGCGCCACGACGTCGCCCGCGCGAACCTCCAGATCGACACCTTCGACTACGACCTTCTTGTCGTAGCCCGCCGACAGGTCGCTTATGCGGAAAAGCGGCGCTCCGTCAGTCTGCGTTTTGGGCCGCGGCACGAATTTCCCCATCTACCTCACCCGCTTCTTCAACATGAGTGCGATAACCACCGGCGCGCCGAAGATAGCGGTGACGGCGCTGATGGAAAGCTCGACGGGAGAGAACAGCGTGCGCGCGATCAAATCGCAGCCCGCGCAGAAGATGGCGCCTCCCAAGAAGCACGCAGGAATCACGCGGATGGGCTTCGACGACTTCAGCGCCGACTTCACGAGATGCGGAACCGCGATGCCTACGAACGACACCGGACCAGCGAACGCGGTCACGCAGGCGGAGAGCATGCTCGCTAGAAGGACGAGCACCACGCGGAAGCGTGCGACGTTCACGCCGACGCTTTTCGCGTAGGCTTCTCCCAGCTGGAAGGCGGAAAGGGGCTTCGATATCGCGAATACGCATGCGCTCACGGTGATCACCACGACCGCGATGACCGCGATGTCGTCCCAGCTCGAACCCGAGAAGCTACCCAAAGACCAGTTGTGCAGGTTCACGATGGACTGGTCGTCGGCGAAGGCGATGAGGAAGTTCGTCGCCGCCGAGCAGATGTATCCCACCATGACGCCCGCCACGATGAGCATGGCCATGGAACTTATGCGCCGTGCGATGAGGAGCACGAAGCCGATGGTGATAAGCGAGCCCAGAAACGCTGCGGCCACCATGGCCGGCGAGGACATGGCCTGGTTCGCGCCCAGTAGTACGATCATCGTAAGCGCGACGACGAACTTTGCGCCCGAGGAGACGCCCAAGATGAACGGGTCGGCGATGGGGTTGTTGAAAAACGTCTGCAGTAGGAACCCGGAAAGCGAAAGTGCCCCGCCGAGAAGCACGGCTGAAAGCACACGCGGCAGGCGAATCTCCCAGATGACCTGGCTTTCCATGGAATTGGCCGCGCCGCCCGAAAGGATGCCGGGGATGTGGTCTGCGGGTACGAGCACGCTTCCGATGCACAGGTTGGCCCCGACGAGCACGATGAGGGCAACAGCGAGCAGCGCCGTCACGACGCGACACCGCGCGGCGCGCCCCGATTCGTCGTATGTCATGGAAAGCCGGCTTCTCATGGCGCTAGCCGAGCTTCCTCAGATAATGGAAGTCGCTCGCGTCATCGCCGGTGAACGCCCCGTGCAGCTCGTCGATAATGTCGGCGGTAGAAGTCATCTGCTGGTACATGTCGGCGCTTGTGACCCAGACGTTGCCGTTCTTCACGGCTTTGAACTGCGACAATAGTGCGTTTTTGCCTACGAAGTCGTTCAAGGTGGCAACCGATTCGTCGATGGTGCCGTTGTAGACGATGATGTCGGCATCCTTCGCCGTCGCATAGAAGCGCTCCATTTCGAGCGTTACTGACGAACCTGACGTCGACGCCGTCTGTGCATCATCGAGCGCGTAGCTGCCGCCTGCGAGCTCGATCATCTGCGCCACGTAGTCGCCCCTCCGCCGCGTGACGGCGGCCCCGTTCGAGTTAATGTAGAAATACGCCACGGTTTTACCTGACGACGCGAGCCCCGACGTTTGCTCGACGCGGGCCTTCTGCTCGTTGAACAGGTGCGCGGCCTCCTCTTCCTTGTCGAACAGGACGCCGAAAAGCTTAATCCACTCGACGCGCCCGAGTGCTTCGGGCTCGCTCGACGACTGTTCGGTGAGCACGACGAGCCCGAGCTTCTGCAGCTTTTCCTTCACATCGGGCGTGTGGTTGATCATGGTGTTCTCGATGGCGAGCGTGCAGCCCGAGGCCGATATTCGCTCGTAGTCGGGCGCGCTGTACTTGCCGCCGTAGGCGATCGCCCCACTTTCGAGCGCGCTTTTGAAGCCCGCGACCGAGCAATCGTCGGCCTTCGTGCCCGACATTAAGATATTGTCGTTCGCATCGAGCGCGTCGACCAGGCACATCGTCGCCGACGACACGAGGTACACCTTGTCGGCGGGGCGCCTTATGACCGCGATGTCGGAGCTCAACCCGTCAGGTACCTTCGCATCTTGCGGCACCACGAGGAAGCGCTCCCCGTTCGAAACGCAGATAAGCCGCAAGCCGCCTTCGAACTCGTCGACAGTGAAGTGCTTGGCGTATTCAAGCTGAAGCGCCCCCGTCGGCTCCCAGCCGCAGCCCAAATCAGCGTTGTGGAAGTCGGCCGCGGCGCTTGAAGCCGTTCCCGCAGGGGAACCGCCGTTTGCATCGTCGCCCGATTTCTCCTTCATGGTGGATGAGTCGAAGTGGAGCGTGTAGTCGATGGTGTGCGGCGTCGACATGGCGACGGTCTCGGCCGACACGGCGATGTCCTCGTCGAGCGTGACGGGTATCTCGAACGTGGAGTTGCCGCCGTCGTTTACGGGCGCGTAGTCCACGCCGTCGATGGTCATCTTGTCGTAGTTCGAACTCGACCAGGTGATGGTCGCGGTGTAGGTGTCGCCATCCTTCACAATTGTGGTTGGTGAGGCGATGCTTGCGCGCCCTGACCCGCCGGAGAGCGAGACGCTCACAGTGTATTCCTGAGAGCCTGCCGTGCCACCGGTCGCGTTCGGGCTCGCACTGCACCCCGCGAAGGGAAGCGCGAGCAGGGCGACGAGAACGCAGGCGATCGCGCGCACCGCGATGCCGCGACGCTTCCTGCTTTCCCCCTTGGGAAGAATCGACCGCATGGCGTTACTTCAGTGCGTCGGCGCGCAGATCGACGCCGGCGGATTCGAACACGAGCGTGCGGTCGTACCACTGCTCTTTTCTAATACTCCACGCGGCGCAGGCGGTGTCCTCGTCGAGCGCTTCAACGGGCACGTCGTAGGTGTACTTGCCTTCCGCGTTTTCCACATAGGGGATGAAGTCGGCCTCGCTCGCGGCGGCAGCCTCATCGCCCGTGCCCATGAAGAGCTTACCGTAGCCCGTGCCGGAAAGCGTCATCACGCAGTGCATTGAGCCGTTTTCCACGATGAGCTGGGCGTCCACAATCCTGAACATGTTCGAGCTGGAATCTACGGTGATCGGATAGGTGCCGTCGGCCACCTTGTCGGCGGTGATGGGGGCAGCGCTTGCGTCCTCGGGCGCATCGGCCGCCTGTTCGGTCTTTTCCTGGGAATCGGCATCGCTTGCCTTTGCGCTGTCGATTGAATTTCCGCCGCAGCCGGCGAGCGAGAACGCGAAAAGCGCCGCTGACAGGGCGAAGGCGAGGGTTTTCTTCAACATGGAGGGGGTTCCTTTCAATCGCTTCGACCGCCCGCGCCGTGCGGTGGGCGGGCGGGATGCGAATGCAACGGGCATGCGCCGTCAGTCGGGGAAGGCGCATGCCCGTTGCACGGGGACGCGACCGGCGCCCCCGTGCGCGGCGAGTTTACAGCTTGGCGATGGCGTCGTCCACGTGCGAGACGTAGATGTCGTCGACCGCGACGTTCTGTCCCAGACCCTGGAGCAGGCACGTCACTTCGAAGCCGGCGGCCACGAACTTCGCAGCCCAGCTGTCGGGGTCGGTCTCGTCTGCCATGTCGTTGTTCGCGTGGTCGCCCGCGACCACCATGAACGGCGCGAGCACGGCCTTCTTGTAGCCTGCGGCGCTCGCGGCGGCGATAACATCCTCGCAGGTCGGTTCAGCCTCGACGGTGCCGACGAAGAACTGCGTCAAGCCCTCGTTCTTAAACACTTCCTGCATCTTGGCATAGTCGGCGTTGGAATCGGCTTCGGTGCCGTGGCCCATGAGGCACAGCGCCGTCTTGCCGTCGTCGAAGGACGCCATGTTCTCCTTAATGGCTGCGGCCACCTTCTTGTAGTCGTCGTCGGAGGTGAGCAGCGGGTCGCCGAGCGAGATTTTGTCGAACTTGTCGGCGTACTTGTCGAGCTCGTCTTTCACGTCGGTGTATTCCAGGCCACCCATGAGATGCGTCGGCTGCACGACGATTTCCTTCACGCCGTCTTCCACGCAGCGGTCGAGCGCCTCGGTCATGTTGTCGATCGTGATGCCGTCGCGCTTCTTCAGCTTGTCGATGATGATCTGCGCGGTGAAGGCGCGGCGGATGTCGTAGTCCTGCCAGTACTTCTCGCGGATAGCGTCTTCGATGGCGCCGATGGTGATGTGGCGCGAGTCGTTGTAGCTCGTGCCGAAGCTCGTGACGAGGATGACCGGCTTCACGGCCTTCTCCTTTTCACTCGATTTTTCGGAACTCGCGGAGGTGTTGGAGCAGCCCGCGAGCGCGACTCCGGCGAGCGCGACGGCTCCGGTTGCTGCGGCGCCCATGAAGCCGCGGCGTGACATCTGGTCGGACATGGTTTTTCCTTTCCTCGGTTTGCCGGTCCCCCGGCGACAGTTGCTTGTCGGCACAAGCGAAAGAAAAGCGCGCCCCTCGGGGTTCACAAGGAGCTAACGCCACGGCGATGCCGTGAGGAAAAGGCGAAGCAGTCTGGCTTGGGGCGCGAGGCGGTTCGCCCGCGCGTCCTATACAGTAATGTCCCTTGCCCAGGATTCCCACCTGGTTCCCTCCGCAAGCCAGCGCGGGCTGTGCGGGCGCCGCGCCGGTCATTTCCTTTTATCCGATTGTCATATGCTCGTTGCCGAAACTTTTACTATGATAGTGGGCACTTGTGAACGTGTCAAAGCCAGGGCGGGCGGCATTGCGCCTCCTGCCTGCGTATTTGCGCCGATTGCCGCCGCAGGCGCCGTGTTTTGCTCGCTGCGCGAATGGCGGCGTAAACGGTTGCGATGAGAAACGGGAAGGGAAGGCTCGGATGATTCATATCGTTGGCGCAGGCTCGGGCGCCGCCGACCTTATCACGCTGCGCGGGGCGCGCCTTCTGCGCGCGGCCGACGTGGTCGTTTGGGCGGGAAGCCTTGTGAATCCCGAGCTGCTCGCTGAGTGCAAGGAATCCTGCATCGTCTACGACAGCGCGCACATGACCTTGGAGGAAGTGCTCGACGTGATGTGCGCGGCAGATGCGCGGGGCGAGGAAGTGGTGCGCCTGCACACTGGCGACCCGTGCCTGTACGGCGCCATCCAGGAGCAGATGGACGCGCTCGACGCGCGCGGCGTGGACTACGAGGTGGTGCCCGGCGTGTCGAGCTTTTGCGGTGCCGCGGCGGCGCTTCGCCAGGAATACACGCTGCCGGGAATCAGCCAGTCGGTCGTGATCACGCGGCTTTCCGGGCGCACCCCCATGCCCGCGGGCGAGGGCATGCGCACCATGGCGGAAAGCGGCTCGACTATGGTCATCTTCTTGAGCTCGGGTATGCTCGCCGAGCTTTCCGCCGAGCTTTTGGCCGCTGGCCGCAGCTCCGACGAGCCGGCGGCGCTCGTGTACAAGGCGACCTGGCCTGAGGAGCGCGTGGTGCGCTGCACAGTGGGCACGCTTGCCGATGCGGGTGCGCGAGAGGGCATCGACCGCACGGCGCTCGTGGTGGTGGGCCGCGTGCTCGGAGCTCGCGGCGGGCTTGCGCACGACGGCGCGCAAGCGGAGTCGTACGAGCGCAGCAAGCTTTACGACCCTTCGTTTGCCACGGGGTATCGGAAGGCGAGCAGCTAGCGTGGCCTTCGAGCACTACATATATACCGGGACGACCCGCCTGCGCTGCGGCTATACCACGGGGAGCTGCGCCACGCTCGCGGCGAAGGCGGCCTGCGAGATGCTCTTGTCACGAAAGCCCGTCGGCCACGTGTCGATCGTCACCCCCGGCGGGCTGCCCGTCGAGACGGACGTGGTCGATGCATGCATCGGCGAGGGGTGCGCCCAGTGCGCCGTGCAAAAGGACGCAGGCGACGATGCCGATGTGACCGACGGCGTGCTCGTGTACGCGCGCGTGGAACATGCGGGGTCGGGCACGGGCGCTGCGGGCAGCAAGGGCGTGCCCACGCGCGAATCGGAAGTTTCCGTCGATGGCGGCGTGGGCGTGGGGCGCGTGACGTTGCCCGGGCTCGAGCAGCCGGTGGGGGCGGCCGCCATCAACGCGACGCCGCGCGCGATGATCACTTCGGCGGTGCGCGAGGTGTGCGCCGCGCACGGCTTTTCTGGAAATATTGCTGTGACGATTTCGGTACCCGAGGGTGTTGCCCTTGCCGAAAAGACCTTCAACCCGCACCTGGGGATAGAGGGCGGCATCTCCATCCTGGGCACGACGGGCATCGTCGAGCCGCGCAGCCTCGCTGCCTTGCGCGACAGCATCGAGCTTGAGATCCGGCAGCATGCGGCTATGGGGCGGCGCGGAGTCGTGCTCACGCCCGGCAACTACGGCGAGCAGTTCATCTCGGGGCATTTCCACCTAAACGGAGCGCCGATGGTCTTCATCTCCAACTTTGTGGGCGATGCGATTGATTGCTGCGTTCGCGAGGGATTTACCAATGTCCTTCTTGTGGGACACATCGGCAAGCTGGTGAAGGTCGCTGGCGGCATCATGGACACCCATTCGCGTACTGCCGACTGCCGCGCGGAGATTCTGGCCGCCCACGCGGCCTTGGCCGGCGCGGGCGCGAAGACCGTGCGCGAGATCATGTCGTCGGTCACGACCACGGCGGCGCTCGAGGTAATCGAGGCCGCCGGCGTGGGGGACGCTGCGCGCGCCTCGCTCGCTGCGGCAATCGAGGACAGGTTGCGCCGCCGCGCGGCGGGCGCATGCGACATCGCCGCGGTCGTGTTCGACGCCGAGCGCCGCGAGCTTTTCCGCACGTCGGGCGCCGATGCAGTTATCGGGGAATTGGGGGCGACGTATGAGTAAAGGCGTGCTGTACGGGGTGGGCACGGGGCCTGGCGACCCCGAGCTGCTCACGATCAAGGCCGTCCGCACAATCGAATCGTGTCCGGTCATCGCCGCACCGCAGACGGCGGACGGGGCCATGGTCGCGCTCGACATCGTGCGCGGCGCCGTCGACCTTACAGGCAAGACGGTGATCCCCGTGCGATTCTCGATGACGTGCGACGTCGAGCGCCGCGCGGCCGAGCATGCCTCGCTTGTTCGCGAGCTTGTCGCGCACCTGGATGCGGTCCGCGACGTCGCGCTGCTGAACCTGGGGGACCCGAGCATCTACGCCACCTTCCAGCGCATAGCGCCCGACGTGCGCGCCCGCGGGTTCGAGGCGCGCGCCATTCCCGGCGTGCCGAGCTTCTGCGCGGTCGCCGCGGCGCTCGAGCGCGACCTCACGCCCGAGATGTCGTCGCCTCTGCACATCGTGCCCGGCGGCTACGACGACGTGCGCCGCGCAATCGGCTGGCCGGGGACGAAGGTGGTCATGAAGGCGCGCCGCTCGCTTGCGGACACGAAGCGCATCCTTCGCGAGGAGGGCGCCTTCGACGGTGCCGAGCTCGTAGAGGACTGTGGGCTTCCGGGCGAGCGCGTGTACCGCTCGCTCGACGATGTGCCCGATCGGGGCAGCTACTTCTCGACGATGGTGGTGCGCTAGATGAGGGTTTCCTGCATAGCGTTCACTGAGAGGGGGTATGCGTTGGCGGAGCGCACCGCACGCGCGCTTTCCGATTGCGCGCAGACAGGTGAAGATGACCCTGGCTGGGACGTTTCCGTTTCGCGCGGGTTCGGCGAGGGGAAGGCCGACCTGCGCGCATGGACGGCGCTCGCGTGGGAAGCGTCGGACGCGCTTCTGTTCGTGGGCGCGGCGGGCATCGCCGTGCGGGCGATCGCGCCGCATGTCGCCTCGAAGGCAAACGATTCCGCGGTTGTGGTGATCGACGAGGCAGGGCGCTTTGCCGTCTCGCTTTTGTCGGGGCATTTGGGCGGTGCGAACGAGCTTGCGCAAACCGTGGCCCGTGCGGCAGGGGCCATCCCCGTCATCACCACGGCGACCGACGTCCGCGGCGTGTGGGCGGTGGATACGTGGGCGCGCTGTGCGGGGCTCGCCGTTTCGAATCCCGAGGCTATCAAGCGAGTGTCGGCGCGGCTGCTTTCGGGCGGGCGCGTGACGCTCTATTCCGATATGCCGATTTCGGGACAGCCGCCTGAGGGGGTTGACATTGCGTCCGACCGCGCTCGGGCCGATATCGTCGTGTCGCCGTTTGCTGGCGCGAATGCAGGTGCGTCCGTTCGCGCGGCGGAGACAACGGGCGAGGTCGTGCCCGCCGGTGAGACGGGGAAGCCGGCGGACGTGCGGGCGCAGGCGCCTGCACACGAGCCGCTTCGCCTTGTCGTGCCCTGCATCGTTGCGGGCATAGGGTGCCGCCGCGGTGCGTGCGCCGAAGCGATCGGGGAGGCGTTTCTTCTCGCGTGCGGGCAGGCGGGCATCTCGCCTTCGGCCGTGCGCGAGGCGGCGACGATCGACGTGAAGGCGCACGAGGAGGGTCTGCTCGCCTTCTGCCGCGCGCGCAATATCCCGCTTGCGACGTATTCCGCAGAGGAGTTGTCGCTGGTCGAAGGCAGCGTTTCGCCATCTGATTTCGTGCGCGCGACGGTGGGGGTCGACAACGTGTGCGAGCGCGCGGCGCTCGCGGACGGGGGCAAACTTATCTTCCCGAAGCTCGCTCACGGCGGCGTGACCGTTGCGTTTTCCAAGGTAACTATCGAACTTTCGTTTAAGGAGCGGTGATGGGAAAGCTCTTCGTGGTGGGGATCGGCCCGGGCGGCCCCGGCGGCATGACGATTGCGGCTCGGCGCGCGCTCGAGGCGGCCGACATCGTTGTGGGGTACACGAAATACGTGGAGCTCGCGCTCGCCGCCGTGCCCGACGCGGCGCATCTCGCGACGCCGATGATGCACGAGGTCGAACGGTGCCGTCTGGCGCTTTCGCGCGCGCAGAGCGGAGAAGCCGTGGCGCTCGTGTGTAGCGGTGACGCGGGCGTGTACGGCATGGCGAGCCCCGTGCTGGAGCTTGCGGAGGACTACCCCGATGTAGACGTGGAAGTTATCGCCGGGGCCACCGCGGCTCAGAGCGGGTCGGCGGTGCTCGGCGCCCCGCTTGCCCACGACTTCGCGGTCGTGTCGCTCTCCGATCTGCTCACGCCGTGGGAGGTCATCGAGCGCAGACTCGCCGCTGTGGCGAGCGCCGACTTCTGCATCTGTTTGTACAACCCGCGCAGCAGAAAGCGCGCCGACAGGCTCTCGCGCGCGGCGAAGATTATGCTCGAATGGAAGGCCCCCGACACGCTCTGCGGCTGGGTACGCAACATCGGGCGCGAGGGGCAGCAGTCGGGCATGTGCAGGCTCTCCGAGCTGGGGGAGTTCGACGCCGACATGTTCACCACCGTGTTCGTCGGCAACGCGGACACGAAGCGCGTAGGCGGTCGTATGGTCACGCCGCGCGGGTATCGGGAGATTCCATGCGAAAAGTAACGATCATCGGGGCGGGGCCCGGAAACCCCGACTTGCTCTCGCGCGCGGCGCTCGACGCGATCGACATCGCCGACGTGGTCATCGGCGCTCATCGCGCGCTTGCCGGCATCGACGTGCCGCCCGACGTGGTGAGATACGAGCTCGTGAAGACGGCGGACATCGTCGCCGCGCTCACCGATGCGGCGTCGTGGCAGCGCGCCGTGGTCGTGATGACGGGCGATGTGGGGCTGTTCAGCGGCGCGCGCCGCCTGGTGGAGGCGCTCTCCGGCGACGCGCAGGTGGACGTGCACGTCATTCCCGGCATAAGCTCAGCGTCGTATCTCGCCGCGCGCCTCGCGCGTCCATGGCAGGATTGGCGCTTCGTGAGCGCTCACGGCGTGGCGTGCGACATTGTGGCCGAGGCCGAGCGCGCAGGCGAGCTCTTCCTCGCCACGTCGGGCGGGGAAGACCCCTCGCGGCTTTCGGGCGAGCTTGTGCAGGGGGGCTTCGGGGACGCGCGCGTGACGGTGGCCGAGCGCCTGTCGTACCCCGACGAGCGCATCACCTGCGCGACCGCAAGTGAAATCGCAGGTCAGACGTTCGACGACCTGAACGTGATGCTTATCGAGTTCGCAGGC
>ERZ1032623.155-NODE-155-length-11867-cov-6.684473_pt1 | contig 11867 bp, 6 predicted proteins | sample MGYA00518160_ERZ1032623 | MGnify/ENA primary metagenome ERZ1032623 (study PRJEB33719, sample SAMN04261367) | wastewater metagenome | biome: periurban shantytown; feature: human; material: feces | host: Homo sapiens | place: Peru: Lima | collected 2013-01-16 ...
TTCCAGAAGCGGTCACGGGTGTTGCGGATGTACCAGTTGGTGAGCACGTCGATGAAGTCACTTGCCGCATCGCACGCGTCAGAAATCGCGAACTCGTCGAGCGACTTCTCTACACGCTCTACGAGCCTGCGGGTGCGGGCCAGCAGGTAACGGTCCATCTCGGGCAGACCCGCCACCTCGTCCGCGCGCAGCTGACGGGCGTCGAAGCCGGCCCCGCCATTGGCCGCGTTCGCATACAGCGTGAAGAAGTAGTAGGAGCTCCACACCGGCAGCATGACCTGGCGCACGGTGTCGCGGATGCCCTCAGCGGTAACAATGAGGTTGCCGCCGCGCAGGATTGGCGACGACATAAGGAACCAGCGCATGGCGTCGGAACCGTACTTGTCGAACACGCCGTTCACGTCCGGGTAGTTGCGCAGGTGCTTCGACATCTTCTGGCCGTCGGAACCGAGCACGATGCCGTGGCAGATCACGTTCTTGAACGCCGGGCGGTCGAACAGCGCGGTGGCCATCACGTGCAGCAGGTAGAACCAGCCGCGAGTCTGGCCGATGTATTCGACAATGTAATCGGCCGGGAAGTGCTGCTCGAACTTCTCCTTGTTCTCGAACGGGTAGTGGAACTGCGCGAACGACATCGAACCGGATTCGAACCAGCAGTCGAGCACGTCGCTGATACGGTGCATGTGGCTCTTGCCGGCCGGGTCGTCCGGGTTGACGCGCGTGAGGTTGTCGATCCACGGACGGTGCATGTTGACGTTGCCGTCCTTGTCGCGCGGGTAGTCGCCGAAGTCGGCCTTGAGCTCCTCCAACGAACCGTACACGTCGACGCGCGGGTACTTCGGGTCATCGCTCACCCACACCGGGATCGGCGAACCCCAGAAGCGGTTGCGGGAGATCGACCAGTCGCGCGCGTTGGCGAGCCACTTACCGAACTGGCCGTCCTTGACATTCTCAGGAATCCAGTTGATCTGCTGGTTGAGCTCCAACAGGCGCGGCTTGATCTTCGTCACCGACACGAACCAGGAGCTCACAGGCTTGTAGATCAGCGGCGTGGCGCAACGCCAGCAATGCGGGTAGGAGTGCACATAGCTCTTCTCCTGGAACAGGATCGCGCGATGCTCGGCCGGGATCTCGGCCAGCGGGCCGTCTCCGTTGCGCAGGTTGCGCAGGATCGGCTTGTTCGCGTCGAACACGTACATACCCTCGTAATCGGGGCACTGCGCGGTGAAGCGGCAGCCGGCGTCGAGCACGTCAGTGCTCTTGATGCCGTGCGCGTTCAGCGTGTTCATATCGTCCTCACCATAGGGAGCCTGGTGAACCAGGCCGGTACCCTCGACGGTGTCGACGTAGTCCGCGGTAAAGATTTGGTAGCCTTCGGGCCCCGGCACGTTGCCCTCAGACTCGGCTTTGTCGCCAGCGAAGTACGGGAACACCGGCCAGTAACGCCAACCGGCCATCTCGGAGCCCTTGAGCTCGCGCACGACCTCGTAATCCTCGCCGAGCTCCTTCTCGTACTTGGAGAGCAGGGGCTTGCCGAAGTAGAACTTCTTGCCGGCGTACTTGCCCTGCGTCGGGCGCACCTCGACATAGTCGATGTCAGCGCCGACGACGATCGCGAAGTTGGTGGGCACGGTCCACGGCGTGGTGGTCCAGAAGACCGCGTAGGCGTCCTCCTCGTCGCGCAGCTTCACGGCCACCGACACGGTGGTGTCCTGACGATCCTGATACACGTCGGCGTCCATGCGCAGCTCGTGCGCCGAAAGCGGCGTCTGATCCTTCGGGCAGTACGGCAGCACGCGGTAGCCCTGGTACGCCAGACCCTTCTCGTACAGCTGCTTGAACGCCCACATCACCGACTCCATGTACGGGATGTTCAGCGTCTTGTACCCGTGCTCGAAGTCGACCCAGCGGGCCTGACGATGCACGTAATCCTGCCATTCGTGCGTGTACTTCAGCACGGAGGCGCGGCAGGCGTCATTGAACTTGTCGATGCCCATCTTCTCGATCTGGTCGACCGAGTCGATGCCGAGCTCCTTCTGCGCCTCCAGCTCGGCGGGCAGACCGTGCGTGTCCCAGCCGAACACGCGGTTGACCTTGCGGCCCTTCATGGTCTGGTAGCGCGGGATCACGTCCTTCGCGTAACCGGTCAGCAGGTGGCCGTAGTGCGGCAGGCCGTTCGCGAACGGCGGGCCGTCGAAGAACACGAACTCGTTCTGGCTATGGTCGCCGGAAGGGTTGCGTTCAACGGACTTGTTGAAGGTGTCGTCCTTGTCCCAATACTTCAGGACGGTTTCCTCCATGTTGGGGAAACTCGGGTTCGGCGCGACGCTGGCGGTCTCGCCGCCCTCGTTCGCCTTGGGATACACGTGGGAATTGGTGGTTTCGCTCACCATTGCTCTCCTCGATGTCGCATTGCACTGGTCCTACGGGAGCTGGCTATAGCGAACCATTCACGGGAAGAACAGGGATTGAGACGGCCGTTCGCCACACCGGCGGCATATATGCGCCGGCGATGTCCTCGCAGCCGGAACCCTTGTTCCGCCCGGAATAGCCGTCATGGCCATTCCCGCCTACGAGGACGATGATCGGCGGCATGCCCTCAGGCTGCCGACCGCCACCGCGGTACCACCTCGCTTGTCGCTCGCATCCGGCCATCCTAAGATGGCGAAAACTCGCAACCGCTTGTGTTCGGCTGTGACGGGCCGATCCCGTCGGTTCTACTCAGCTTCGTGCCGTCGACGTTCGATCGACCGTCATGAAGCTTTTCTTCCGAAGACTCCCCGCTGATAACGGATCATCGCCTTGACTTCGGTGCATATCCTAGCACGGTATGTGGCCGACGGAACCGGAGTGTCCGCGAACGCCGTCGGCTCGCGGCCAGGCAATCATGCGAGGCCCGAAATCCGACCATCATGCCGGATGTACGCCGACGCTCAATCGCGCACGATGCTGCCGACGATCCCCGAGACAATGGACATGATGAGAGAGCCGAGCACCGCCCACCAGAACCCGTGCACCAACACGCCAACACCGAACAGACTGATTGCCAACCATGAGGCGAGCCGCATGAACAGCCAGTTGATGACCAGATACAGCAGCCCGAACGTGAGAATCGAAAACGGCAGCGCGATCAGCTGCGTCACCGGCTTGATCGAGGCGTTGATCAGCGCCATGAACAGCGCGAACACTGCGATTCCCAAAATCGGAGGCTGCCCCACCGCGGTCATGCCGGGCAGAAGCACCACCATCACCGCGGCCGCAACCGTCAGCACCAGCCATCGTATCAGAAAATCCTTCATGACGTCCATCTTATGCCATCCAAGCCGTCACCGATCGGTTGCGATGTGCCGGTTCGGTGCATTCATCATATGTCGGGCACGATCATCGAGAACGATTGCACTTAAGGGCACAATCGCCGCCTAAAGACCCAGACCACCCTCAGTCGGCTCCGCCGACAGCTCCCGCCAGCAGGAGCCAGCATGCAACTCCAATACGACGTCAGGGCGGAAATCGTCGATTACGTTCCGCGGATTCTTCGGCTACCATGCAAACAGGAGGACGACGATGACTACAAAGGAAACGGCGGCGGCGACCACGACGAAGCAGGCAGCCGCCCGGCAACGGGCGTTCGCGCAACTGGACGCGACCTTCCGCTCAGGAGTCACCCGGCCACTGCGCTGGCGAAAGGCGCAACTCGACGCGATGGCCCGAATGCTGAGGCAGAATGCCACCGTCATCGCCCGTGCGGTACGCGCCGACCTGGGCAAACCCGCCGCGGAGACCGCGCTGATGGAAATCGGGCTGGTGCTCGATGAGATTCGCTTCATCAAGCCACGCCTCGGCAGGTGGGCGGCGCGGCATCCCAAGCCGATGCATTACCTGCTGCAGCCCGCAGTCGGCTGGACAGTCGCCGAGCCGAAAGGCGTGGCGCTCATCATCTCGCCGTGGAACTATCCGGTGCTGCTCAGTTTCGAGCCTATGGCGGACGCGATCGCCGCAGGCAATTGCGTGTGCATGAAACCATCGGAGCTGTCTCCGCACACCAGCGGCGTGATGGCGGACCTCATCGCACGGTACATGGACCCGCAGGCGTTCCGCGTGGTTCAGGGAGGACCGCAGGAGACGACAAAGCTGCTGGAGCAGCCGTTCAATCACATCTTCTACACCGGCGGAGGAAAAGTCGGTTCAATAGTCATGGCCGCCGCCGCGAAGCATCTCACACCGGTCACTTTGGAGCTCGGAGGCAAGTCGCCGGTGTTCGTCGACCGTACCGCGAACCTCGACGTCGCCGCGCGGCGCATTGCCTGGGGGCGGTTCATCAACGCCGGGCAGACCTGCGTGGCACCCGACTATGTGCTCGCAACGTCCGATGTCATCGAGCCGCTGGCAGGAAAGATCGCCGAGGCCGTCACGCGGTTCTTCGGCTCAGACCTGCAACATTCCGACAGTTTCGGACGCATCATCAACGCCCGGCATTTCGACCGGCTGACTGCGCTGCTGCCCGATCCGAAGAGCCCCGCCACCGGACGCACGGTATGCGGTGGCAATACCAGACGCGATGACCTCTACATCGCACCGACCGTGCTATTGGGCGTCAAACCCGATGCGCCGGTGATGCAGGAGGAGATATTCGGCCCGATTCTGCCCATTTTGGAAGTCGCCGACGCGAAAGCCGCAGTGGAATTCATCAACGCCCGGCCACGCCCGCTGGCGGCCTACGCGTTCACGGGCAGCAAGAGGGTACGGCGGATGTTCGAGCGCGAAGTCAGTTGCGGAGCGCTGGGATTCAACCTGCCGCTTGGCCATCTGATCTCCAGTCGGCTGCCGTTCGGCGGCGTGGGAGCTTCGGGCATGGGCTCATATCACGGCAAGGCCGGGTTCCTGGAGTTCAGTCATGTCAAGACCGTGGTCGGCAAGCCCGCGGTGCCGGATACGCTTTCGCTGGTGTATCCGCCGTATGACGGCTTGAAGAAGATACTGATTTCGGCGGTCAGTCATACGCCGAGAGTGCGGTAGCGGGACACGGCGCACCTCCCGCTGGCGGGAGGTGACGCGCAGCGCCGGTGGGTGGTGACCACCCCCAGTCGGCTCAGCCGGCAGCCCCCGCCAGCGGGGCGTTACAGTATTCCAGTCGGCTCCGCCGACAGCCCTTCGGGCCCTGCAATTATGGACGGGCTAAGCATGACTGTTCCGCTGGCTCGCTGTCGTTCGCTCTTCGCCTACAAACAGCACCGCTGTTTGCTTGACGGCTCAGCCCGTCAACGGGGGCATAACGTAAAAGCCCCTCGCGATGAGGGGCTTTATCGATGAGCAGGACTTGTTACTTGGCTTCGTTGGTGGTGAGCATGGCCTTGGTGACCTGTTGGTAGAGATCCTCGTAGCCGCCGGGCGTGGAGGCGGGCAGCACGACGGTCTTGGTGTTGTTCGACTCGGACAGCGAGCGCATCACATCAAGGTACTGGTTGAACAGCACGACGTTGTTGACGTCGTTGATGTCCATGCCCACGGCCTGCAGGCTCTTGATCTGGTCGACGATGCCGTTTGCGATCTCACGACGGTAGTTGGCCTGGCCCTCACCCTGGAGTCGGGTCTTCTCGGCGTCCGCAGCGGCCTGCGTCTCGATCTGGATGCGCTGCGCCTCGGCACGCTGGCGGGTGGCCTCCTTCTCACGCTGCGCGGCGTTGATGGAGTCCATCGCGCTCTTGACCTGCGGGCTCGGGTCAATGGCGGTGATCAGCGTCTTGACGACGGTGAAGCCGAAGCGCGCCATCTCGGCGCCGACCGTCTTCTGCACGTCGAAGGCGACGTCGTCCTTGCGGGCGAAGGCGTCATCGAGGCTGAGCGCCGGGATCGCGGAACGCAGCGCGTCCTCCATGTAGCTCCTGAGCTGTCCGGCGGGATCGCGCAGCTCATAGTATGCGGTGGCGACGTTCTCAGGATTGACACGGAACTGCGTCGAAGCGACGACCGTGACGAACACGTTGTCGAGCGTCTTGGTTTCCAGCTGCACGTTCAGCTGGGAGACTCGCATGTTCGTCTTCGTCGAGATGCGGTCGACGAACGGGATCTTGGCGTGGATGCCGGCGAACTGGACCTTATTGTATTTGCCGAACCGTTCGATGATGTATGCCTGCTGTTGCGGCACGATGAAAATCGAGGCGCACAGCACGGCGAGGACGATGACGACGATGACGCCCGATATGATCAGAGCACCCGTCATTCCCACCAGAACACCCATCATTCCTCCTTGCCTGGTGTTGCCGCACCCTACTTCGGGCGCGATGTCTATTCCATCCTATCCGAAAACGACGGGCTTTCAGTGAAAGCTCACATAGAATTCAAGAGTTGTTCGCCGTGTGGCCCTTCTTCGTCTCACCGTACGGGACGGCGGCATGCCCGCGTCTACTCCCCGTATGCGCCGGCTATGGCCCGGTCAAGGTCGGCCATCAGGTCTCCCGCGTCCTCAAGACCGATGGACAGACGAATCAGATCGTCGCTCACACCGGCGGCCTTGCGATACGATTCCGGCACCTCGCGGTGAGTGATGTTCGCGGGGTCGACGATCAGCGACCTTGCGTCGCCGATATTTGGCACATATGAGAACAGCTTCACGCCGTCGAGGATGCGACGCACACGGTCCGCGCCGCCTTCCACCTTGAACGAGAGGATCTGGCCGACGCCTCGGGGGAAGTATTTCCCGGCGAGCGTATGATACGGCGAGTCCGGCAACCCTGAATAATTCACCGACACGACATGCGGCGTGTGTTCGAGGTGCCCGGCGATGGCCGTCGCCGTTTCGACCTGGCGGGCGACCCGCTGCGGCAGCGTCTCCAGTCCGATCAGCTGCAGGTATGCGTTGAACGGGCTTTGCACGGCACCGAACGTGCGCAGGTATTTGACGCGGATGCGCCTGATGAACGCTTCGGAGCCAAACGCCCCGGAGAAGCTGCGCCGGTTGCCGTCGATGTCGGCGATGACCTGCTCAGGCCGCGTGAATTGCAGGAAACGGCCGTTCGCCCAGTCGAACCGTCCGGCGTCGACGATCACGCCGCCGATGGCGTTGCCATGCCCGGTGATGCCCTTGGTGGTCGAATGCACAACGATGTCGGCGCCGAATTCGATCGGGCGCAGCAGGTACGGCGTCGGCACGGTGTTGTCGAGAATCAGCGCCAGCCCGTGCCGGTGCGCCAGATCGGCCAGCGGACGGATATCGGTGATGGCGGTGTTCGGGTTGGCGACCGTCTCGGCGAAGATGGCACGGGTCGCGGGACCGATCAGAGACTCGATCTCATGCAGGTCGTTGATGTCCTTGACGAAATCAGCGTGGATGCCGAACTGCGGCAGGAAGTCGCCGAGCGCATCGACTGACGCCCCATACAGGTTCGTCGGCGCGATGATGCGGCCACCGCCCTCCCCCGCGCACATCAGCGCGTATGACACCGCGGCCATGCCCGACGACACCGCCACCGCGCCGACGCCACCCTCCAGGGCGGCAAGCCGGCGTTCGAGCGCATCGACGGTCGGATTGGCGACTCTGGAATACTCGAACCCGGATATCTCACCGGCGGCCAGATCACGGCCACGAGCGGCGTTCTCCAAATCGAAGGCGGCGGAGGCGTAGATGGGCACGCTGACCGCATCGTCGTTGCGGTTCGCATTATACCCGCCATGAACCGCAAGCGTGCTGAAATCAGTCATTTCCAAATCCCTTTCATCCGCATGACCGCCAAAACAACGAACACCGACCGCCATATTTCTTCAAGACACGACAGTGCGGGCGTCATCGCCATGAACGTCGACGCCCGCACGGCCCGCACCGCATGATAGGCACGGTACGCGACCCTATGCGGCCACTTCCGTCGTCAGCCGGTCGAGCACCTGACCGCTTACGCCGTCGATGTCCAGCGCCTCGAACGCCTTGTCGAAGCCCTGCCCCAGATCCTCGATCAGGTCGGACACGTCCTCGATGCCCACCGACAGACGCACCAGCTCGTCGGTGATGCCCACCTTGAGACGCTCCTCGCGAGGCAGCTCGAAATGCGTCATGCGGCATGGCAGCTCGGCGAGGCTTTCCACCGCGCCCAGACTGACGGCGAGATGGAACACGTGCAGGTTGTCGAGCACGATGGACGGGTCGACCCCCGGCACCACTTCGAAGGACAGCACACCGCCGAACCCCTTGAGTCCATTCTCGGCGAGCAGACGGTTGCGGTCGCCATACACGCCCGGGTAATGCACGGCCCGAACGAGCGGATGCGCCAGCAGGTATTCCGCCACAGCCTGCGCGTTGCGCTGCTGACACTCCATGCGCAGCGCCAACGTCTGGATGCCACGGCGCACGTCGTTGCATTCGGTCGGGGCGAGCACGCCGCCGAACCGGTTCTGCGCGAAGTAGATGCCATTGCCGACCTCATCGTCCAACACCACCACAAGGCCGGCGTTCACCTCGGAATGGCCTGCCAGGTATTTGGTGGCCGAATGGATGACGATATCCGCGCCCAAATCGAGCGGCTGCTGCAGGTACGGGGTGACGAACGTGTTGTCGACGATGGACAGCGCGCCGTATCGGTGCGCGATGGCCGAGATGCGGTTGACGTTGTTGATCTGCAGCAGCGGGTTGGTCAGCGTCTCGAAATATACGGCGCTGGCCGCGCGGCCGCCTCTGTCGCGCCCGCTGATCGCGGCGTCGAGCGCCTCGTAGTCGGCGGTGTCGACGCTGTCGAACTCCAGCCCGCGCTCGGCGAAGTACTCGTTGAACAGCGAATACGTGCCGCCGTAGATGTTCTTGCCGACCACGATGCGGTCCCCGGGTTTGAAGATGGACAGCACCGCGTGAATCGCGGCGAGTCCGGACGCGAACGCGAAGCCGCGAGTCCCGTGCTCCAGCTGGGCGATCTGCTTTTCCAGAAAGTCGCGGGTCGGGTTGCCGCTGCGCGCATAATCCCAGCGGGGCATGGCGTTGACCGATTCGACAGCGTATGTGGATGAGTTGTAGATGGGCGGGTTGACGGCTCCGGTGTTGTTGTCGTTGACCGGCAATCCGTGGACCAGCTGAGTGTTGAACCTCGTCATGAGCACCCCCTGCGGTTTTTTTGGCGGGTTTCCCGATGAACCCCGCGTGACCCTTATGAAGGTAGTCAGCGGCCGGCGGCCCCGCAACCCGGACGGCATACACATTATTTATAGGATGCTCAAAACCCTTGCAAACACTGGATTTTCACGACTTGCACGGCATCTTTGACGACCGGCAAGAGCCATTTGCGACACGCACGGAATGTTCTGGCGGCAACCAAGGCGCGACTAAGTGCGACATGGCTTCGCGCAGAAACCGACGCTACGACCCATCGGCCATCGTGATGTTCGTCACATCCGGGCCCTGTAGGGCATTTGGCCTCACCCTGGCAGCGGAACCGGGCGATATGCTGGAGTGACGCCGGCGGGATTCACGCGCCGGAGGGACCCAAGCAAAGGAGCTCGCCCATGACCACCGTAGCCATCGTCGGATGCACTCACGCGGGAACGTTCGCCGCCACATCCATTCTCAAGCAGCATCCCGACTGGACGGTCCACGTATTCGAACGCAACGACTCGCTGTCGTTCCTTTCCTGCGGCATCGCGCTGTGGGTCGGCGACCACGTGTCCGATCCGAAGCGCATGTTCTATTCGTCGCCGAAGGCCCTCGCCGAAGCCGGCGCCACGATGCATATGCGCCACGACGTGCTCGATGTGGATGTCGCCGGCAAGGTGTTGCGCGCCCGTGACATGAACACCGGGGAAGTCGGCGAATACCGATACGACAAGCTGGTGATCACCACCGGTTCCGCGCCCGTGGTGCCGCCGATCGACGGGCTGGACGAGGCGCTCGAATCGGGACGCGTGCTGCTGTGCAAGAACTGGGACCATGCGATGGCGATCAAGGAGCGCGCGGGCAGCGCGAAATCGGCCGTCGTGATCGGCGCGGGGTACATCGGCGCGGAGATCGCCGAGCAGTTCAGCGAAATCGGCGTGAAGACCACGCTGGTGGATGCGCTGGACCGCGTGCTGGCGAACAATTTCGACGCGACCATCACCGATGACGTGGAGCAGGCGTTCGACGAGCATGGCGTGACCCTGGCGCTCGGCCAGAAGGTGACGGCGTTCCGGCCGGCGGCCGGCAGCGACGGGATCGAGGGCTCCGGCGTGACCGTGGTCACCGAGAAGGGCGAGTACACGGCTGATGTGGCGATCCTGGGCGCCGGATTCCGCCCGAACACCGCGTTGTTCGCGGATCAGCTGCGTATGCTGAAGAACGGGGCGATCGTCATCGACGACTACATGCGCGCCTCATTGCCGGACAACACGGTGCTCGACGACGTGTTCGCGGCGGGCGACAGCGCCACGGTCCGATACAACCCGACCGGCGCGGACGATTACATCCCGCTCGCCACCAATGCGGTGCGGCAGGGGCTGCTCATCGGCGAGAACATCGTCGCCGCAACGAAGCGGTATCCCGGCACGCAGGCCACCAGCGCAGTGCAGTTGTACGATCTGGCGATGTCCGCCACGGGACTCACCGCCGGCGGCGCGAAACGCCGAGGCATCGCCGCGAAATCGACGACGATCACGCAGGATTACCGCCCCGATTTCATGCTCACCACCACGCCGGTGACGACCACGCTGGTGTGGAGCCCGGTCACCCGGCGCATCCTGGGTGCGCAGTTCCTGTCGAAGCATGACATCTCGCAGGCGGCGAACGTCGTGTCCGTGGCCATTCAGGCGGGGTTCACGATCGATCAGCTCGCCGGCGCCGACCTGTTCTTCCAGCCGAACTTCAGCCAGCCGATCAATTTCGTCGGAGCCGTGGCCATTCAGGCAGTGGCCGAAAGCTGACCCCAATCGTTGACTCGCGCTCAACGCGGACGCGAAAGCCCCGATCATTGGGAAACAGCCATTCCGGTTCTCGTATCCGCGGCTAATGCGAGCACACGATTCGCATCAGCCGCGTGACCTGTTCGGCGGTGCGGGCCACGTTCGCACGGGCGTCGCGCAGCAGCTCATCGAGGCTCGCGGCACTCGGCGCGGCACCGAAGACCGCATCGATGCCGCGCCCGTGCAGACACTCGATGCCGTCGCCGACGCGGCCGGCGATGGCAATCACCGGTTTGCCGTGACGCTTCGCCACGGAGGCGACCCCGACCGGCGTCTTGCCGAACATGGTCTGCGCGTCAATCGAACCTTCGCCGGTGAACACGATGTCCGCCCATTGTACGGCGGCATCCAGCCCGGATTGCTCGATCACCAAGTCGATGCCCGGGCGAAAATCGGCGTGTAGCACGGCGAGTAGCGCCATGCCGATGCCGCCCGCCGCCCCGGCTCCGGGATGATCGGCGATGGGCATGCGGGTACGGTGGCCAGGACGGGAACGGTGGCCAGGAGACGATGATTCAGCCACGGCCGCTTCGACTTTTCCGCCATCGCCATTCCGTTCGGCGGGCACCTGTTCAGCGAGCGCACGTTCGATGACCGACGAGACGTGCCGCAGGGCGCCGTCCAACAGCGTCACGTCTTCGCGACTCGCGCCCTTCTGCGGGCCGAACACCGCGCTGGCGCCCTCGGGGCCGGTCAGCGGATTGGTCACATCGCAGGCGGCGATGACATGCACGTCGCCAAGCCGTCTGTCCAGGCCGCTCAGGTCAACGCGCTCCACTTCGGCGAGCGCCGCCCCGCCCGGCCGCACGTCACGCCCGTCATGGTCAAGCAGCCGCACCCCCAACGCCTGCAGGAGACCGCAGCCCGCGTCGTTGGTGGCGCTGCCGCCGAGCCCGACGATGATCGTCTCGGCGCCGGCGTCGAGCGCGGCCCGGATCAGTTCGCCCGTGCCGTATGAT
>ERZ1032623.156-NODE-156-length-11862-cov-5.695096_pt1 | contig 11862 bp, 7 predicted proteins | sample MGYA00518160_ERZ1032623 | MGnify/ENA primary metagenome ERZ1032623 (study PRJEB33719, sample SAMN04261367) | wastewater metagenome | biome: periurban shantytown; feature: human; material: feces | host: Homo sapiens | place: Peru: Lima | collected 2013-01-16 ...
ATCGTGCCGAAACACGATACACAGGATTGGACGACTAAGGGTCGCAATGGTTTAAGGCTGCGCCCCTCTTGAGCAAGGAAAACAACTATGAACAACGCTTCGTCAGGACAAAAAGGTCAGGAAAGGGCTTAGTGGTTTCGGATGAAACGAAAAAAAATCCCACCCCCGGGGAACGGTGAGGGTGGGAATGGGTCAGGTCATTGGGCTTGGCGTGCGGCAAGAAAGCGCTCCGCCTTGTGGAGGTCTTCGGGCGTGTCGATGCCGACGGTCTCGACATCGGTCAGTCCGACCTTGATCTTGTAGCCATTTTGCAGCCAGCGCAGCTGCTCCAGGCTCTCCGCCAGTTCGAGCGACGACTGGGGCAGACGCGTGACCTCGCGCAGCACGTCGGCACGGTAGGCATAGAGGCCGATGTGCTTGAGGAAGGGGTAGGCTGCCAGCCACTCGCCCCGATCCTTGCCCCGAACAAAGGGGATGGGAGACCGGGAGAAGTAGAGGGCGAAGCCGTCGTTGTCGAGGACGATCTTGGGGGAGTTGGGATTATCCACGGCCTCGATGCTCTCGAAGCGCTTGCCGAGGGTGGCTATCTGCGTGGCGGGGTCGTCGAAGGCCTCCATCACCGTACGCAGTTGCGAGGGCTGGATGAAGGGTTCGTCGCCCTGGACATTGATGACGACGTCGGGAGATCCGCCGACCAGGTCGAGGGCCTCGCAGATGCGGTCGGTGCCGCTCTTGTGGTCGGATCGCGTCATGACGGCCTGGCCGCCAAACGCGGTGACGGCATCGTAGATGCGCTGGTCGTCGGTGGCGACATAGACGCGGTCGAGGACCGATCGTACCTGTTCATAGACGCGCTGGATGACGGGTTGGCCGCCCAGGATGGCGAGCGGCTTGCCCGGGAAACGAGTAGAGGCGAAGCGCGCGGGGATGATGGCTATATACTCCATGGCGTGATTACTTGATGATGTGGAGCCACTTCAGCGGCTTCTTGACCAGTTCGCTGAGCTTGCTGTCCTTGTTCTTCTGCGGCAGCGCATAGTCCTCGCGAATGTCGTACTTCGTGGAGTGGACAGGGGCCTGGTCGCCACCCTGCTTGCCACGGCCACGGCCGCGCTTGCGCGAACTCTTCTTCTTGCCCTTGGGGGCGTCGGCCTGGGACTGGGCCTGCTGACCGCCTTTCTGGCCTCCCTGCTGGCCTCCTTGCTGACCGCCTTGCTGAGCGCCGCCCTCGGTGCCCTTGTCCTTGCCACGTCCTCGGCCGCGGGATCTGCGTTCCTTCTGGTCCTTTCGTTCCTTTGGGTCCTTCTGGTCGCGGTTGGCGTCGCCCTGCTGCTGCGGCTGCTGATCACGGGCCTCACGAGGCTCGCGCGGCTCACGGCGCTGGCGTCCGCGGCGCGGCTGCTTCTCCCTGGGCTGCTGGTCCTGGGGCTGCACCTGCTGCTGGCCGTCCTTGGCCACGGACTGATCGGCCTTGTCGGCCTCACGGGGCTGCGGCTTGGCGGCCTTCTCGGCGCGCTGCTTGTTCTGGCGGTTGCGGCTCTTCTTGTCCTTGTGGCTCTGCTGGTCGCGGGCCTCGCGGCGGCGGCTCTTCGCACTCTTGCCCTTGGCGGGGCGCGCCGACTGGCTATATTCGGGTGCCTCGCCGACGTCCTCGGGCAGGGGCACCTTCTCCACCGTCTTCTCCAGGAACTTCTCTATCTGCTGGAAGTAGTACTGGTCCTGCTCGCTGACCAGCGTGATGGCCACGCCGTCGCGGTTGGCACGGGCCGTACGGCCGATACGGTGGACGTAGTCCTCGGCGTCGCGGGGCACGTCGAAGTTGACGACCATCGCGATGTCGTCGATGTCGATGCCGCGGGAGATGATATCGGTGGCGACGATGACGTCGAGCTGGCCGCTCTTGAACTGGAACATCATCTCGTCGCGCTCGGCCTGGTCGAGGTCGGAGTGCATCTCGCCGCAGTTGACCTTCATGCGCTTCAGCGAGGCGGCGATCTGCTTCACCTTCTGCTTGGAGCCGGAAAAGATGATGACACGGTTGAGGTCGCCGGCCTTGAAGATGTCCTTGAGGATCGCCATCTTCTGCGTCTCGTAGCAGACGTAGGCCTTCTGCTGGATCTTCTCGGCGGGCTTGCTCACGGCGAGCTTCACCTCGACGGGATTCTTGAGCAGCGTCTTGGCCAGGTCCTCGATCTTGTCGGGCATCGTGGCCGAGAACATGATGGTCTGGACGTTCTGCGGCAACTTGCGGGCGATGGTGAGGATGTCCTCGGAGAAGCCCATGTCGAGCATGCGGTCGGCCTCGTCGAGGATGAAGAAGCTCACGCGCGAGAGATCGACGTTGCCCAGCGACATGTGGGAGATGAAGCGGCCGGGGGTGGCGATGACCACGTCGGCACCGAGGGAGAGGCTCTTGAGCTCCTGGTCGTAGCGGTTGCCGTCGTTGCCGCCATAGACGGCCACGCTCGACACGCCATCGAGATGGTAGGCGAAGCCCTGCATGGCCTGGTCGATCTGCTGGGCCAGCTCGCGCGTCGGCGACATGATGACGCAGTTGATGGCGTCGGCAGGATAGCCGCCGTCGGCCAGCTTGGAGAGGATGGGGAGCAGGTAGGCCGCCGTCTTGCCCGTGCCGGTCTGGGCGACACCCAGGATGTCGCGGCCTGCGAGGATGTGGGGGATGCAGCTTTCCTGTATGGGAGTGCACGTCTCGAACTGCATGTCGTCCAAGGCGTCGAGCACATAATCGTTCAAATCTAATTCGTCAAAATACATCTTTTCTGAAAGATAAAAATGGTGAGTGATACTACCTTGGCGCGTGCCTATAGCAGAAATAGGCTATGAAGGCAAAGATAAGGTTCGGAATCCATGCGGCCAGCACGGGGGGCGTGCCGGCATTGATGGCAAAGGTCGAGGAGACGGTCTGGAGCATGATGTAGCCGAAGCTCAGCCCCAGGCCGATACCCAGATAGAGGCCCATTCCTCCCTTTCGCTTTCGCGCCGAGAGCGAGAGTCCGATGATGGTGAGGATGAAGGAGGAGAAGGACATGGCGATGCGCTTGTGGAACTCCACCTCGTACTGCACGACATTGCCCGAACCGCGGCTCGTCTGCTTGGAGATGTAGTCGAGGAGCTCGGGCGAGGTGAAGGTCTCCTGCTGGCCCTTGGAATAGACCAGGTCGGTGGGTTCCATGAGGATGACCGTGTCCTTGACGTCGCCGGTGACGATCCGCTCGCGCAGGCCGACCAGCGTGCGCGTCTTCCAGTTGGTGGCCTTCCAGTGGTACTTCGCGTCGGCGATCGTGTCGTACTGGATCTCCATGGCCGTCATGTGGCTGACCAGCTTCTTGCCCTCAAACTTGTCGAGGGAGAAGCCGTAGCCGCGCTTGTAGCGGTCGTCGTAGTGCTGGATGTAGGCCACCGTGCCCTTGCCCACCTGCAGCTGGACGTTCTCCGCCGAAGTGTTCTTCTTGGAGTTGCGGTAGAGCGACTCGAAGTTTTGGCGGATGACCGTGCCGTGGGGGATGACGAAGCTGTTGAGGTAGAAGGTGACGCTGGCGATGAGCACGCACGAGATCATGTAGGGGCGCATCAGCCGCCGGAAGGAGACGCCCGAGGAGAGCATCGCGATGATCTCGGAGTTGCCGGCCAACTTCGAGGTGAAGAAGATGACGGCAATGAACACGAAGAGCGGGGAGAAGAGGTTGGAGTAGTAGGGGATGAAGTTGGCGTAGTAGTCGAAGACGATGGCACGCCAGGGCGCATGGTACTTCGTAAACTTCGAGAGGTTCTCGTTGAAGTCGAAGACCAGGGCGATGGAGATGATCAGCACGATGGAGAATATGTAGGTGCCGATAAACTTCCGGATGATGTACCAGTCGAGACGACCGAAAAGGTGCTTGGGCGACAACTTGCGCAGCACACGCGCCACCCTGGCCCCCGCCCGGCGTATCGTCTCGGGCTGGGGCATCCTGCGCCTCATCTTGTCTATGGTCTCTCCCATCTGCATGTCGAAAAATTTGTTTTTAGAGTCTGTCCTGCGAACGTAAAGGAGCCGGGCCTATATCCTCCGCCCGAGCTGGTCGATGACGGAAGACTTCCACTGGGTGAAGTCGCCCTGGAGAATGTGGGCCCTGGCGTCGGTGACGAGCCGCAGGTAGAAGGCGAGGTTGTGGATGCTGGCTATCTGCATCGCCAGCAGCTCGCCCGCCTTGAAGAGGTGGTGGAGGTAGGCCTTGGAGGTGATGCGGTCGATCTCGCAGCCCGTGGGGTCGAGGGGCGAGAAGTCGGCCTCCCACTTCTTGTTGCGCATGTTCATCGTGCCCTCGTAGGAGAAGAGCATGGCGTTGCGGCCGTTGCGCGTGGGCATCACGCAGTCGAACATATCGACGCCGCGCTCTATGCCCTCCAGCAGGTTCTGGGGCGTGCCCACACCCATGAGGTAGCGCGGCTTGTCCTTGGGCAGGATGGCGTTGACGACCTCGATCATCTCGTACATCACCTCGGTGGGCTCGCCCACGGCCAGTCCACCAATGGCATTGCCCTCGGCGCCCTGGTCGGCAACGTACTTAGCCGCCTCGCTGCGCAGGTCGGGATAGGTGCAGCCCTGGACGATAGGAAAGAGGGCCTGGGGGTAGCCGTAGAGGGGCTCGGTCTCGCGGAAACGCTTGAAGCAGCGGTCGAGCCAGCGCTGGGTAAGCCCAAGGCTGTTCTTGGCGTAGGCGTAGTCGCTCTTGCCCGGCGGACACTCGTCGAGCGCCATGATGATGTCGGCACCGATGACGCGCTCGATGTCCATCACGCGCTCGGGGGTGAAGATGTGCTTCGAACCGTCGATGTGGGACCGAAACTCGCAGCCCTCCTCCGTGAGCTTGCGGATGCCCGTGAGGGAGAAGACCTGGAAGCCGCCGGAGTCGGTGAGGATCGGGCGGTCCCAGCCGTTGAAGCGATGGAGGCCACCAGCGGCCCGGAGCACCTCGCAGCCGGGGCGGAGGTAGAGGTGGTAGGTGTTGCCCAGGATAATCTGGGCCTTCACCTGCTCCTGGAGTTCGCGGAAGTGGACTCCCTTCACGCTGCCCACCGTGCCCACGGGCATGAAGATGGGGGTGAGGATCTCGCCATGGGCCGTCTGGATGCGGCCGGCCCGCGCGTCGCTGTAGGCGTCGGTGTGCTGCAGTTCGAATGTCATTGGCCCTTCTCCTCCTTTTGATCCGTAGTCTCCTCGACGACGAGCTGGACGGGGTGGGCCACCAGTTCGTCGGTGAGGGCGAAGTCCCACACCTGCTGCACGTTCTCCACATAGTGGAAGGTGACGCCCTTGCGATAGATCTCGGGGATCTCCTCCACGTCGCGCTGATTCTCGGCACACATCACGATGTCGGTGATGCCGGCACGCTTGGCGGCGAGGATCTTCTCCTTGATGCCGCCGACGGGCAGCACCTTGCCGCGCAGCGTGATTTCGCCCGTCATGGCCGTGTTCTTGCGCACCTTGCGCTGGGTCAGCGCCGAGGCCAGGGAGGTGGCGATGGTGATGCCCGCAGAAGGGCCGTCCTTGGGCGTGGCGCCCTCCGGCACGTGGATATGGATGTTCCACTGGTCGAAGAGGCGGTAGTCAACGCCCAGGGCGTCGATATGGGCCTTGACGTACTCCAGGGCGATGACGGCGCTCTCCTTCATCACGTCGCCAAGATTGCCCGTGAGCGTCAGTTTGCCGGCCTTGCCCTTGGAGAGCGAGGTCTCGATGAAGAGGATCTCGCCGCCCACGCTGGTCCAGGCCAGGCCCGTCACCACGCCCGCGTAGTCGTTGCCCTGGTAGATGTCGCGGTAGAAGGGCGGTTTGCCCAGCAGGCCCGGCAGCATGTCGGGGGTGATCTTGTTGGAGGGCAGCTGGCCGTCGGTGGCCTGGCGGAAGGCGAGCTTGCGCAGCGCCTTGTTGATCTGCTTCTCCAGCTGGCGCACGCCGCTCTCGCGGGTGTAGTTTTCGATGACCTTCTCCAGGGAGGCCTTCGTAAACTTCAGCTTGGGCTCCACCTGGTCGAGACCCGTGTTCTCCAGTTCGCGGGGGACGAGGTGGCGCTTGGCGATCTCTATCTTCTCCTCGGTGATGTAGCCGCTGACGGGAATCACCTCCATGCGGTCCAGCAGCGGACGGGGGATGGTGTTGAGGTCGTTGGCCGTGGCGATGAAGAGCACCTTGGAGAGGTCGTAGTCAGTGTCGAGGTAGTTGTCGTGGAAGGCGTTGTTCTGCTCCGGGTCGAGCACCTCCAGGAGGGCCGACGCGGGGTCGCCATTGACGGTGTTCTGCGTCACCTTGTCGATCTCGTCGAGGATGAAGACGGGGTTGGAGGAGCCAGCCTTGAGGATGCTCTTGATGATGCGTCCGGGCATGGCGCCAATATAGGTGCGGCGGTGGCCGCGCACCTCAGCCTCGTCGTGGAGGCCGCCCAGCGAGACGCGGACGTATTTTCTGCCCATGGCCTCGGCAACGCTCTTGCCCAGCGAGGTCTTGCCGACGCCCGGAGGACCGTAGAGGCAGAGGATGGGGGACTTCAGGTCGCCACGAAGGCGGAGCACGGCCATGTACTCCAGGATGCGCTCCTTCACCTTCTCCATGCCGTAGTGGTTGCGGTCGAGGACGCGCTGCGCACGCTTCAGGTCAAGGCGGTCCTTGGTATATACGCCCCACGGCAGCGAGACGAGCGTCTGCAGGTAGTTGAGCAGGACACTGTAGTCGGGCGACTGGGGATTGATATTGTCGAGCTTGGCGAGCTCCTTGGCAAAGAGCTTGCTCACCTCATCGGGCCAGGGCTTGAGGAAGGCCTTCTTCTTGAGTTCCCTCTTGTCCTCAGACTCGCCGCTGTCGCCCAGCTCCTCTCGGATGTTCTTGATCTGCTGGTGGAGGAAGTACTCCTTCTGCTGCTCGTCGATGTCGGCGCGCGTCTTGTTCTGGATGTTCTTCTTGATGTGCAAGAACTGGGTTTCGCGGTTGAGGACCTTCAACAACTTGAACAGTCGCAGCTTCATGTTGTCCTCCTCCAGCAGCATGATCTTGTCGTAAATGTTGCTGACGATGTTGGAGGCGACGAAATTGACGATGGAGAGGTGGTTGCTGATGTTCTGCAGGGCGACCATCGCCTCGTTGGGGATGTCGTCGTTCATCTTCACATAGATCTCGACGCCCTGGCGCAGGCCTTCCACGGCCGCGGCAAACTCCTTGTCGTCTTCTGCGGGGAAGACCTCAGGGATCATCTCCGTCTCGGCGGTGAAGAAGTTGTTGGCGTCGTCGAGCGACTTGAGACGGCAGCGCGCCGAGGCGATCACGATGGCCGAATGCTCATTGTTGGATCCGGGCACCTCAAACTCCTTGACGAGCTTGGCATAGACGCCCACTTCGAAGAGGTCCTCCTGGATGGGGTAGTCCACGCTGGCGTCTTTCTGTGCGAACACGGCAAAGGTTTGGTCGGGATGATCGCGGAGGTAATCCAGCAGCTTCAAACTCGGCTGGCGACCGATGAGGATCGGGGTCATGACGCCGGGGAAGGGGATCAGATTGCGGGTGATGAGGACGGGGATGGGACCATCCACGGGACCAACCTCCTTGGCCAGCGCCGAGGGGTCGCCGTCGTAGTCCGACAACATCATCCGTATCGTTGTATTTTGCTTCATTATCTTATTGTCTTCTGTGTTTTGGCGTGCAAAGGTACAAAGAAAATTCCTATTTCATGGAAAAATCCGTGCGAAACCTTGACTTTGCCCGCACAATGCGGCATTAGATTGGCCGCAAGGCAGGCAATGGGGTGGCTGCAAGCGCGGGCGACAGGCTGGCCGCGCGCGCGACAGAATCCACAAGGCAGGCGATGGGCTCAGTCTAAAGTCTGATCACCTGCTTCACGCCCTTGACCGTGCGCAGCTTCTTGATCAGCAGGTTGAGCTTCGACTTGTCGTCGAGCTGCACAACAAGATTGCCCGAGAACAGGCCGTCATGGGAGTCGATATTGATGGATCGCATCACGATCTTCTCGTCCTTGCTGATGATGTTGGTGATGTTGCTGACGATGCCGATGTCGTCGTTGCCGATGACGCGCAGCGTGATGTCGTAGTGGGAACTGCCCTTGCCGCTCCACTGCGCACGGACGATGCGGTAGCCGAAACGGCGCTGCATCTCGGCGGCGTTGGGGCAATCGGCACGGTGGATCTTGATGCCGCCATTGACGGTGACGAAGCCAAACACCTTGTCGCCATAGATGGGGTGGCAGCAGCGGGCGAGCGAGAAGTCGATGCCCTTGAGGCTCTTGTCAATGATGAGCACGTCGTCGTTCTTCTTGGCCTCGGTGGTGGCGGGGTGGGCATACTCGAAGTTTTCCGCGCTCTCGGCCTCGCGCTCCTTGACCTGGCTCTGGTCGACCAGGGCCTGGTATTCGTCGAGGACGCGGGTGGGGTCGAGGCGGCCTTCGGCGATCTGGTGGTAGAAGTCGCTCTGCTCCTTGAAGCCCATCTTGCGGATGAGGTGGGCGACGGTGGCCTCGTCGTAGTCGAGCTTCTTGTTCTTGAGGCGGCGCTCCAGCAGCTCCTTAGCGTAGAGGCCCTGCTTCTGACGTGTCTCCTTGAGCGAGAGGCGCAACTTGGCGCGGGCACGGGAGGAGACGAGGATGCGCAGCCACTCCGGCTTCGGAGTCTGGTTGCTGGCCGTCAGGATCTCGACCGTGTCGCCACTGTGGAGGGGCGTGCGGAAGGAGACATTCTTGCCGTTGACCTTGCCGCCGACGCAGGTGTCGCCGACGCGCGAGTGGATATGGTAGGCGAAGTCGAGCACGGTGGCTCCCTTGGGAAACTTCAGCAGGTCGCCCTTCGGGGTGAAGGCATAGACCTCGTCCTCGTAGAGGTCGAGCTTGAACTGGTCCATCACCTCCAGGTTGTCGCCTGCCTCCAGGGCGGTGCGGATCGAGGCGAGCCACTCCTCCATGCCGCCGCCGTCGGCCTTCACGCCCTTGTAGCGCCAGTGGGCGGCGAGGCCGTGCTCGGCCACCTCGTCCATGCGCTCGGTGCGGATCTGCACCTCCACCCACTTCTGCTCAGGACCGAGCACGGTGATGTGGAGACACTCGTAGCCATTGGACTTCGGCACACTGATCCAGTCGCGCAGGCGCTTCGGGTTGGGCTGGTACATGTCGGTGACGATGGAGTAGGCCTGCCAACACTGCATCTTCTCCTTCTCCAGCGGGGAGTCGAGGATGATGCGGATGGCAAAGAGGTCGTAGATGCCATCGACGCCACACTTCTGCTTCTTCATCTTCTGCCAGATGGAGTGGATCGACTTGGTGCGGCCCTTGATATGAAATTTGAGTCCGGCCTCGGTGAGGTGCTTGCTCACCGGACCGATGAAGCGCTCGATGTAGGCGTCGCGGGAACGCTTCGTGGCGTTGAGTTTCTCCTTGATCAGATAGTAGGCGTCGTGCTCGAGATACTTCAGCGAGAGGTCCTCCAGCTCGCTCTTGAGCTGGTAGAGGCCCAGTTTGTGGGCCAAGGGGGCGTAGAGGTAACTGGCCTCCTCGGCCACCTCGTGCTGCGCCTCCTTGTTGGGCGTGTCGCGTATCTGGCGCATCAGGCAGACGCGATCGGCGATCATGATGAGCACCACGCGCATGTCCTCGGCGAAGGAGAGGAGCAGGTTGCGGAAGTTCTCGCTCTCCACAATGGGAGTCTTGCTGTAGAGCTCCTGGACGCGGACGAGGCCCTGGAGGATCGTCGCCACGCCCTCGCCGAAGTCCTTGCGCGCCAGCGTCGTGTCATAGTGGCCGCGAAGCACGCTCTCGTAGAGCATGATGGCCAGCAGACTGTCACGGCGCAGGCCGATGTCGCCGACGGCCACCTTCGCCGTCATCAAAGCCTTGAGGACGGGATTGAGGCCGAAGCGGTCGCGCTCGATGTGGCGAGCCTCGATCTCAGAATAGATATGGGTGCGCAGACGCTCCACGTCAGTACCGCTCAGGGTGTCGTTGAGCATCTCGTGAATCTCCTTAGTAAGTGCCTCGCAGGCGTGCTTTTCTTCCTCGGTGAAAACGAATTTTTCTTCCATTGGCTGACGTTGCTTTGATGAATGATGCTACAAAGTTACGAAATTTCATCTGAATATTTCCCGATTTAAGAAAAAGTAAGTATATTTGTGCATTGGTTAGAGGACAACAAATAGACCACCTTATTTATAATATTAATATCGCAAAAGGATATGCTGACACAACAAGACTTGCAACAGATTGCTGCCAAGGGCATTGCCGAAGAGCAGCTGCAGAAGCAGATGGATGATTTCAAGCGCGGATTCCCCTTTCTGAGGCTCGACTCCGCAGCCTCCGTGGGTCATGGCATCCTGGCACCGACGGACGCTGAGCGCAAGGAGTACATCCGCCAGTGGGACGCCTACAAGGCCGGGAAGCACCGGGTGACGAAGTTTGTACCCGCCTCGGGCGCTGCCAGCCGCATGTTCAAGAATTTGTTCGCCTTCCTCGACGCCGACTACGACGCCCCGCAGACGAGTTTCGAACACGAGTTTTTCGACCACATCCACCAGTTTGCCTTCTTCTCCGAGCTCGACGCTGCCTGCCTGAAGAATGAGGGCAAGGGAATCGACGACCTGCTGGCCGCGGGAGGACACAAGGCCGTCGTGGCCAACCTGCTGGAGGAGCGCGGCCTCAACTACGGCCAACTGCCGAAGGGCTTGCTCCGCTTCCACCACTATGAGGACGGGGCGCGCACGGCCATGGAGGAGCACCTCGTGGAGGGCGCACGCTACGCCAGCACCAACGGCGAGGCCCACATCCACTTCACCGTCTCGCACGAGCACCTGCCTTTGTTCAAGGCGGAGGTGGAGAAGCGGGTAGGGAAGTATGCGGAGAAGTACCAGGTGCGCTACGACATCTCCTTCTCGGAGCAGAAACCGAGCACGGACACCGTGGCGGCCAATCCCGACAACTCGCTCTTCCGCAACGAAGACGGGTCGCTTTTGTTCAGACCGGGTGGACACGGCGCACTCATCGAGAACCTCAACGACCTGGAGGCCGACGTGGTCTTCATCAAGAACATCGACAACGTGGTGCCCGACCGGTTGAAGGAGGACACCGTCACCTACAAAGCGCTGCTGGGTGGCGTCCTCGTGACGCTGCAGGAGCGCGTCTTCGACTATCTTAGATCGCTCGACGAGGCAACGCCGACGAAGGAGAAACTGGCCGAGATGGAAGACTTCCTGGAGCACACGCTCTGGTGTTTGCCACCGAAGGAGAAGGCGGGATGGAGCGACCAGGAGCGTGCCGACTACCTGCACCGCAAGTTGCACCGACCGATCCGCGTCTGTGGTATGGTGAAGAATGTGGGTGAGCCCGGCGGAGGCCCGTTCCTCGCCTACAACCAGGACGACACGGTGAGCCTGCAGATCCTGGAGTCGAGCCAAATCGACAAGGCCAACGAGGCCTACCAGCGGATGTTCTCCGAGGGTACGCATTTCAATCCCGTGGACCTCGTCTGTGGCATCATCGACTACAAGGGCGAGGCGTTCGACCTCCCGAAGTTTGTGGATCCCTCCACGGGCTTCATCAGCACGAAGAGCAAGAACGGACGCGAACTGAAGGCCCTGGAGCTCCCAGGACTGTGGAATGGCGCGATGAGCGACTGGAACACGGTCTTCGTCGAAGTGCCGCTCTCTACGTTCAATCCCGTCAAGACGGTCAACGACCTGCTCCGCGAGCAGCATCAGTAGGCCAAGGCCTGGCCAGCCAACCATGTTCATGGGAGGGACGGTCTGCCTACGACAACGGTAGGCAGAGGGCCTGGCCAAGACGCTCTATAGATCTACCTAATATAGGTATAAATACA
>ERZ1032623.158-NODE-158-length-11733-cov-6.332848_pt1 | contig 11733 bp, 9 predicted proteins | sample MGYA00518160_ERZ1032623 | MGnify/ENA primary metagenome ERZ1032623 (study PRJEB33719, sample SAMN04261367) | wastewater metagenome | biome: periurban shantytown; feature: human; material: feces | host: Homo sapiens | place: Peru: Lima | collected 2013-01-16 ...
GCGGCGAGCCGGGGCGCGGCAACCACCGCGCAGGCCAGCAGCGAGGGAACCGGCAAGACGCTCGTGGCCTACTACTCCGCGCAGGGTCACACCAAGCGCGTGGCCGAGGCCGTCGCCGACGAGCTTGGCGCGGACCTCTTTGAAATCGTGCCCGAGCAGGTCTACACCGACGCCGACCTCACCTGGACGAACGAGGACAGCCGCGTCTCCCGCGAGCACGACGATGAGTCCCTGCGCGACGTGCCGCTTGCCCAGACGACACCCGACGCCTGGGCAGACTACAACACCGTGCTGTTTGGCTACCCCATCTGGTGGGCCATCGCGACGTGGCCCTGCGACCACTTCGCCACCGACAACGACTTCACGGGCAAGAGGGTCGTCCCCTTCTGCACATCGTCTTCCTCGGACCTGGGCCAGAGCGGCGAGCTCCTCGCCCAGGCGGCGGGCACCGGCAGCTGGGAGCGGGGCCAGCGGTTCAGCTCCGGCGCCTCGGACGATGAGGTCCGCAGCTGGGCCCGCGGGCTTTGAAACGTTTCCGCAGCAGTTGATCCCACGGCCGAGGCCGAGGTCACGCGCAGCGAGAAGACCTATCGGGACTTCTCGCTCGACAACGTCCTGCACAGTCCCGTCGAGGGAGACATCCGCTTCAACCTCCACGTTCCCGAGCCCTATGACGGAACCAAGGCGGCGCGTCTCTTCTCGCATGACGAGCAGGTCATGGACTGGCCCTTCCGCGGCTAGCCACGTGGCAGAGGGGCAACCCCTTTGCCACCACCCGCCGCCCACTATCACCCCAAACGAGAAAGGAACTCCATGAAGGCCCTGTTCATCAATGGCAGTCCCAACAAGAACGGCAACACCGCGGCGCTCGCGTCGCAGGTCATGGCCGGCCACAACTACGAGGCGCTCAACCTATGCGACCTCGTCATCGGTTCCTATGGCCAGCAGCTGCCCGGCGACGGTCTCGACGAGGTCATCGAGGCAATGAGGTCGGCGGACGTCATCGTCATGGGCTCGCCGGTCTACTGGCACAACATCTGTGGCGCCGTCCGCAACGTGCTCGACCGCTTCTACGGCCACGTGGAGACGGGCGAGCTCTCGGGCCGCAAGCTCGCCTTCGTCTTCCAGGGTGCCGCACCCGAGAAGTGGATGCTCGAGGCAGGCGACTACACCATGAGTCGCTTTGCCGGCCTGTACGGCATGGAGTACGCGGGCATGGCAACCACGCGCGACGAGGCGGCTAACCTTGGCAAGAGTCTCTTCTCGTAGGCACGTGAGCAGGGGACTGCACCCACTCGCGCTGCATGCATCAAAGAGAATGGAGAATGACATGAACAACTTCACCTTCGAGAACAAGACGACCGTCTTCTTTGGGAAGGGCTCCGTTGCCGAGAGTCTTCCCGCGCTCCTGGGCGGCTACGGCAAGAACGTGCTGCTCGCCTATGGCGGTGGCTCCATCAAAAACAATGGCGTCTACGACGAGGTCACGGGCATCCTCGAGGCCGCCGGCAAGAACGTGACCGAGTTCTCCGGCATCATGTCCAACCCCACCTACGCCAAGGTCCAGGAGGGCACCGCGCTCGCCCGCGAGAATGACGTCGACCTCATCCTCGCCGTGGGCGGCGGCTCGGTCTCCGACTGCTGCAAGGCGGTCTCGGCCCAGGCCAAGCTCGACGAGGACCTCTGGGAGCTCGAGAACGTCAAGCATGGCGCCCCCGGCGGGCTCATCCCGCTCGTGACCATCGTCACCGTCTTTGGCACCGGCTCCGAGATGAACGCGGGCGCCGTCATCACCAACGAGGAGCTCAAGGTCAAGGGCCCGCTGTGGGGCGCGCAGGCAGACGCCGCCTTCCTTGACCCCACCTACACCATGTCCGTGCCGTTTGTCCAGGTCATCAGCGGCGCCTTTGACACGCTGAGCCACGCCATGGAGACGTACTTCGACACGTGCGCGCAGAACCTCTCCGACGACATCAACCTCGCCCTCATGAGCAGCGTCGTGCGCAACATCCGCACGCTCCTGGACGACCCGCAGAACTACGAGGCCCGCAGCGAGCTCGCCTGGGCCTCCGCCATGGCCGAGAACGGCATCCTCAAGATCGGCAAGCTCACCGGCTTCGAGTGCCACATGATGGAGCACCAGCTGGGCGCCTACACCAACTGCAACCACGGAGCAGGCCTGGCCGTCATCCACCCGCACCTGTACCGCCACATCTACGCGGGCAACGTTGAGCGCTTCGCCCGCTTTGCCCGCGAGGTCTGGGGCGCGAGCGATGCCGATGACAACGCCGCTGCGCTCGCCGGCATCGATGCACTGGCCGCCTTCATCAAGGAGATCGGCCTGCCCACCACTTTCGCCGAGCTCGGCATTCCCGCCGACACCGACCTGCGCGCCGTCGCGGACTCAACGGTCATCCTCCCCGGCGTCCCCAAGCGGCTCGATGCCGACGAGATCTACCAGATCCTCGTTGAGTGCAAGTAACCAAACCGATCGGGGGCGACGGAGCAGGGGTGCTCCCCTTCCGTCGCCCCGCCATCGTGACCGACAGCCACCCCGAGGCCATCCACGCCTCCATCGAGGGCACGCTGCGACGCCTGCGCACTGATTACGTTGACCTCTACTACCAGCATCGCATTGACCCGAAGGTCGAGCCGGAGACGGTCGCAGAGGTCAGGCACCCGCCCACGCCTCGCTTGGAACAGGGGACGTAGCACCGTTCCACCTGAACCCGCGCCTCACTCACGCGCGCAGCAGCCAAGCAATGCCGCGAGCGGTACGCGCATCTGGCTCGCAGAAGTGGTTGCCGGGGTTGAGCTCGAGCGTCGTCTCCACCCCGCGCTCGCGAAGCAGCGCCTCGAAACCACGCGTTGCGTCAAGCACCCCGCGCATCATGCGGTTGGGCGTCTTATGCTCCCTCTTGCCCAGGGAGAGGTAGGCGTCATCGGGACTCGCCGCCAGGGGTCGCCCTGCGCACCAATCGAGAAGCCCGGGAAACCACAGCGAGCCCGAGACGCTCGCCACGCGCGAGAAGGCCGGCGTCTCCCACAGCGACCACAGCGCAAAGAGCCCCGCAAGCGAGTACCCCGCGATGCCGCGCCAGGCCACGGGCCAGGGCAATCCATACTCTACCTGCGGAATCACCTCGCCAAGGAGCTTCTCGAGATGCTCGCGCGCGCCTCCCGCAAACGGCTCGTTGCTGCGCGTCGTGGCCTCGCACCCCCAGGGGCTGAGGTCGCGGTTCCAGTCCAGGCCACCCACCGCCACGAGCGCGAACGGCGGGCATCCGGCCTCCTGGCACGCCTCCCACACCGGCGCGCCATCCCCCTGGAACACGTTGAGGTAGACAACCGGGAGCGGACCCTCCGCCCGCTCAGGCTTCCACACGCTCACATCCATGGCCACTCCCCGTTCCGCTCGTCCTTTCGCTGTACGAGAACCCCTTCGACGACTTCGACCTTGGCAAGGGCGACCAGCCACGGGCGCAGATCAGCGTCGTGGACGGGCAGGCGCTCGCGAACTACGGAGGCCTCATCGCCCAGGCATGTGAGTGGTGGAGCAGGGGCAGTCCCCTGTTCCACTCACGCCCCCGCCAGGCGCTCGTCCTCAAAGACGCGGGCGGCGGCGGTCCTGTACTCATCGAGTCTCTTGGCCTTGCGCACGTGACGCCACACCGCCACGGAATCGGCGAAGGAGCCCTTGGCGTAGGACCACCACTCCTTCATGCGAAACACCGCGTTGCCGCCCATCTCCGCAGCGTAGGCCTCCAGCAACCCGTCATGGAACGCGCGCAGCTCGTCCAGGGAAAGCGGCGCTCCTGCGCGCAGCTCGCGAGGCAGCGCGGGATTGGTCAGCACGCCACGGCCCAGCATCACATGGCGCGTCTCGGGCCAGGCCGCAAGGAGCGCGTCGTAGTCCGCCGGCGCAAAGACGTCGCCGTTGTATGCCACGGGAAACGGCGCCCGCTCGAGCGTCTTTCCGTAGAGCTTGCGGCGCGGCGAGCCGTCGTACTGGTCTGCCCGCACGCGTGGATGCACGATGAGCTCGGCCAACGGCAGGCCGCAGTAGATGTCGAGCAGGCGCTCGTACTCCTCGTCATGCTCGAGCCCCAGGCGCGTCTTGACCGAGACGGGCAGCGGCGAGCGCTCGCACACGTCTGCGAGGAACGCCTCGAGCTCCTCGGGCCGCGCGAGAAAGCCGGCTCCCTTGCCCTTGGCGACCACGGTGCCAGACGGGCAGCCCAGGTTCAGGTTGACCTCGGCATATCCCATGCCCGCAAGCAGCCCCGCAGCCCACACGAACTCGTCGGCGTCCTTCGTCAGCAGCTGCGGGACCACGTCAAGGCCCTCGTTGGCCACGGGGTCGAGCTCGCGGGCGGCCTTGCCCTTGAACGCGCAGCCCACACGCGGCGGAGCGATGAACGGCGTGTAGTAGCGGTCGAGCGCACCAAAGCAGTCCGCGTGGACGCGACGGAACACGTGGCCCGTTATCCCCTCCATCGGGGCAAGGGACAAGATCATCGGCTTTCCTCTCGTTGTGGAATGGGAGACGATCCCCGCTCCACGTTACTCCCGGATGGCCGCCGCAGCGATCAGGGATGTGGCGCCAGCGGCAATCAGCGCGAGAAGCGCACCGGGGTCAAACGCGTCGGAGGTCTGAGGGAGCTGCGCGCCTTCCGAGCTCGCTCCGCCCGCCTTGCCGGCAGGATTGGCGCCAGCCGTCGTTCCGCCGTCGCCGGGCTGTGCGGGCGTCGCCTTTCTCGTGAACTTCCAGGCGCCCGAGAAGTGCACGTTGCCCTCGTCGTCGGCGTTGTCCATGCTCGCCTCGGCGGTAGTGCGGCCATAGCCCACGAAGGTCCACGTGCCGTCAGCCGTCTCCACGCTCGTCTGCGACGGGGCGAGCGCGCCGATCTCGCTGCCGCGCGGATAGGGGGTGCCATCCGCGGGGAGCAGCGCCAGCACCTCGTCGGGCAGCTGCTGGCCCGGCGTGACGCAGCTGAACTTATACCTTGCGCCAAAAACCTTGAAGAGCCTGTTGAACTGGGCCTTGTAGACGGTCTCGACCGTCACGTCGGCAATCTCGGAGTCCCAGCCAGCGAACTCGTAGTCAAACGTGTCGTCAGAGCCCTTCGCGGGCTTGGGCACCTGGATCTTGTCCGCCTTCGTACCGAGCTCGTACCAGCCCTCGTCGTAGGTGACGCTGCCGTCCTCGTTGGTGAACGAGACCTTCACGAGCCGGTTGTTGGACGCCGCAACGAGAGAGACGGAGTCGCTGGTACCGATGCTGTCGTAACGACCGAACGCCTGGCGCTCGCCCGCCTGCTGCGAGGCATAGCGAGAGTCCTCGTTGTCAACGTACCAGCCGTCAATCCTGCTGCCGTGAACGTCATCGGGTGCGCCAAGGTAGTTCTCACCCATTGTATCAGTTAATTAAATTCTTGTTGCCCGGTCTACAGCAATTCAGACTAGCTACGCCGCTCAACAGCGCCACTACCCCCCCACGCACTTATAGTGAACGAGACGCCATATCCACCCGAACAGGCTCGAAGGCAGGCCCCATGACCCCAACGCAAAAGAAGATAGTCGTTACGCTCGGGTTTTGCGGTCTCGTCTCCGCCGCAGACAACTGGTTTGTCTCTCCCGCGCTCCCGGCGATCGCCCAGACGCTCGCCATCGCCCCGGCAGCCGCGACGATCATCCTCACCGCATACCTCACGCCCTATGGGCTGCTGCAACCCGTATGTGGCGCCATTGGCGATGCCGTTGGACGCGTGCGTCTCCTTTGCATCATCGTCGCGGGCCTTGCCGTAAGCACCGTGCTTTGCGCTGCAGCACCCACGCTCGAGGCGCTCGTCGTGGCACGAATCGTCACCGGCTGCTTCGCCGCGGGAATCATCAGCGTAAATCAGTCTCTCGTGGGTAGCGTCGTGAGCGAGGAGGACCGACAGGGCGCCGTGGGCCTGCTCATGGGCGTCACGTTTACCGGCCAGGGTCTTTCGGCGGGCCTCGGCGGGCTCATCTGCGACCTTGTGGGGTGGCGCGCGGCATTTATCTGCTTTGGCGCACTCGGCGCAGCTGCCTGGCTCGGCATCAGGCGCCTGAGGTACCTCGACGAGATGAACGGTGCGGGCACCGTCGACGCGTCAGGCGCCGGCGTGAGCGTCGCAGGCGCGGGCGCGGGCGGCTCAGCTGAACGTGAGCCCTTCAGGCCCGCGGCGTTTCTCCGCCACGCGGCGCAGATCCTCTTTGGACCCGGACGCGCCGTCTATTTCGTTGCCTTCACGACCGGCATCATCTTCCTCGGGGTGTACGGATTCATGGGCACCTTCCTGGCCGAGGGGTGCGGCCTCTCCTCCACCCAGGCGGGCCTGCTCATGATGTTCTACGGTCTCGCCTGCCTCGCCGGCGGCAGCATTTCTGGACGCATCGGCGAAGCTCGGGGCCAGCGTGGCGTTATCGCCGTAGGCGAGACCTCGGGCGTCATCGCAACGGCCCTGCTAGCGGCGTCGACAATCACGGGCTCGTGGATGCCCGCGCTCCCCGCCGCGGCGTGCCTCGGCCTGGGCTACATACTGGTACAGCCCACGCTCGTCTCGTTCTCCATGGATATCGACCCCTCGCACACGGGTCTCTGCACCGGACTCATCGGCCTGGGCGTTTTCGCGGGAGGCGGCATTGGCAGCAGCCTCGGCAGCATTGCCATTGCTGGCGGCGGCTACTTTGCGCTCTGGACAATCGCCGGCGTGGCGCTTGTCACCCAGGCAATCACCGGCGCGAGGTTCCTACCGCGGAAATAAGGCGAGGCACCAGCGACGGAGCGGCGCGAACGGCGAGGTGTCGCGGCCGGCGCCAGCCCCTTCGGCCTGCGCCTGAGTTCGAACTATTGTTCGATGGATTTCGTGTCAGAAGGGCCAGCCGGCTCGCCGGGCTATGTTAAGTTGCTTATCTAAACCAAATTACCCGGCCCCAAACACACGAAGACGCAGCGACTGGCGCATCGCGCCGCGGCGCTGGGGTCGAAACCAATACGCACGCCCGATGAGACCCGGGCGCTGGCAAGGGAGCACCGAGAGAGCGAGCATGGCAAAGAGCACCGCAAACTATGGCAACGACAGCATCCGTCAGCTCAAGGACGAGGAGCGCGTCCGCCTGCGCCCCGCCGTCATCTTTGGCTCTGACGGCCTCGACGGCTGCGCGCACGCCGCCTTCGAGATCCTCTCCAACTCGGTTGACGAGGCTCGTCAGGGCTTTGGCAAGCTGATCACGCTCACCGCCTTCGCCGACAAGTCCATCCAGGTGGAGGACAACGGCCGCGGCTGCCCGCTGGACTGGAACCCCTCCGAGAAGCGCTTCAACTGGGAGCTCGTCTTCTGTGAGCTCTATGCCGGCGGCAAGTACGACAACAACCAGGGCGGCGACTACGACTTCTCGCTCGGCACCAACGGCCTGGGCTCGTGCGCCACCCAATACGCCTCGGAGTACATGGATGTCACCGTCTGGCGCGACGGCAACAAATACTCGCTGCACTTCAAGAAGGGCAAGGTTGTAGGCTCCAAGAAGAAGGCCCTTGAGGTCGAGCCCACCGATGAGCAGCGCACCGGCACCACCATCAGGTGGCGCCCGGACCTCGAGGTCTTCACCTCCATCGACATCCCCCACGAGTGGTACCGCGAGACCATGCGCCGCCAGGCCGTGGTCAACGCCAACATCACGTTCCGCCTGCGCATCGAGGCCGAGGACGGCACCTTCACCGAGGAGGACTTCTGCTACCCCAAGGGCATCGAGGACTACGTGCTCGAGAAGGTCGGCGCCAACTACCTCACCGAGCCCTTCTTCATCGAGGCGGACCGCCGCGGCCGTGACCGTGACGACCTGCCAGACTACAACGTCAAGATCACGGCGTGCCTGTGCTTCTCCCGCACCTTCCAGATGCAGGAGTACTACCACAACTCCTCGTGGCTTGAGAACGGCGGCTCACCCGAGAAGGCGGCCCGCAGCGCCCTGACCAGCGCCCTCGACGCCTACATCAAGAGCCAGGGCAAGTACAACAAGAACGAGAGCTCAATCAAGTGGCAGGACGTCCAGGACTGTCTCGTGCTGGTGACCAACTGCTTCTCCACCCAGACCTCCTATGAGAACCAGACCAAGAAGGCCATCAACAACCGCTTCATCCAGCAGGCGATGATGACCTTCTTCAAGGAGCGCCTCTCCACCTACCTGATCGAGAACAAGGACGCCGCCGGCAAGATCGTGGACCAGGTGCTCATCAACAAGCGCTCCCGCGAGAACGCCGAGAAGACCCGCCAGAGCATCAAGACCAACCTGCAGCAGAAGACCGACATGGCCAACCGCGTGCAGAAGTTCATCGACTGCCGCTCCAAGGACAAGAGCCGCCGCGAGATCTACATCGTAGAGGGCGACTCGGCAGCAGGCGCCATTCGCACCTCGCGCGATGCCGAGTTCCAGGGCGTTATGCCCGTCCGCGGTAAGATCCTCAACTGCCTAAAGGAGGACTACCCGCGCATCTTTAAGTCCGACATCATCATGGACCTCATGCGCGTGCTGGGCTGCGGCGTGGAGATCAAGGACAAGCGCATCAAGAACCTCGGCTCCTTTGACCTGGACAACCTCAACTGGAACAAGGTCATCATCTGCACGGATGCAGACGTCGACGGCTACCACATCCGCACGCTCGTCCTCACCATGCTCTACCGCCTCGTGCCCACGCTCATCGAGAAGGGCTACGTCTACATCGCAGAGTCGCCGCTCTATGAGATCAACTGCAAGGAGAAGACCTACTTCGCCTACACGGAGCTCGAGAAGAACGACGTCCTCAAGCAGATCGGCAACCAGAAGTGCTCCATCAACCGCTCCAAGGGTCTTGGCGAAAACGATCCGGACATGATGTGGCTCACCACCATGAACCCGGAGACGCGCCGTCTCATCAAGGTGGAGCCCGAGGACATTGCCAAGATGGAGACCATGTTCAACCTGCTGCTGGGCAACGACGACGAGGGACGCAAGCAACACGTCGCCGAGCATGGCAAGGAGTACCTGGACCAGCTCGACCTACAGTAGCGCACGCTGCCGTCGCCAGCGCAACGCACGTAGCAGCGCACCAAACGAATTCGAGAAACGTCACAAGAGGGAACCGTGGCAAAGAAGAAGACAAAGGCACAGCCCAAGAAGAAGCAGGTCAACGCCGAGAACGTCATTGGCCTGCACTCCGAGGTAACCGAGCAGCCCATCACGCAGACGCTCGAGTCCAACTACATGCCCTACGCCATGAGCGTCAACGTCTCGCGCGCGTTCCCGGAGATCGACGGCTTCAAGCCCTCGCACCGCAAGCTGCTCTACACCATGTACAAGATGGGCCTGCTCAAGGGCGAGCGCCAGAAGAGCGCCAACATCGTGGGCCAGACCATGAAGCTCAACCCCCACGGCGACGCCGCCATCTACGAGACGATGGTGCGCCTCGCCACGGGCAACGAGGCGCTGCTCACGCCCTTCGTTGAGTCCAAGGGCAACTTTGGCAAGTACTACTCGGGAGACCTGAGCTACGCAGCCTCCCGTTACACCGAGGCCAAGCTCGCCCCCATCAGCGCAGAGATATTCAAGGACATCGACAAGGACCCGGTGGACTTCGTCGACAGCTACGACGGCGCCATGAAGGAGCCACGCCTGCTGCCCACGTCGTTCCCCAACATCCTCGTCTCTGCCAACAAGGGCATCGGCGTGGCCATGGCCTCCGACATCTGCGGCTTCAACCTCAACGAGGTCTGCACCGCCACGATTCACTACCTCGAGGACCCCGAGTGCGACCTTCTCGAGTACATGCCCATGCCCGACTTCTCCACCGGAGGAGAGATCATCTACCGCCGCGACGAGATGGAGAAGATCGTCGAGACGGGCCTTGGCAGCTTCCAGATTCGCTCGCGCTGGCGCTGGATCCCCGAGGAGCGCATCATCGAGGTGTACGAGATTCCCTACACCACGAAGACCGACGTCATCATCGAACGCATCGTGAAGCTCTCCAAGGAGGGCAAGGTTCGCGAAATCTCTGACATCCGCGACGAGACGGACCTCTCGGGCCTGCGCATCGCCATCGACGTCAAGCGTGGCGTTGACCCCGAGAAGCTCATGGCCAAGCTGTTCAAGACCACCACGCTGCAGGACTCGTTCTCCTGCAACTTCAACGTGCTCGTCGACGGCTACCCGCGCGTCATGGGCGTGCGTCAGATTCTGCACGAGTGGGTTGCGTGGCGCATGGACTCCACGCGCCGCCGCATGAACTTCGACCTCGCCAAGAAGTCCGAGCGCCTGCACCTGCTGCACGGCCTCGAGGCGATCCTGCTTGACATCGACAAGGCCATCGCCATCATCCGTGGCACGAAGCTCGAGGCGGAGGTCGTGCCCAACCTCATGAAGGGCTTCGACATCGACGAGACGCAGGCCGAGTTCGTTGCCGAGATCAAGCTCCGCAACATCAACGAGGAGTACATCCTCAACCGCACCAAGGACATCGAGAAGCTCGAAGGCGAGATCGCCGAGCTCGAGGACATCCTGTCGAGCGAGGACAAGATCAAGCAGGTCATCAGCGACGAGCTGGCCGCAGTCAACAAGAAGTACGTGACGCCGCGCAGGACAGGCCGCGTTGACCCGGCAGACGTCGTCGAGGTGAGTTTGGAGCCCGAGGTCGAGGAGTACCCCGTCACGATCATGCTCTCGCGCGACGGCTACCTCAAGAAGATGACCGACCGCGTGCTCAAGAAGGCCAGCTCGCTCAAGTACAAGGACGGCGACAAGCCCTTCATCGAGTTCCCGTCCTCCAACACGCACGAGCTGCTCGTGTTCACCGACAAGAGCCAGGTGTACAAGTGCAAGGTCTCCCAGTTCGAGGACACCAAGTCAGCCCAGCTGGGGTCATACCTGCCCACCGACCTCGAGATGGAACCGGACGAGAACGTCATCTGGGTGATCGATCCCGAGGACTACAAGGCAGACGTGCTCTTCGCCTTCGAGAATGGCCGCGTCGTCCGCGTGGCGCTGACGGGATACGTGACCAAGACCAACCGCAAGCGCCTCAAGAACGCCATCTATGGCGGGTCCAAGTTGCTGTTCGCCCAGGTGCTCAAGGAGGATCGCGACCTCGCGCTCGTCTCGAACGACGGCCGACTGATGAACTTCAACACGTCGCTGCTCAAGACCAAGACGACCACCAACACCCAGGGCGTCCAGGCCTTCACGGCCAAGAAGGGCCGCATCGTCACCGCCGTCGGTGCGATCGAGGACTTCCTGGGAAGCGACGTTTGGACAGAGAAGTTCTGCGCCCAGGCCCTGCCCTGCGCCGGTGCCCTCATGAAGGAAAGCGACATGCCGAGCCTGTTCGACTAGCGCGACCGGCTGAAACCGCGGAAGTCGAACCGCCACAAATCCTTAAACGATGGCCCCGGAGCACGATTAACCGCACTCCGGGGCCCTTGCATACGGTTCGAATTATCTGCTTGCAAGCTCAAGCAAAAACCTCCAAGCCGGAATCACTTCTATTTTCAGACCATCCTTTTCGATGGAACCGTCCTCTTCTTTTGTGACGACAAGCAAACGACGGACATTTTGATCAACCCGCGCAAGCTTTATCAAATTACCCACTTCGCGTGGATTAGCACTTTCCGAAAGCGAATAGGTAACTTGAACGGCAAGTCCCTCATCGGGCACATAGAAATCAACGTCGATGCC
>ERZ1032623.164-NODE-164-length-11603-cov-5.990042_pt1 | contig 11603 bp, 6 predicted proteins | sample MGYA00518160_ERZ1032623 | MGnify/ENA primary metagenome ERZ1032623 (study PRJEB33719, sample SAMN04261367) | wastewater metagenome | biome: periurban shantytown; feature: human; material: feces | host: Homo sapiens | place: Peru: Lima | collected 2013-01-16 ...
TTGTGCGCAATCCTCGCACCTTCCTTATTGAGAATCATTCGCTGCGAAGAAGACCCTCGGCAAGCTCCCGGAACGTGCGCCCCAGGGCATCCGAGCGCAGTGCGCCGTCCTCGTTCAGAACCGCCGGACGGCCGGACTCGCCCACCTCGCGCAAATCGGGGTCGAGCGGCAGCTGGGCGAGTAGAGGCACGTCATAGCCAAGCGTCTCGGTCAGTTGATCGGACACACGCCGACCGCCGCCCGCGCAGCAAATCTCCAGTCGCTCGCCCTTATGCTCATACCAGCTCATGTTCTCGACCACGCCGCGTACTTTCATCGGCACCTGCAATGCGACCAGACCGGAGCGCACCGCCACATCCGAAGCCGACGGCTGCGGAGTGGTGACGACGACGAGTTCCGCGTTCGGCAACGCCTGAGCCACCGAAATCGCCATGTCGCCGGTGCCCGGGGCAAGGTCGAGCAGCAGCACGTCCGGATCCCCCCACCACACGTCCGACAGGAACTGTTCCAGCGAACGCTGCAGACGAGGCCCGCGCCACAGAATCGCACGGTCGGCACCGGCGAACATGCCAATCGAAATCAGCTTGACACCCCATGCGGTCACCGGCATCAGCATGCCGTTGAGGTTCGTCGGCTGCGTGTGCACGCCGAACAGCTTCGGCAGCGAAAAACCGTAGATGTCCGCGTCGATGGCCGCGGTGTCGTACCCGAGCGCCGCGAAGGTCGCCGCCAGATTGGCGCTCACCGATGATTTGCCGACGCCGCCCTTGCCGGAGGCGATCGCGAAGATGCGCGTCTTGACGCCCGGTTTGTTGAACGGATTCTGCTTGCGCTCCGCCTTGAGACCCGCCACCAGGTCGGCGAGCTTGTCATGGCTCATGGATGAGACCTCGATGTGCGGGGTGAGCTTCGCGTCGGGATATGAGACGATTGCGCCGTTGATCTGATTGGTGATGGTCTGCGACAGCGGACAGCCCTCGACCGTAAGTTCCACATGCACGGTCACGTCATATGACGGCATGTCGCCGTCGCCCTGGGAGGTAACGCCCACCGCGTTGATTGCGGCGATCATCCCCAGATCGGTGATGGAGCGGCCGAGCTCCGGGTCGATGACTTTGCTGAGCCGTTCGTAGATCTGCGCCTCGATGTGGCGTGCGTCTGTCATGTATCCTATCCTCCTTATTGCCGCGTACCAGACTAGCGTGTGAATCGACGGCGTGCCAGAGGCGGCGTGAAATCCACCCTGTGAAATGGGCCGCAAAGCGCGGGGCGAGTACTTGCTCCCGCCGGCGGGAGCTGACTCGCGAAGCGAGACTGAGGGGCGGGTTTATAGGCATGGACCACCCCAGTCGCTCCGCGACAGCCCTCCGTCAGCGGAGAGGGGCGGCAGTCTATTGCACGGCGCCGGTTTCCAAGAGGGTGCGGAATTGGGCTTCGTCAAGCATGGGGATGCCGAGTTCTTCGGCCTTGGCGGCCTTGGAGCCGGCATTTTCGCCGACGACGACCCAATCGGTTTTCTTGCTGACCGAGCCGGCAGCCTTGCCGCCGCGCTCGATGATGGCCTCCTTGGCGGAATCACGCGAGAATCCCTCCAGAGAACCAGTCACGACGACGGTCTTTCCGGCAAGCGTCTGCAGCAGCGTGCTGGTCTCGGCGGCGGCGACCCCGACACCGGCCGCCTGCCAGGCGCGCAGCGTCTCGCCCCGCCAATCCCTCGGCTCACGGGCGGCGGCGAACCAATTGACCACCGATTCGGCGATTTCCGGGCCGATGCCGTCAATGGCCGACAGCTCGTCCACGCCCGCCTGCTCGATGGCGTCCAGCGAGCCGAAGGCGGAGGCGATCAGACGGGCCGTGGGCGGGCCGAGACGACGTATCGACAAGGCGACCAGCACCCGCCACAGGTCGGCGTGCCGGGCCTTGTCCATCTCGTCGAACATCTTGCGCGTGTTCTCGCCGGGGCGGACGTACACGGGGACGTCGACCGTGCCGTTGCGCGTGGTCTTCCGATCGACGCGCACGACCACCGCATCGGCCGGCACGTCATATCCCGGATACGGCTCAGCCGCAGCGTCGGCCGGCGCGCCGGCCGCAGCCTGCCGTCGCGCGGAAAGCTTCTTCGCCGGCGTGGGCGCGGTCCAGAACGCCGGGACCTGATGCCATAGGCCCGAGCCACCGATGCGTTTGCGAGTGCGCTTGGTCTTGCCGTCGGCCGTGACCGTCTCATGGATCTCGATGATCGCGGCCTCGCGCCACACGCGCACATCCCTGAGCGCCGCGGCGTCCAGTGTGAACAACCCCGCTTCGCTCGACAGCACTGGCTTCTGCCGTTCCGGCAGCCGCAGTCCCTCCACGGGCTCGTACGGCTCCGGCTCCTCGCCGGGCTTGACGAGAATCTCGGTGATGTTCGGAGCGAACGTATCCGGCGAATCCGGCCGGTTCTCCTCCGGGTTGGTCAGCGCGATGGCCGACTGGTCGCCCAGATGCTCGATGTCGAACGCCTTGCGCGAAGCCAGGTTGATGATGCGCTCGGTCAGCTGGGCGGGGCAGGATTCCACGTTCGGGCAGCGAATGTCCTTGTCTCCCTCCTTGGCCGGTGCGAGCTTCGATCCGCAGGACGGGCAACGATCCGGCATGACGAATTCGCGCAGGTCGTCTTCACGCCCCTTGCGGCGTTCCACGACCGGCCCGACCAGTTCGGGAATCACGTCGCCGGCCTTGCGCACCACCACCGTGTCGCCGATCAGCACCCCCTTGCGCTTGACCTCGAACGGATTGTGCAATGTCGTGCGAGACACCGTGGACCCCGCTACATACACGGGCTTGAGCACGGCGACGGGCGTGACGCGCCCGGTACGCCCGACCTGCACGGTGATGTCCAGCAGTTCGGTGTTGACCTCCTCGGGCGGGTACTTGTAGGCGATGGCCCAACGCGGCGCCCGCGAGGTCGCGCCCAGCGACCTCTGCAGGCCGAGATCGTCGACCTTGACGACGATGCCGTCGAGCGCGTGCTCGATGTCGCCGCGGTGCTCGCCGTAATAGTCGATCATGTCGAGGATCTGCGCGAACGACGTGACCTCACGGTTGTGCGGCGACACCGGCACTCCCCACTTGGAGTACAGCGTGTACGCCTCGGACTGGTCGGCGACGACGTCATGCGAGCCGACGGGCCGCCCCGAGCCCCAGCGCAGCGTACCGATGCCATGCGCGTAAAAGCTCAGCCGCCTTGTGGCGGTGATGCGCGGATCCTTCTGCCTGAGCGATCCGGCCGCCGCATTGCGCGGGTTGGCGAACGGAGGGCGCCCGGCATCCTCCTGTTCACCGTTGAGCGCCTTGAAATCGTCCCAACGCATGAACACCTCGCCGCGGATCTCCACGAACTCGGGGATATCCGCGGCCGGCCCGCCGAGATTGGCGGGAATAGAGCCGATCGTGCGCACATTGAGCGTGATGTCCTCACCGGTGACGCCGTCGCCACGCGTCAGCCCCTGTTCCAGCACGCCGTTGCGGTATATCAGATTCAATGCCAGGCCGTCTATCTTCACCTCGCAGGTCATCGGCAACGGCTTGCCCTCAGGCCAGTCCAAATCGCGCAGCACCGAATCGTACCAATCGCGCAGCTCCTCGATCGAGAACACGTCGTCAAGGCTCATCATGCGCGACGGATGCCGCACCGAAGCGAAATCATTGGAGAACGTGCCGCCGACCCGGTGCGTGGGAGACTGCGGTGAATCCAACGACGGGAACTCCGCCTCCAGCCGTTGCAGGCAACGCAAGCGTGCATCGTAGGCCGCGTCGGACGAGACCGGCGCGTCATCGATGTAATAGGCGATCTGGTCGGCCTCGACCCACGCCGCGACGCGTGCCCACAGGCGGGCTGCAACCTCGTTCGACAGCGAGGACACATCCAGCCGATCCAGCCGGGCCGCATCAGCGTCCGTGGACTGCAGCGCGGCGACCCACTGGGATGAGCCGGGCGCGAACCGGGCGGCGCCTTCGTTCTCGACCGGCGCCGGAGCCTCCCCAGCGTCCGGATCGTCGAAATCCCAAGCCAACTGGTCGCCGGATGATTGCGAAACCGCTGCGCGAGCCATCACTTCCCCTTCGTATGTGCGAATTCATCTGGATTCGATTGTAATCGAAAACATGAACCCGCCTCGGCGACGCCCGCGCACGGCATCAGGAGTTGAGCGATCTCAGGAACTGGGACTGCACCATGTCGACACCGCCGTTGTCGCCGTCGTTCATACGGGCGGCCGCCATCGACAGCGTCCGTGCGGGAACGAACATGCCCTCGTCCACGCACACGCGGGCGGCGTCGCGCACGATCGCGGCGACCTGGGTGTGGGGCCACACCGGCAGATCGTGCATGCGCAGCACGCCGGCTGCCGACTCCACGTCGGCAGGCACCGCTATGCATTGGGATTCGGCGCGTGCGAGCAGTTCCCTCAGCTCGCCGTCAAGCGCCCCGATCTGTCCCGGTGCGATGTGCTCGCTCATGATGTAGGCCGCGGCGGCGATATCGAAACGGTCGCGCATCCATTCCGCGTATGCCAGCCGGTAGTAGGCGAATGCGGCGTCATCACGGTCGAGCGCCACGCGCAGCGCGTTCAGGCATGCCGCGCGCGCGGAATCCCAATCCTCGTTGCGGGCGAGCTGCACTGCGAGCTTCATGTGCGAGAACGGGTAAGCGGGAGCATACGCCACCATCGCGTTAAGGTGCGGCAGCGCGGCCTTCGCGCCCTTGAGCTGAGACAGCAGGTCCGCCAGCTCGGTGTGCGCGTAGAACAGGTTGTCGGGGATCAGCACCGTGCGTTCGCCGTCCGTGGCGAACAGGCGGTTGTAGACGACGCGCTCGGCATACGAGTTGAAATACCGTGGCACGCCCGGATTGTCGGCATAAGCCGATTCCACACGTTCGATGGCCGCTTCGGCGACGGTCACGGCCTGATCGTCCTGACCGGAGAACAGCAGGTCGCGGGCCCGCGTGCGTTCCCGGTCGAGTTCGTCCGCCAGCTGGAAGGTGAAGTCCGGTGTGTCGGTACCGTCGATGAGCGCACTGGTGACGCGTGACGACAATTCGGACAGCTCCGGATCGGCGACGCGGTCGATGACATGCATCGCATGCTGCGCCTTGGAGACCGACGCCAGGGTCCCGTCGGCGGCGAGCCGGTGGAATTCGTCGACGCAGCGCTGCAGCAGGTCCGCCCGCTGGATGGACAGGCCCTCGGCGTTGTCCGTGCCGAGGATGCCGGCGACAGTCGCCGGGAAGACCTTGTCCGACAGTTCCGGCTCCTCCTGGGAGCCCGTCGGGGAGAACCTCGCGTCGCGCAGGTCGAATTCGGCGCTGATGGGGGCGAGTCCGCCCCGCTCGTCGATGTCCATCACCGCGCCGAACAGGCGATAGGTGTCGGCGGGGTGCCGCAACGCGTCTTCGCGCAGCCGCTGCAGCAACTCCTGTCTGGTGAACGTTACGGTGACGAGGTTTCGCACGGTGGGGCTGCGGCGCAGCGCATCCATGGGGTCGGTGTCGCCTTCTTCGTTGCCTTCGCCGCCGGGGGCCGCTCCGGCGTCATCCGCCTGACCCGTATCGCCGGAGTCGGAGTCCTGGACTTCCTGCGGGGAGTCCCGTACGAAGTCTTCGAAATTGATGTCCTTCATCATGTCGGCGAAGCTCTCCAACGACTGCAGATCATCATCCCCGACGGTCGCAGAAACGGACTCACCGGCGGAATCCGTCTTCGCGTCCTGGGCGCCTCTGGCATCCGCCTGCGGGGTGCGGGCATCAGACGCCGGCTCCGCGGAAGGCGTATGCGAAGGATCGCCGTGATGGTCGCCGTCCTTCGGATCGGCCTTGGACGCGCCGGCATCGCCCGTGTGCAAGCGCTCGAACGATCGCAGCGCTGCGCTCATCAGATCGGAGATCGCGCTGTCCTGCTCGGCGACCGCCTCTTCCAGACCGATGGAATCGATGCGCACGCACACCTGATCGACCCGTTCGCTCGCGCCGAAGCACAGTGCCGCGATGATGAGCCCGACGCGGAGATTGTACGCGGCGCTCATGGCGGCCCGTTCCCCCTGCGAGAACGAGACCCAATCGTGGGTGCGCTCGTCATAGCGGCTTTCCGGCATCATGGAGGGGCCCGCCGTGGTGAACGCCACCGCGGTCGTCCCCTGTTCGAGATTGCTGCGGAATTCCATGTCGAAGCGATACGGGAGCCTCAGCTGGCGCAGCAGCCGGGACACCGCCTGACGGTACACCCATTCTGACGCCCCTGGGTCGGAACCGAGCCGCCCGCCCGCGGGATTCGGATTGTCTTGAAGCATCCGGTCAGCGGTCTCGCCCGCGTACCGCCACACGTGTCGTATCGCCGCCACGCCGCCGTCGTGCGGGAAATCGATTCCGGATATCGCGGGGTTCCCTTCCCAAGGCAGCGCCATCAGCGCCGGATCGTCCAGCAGCGCAAGATCGATCTGCGCGGCCTGCGCGCGCGTGACCGTGTCCTCGGTCACGCCGCCGTTGCGGGCGGATCGTTCGATCCACGCGCTCACTGCGGCGAAACGGTTGAGATTGCCCTCGATTCTCAGCGAGCGCAGCGCGGCGCGGAACTCCAGTCCGGAGTCCCACGCGAAGAAATACCCGCCGGAGTAACTGGACGTATACAGGTGCAGCGGTTCGGCCCCGTGCACCGCCTCCAGGCCGGACGCATGGTCGAGGGCGCCGGCCTCTTGCATCAGGTCGGCGAAATGATCCTCCAGACCGGACGCCCGCATGCCGTGCGCGCGAGCCTCCATCGTGTCGCGTATGCTGCGGCGTATGGCACCCATCGGCGCCTCACGGTTGAGGCGACGGAAGATGTTGCCCGATCCGAACCCGATGAGCAGCCCCCGCATTTCGGGCAGCATGTATGCGGCGAGGAAGGCGATGGAGATGGCGTCACGGTACTCCAGACGCTGCCGCAGCGAGGCGGGCAGCGGGGAGCGCATCTGCTCCAGGGTGTACCGGTTTCCCGTCTTCAGCCACGAGGCAAGCCATGTCATGCGCCCTGTGGCGTCCCGTCCCACGATGCCGCCCTGAAACGCGCGGACCGTGCCCGCCGACTCGCCGGTCGAGGCCCCCGTCACCGCAGACGGCGGCCGCGCCTTCGCGCCGAATCTCGCGCCGTCGACGGCGTCCAGCTCCTCCTCCTTGACGAGCTTGAACCGCGGCTTCATATCATGCGTATCGGCATGCGGGTCGGAGGTCACGAACACGCGCCCGTTCCCGTCGGCGAGCGCGATCTGCGAGAAACGGTCATGCCCGATGAACAGCCCTATCGAGACGGTGGCGCCCTCCCCCGAGGTCAGCTGCGCCCATCCCAGCGCCACACCGCGCGGGACACCGGGCAGGTCGGGAAACACGCGGCGTTTGATAAGCGGCGTCAATCTCACCGAATGCTTCGAGAGCGCGGCCATCATCGCATCCGTGTCGTTGCCGGACCCGGCCGCGGCCTGCACCGCCGCCTCGAACGGTCCCTGCCCGTCCTCGTCCATACGAACGCCACGCCCGCCCAGTACGGACGCGGCGGCGTCCCCCACCTGTCGCAACGCGCTGGACAGGCCTGAGATCAGCCCTCCAAGAGAGCCTTCTGACGGGAAGTGTGAAGCGTTTCGGAACATGGCACACATTCTTTCAATCCAACCCGACATGAAGCCGATAGAATAATGGGGTGCGTTCTTCCATCATTTCCCGAGACCACATGCGACGGTCACTGCCAGCCATGCTTGTGACGCTGCTGGCGATCCTGGTGATCGAATGCGTGGCATTCAACATGCCGTTCTGGACCACGCTCGGTGCCAGCACCGATTCCGCCGCGGCGACGAACGTCATGGGAGACGGTCTCAAACGCGGCGAGGACGGCATCCTCACCGTCACCGACCCGACGTCGGCGTACATGGAAGTGAGTGCGGACGGCACGTCGTCATACGTGCGCATCGAGGCGGCGAACACGCCCGAAGGCGGCGACGTCAAAACGGCGAGCAACGTGTTCGTGCGCGCCGACACCGATTCGCGCACCGGCGAGATCACCTCCGTCTCCACGTCGGCGCCGCGCTCGCTGTACCTTAAGGTGAAGCCGGGCAGCTCGGTTCGCCTGTGGATCGAGGAGCCCGTGGGCTCTCGTATCCCGTTCTCCGCGGTCAGAGCTAACGTTCGGGTTCCCTTCGAGTTCAGTTGGCTGCGCGTGTCGATCATGGCCGCGGTGGCGCTGCTGGTCGCGCTGTGGCGACCCGGCTCCGCGTTGTGGCGCATACGGCTCAATCCCGCGAGTGTACGGCAGCGGTGGGCGCTCGTGGCATTCCTCGCCCCGCTGGCCATCTATACCACGGTGCGCATCGTCGGCGAATTCCTCGTCTCCGGGCCGCTGGTGTTCCCCAACCCGCATGGCTACACCTACGACTTCGACCAGTACGACCATGTCGCGCAGTCGCTGCTGAACGGCCGCGTGTGGCTGGATCTGCCGGTCTCCCCCGAGCTGGCGCAGGCTGCGAACCCGCATGACATCCTGGTGCGCGGTCAGCTGTTCGAATCCGGCAAGACGCAGATATTCTGGGATTATGCCTTCTATGGCGGCCACTGGTATTCGTATTTCGGCGTGGTGCCCGTGGTGCTGTTCTTCCTGCCGTTCCGTGCGATAACGTCCCTATGGACGCCCGGCGGCATGATGCTGCCCACGTCCGTGTGCATACTGCTGATGATGTTCCTGTTCGCCGTCTTCGCATGCCTGCTGGTGATACGGCTGACACACCGTCTGTGCCCGAACGCATCGGTGGCGGCCACGTCCATCGTCATCGTGATGTTCCTGCTCGGCTCGAACGCCAGTTATCTGCATTTCCGCCTGAATTTCTACTCCGTGCCCTTCGCCGCATCCCTGATGTTCACGACGCTCGGCCTGTGGCTGTGGCTCAAAGCGACACCCGAACGGCATCCCGGGCGCAGGGAGCACGTCCATGTGGGCAGCTGGTCGGTCGCGGGCGCCCAACCACTATCGCTGCGCTATCTCGCCGCCGGCGCGGCATGCATCGCGGCGAATTTCGGATGCCGGCCCACGTTCGCGCTGTCCGCGCTGCTGTGCTTCCCGATCTTCTGGCCGCAGATCACCTCGCTGCTGCAGGGGTTGAGAAGCCGCTCCCTGCCCCCGCGAAGGGCCCTGCGAGCGCCGGCCGCCGTCATCATCCCCGCCCTGATCGTGGTGCTGCCGCTGATGGCCTACAACGTCGCCCGGTTCGGGTCGCCGCTGGATTTCGGCAATGACTACCAGATGACCGTCACCGACATGACCAGGTTCGTGCAGCCGACGGCCAATTTCCTGCCGTCGGTGGGCGCCTACCTGTTCCTGCCGTTGCGGTTCACGTCGGAGTTCCCCTTCATTGGCGTGACGCCCATGGCGTTCCGCGAATGGGGCTATTACGAGCCGATGGCCGGCGGCCTGTTCACGACATGCCCGCTGCTGCTGCTCGCGCTGGCGGCCCCGTTCCTGCGGCGCAGGATGCACAGGTCGGGTTATTGGGGGCTCGCCACGTGCTCCCTGGCCCTGGCGATGCTGCTGGCGGTGTTCGACAGCCACACCGCGGGCCTGGGATGGCGCTACATCTGCGATTTCGGGTGGATGATGGCGATCGCCGCGCTGGCGCCGATGCTGTATCTCATGCATCCCGGCGGCGACGCGATCGCGGCCGGGGCGCCCGATCCGTCGGAACGCAACGAGCCTCGGCGAGACGTCACGAAGCGTCACCCGATGGCGCTCGCATGCGTCCGCGGACTGGTTGTGGCGGTGCTGATGGCATCCATCATCCTGGCTGTGCTGGCCTGCTTCATCCCGGGCCGCGACGACTCGCTGATCAACAACAATCCGGTCCTCTACGACACGGTCGTCGCCTGGTTCAGGCTGTAGACGCCCGCGGGCGTGTCGCGGACGGCACCGGACCGCGACACGTATAAGCCGCCCGTCATAATCGACATTCATGCGATTCAGGAAATCGCCAGACAACACATAGCGTTTCCTCTGCGCATTATTACCGTGCTACCGCTCGCAACGGCTGCTGTTCGACGACAACGGGCTCATGTGGTTCTCCGCGTCGACCAAGCATTTCGTCGGCATGAACCGGTTCGGAAAGCTGGAGAAGATCATCGACCTGGGTGACCGGTTCATCCTCCACCACGACTACGCGCTCGACGATGACGGCAACATCGTCTCCCTCGCCACCGACCTGACACGATACGACCATGCCGTGCAGGACCAGGCCATCAAGGTCAACACGAGCACCGGCAAGGTGACGAAACTCGTCGACTTCGGCGAGATGTTCCCCGATTACAAGGCCTCCACCGACCACTCCGGCATCGATGAATCCGATCCGACCGCATCCGGGCGCTGGGACTGGATCCACTTCAACACCATCCATCTGCTGCCCGACGGCCAGTACTACATCTACATGTTCGACAACGACTTCGGCTGACGCGAAGACGATCGCCCGCAGGCCATGACGAGAAGGCCCGACGACCGCATACCGGCGGCCGCCGGGCCTTCTCGCGATGCGGGCCGATGCGAATGCGCCGATGCCGCTACTATAGGGGTCATGGGACTTTTTGACTCGCTCTTCGGCAAGGACGAAGCCTTGCCATCGCAGGTGACCTTCACGCTGAACCAAGCCGGACACACCTATGAGGACGGTTCCGTCGGGCTTCTGCCCACATCGCTGACGATCACGCCCGACGACAGGCGCGTGGCGGTCATCGGGCTGAACGGCGCCGGCAAGACCACACTGCTCAAGCTGCTCGACGGAGCATTGGCCGCCACGAGCGGATCCGTCTCCATCACCGCGGGCGAGACCGCGCTCAGCCCCGCCGTCAAGCGTGATCTCAAACGCATCGAGGACATCGTCGGGCGTGTCCGCCGCGAGGAGATCCCCGACAGTTACTACCGTGCGGCGACCATCCGCGAGGCGATCGACCAGCCGTTGAAAAAGCACAAGGTGCCCGAATCAGAGCGGCTGGCCATCGTCGGCAACCTGTTCGCGCATTTCGGGCTCAGCACCGTGGCTCGGCAGTCGGCCAGCTCGCTCAACAGCGAGCAGCGGCACCTGCTCGCCATCGCCAGCGCGTTGAGCTTCTCCCCCGCGGCGATCGTGGCGGACGAGCCCACCAAGGGCCTGGACGAGATCGGCTCGGCCCACGTGGCGAAGGCGCTGTTCGGCTACAACAAGCAGGTCATTTTCGCCACGCATGACGTGGACATGATCACACGGCCGCAGTACGCGATCGACCGGGCGCTGGTGGTCGACGACCACGCGGTGGTATTCGACGGGGAACCTGCCGCCGCGGCCGCGTTCTATGAGGACCTGATTCGGTCCAAAGCGGCACGATAGCGGAAAGCACGCTCTCAAAACTCGCAGATACGTTTTCCGCTTTTACGCGAAAACGGCGGAAAATGGCCAAAACGCAAAAAACGTGGAATCTGTATCTGCGAGTTTTGAGAGCGTCCTTCGACAATCACCCCAGCAATTCGGCTACCGAGTCCAGCACGACGCGCACGTTATGCGCGAATTCGTCCGGTTCGGGCAGCAGC
>ERZ1032623.171-NODE-171-length-11265-cov-7.244068_pt1 | contig 11265 bp, 6 predicted proteins | sample MGYA00518160_ERZ1032623 | MGnify/ENA primary metagenome ERZ1032623 (study PRJEB33719, sample SAMN04261367) | wastewater metagenome | biome: periurban shantytown; feature: human; material: feces | host: Homo sapiens | place: Peru: Lima | collected 2013-01-16 ...
GTCATCGGACTCCGCGGGCGTGCGCGAGCACAGCGTGCGGGCGAAGCGATCGTCCAGGCAGCCAAAGGCCATGGTGCGAAAGCAGGCGGCAAAGAGCTCGGCAAGCGGGGCATGCCCACAGGCGGCCTGTTGCTCGCCCCAGCGCACCACCTCGCGCGACTCGCAGGCCATGCGCAGCGGATCGACCTCGCGACCGGCGCGGCGCTCGCTTTCCAGTCCGCGCAGCAGCTCGGGCCACGAGGTGTGGAGCGCATAGTCAAACAGCTCTGCATCGTCCAGCTTGGTCGTCTCGTGCAGCATCTCGATCAGTGAGGCCGCTGCTTTGGAGAACACCGAGCTGTCGTCGGCATAGCCCTGCTGCATATCGGCGGCATAGCGGCTCGAATGCATCAGGCGGGACAGCGCCGCGGCCGTACGCTTGCGAACGACAGGGTTGCTGTGGTTGATATACCTGCCACGGGTGCCCACGAGCGCGTAGATGTGCTTGTGGTTGCAGCCGCCGCACGTCAGGTTTCTGATGGTCTCGGCAAAACAGTAGAACGCACTGTCCCAGCCGTGCTCGTGAACGCAATCGCAAACCTGAGAGGAGCTCGCCATGAGGCCCCCTTTCCTAACTCCCCGGCACCCCAAACTTTAGGGGCCACCGCATTCCCGCGCTGTTGCGCAACACCTCGGGAACAGTCCAGTAACTCAACATCGCCGCCTGTAGTAGGCGGCATTACAGCAACGTGACGGGCGTCACCACATCCATCACGCGCCGATCGCCAATAAAGTCGCCCTTGAGCTGCACGTGGCGGCGAGCCAGGTCGTCAAACGCGCGGGCCATCTGCGCCGCCTTTGGACGAGCATCAGGGTCGTTTGCCAGGCACACCTCAATGGCACCGCGCACGTCCGCCGGCAGGCCCTCGTCCACCGCAATGGCTTGGGCGCCCGTGTCTCGGCAAGCCCCGAGGAAATCCCGCCACGCGCTGCCGGAGCCACCGACGTCGGGTGCACCCGGCAGGTACGGCAGGCTGCCGCAGAGCGCCTCGTGGGCAAGGACGCCCAGCGAGAACACATCGGACGCGGGCAGGGCGTAGCGTGCCCCATCGGCCTTCCCCAGCAGCAACTCGGGCGCCAGATAGCCCGGCGTTCCATGCGGGCGGGCGCGATACGCCCCCTCCTCGGCCAAAAACGAAAAGTCCAGGTCGATGAGGGCAGCGCGGGGGATATCCCCCAAAAGATCGGGCGCCAGATCAAAGGGGTCGCTCTCGAACACGATGTTGGAGGGCTTAAGGTCCTGATGGACAAACTTTCCGCCAAAGGCGTCCTGTGCCTGGGCAAGCGCCTTAAAGCACGAGGACACGAGCAAAAGCGTCTGCGCAAACGAAAGGGTGCGCACGCCCGTGGCGCAGGTGCGCACCACATCGGCAAACGACACGCCCGGGACCATAACGGTCACCACGGCCAACACGGCGTCGTCCCCGGGCAGAGCGACGAGCTCGTGGAAAAGCACGCGCGCCAGGCCATGCGAGGAGGGCGTAAGGGTGCCGCCGGCATCGGCCTGGGTGTCCGAGACGCGACAGAAGAAGTCGCCCTGACGACGCAGATGATCGATGTCGCCGCGGATGAGCTTGAGCGAGCACGAGGTGCCGCGCAGCCCGTCAGCCGTGCAGGAACCGACAAAGACCTGCGTGCCGCCCGCCGCGCTCGAGACGAGCTTGAGCCCGTCGACACCGGCGAGCTTGGCAACCATATCGACCTTGGCGTCGATCGGGGCCGCCGTGGCGTTCTTCTTATCGGTCGTCTGATCCATCTTGGTAAGCACCTGCCTTTCTTTGCTACCAATACCATGAGGGCAAAAATCAAAAAGTTGTTGCGCAACATTGCCGCTCATCGCAAATTTTTTTGTTTTGCCTGCTGAGCGAGGGTAAAGACGAAAAAGAAAAGCGGCCGGGGATGTTGTCCTCGGCCGCCATGGGTCACGAATCGGTCGTATTGAGCTCCGGTTTTCTAGCGAGCCGACGGAACAGTCTGCTCGCGCAGCACAAAGGTGAGCACGGCGGCGGCAATGGCAAACAGCGCCGTAAAGATGGGGGTGATCGCCGCAGAGCCAATAGCACTCATCATGTTGGCGTACAGCAGCTCAAAGGCCAGCACCGAGAGCACCATGAGACCACAGCCAGCGGGAAGCACGACCTTGAGGCCCTGGGTAAGGTAGAGCACGATGCCGGCGATCGAGGCGAGCATGCCGAGGGCCCAAAAGGCGGTAACGGCCATTGAGATAAAGGAGACGCCGCCGGAGGAAACCTTACCGTAGTTGGGGTTAGTGATGCCCACAACATGACCGTGACCCGAGTCGGAATAGTCGTCGTAGTAGGAGCTGCTCAGCGAGCTGGCGAGATCGGACGCCGAGTCGTACATGCTCTGGTAGGTAACGGCAACCTCGCCGGCCTTGCCCAGGCTCCATACGTTGTAGCTCTCGTCAAAGCCCAGGCTCGACGAATAGTCGGTGTTCTGGCCGGCAAGCTGGCTTAGGAAATTGGCTCCCTGGCTCGCGTAGCTCGAGGCCTGCACCACCGTGGGCGAGATGCTAAACCACGGCATAAAGGAGAGAATGATCGCGACCACCGCAAGAGCGCAAGGGATGATGCGGGCGATGGACAGGGCCGGATGCACGGCAGAGGCGGGGGCAGCCGCATGCATGGCGGGCGCCGCGGCAAAGGCGGGGCCGGGCTGGGGCTGAGCGGCAGATACGGGCTGAGCCGGAGTGGCCGCGTGCGCAGGGGCAGCGGGCACCTCCTGGATCTGTTGGCCGCAAACAGGGCAGAAACGAGCGCCGTCGTCGATCTTGGCGCCACAACCGGGGCAGAACATATCGGGTACCTCCTTGGGGTCAAACAACAAGTCGTGCGGACCTTTGGGGCCCGCACGACCATATTCACCGCTCAGGGCGCAAACTTGTTGCGCAACATGAAAAAGTTTTTGAGGTATCATCCCCCGACCGTCTAAGCCACGGTCAGACACTGCCGATTACGCCAACTTGTGGCCACAATTCATGCAGAAGGCGTGGCCCGCCTGGATAGGCGCGCCGCACGCGGGGCATACGGCCGCACCATCGGCAGGAGCAACCTGAGCCTCGACCGGCGTGGGGGCCGCCTGGGCCTGGCGAGCCAGCTCGGCCTGGATCTCGGCCATCGACTTACCGCAACCCGAGCAAAACATGACGGACTGCTGCAGGCGGTTGTGGCAAAACGGGCAATCGATGAATGCAGAAGCATAGGCCGCCGCCTGCGCTTGGCGCTCGAGCTCGTCGATCTGGGCCTGAAGCTGAGCACGCTCGTTGTCGATTGCGGCGATGCCGTCAAAAAGCTCCTCGCGGCCCTGACGCAGCTCGGCGTTGTCCTTGGTCGCCTCGTACAGGCTGGCACCCAGCTGGCCGGCAAGCTGCTGGCGGCGCTTAAGGGCGTCATTCATCTGGCTCTTGATCCTGTTAACCTGCAGGGCACGATTGGCATCCGAAGCCGTACGATCGAGCGATGCCTGCATCTCATCAAGAAAACCCATGGCGGGTCCTTTCTCGTCTAGGTATAAGGGCGCGGTGGCCCCTCTCAAATGCGCCCATCATCGCACAGCGGCAGCACATCTGCACGCAAAACGGTGTTTTTCAACAGCGCCGCAACCGCGAATGAGAGAAACTAGCCATATTATTGGACATTGCGCGCGAAAGCGGACGGCAATTGCGCCGTCGCCGCCCGCGCCTCATCACGACCGACACTCAGGGGAGCGAAGATGGACAATCAAGGACAGCAGGAGCTCATCGTGCTCGACACGTTTGAGCCCGCGGTTGCCTTTGATCCCGCCAAGCGCGACGAATCGCGCCGCCGCTTCTCGATGTTCCTCGTCCAAAGCGAGGCCGGCCAGGGCGGCACGGGCGTAGTCCAGCGTGCCACCAACACCGCCGGCGAGATCTTTGCCATCAAACGCCTGCATGTGAGCGACACTACGGACGAGCGCATCGCCGCCGGCATGCGTGCCGTGCTGTTCGAGGAATATCGCAACCAGCTCACCGTCTCGCACCTTAAGGGCTTTCCACGCGTATACGGCTATGGCACCAGCAACGGCGAGCCGCTCATCGTTATGGAATGGGTCGAAGGCTCCACGCTCAAGCACATCACCCCGCAGCTCCCCCACGAAGACGGCGGCGTACGCGGCGACGCGGTGGCGGCCATCGGCGTGGCCGTGCTCTCCATTCTCAATAACGTACGGCACCTGGACACGGGCGTTGCCCACCGCGACATCTCGCCGCGAAACATCATGGTCGCCACGAGCGAGCGCTCGCTCCAAGACCAGCTTGCCACACTCGACTTCGACATCCGCCTCATCGACTTTGGCAGCTCCACGGCGCTCAATCCCATCGACCCCACGTTTACCGTGCGCGCCGACGTCTGGCGCGGCGGCACGCCCGAGTACGCGCCGCCCGAGATGCTCACCCACGACATCGCGGGTATCGAGACCAGGCGCTTGAGCCCCACGGTTGACATCTACGCGCTCTCGAGCGTGCTCTACGAGCTGTATTGCGGACACACTCCGTTTAACCTGCAGGCGCTGGGCACCGCATCTCCCTACCGTGTCAAAACCGAAACGGCCTTTGAAATACCGCAGGCCCGCACGGCCGCCGACGAGGCGCTCGTCAGCATTATCGTGGCGGGACTCGCCGTCGACCAAGAGCGGCGTCCCTCCGTCGAGCAGATGCTCGACCTGCTGCGCCGCTGGCAATCGAGCGAGCTGGGCGATTGGCCCACGCCCGAGCCGGTCTGGGGCAGCAGGGTCATGGACGCCCAGACGACCTATATCGGCCCGGGGACAAGCGTCGACGAGCCCGTACCGGCTACGTTCGACACCGCACAGCCCGTCATGTTCCCGCTGGACGACAACGACGCTGCCGCTCCAGTTGACCCATTTGTGGCCGCGCCCGATGCCGCTGCCGAAGATGCCCCGTTGGACCACGAACATCGGGACCACGCATCCTACCTGCCCGTACCGGTCGTGCTCGAGGCCCCCCGGGCGGCCTATGGCGCCGATGCCGCCGTGTCGACTGCGGCGTCCATGCCCGCCGCCCCGGCAACGTCCGCAACGCCGAGCATGCACGCACCCGCGACGCCCGCGGCAGGCACCGCCGCACCCGTCGCACAAAACGCGATCTTCGGCGGCGCAGCGGCAGGCCCTTCTGCATCCGCTGGCTCCGCTGGTTCCGTCGCCCCTGCCGGCCTTTCCTCGACAGCGTCTGCGGCCACCACGACGGCCGCAGCGGCAACGTCCGTCTCGCGCCGCGTTTTTCTCGCAGCGGGGGGCCTCGCCTTTACGGCACTTGTCGGTGGCGGCGCCTACCTGCTGTCGCGTAACCTACACAACGGTAATGACACCGCGGTTGCGACAGACGCCAAAAGCGACGACAGCTCGTCCAAAAGCAAAAAAGACAGCGACTCCGACACTTCGGACAGCTCCGACACCTCCGCAACGTCGTCCAACACCATAAGCGTGGAGATGCGCTATGCCGCCCAAAGCGACGGCAAATGGGGCCTGATCAACGACACCGGCGCCTGGAAGGTCAAGCCGACTTACAGCGACATGCGGCTTTACGGTGCCGGGCTTGCCGCCGCACTCGATTCCGCCACCGGCATGTGGGGCTATATCGACCAGGACGGCAATTGGGCCATCGAGCCGCAGTTCTCGGACACCCGGCCCTTCAACGACTACGGTGCTGTCGCCCAAGATGCGCAGACCAGCTTTTGGGGCGTGCTTAACCGTCAGGGCAAGTGGATCGTCGATGCCAAGTACTACGCCATGGGCGATATGGTGCTGGGCAACTTTGTCCCCTACCGCTCCAGCAACGAAGAGGACAGCTGGGGATACATCTACATCAAGACCGGCAAGCGCAACGACGTGCCGCCGACCTTTAGGGGCCTGGGGGGCTGGGACTCGGCAAACGGCCTGGGACCCGCGACACAGGACGGCACCACCTGGGGCTACATCAACGGCTACGGCCAGTGGAAAATCGAGCCGCAGTTTAAATCCGCACGCCGCTTTGCCAGCAATCGCGCCGCCGTGCAGTTCGATGACGGCTCGTGGGGCTATATTCTGCCCGACGGCACGCGCGCATTCTCTGCCACCTTTGCCGAGGCGCGCGAGTTCGCCAACGGCTGGGCGCCCGTCAAGGACCAGGCGACTGGTCTTTGGGGCTGCTCGACGGTGAGCGGCGCTTGGCAGGTCGAGCCCAAGTTCCGTGCCATGGGCGACATCTTCTACACCTCCACCGACGTCTTTTTGCCTGTACAGGACAACGAGAGCGGCAAATGGGGCGTGCTCGACGACGCCGGCGACTGGCGCGTTATGCCCAAATTCGACGCGATCATCTAGCGCCAGCGCCCCAGCCCGTTTATAGCAATGTAAAGACGGCGTTGACGTGCATGTTTTAGTCCGCCCAATCGGATATAGTAGATTGGACTGTCCGCTTGCATACAAGTTTGACCCGTGTGCTGCAACCGCAAGGAGGGGACCAATGGATCGAGAGACACCGCGCTCCGTCATGTTCGACGATCTGCGCAAGTTCGGCGGAATCACCAATCGCGATACCGCTTGGATGCTGCTGCGCTCCACCCCTATGGCCGGTGGCAAAGCACCACGCGACCGCGTGGACGAGCGAACGTTCCTATCGCGCGAGGTTGTTCACGCCCCCGTCGAGCGTCCGCGCCCCGAGCTGTTTGCCGATATCACCCAGACGGCCCAAAACATCACCGCTCGTCTGATCTCCAACCTCGGTGGCAGCGAGATGGCTCGTGCCATGGTGGCAGAGCACTATAGCGGCGAGGCTGCCGACGCTATGCGCGAGTCGCTGAGCGCCTACGGACTCGACGACCGCATCTACCGCAACGCCTGCGATCGCATCGCCGCGCCCGGCACCACGGCCGCCGATTGTGCACTACCGCTGGTCACGCTGTTTGTGGCGTGCGGTTGCCTGTGCGACCCGCAAGCCGCCGTGCAGGTGACCGAGACGCTCATCGCCGACAAGATGGGCGGGCACTTCTCCACCACCGAGCTCAGCGTAGGCGAAGGCTTTACCGCCGCCGTCGAGCCCGAGGTCAAGCATGCCGAGCGCCTGGGCCTTATCCGCATTGTGGGCAACGCCGCCAAGCCTCCGCTGTACCCGCTCAACGAGGGCGAGGGCGGAACCGTAATCGGTTCGCTCGCCACGGGCACCGGTGCCATCACCGATGTCGACCGCGATGTCTCACGCCGACATGCACGCGTTTTTGCCAAGGACGGTTACTGGTACGTGCAGGGCCTGGGTTCCACCAACGGAACCGTGCTCATCTCGGGCGCGGATATGTCCCAGCACGTGGTCGAGCCGCCGCGCCATACACGCAGACCCGGTGTCGAATACCCACCCGTTCCCCTGTGGCACAGCGACACCATTTGCTTGGGTGCCACGACCCGTTTTTTGGTTATGAAACTCGCAATTTAGCATTGTGCCCGGTGCCGTACGTGGCGTACCGGGCACAACGTCTATTTGGTAAGAAGCGGTGCGCCCGCGCCCGCGACACCACAAGGTAAGGTCACCATGGCAGATACCACTCCGCAGTCCGATTCGACGACGGTCCTCTTTCAGCTCGAGTCGTTCGATACCGCCGCCCCCGTCAACCCCGCCGACGAGGAGCTCGCCAAACGCCGCTTTATGACGCTCATCGTCAAAGCCGACCGTTCCTCGCACGGCAACACGGGCCTTGTGCTGCAGGCGCATAACACCTCAAACGAGCGATTCGCCGTCAAAGTGCTCGCGGACAACACGCTCATGCGTACGCTGGGAACCAATACCCCGTCGCGTACGGCAGACGAATCCGCCATGCATCTGGCAAACACCGCCGCGCTTTTTGAGGAATACCGAAACCTCTGCCGTGTGTCACACTTGCGCGGTTTTCCCCACGTCTACGGCTATGGCACGTGCCAGGGCGAACCGCTCATCCTTATGGAGTGGATCGAGGGTACGTCGCTCGACAAAGTGACCAGTATGTTGCCGCACGACGGCGAGGGCGTGACTTGTGCCGCCACCGCATCGGTAGGCTGCGCTGTCCTGGGCACGCTGCTGTCGACCCAAAACCTCGAGACGCCGCTTGTGCACCGCGACCTGTCGCCCGCGAACATCATGTTCCGCACCAACGAGCTTGGCATCGACGAGCAGGTGCAGGCTCTGGCGTTTAAGCCGTGTCTGGTCGATATGGGCTCCTCGGTCCCGGCTCTGGGCAGCGACACGCTCACGCAGCGTGCCGACATTTGGCGCTATGCCACGCCGGCATACGCCGCGCCCGAAATGCTCACTCGCGATATCCCCAACATTGCCGAGCTGCGTCGCTCGCCTGCCGTCGACGTGTACGCCATCGCGAGCATCCTCTACGAGCTCTACAGCGGGCACACCCCCTTTAGGGCGGCTAGGCATCAAGCGCATGAAGTCAGCTCGTACTACCTGCTCAAAACGCAAAACGAGTACGAGCCGCTCGTCGCCCACAAGGGTGATGACCAGGCGTTTGCCGACCTCATCATGTCCTGCCTCGTGACCGACCAGGTATCGCGCCCCAGCGAGCGCGAATTCTACGAGGGCCTCTTGGCTTTCGCTCCCGACCTGGGCGAATCGGCCGCAAGCACGCCGGGGCTCTCGCACCAGCCCATCAACATCGATGCCGGCGCGCACCTTAAGGTCGACGTCGCCGGTGACCGTGCCCGAGCGCTTTTGGAGCAGGCCCGCCGCGATGCCATGACCCGCCGCCGGTTTATTATCGGCGGCGTCGTCGCAGTCGTCGCAGGACTCGGAGCCATTGGCGCCGCCACTCACGGCTTCGGCATTCCCGACTACCTCGACGGCATCCGCGGGTCGCTTGGCGACTATACCTGGGACCAGCTGCAGGAAATCTCACTCAAGATCAAGGCTGCAGAGACGCGTAATGAGGCACGCGAGATCGCCAAGCGCTATCACCTGCTCGACGCTGATGGGCATATCCCCTATCCGTGCACCAAACGCGTGAAGCTCACCAACGGGCTGGAAGTCGGCGCACAGCTTGTGGGCATCCGCCACGACGAGCTTCTGGACGGGACGGGCAAGGCCGGACTGACGTTTATGTTCGACGCCGGCATTGCCGAACGCGACGCCGCGGCCCAACCGCTGAGCGCCGGCTGGGCAGATTGCGAGCTGCGGGAATGGCTCGACGGCGACGGCCTTAAGCTGCTGCCCAATGAGTTGCGCGCATATATTAAAGACGTCAAGAAGATCTCGAATAACGTTGGCGCCGCCAGAAGCGCATCGTGTCTGAGCGAGCTGCCCGCGACCCTTTGGCTTCCCGCCATGGTCGAGCTCTGCGGCAATCAGCCACCCGAGTCATTTACCGAGGACTTTCACTACCTGGCAGATATCTACAACGGCGAGGGCAAGGAATATCAGCTCTTCCGCGAGCTCAAGGTAAGTCCGTATACCACGAACGAGACGTTGGTTCGCCAGTGGAAGGGCAAGGACGCCTGTTGGTGGGAACGAACGGCGAGTCCTGACACATCGGAGAGCGAAGGAACGCTCTACATGAACCGTGTGGGGCACGACGGCGACGTCTTTACGTACGCAACGTCCGCAAGCAAGCCCAACAAGCGGACCTGCGTGATTCCTGGATTCTGTATCTAGGGCCACGGGCTGCGGCAGGGCTTCCGGCCCCGGCGTTTATCTCGATCTGTAACATCTACTCGGTAAAAACAGGTCTAGTTGTTACAGATTGAGACATTAAGGTTTTTGCTGAAGGTTCGTCTCGATCTGTAACAGTAACTCGGCAAAACTGGGGCCAGATGTTACAGATTGAGACATTAAGATTTTTGCTGAAGGTTCGTCTCGATCTGTAACATCTAGAACCCAAAAACCGGCCTAAATGTTACAGATTGAGACAAACCCAAACCTCACAAAACAACATCTCAATCTGTAACAGTTAGAGGTCATTTTCCCTGCTAGATGTTACAGATCGAGACGAAGGGCGGGGATGGTGCACCAACCCGGCAGCCACCCTCATCTGTATCGGAATGTCATACATTTCTTTCTGTACTGTACACCCCCAGGGGGTATGGGTGTATAGTATCGGCAGGTTAACAATTACAACACCGAACTACAGAAAGGAGAAGCCATGGCTCAAGATAAGTTTGACGTGGGCGGCATGACGTGCGCCGCTTGCCAGGCGCATGTGGACCGCGCCGTCAGCAAGCTCGACGGCGTCCAAAGCGTCGCGGTCAACCTGCTCGCCGGTTCCATGATGGTCGACTACGACCCCGCGCAGGTCTCCCCCGACGATATCTGCACCGCCGTCGATCGCGCGGGCTACTCGGCCTCGCCCGTCAGCATGCGCACCGATGCCGCCCCAAACGGCAGCGCACAAGCCAGGTCCGGTGCCACCCATATGGAGTCGCCGACCAAAAAGCTAGAGGCCACCGCCTCCGCCATGCGCACCCGTCTCATCATCTCAATCATCTTTCTCATTCCGCTGTTCTACATAGGCATGGGGCACATGCTCGGCTGGCCGCTGCCCGGCATCTTCACGGACCACATCCACAGCATGACGCTCGCCCTCACCGAGCTCGTCTTGCTCATCCCCATCGTCTACGTCAACGACGCGTACTTTATCAACGGCTTCAAATCACTCGTACACGGCGCGCCCACCATGGACGCTCTCATCGCCGTCGGCGCCACCGCGTCAATCGCCTGGTCGCTCTACGCCATGTTCATCATGGCCGACCAGCTGGCCACAGGTCAGGTGCACGAGGCCATGATGACGAGCATGGACAACCTGTATTTTGAGAGTGCCGGCACGATTCTGTCGCTCGTCACCGTGGGCAAATACCTCGAGACGCGCAGCAAGTCCAAGACCGGCGGCGCTATTGAGGCCCTCATCGACCTGGCGCCCAAGGCCGCGACCGTCGTTGCCGATGACGGCACCGAGACCGTTGTGGACGTCGACAGCATCCTTCCCGGCCAGGTCCTGCGTGTGCGCCCCGGCGAGTCTATCCCTGTCGACGGCGTGGTACTCGAGGGCGCCTCCGCCGTAGACGAGAGCGCGCTCACCGGCGAGTCCATCCCCGTGGAAAAGGCCACCGGTGACACCGTCAACGCCGCCACGGTCAACCGCACCGGATCGTTTACCTTCCGTGCCACACGCGTGGGCGCCGACACGTCGCTTGCCAAGATCATCCAGCTCGTCGAGGACGCCA
>ERZ1032623.181-NODE-181-length-10946-cov-4.263888_pt1 | contig 10946 bp, 7 predicted proteins | sample MGYA00518160_ERZ1032623 | MGnify/ENA primary metagenome ERZ1032623 (study PRJEB33719, sample SAMN04261367) | wastewater metagenome | biome: periurban shantytown; feature: human; material: feces | host: Homo sapiens | place: Peru: Lima | collected 2013-01-16 ...
GATGTCGGCCTGCACGCCGCGGCCGAAGAAGCGGCGGTCCATGCCGCGGGCGCACATGGCCAGCGCCAGCCGCGCGATCTGGGCGGCGCGGGGGTCGATCTCCATGCCGTGCAGGTTCCTGGACAGGACAAGCTCGGGGATCTCGCGCTCGCGGTAGCCGCGCTCCAGGTACATCTTGGCCAGCAGCTCGAAGGCGTAGACCAGGATGTGGCCCGAGCCGCATGCCGGGTCGCACAGAGAGATGTCCTCGGGGCCGCCGATCTTTATGAAGTCCTCGTGCTCCGCGTCGGGCTCGATGTAGTACTCCATCTCTTCGCGCAGGGGGCTTGCGGGGTTGTTGAGCATCCACAGGCGGCCGAGGGAGTTCTGCACCATGTAGCGCACGATCCAGTCGGGCGTGAACAGCTGGGTGGCCGGACCTATGGTGTCGGGGGTCTCCTTCGCCTTGGAAGCGAAGAAGGCGTCCTTGACCTCCGAGTTGTAGTACTGGTACATCCAGCCCAGGACCTGGACGTTCTTCTCCCAGTCCTCCTCGGGGATGTCGCCCACCATGCGGCCGATGACGCCGTCGGGGTCCATGAGGTTGGCCGGCAGGAGCAGCGCCATGCAGGCGTCCACGGGCTGGAACACGCCGGGGAGGCAGCCGGAGAGCTCGGCGCACTGGGCCAGGAACAGGTAGCGGAACAGCGGTCCGTCCTCGCCGGCCTGCTTGAGCTCGGCGATGCGCACCGGGTCTGCGCCCTCGATCTCCACGTCGAGCGCCTCGTCCACCGCCTGGCTACCCAGCTCCCAGCCGCCGTCGGCAGCGGGGCGGGTGAACATACGCACGTGGGAGGGCAGGAAGTCGTTGACTTCCATATAGCGCACGGCGGCGATACGGTTGAACCAGGTGTAGGCCGCGCGGTCGCGCAGGCGGGCGAAGCCCTCTTCGGCGCCGGCGCGCAGCAGGGCGTCGCGCCACTCGGTCTCCTCCGGAGACAGGGCGCGTCCACCCACCACCGTCGCGCCGGCGGGCTCGGCGCCCTCGGCCACGCCATAGAGCCTCATGCGGGCCTCGACGCCGGCGATGAGTTCGTTACGGGCCCAAGCGCAATAGTTCTTGTTGGCGGTATCGTTCATGACGGTCTCCCCTTCCCCGGTGGTTCTTGGCTAGCTCAGACGGATGGCGTCGTTGTCTTGCAGCTCGGCAAGCAGGCGCACGCGGAGCTGGCCAAGGTAGGCATCGATATCGCTTTCGCTCTGTAGCTTTCTGCGCTCGCCCAGGTCGGCTAGGCGCAGCTTTTTAATCCTCTTGGGAGCAGGCGCGGACTCGGGCTTTGCGGTCGTTGGGACGTCCTTGTCGTTGCCCTTAATCGTGGTAACAATCTCGCCGGTGGACGTGACCTCTTTGTGGCGGCTCTCGCGCTGCTGGCGGGCCTTCTCCTCATCGATGGCGGTATCGATCCTTTCGCATGCGCGATCGCAATACTCAATCAGCTGCTGCTTCAGCGCGGCAAGCTCACTGGCCTTGGTGGCGCTGTGCGCACGGCCCTCAAACGACTTGGCCATGCGGCCGGCATCCTCGATGGCGCGCTCGGCCAGCTTGGCATAGCCGTCCTGGCTCTGGGCATATTCGTGCACCTGGGCCATCTGGGCGGCAATGTCGTCCAGCATCTCCTTGCGCTTAGCATCGACCATCTGCTTGTGGGCAGCCATGACGGGCTCCATCAAATCGTGGAGCACGCGAACCTCGCGGTACGGACGCGGGTTCCTAAGAATCTGCTCAACGCGCTTGTTGGCCTCGACTGCCTGCGCATCGGAGTCCATATAGAAGCCCTCGTCCTTCATAAGGCCCATAAACTCAACAGCCTTATCAAAGACGGGCTTTTGGCTCTCAAAGAAGAACACGACCTGATCGTAGTCCTCTTTCCAATCGTCCAGATCGTCCTGCGCCTTTACAAAGGCATTGAAGAGCGCCTGGGCGTCGTTCTGGCTGTCCAGCAGACGCGTGGTCAGCTTGATGCCATCTTCCAGCACCTTTAGGCCCGGATACGGATAGGCCGGGGCCAGGCCCGTAAAGTTGTTGTTCGTGAGCTCCACGCACTCGTTCTTGAAGCCCGTAAGCGTATCGACCACCGTGGCGGTAAGCTCGTCCTCGTTGGAAATATCACGCTTGGCATCGAAGGTCTCGCGCAGCACCCTGTTTACCTTCTTAATGAGCTCATCGCTCATCTTTACGCGCTCGCGCACCTGGGCCTTGTCGGCATCCTTGCGCAGGAGGGTAACCATACGCAGGTCGCCAGGGGCAACATTGGCGCCGGCAGCCGTGATGGTTGCGCGCTGCGAAACCACCAGCTGCGCCACCACGTTGGCAATGTCGATTTCGCGCCAACCATAGGGGGCACCCTGGAACTTACGCTGCAGGTCACCCATGGTCGTATTCAGCGACAGGCGCGTCTGGGCATGCAAAAAGTCCGCGACCTCCTTCTCGGCGCGGGCGTTCTGGGAGCTCTGGCCGTCGAGCGCCATCTGGTTGGCACCGCGCAGCGTGGCGCGAATGTCCTCATCGGTCTTGGCGGAGTCGACAATGCAGTCGGCCTTGGTAAAGATGGCATTCGTCAACTTGGACAGGGCCTGGTCAAACACATCTACCGGCTTGGTAGCGCGAATCGCGATCATGGAGCCGTTCACGGCCACGCGGGCGCGCAGCACGGCCTCCTCCAGCAGTTTGGTCGCCTCGCGCTTAAGGAAAGTAGCTTCGTCATTCTTTTTCTTGATAATCTGCTGGGTCGAAGGCGGCAGAGCCTCGGTGTTGATGGTCTTGCGGTACTTGCTGATCTTAGCCACATTCTGCAGATCGTCGAAGTAGTCGATGTCGTCTGCAAGCACCACCAGCGCGATATTGGCAGACTTGACGGCGAGCTCGGCATCGTCAGCGCGCGACAGGTCATCGGCTACCGTGACCACGTTGAGCTTCATACCGCCCTGGGCAGCACCGCAGAGTGAGTCGTCAACGTAACGGTCAAAGGGAAAGTCGTTTTCGCCCACGCGCAACTTGGTCGTCTTATAAATTCCGCCAAAAAGCAACTTTTTAATGTCCTCGATAATCAAGGCAGCATCCACCGGCGTCTCGCTAATGGCGCGCGAGATATCCTACTCCTCGTCGGTAAGGAAGTTGTACGCATCGCCCTGACGTGCCACGTAGTTCTCGCGCACCAGACGGTCGAGCGACTCCTTAACGCGATCCTTAAGGGCCGCCTTGTCCACGTCCATGCCGTCGACCATAAGGATAGAGATGTTCTCGACGTTGGACTTGATGTAGTCGATATAGCGGATCAGGTACAGCAGCTTTAAGACATTAACGTCCTGGGCCTTAAGGCCACGGCCGTCCTCGGCCGCGCGCTCGGCAGTCGTGACCACCTGAATCACGCCATGCTCCAGATCCTTGGCGATGGTATCGAAGAAGCGCCAGAACGGCACCAGGGCGCCCACCTCTTGATCCTGGATGGCCTGGGCCGATTCCTGGAAGGCCGAAAGCATGGAGCGCTCGCCCGTAGACATATGCTTGGCCTTAACGCCGTGCTTGCGCACCTCGGTCATAACGTCGGGCAGCACCTTAAACTGATAGTCCACAAAGGGGTAACTAGCCGTAAAGTCGTTGCGGCTGGCGTAGCCGATCAGGTTGCTGCGCGAGCCATCGAAGCTGAACACGTTTTTGAGCACGGTGCTCTGGGCCTCGTAGTCCTGCTGGAGCTTTACCGTGGCGGCATCGTTCTTTTGCAGCACGCGGCGCTGGATGACCTCGTCTACGCTGGAGCTGGAGAGTGAAAGGCGCGTGTTAAAGCGGCCCTGAATCTTGGAGAAGTCGTCGCCCACGATCATGGCCACCTCGTCGATGGCCTCCTGGCTGGTCACCATGACCCACACGCGGCCACCGCAACGGCTGCCCAGTTCCTCGACGAGCGTCTGCAGCGACAGCATAAGGCTCGTACTCATGTCAGCATCGGAGCCAATAAACTGACCCACCTCGTCTGCCATGAACAGAAGGCGGAACTCGCCGCCGCACTCCTCGGCGCGCTTATCGGCATACTGCTTAACCATCTTGGCAAAGGTGTCGGGAGCGATGGCGTCGTCCTCGGTACCGTCGAACCAGTGGCGCGCGGCCTGCTCACTCATGCCAAGCACCTCTTGCAGGGCCTCGACGATGTCGTCCTCAAAGTAGCTATAGCTCTCGCGGTCCTCGAGCCAGTTGCCTTCGCTAATGCGCTCGTAGGCAGCGCGGAACTCCCGTGTCTTGCCCTTGCTGTCGATATGCTGCTCCAGGCGCGCGAGCTTAAGGTCCTCGCCAAAAAAGCCCAGGTGCTCAAAGAACACGCGCTCAAAGGCGCGCAGCAGGGCCGTGCGCGAGGTGTCGCCCTCTTTCCACTGGCCGCCCTTGCTGTCGATGTTAAACAGGATCGCCTCGGTGGGAACCTCGCAGCAACGACGAACCCTGGCGGCCACGATGGGGTCGGAAATCTTGCCATCAAAGTAATCGACGGCGCGCTTGCCGGCAATCTCATCGTTTTGCAGCAGATACGAGAGCATCTTGAGAAAGTGCGATTTACCGGAGCCAAAGAAGCCGCTGATCCACACGCCCATGTTGTCGGTGGGAACATCGAGAGCCTTATCGTACGCCTCGAAGAAGTGCGCAAAATGACCCTGCAGCTCACGCGTCACCACGTACTCGTCGAGCTCCTGGCGCACCGATTCGTCGCTGGCGTCCTGCACCTTAACGACGCCGTTGATGGAACGGTTGATGTCCTTGGAAAACAGGTCTTGGATAATCATCTGTCGCTCCTAAGAAATATCGAACGCGCGGTAGTAGTTGCTGGCGTTCTCTTTGTTGAACAACTTGAGCTGGCGGCCATCAAAGCTGCCGGGATACATGACGACAACGGGCACGGTGCCAAAATCGGCAAGCATGTCGTTGAGTAGGTTATGCACGCGCAGCAGTGGGAAGACCTCGCCCACACCCGTGAGCAAGATCACGTCGCCGGGCTGATGTGGCTGGGTATGCTCCAGGAGGTACTGGGCAAAGCTCTTGGAACTGCAGGGCTTCTGGAGCTCTTTGATCTGGGCCTCCGAGCCGACCTTTGCCTCACGCCGGGGAATCGCACGAAGGATGCGGCGCTGCTCGCAGATGTCGAGCATCACGTCGTACAGGTTAAAGACCTCCAGATTGCACGGCAGTTTGCCGGCCTGGGCATCTGCCATGAGCTCGTCCACATAGGCGCGGCACTCAAACTCCAGCGAGGGGTCGTAGCAAAACGTGTAGAAGCCAATCTCGTTACCGATGCCCTTGTTGGCCAAGAAATCCTGGTCTTGCAGGCGCTCGCGCAGCACCTCGCGGCGATGGTCAAAGTCCTCGTGCATGCGCTCGGCGCGGTTGCGCGGGCGAATATGCGGCTGGTTTATTGCCATGCCTACATCACCTGCCCGGTGAGTGCGGCAAGAGCGTCCATGTCGCCCAGGTCACGGATGGCCTGTTCTACATCGGGGTCGAGCAGCAGGGGCTGGAGCGCGTCGGTGCGCTGCGATGCCTTAAAACCGGCACTGCGCAGAATCTGGCGCAGGGTGCTTTTTATACGGTCCAGCGTGGAATCCGACCATTTGACGGCCTCGGCATGCTCAACCTGAAAACGGGTGACAAACGCGTTGAGGTCAACGTCGGTAAAATTGTAGTCGAAGCTGGCCATGCGCTCGCCAATCTCCACCTGGATGAGCTCGCGGACCATGGCGTAGCGACACATCATGGCAAACAAGTTGGCCTGGGACGCCTGATCGGGCATGCCGTTGGCGATCAGGTCCATGATGCGAGTGACCGCTTGGTCGGCGGTGTCTTTGTCGATGTTGCGGGCAGCACGCTGCGTATCGTCGAGCGCCACGGCATCGAAGCGACGCAGACACACGCGGGCGCGATCGGCCAGCATGCGCTCGGTGGGATACTGAAACATGTTGTCGTGCTTAACGCGCGTAATGATCTCGTCATCGCTCACGCCCTCCAGGCGCAACGCAGCGACGATACGCATCTCGGGCAGCAAAAACTGCTCGCGCGTGAGCACGCCTCCCAGCGATATTTTGTCGGTGTTATCCACAGGACACACTCCAAGGGTTCGGGCCTTTTTATTCACATCGGGTCGATGCAAACATGCCTTCCAATCATACCGTTTAAGTACCGGGTCGTGGGGGTTGTTGCCGCCCTACTGCCCCAGCTCCTTAAGTGCTTGTATGGACGCTGCGCGGGTCTCGGCGTAGGCAAGGCGCGCGTCGCGGAGCTGTTCGTCGAGCTGGTCGACTTTGCCGCTCAGCGCATCGATCTGCCTGCCGATTTCTCCCATCTCGACTATCGTATTCCAACCACGCTGATTGGAAATCTTCTCATGCTTATGGCGCAAGACAAGCAGCTGGTTGAGCAAAGCAACACGTGCCTTGTCGAGTTCATCCATCTTGTCGCGCGCAGCCTTTACTTCCCTTGCGATGCGCAACTTTTCCTGCTCTTTTGCAGAGGGCTCGGGAGCAGGCTCCGGTGCAGGCCCTGACGTTTGCACGGGCTCAGACTCTGGCTCGGGCTCCGGTTCTGATTCAGGAGACTCCTCGGGCTCAGACGCCGTCTCGAGCTCAGACTCGGGCTCCGGTTCAACACCGAGCGCCTCCTCGGGTTCAGGCTCCACGGGAGCCGCTTCGCCCATCTCCAAAAACGCGCATATGCCAGGCTCCGATGCCGGCCTTGCCTCAAACACCGTGGCAAGCGAACCGTCACTCAACATAGTGCTTTGCGAGCAAAGCGACTCGACAAAGCTCGCCATAAACAGGCCGAACCCAGAAATCTGCTGAGCCAGACGCTCGTCGTAGGTAACGCGGATCTCGCCCTCATTGCCTTGACGTACCGAAAGCCAGTCGCCCACACACATGAGCTGCACTAGCGTAATCGGCGTCAAGTCGCCCTCAAACAGCAACTGCAGATGGGGCGAAACAACGTCGCGGGGAACAATCGGCTCGGCATGCTTCTCGAGCTCTCCTAGCGTGGTACCGACATATTGGCACAAATCGATGTTGCTCGGAACATCCGTAAAGTGCTCGCGCGCATGGCTCAGGAGCCGCTCACTTTTGTCAGCATTGATACGAATGCGCTTAACGGCGTGCGACGACCCATCCCACGTCACATCGGAATGCGTCAAAAACAGCCAGCCGTCGCAAAACAACTCCATGGCAAAGATGGGAAAGGCTTTCTGCATCGTTTACATCTCCTTGCGTTCTTGCGTATCGTCCGCGATGTCCTGGTCGTTGACCTCGCTCCGCTGTTCCTCGTTATCAAACAGGCCCTTAAACACGAGCTCCAGATCGCGCTCGTCGGTATAGCCGGGCTCCAGCGTGCCGCGGTCGATCGAGTCGAGCATGACCTGCTCCTTGTGCTGCAATCGCTCGTAGATGTTGCGGTCGAGCGACCAGGGCCCGCCGCGGCGTTCGTACACAGCGCGCAGGTAGTGGTACTGCGTATACTGTTCTTGCGGCAGGCCTAGGCGGTGAATGCGATCTTTGGACTGCAGCAGGTGCACCAGGTTGTAGCTGCACTCAAAGTAGACGGCGTCGTGGCACACGCTGTGGAGCGAGACCGACTCTGCCAGTGTGTGCGGGTTGGTAACCAGCACGCTCGTCTCCCCCGCCTTAAACGAATCGATGACGCGGGCACGCGTGGGCATGTCGGTCGAGCCGCTAATGGCGCGGGCCGTAATGCCGCGCTCGCGCAGCTCGTGCACCACATTACGGATGCTGCGCTTAAAGATGCACCACACGATGACCGACTTGCCCTGGGCCACCAGCGATTCGACCAAATCCAGGCAGGCGACCATCTTGGCTGTGGGCCGGTCATCCACCTGCAGACCTTCCAGTGCCTTGCCCGCACCCGCCAGCACCTCGCCATCGAACAGGTCGGCATAGTCGCCGGCGCTCAGGTCCTCGGCCAGCATGCGCGGGTCGGACGAAAGTTGCAGCAGGCGAATGATCATCTCGAACGGCTCGCCCGAAAGCGTGCGCAGCACCTTTTGGAACAATTGCTGCTCCCAGCGGTCCACCGGCACATCGACCAAATGGTCCTCGTTGGCCTGAGGAACGCCCAGCTGGTACTTGTTGGTGCGACAAAAGAACGGCGCGATGGACTCGTTGATATGCTCAACGTCATCCTCGCTCGTGGACTTAAGGGCATTGGCGCTCATGCCAAAGCACCAGCTGTAATCGCACGGCCACAGGCAATGGAGCAGGTTGTACAGGTCCTCAAACGAATTGGGAATCGGCGTACCCGTCAGTGCAATAAAATACGGAGCCGCCGCGGCAATCTGTACCGCACTCGCCGCACGTTTGCCGCCCACGCGCTTCACCTTATGGACTTCGTCAAACACCACCAGGGCACGATCGGCCGCAATACGGGCAGCAGCCTCCCCCAGCGCGACCGACTCGTAGTTGAGCAAAATCATGTCGTAGCGCTTGTAGTCGAACAGCAGGGTGCTGCACTTATCGCGCGTGGAGCGACCACGAAACTCGGGGTCGTGGAAGCACAGCGAGCGCAACGGGCGGTCGGCTCCAAAGCAAGCCACCCATTCATCACGCCACGAGCCAAAGGCGTTTTTGGGCGAAAGCACGATGATACGGTCGACCAGGTCGCGCTGGCGCAGATAGGCAAAGGTGCCCAGGACCGAAGCCGTCTTGCCCGAACCGGGAACGGAGAAATTGGCGCTGCGGCCCATGGCGCCCATAAAGAACGCGTCCCACAGCTGGCGATCCTTGAGCGGGCGCTGCATTAGGGCATCCTCGGCGCGACAGAACTCATCAAAGCGATCGGCCACCGACGCGTCGTGCGCCTTGATCAGCAGGCCCACGCGCGCCTTCTCACGCAGATAGTCCTCGCGCGCCGTAAGGCCTCGCAACAAGTCGGGGTCAATTTCGCAGTCCACGCCAAAGTTTGCCGCCTGCTGCAGCAGCTCAACAACGCGCTTGGCGCCTGGATCGTCAATCCCCAGAGAAAAGAGCACGTCCGCCTCTCGATAGCTCGGCGCATAGCGGCGCAGCGCCGAAAGCCGAATCTTCCAGACCGGCTCGCGGCGCAGCTGCTCAACCGTCATGTCGAGCGGCACGACGGAAATACCGTCGCTATACGAGAGGCGGAGTTTCATTTAGGCTTCCTCGCCGCCCATCTTGTACGCAATCTTGTCTTTGATCATATGCACCCTGGCCTCGAGCTTGGCAACCTCAGCAGCGATATTGGCGATCTCATCCGCAGGCAGCAGACCAAAGGTGGACTCCTCCACCTGATCGAGGTCCTTGATGGCGCGGATAATCGAAAGCGAAGGCGACTTGAGGGCCTTGTTCATCTTGGTGGTGTTCTCGGCCGACTCCATAACCTCACGGAAGGTCGTCGCCAGCTGAACATCGTAGCGAATCTCGGCGATGTCGGTCGAGGTCACGACCTCTTTGTTCTTCAGGCGCTCGGCAACCTCAAAGGCCAGCTCGTTTTCGCGCTCGATAAAGCGGTCCGCATCGGGGCCTTCCAGAATCGGCTTCATCTTGCGGACAAAGCGCACAATGTCGCCCTGCGGTTCGGCAATCATGTTGGCAAAGACGATGTTCTTAACGTCCTCTTCCTGATCGTCGCTCTTGCACTTTTTTAGCACGCCCTGCAGATCGTTGATAACGCCGGCAACCTTGAGCTCGCGCGCCAGGTGGAACTGGTCCTTGGCGTTGGCAAACTCCAAGAACTCGTTCATATAGCGGGCTTTTACAATCTCCTTCTCGAGCTCCTTGGGCTCAACGCCAATGCACTGGGCGTACTCTTCCTTCGAAAGCAAGTTGGAGCTGATGATGTCGTTGTAGATGCCCACCAGGCGGTCGACCGGGTCGTAGCCAACCTTCTCTTCCTCGCCATGCTGGATCGAAAGCTCCAGCATCTTGATCTTCTTGGAATCGTTACCCAGGCTCTCGGGAAGAATAACAGCCTCAAACCAGCCAAAACTTGGGTTTTCGGCGGCAAGACGACGCAGGCAGGTAAAGCGACGGTTGCCGTCGACAATCAGGCCGTCGGCCAGCACCACGCCGGGACGCTCTTGCGAACGCAGGGCAATGCTGCGCTGCGTCTTTTCGATGGCATCCTTGTTGCTGTCGACGATAAAGCCCTCGATGATGTCATTGCAGGCCGCGACGTCCAGCTCGTTAAACGCGCCCTCGCCATGCTCGGCCTTGTAGCGGCTGATCCAGGAGGCAATACGGTCGTTCTGCACGTTGTAGCGCAGGTAGTCGAGCTTAATGCTGTAGACGGGATACATCTCGGGCTTGCCGTCGATCACGATCTTGTGGTTGGCACCGGTCGGCTTAATGTTGACGCCATCGCCGATCATCTCGAGCAGGTTCATGTTGACTCCTCCTATTGGTTGTTATTGATATACAGCTCGCTCAGGTAAGCTGCATTCGCTTCCTTGTTGGGCATGACCATGCCCAGGTCCTCGTTGTAGAACAGGTCTTTGTCCTTGACCGCCCTGTTGATGTCGTAAGCGGTAACGACCACACCGTAATCGTCCTGGAACGCATCGATAAGGTCGTCTACACCAATGGGGCCCTTTTGCTTGGCGACATATTCGACCGCATCGGCAACGGAGAAACTCCCTTCCTTTCGGCAGAACATGTAGGTGCCGCCAAAGCGGGTGCGCCTAATCTGTTCTTGCGGCAGCCCGTACACAACAATCGAGTCGAAAAACGCATCGTCAAAGCCGCACTCCTCTGCCACAGCATCGAGCTTGTGCTCAAAGCCCTGCTTGCGCAGGCTTGCCACTGTAATGGCACGCCCGACTCCGTACGACCAGAAACGGCATATGCATATGAGCTTAGGTCTATACGTCGAATTCCCACCGACTCCTCTAGGTGCTTGAGCGAAATAAATG
>ERZ1032623.195-NODE-195-length-10632-cov-11.514040_pt1 | contig 10632 bp, 6 predicted proteins | sample MGYA00518160_ERZ1032623 | MGnify/ENA primary metagenome ERZ1032623 (study PRJEB33719, sample SAMN04261367) | wastewater metagenome | biome: periurban shantytown; feature: human; material: feces | host: Homo sapiens | place: Peru: Lima | collected 2013-01-16 ...
GTGTTTTGCAGCATCCCGATGGGGATGCAAAAAGCCACATTCCAACGGGTTTCTCCCTTGCGAATGTGGCTTTGTCTATCGTATAAAGTCTCCACTACCCTGCTATGTGCAACCGGTGTGTGGCCTCTTTGCGGACGTTGAAGCGCTTGGTCTTAAAATATAGCGTGGCGCAGCGGTGTGGTGTATTGGTACGGAAGCCATGCCAACGAGGGAACGTCGCGCAGGAAGAGGAGGAAGGCGTGCTTGCCACGCTCCACACTGCCATACTCCGCGGACAGGCCCATGGCGGCAGCGGAATTGAGGGTGATGGCGTTGAAAGCCTCTTCGGGCGTGAGGCGCATCTTCGTGCAGGCCAGGGACCAGACAAACTTCATGTCGCCCGACGGCGTGGAGCCTGGGTTGTAGTCGGAGGCGAGGGCGATGGGCAGGCCAGCGTCGATGAAGCCACGGGCTGGGGCAAACCGCATATTAAGGAAGAAGGACGTACCCGGCAGACCAGTGGGCATGGTGACGGCACCACGGAACTGCTCTATGCCTTCCTCGGGGAGTGCCTCCAAGTGGTCGGCAGAGAGTGCACCATGAGCGATGGCAACACGGGATCCACCCGAGAAGGCCAGCTCGTCGGCATGAATCTTACCCTTCATGCCATATTTCTCGCCAGCCTCGAGGATGCGGTCGGTCTCCTCTGGCGTGAAGAAACCCTCGTCGCAGAACACGTCCACAAAGTCGGCCAGTCCCTCGGCAGCCACACGGGGCATCATCTCGTTGATGACGAGATCGACATATTCTGACTGGCGTCCCTTGTAGGCTCGGCCGACGGCATGGGCACCGAGGAAGGTGGTCACGATGCGGAGGGGAGAATGGGCCTTTACGCGCTGGGCGACACGCAGAATTTTCAACTCATCCTCGGTCGTCAGTCCGTAGCCAGACTTGATTTCCACACAGCCCGTGCCTTTCTGCCAGATCTCCTCGGCACGGCGCATGGTCTGCTCGAAGAGGTCCTCCTCGCTCGTCTCGTGGAGACGGTCGGCAGAATTGAGGATGCCACCGCCGCGGGCGGCAATCTCGGCATAGGACAATCCCTGGAGTTTGTCCTCAAACTCCTGCTCACGGCTGCCTGCCCAGACCAGGTGGGTATGGCTGTCGCAGAAGCGCGGCATGACGAAGGCGCCCTTGGTGTCGATGAGTTTTGCGCCCTGCGTCAGCTCCGCAGGCACGCTTCCCGTGCCGAAATCCAAGATTTTGTCGTCCTCGACGGCGAGCCATGCGTCTGTCATCGTCTCTACGCGGGCCATCTCCTGTCCCGCCTTGCGCAGCTCTCCGTGGGTGATGCCACAGAGTTGGGCGATGTTGGTGTATATCGTTCTCATTGTCTTCGTATAATATAAATAATGATGATACCAATAAAAAAAGTGCGGGGGAGAGCAAGCGCGCCCGTCATGGACACCCTTGCCGTCCCCCGCACGGATCTTACTTTTTTATCGTTTTAGTTTCCCTATCGATCATGAGGCCGCGCCTAACAATCGATGGGGATAAAACGTTTAGAATTGATTCTTGGCGATGAAGTCGATGCTCTTGGCGATGAGCGGGTACATCACGCGGTCGATCTCGATGAACGGGACGACCTTGCGGTATTCTGCGTGCAACTTCTCTACCGCGGGCGAGGACTTCAGCGGACGGCGGAAGTCGAGGGCCTGTGCGGCGTTGAAGAGCTCCAAGGCAAGGACGCGCTCCGTATTCTCGGCCACACGATAGAGTTTCGTGGCGGCGTTGGCACCCATGGAGACGTGGTCCTCCTGACCCTGGCAGGTGGGGATGCTATCGGCAGAGTTGGGCATGCAGAGCATCTTGCTCTGGCTGACGATCGAGGCGGCAGCATACTGGGTGATCATGAATCCGCTGTTCACACCCGGCTTGGCAACGAGCATGGAGGGAAGACCGCGCTGCTCGTCACCCAGCTTGTAGATGCGGCGCTCGGAGATGCTGCCCAACTCGTTAAGGGCGATGGCCAGGAAATCCATCGGAAGGGCGATGGGCTCGCCGTGGAAGTTGCCGGCAGAGATGATCATATCCTCCTCGGGCACCACGGTGGGGTTGTCGGTGGCGGAGTTCATCTCGGTCGTGCAGACCTCCTCCACATAGTGGAGTGTATCCTTGAACGCACCATGCACCTGCGGGATGCAGCGGAAGGAGTAGGGATCCTGCACATGGGTCTTGTGCTGTTTGATCAGCTCAGAACCCTGGAGCAACTCGTAGATATGGTCTGCCGTCTCCATCTGGCCGCGATGGGGGCGAACGGCGTGAACAGGATGCAGGAACGGCTCGATTCTGCCGTCGAAGGCATCGAGGGACATCGTGGCGATGAGGTCGGCCCACTTCGACAGATCCTGTGCCTTCAGGACGCTCCAGGCGAAGAAGGCGAGCATGTTCTGCGTACCGTTGAGGAGGGCGAGACCCTCCTTGGAGGCGAGGTGGATGGGCTTCCATCCCATCTTCTCGTTGAGCTCCTCACCCGTGATGATCTTGCCCTCATACTCTACATGGCCGAGGCCGACGAGCGGCAGACAGAGGTGAGCCAGCGGCACGAGGTCGCCAGAGGCACCCACGCTACCCTGCTGATAGACAACGGGGCACACGCCGTGGTTGAAGAACTCGATGAGACGCTCCACGGTGTCGAGCTTGATGCCGCTGTAGCCGTAGGAGAGCGACTGGATCTTGAAGAAGATCATCAGACGGACCACATCCGTCGGCACGCGGTCGCCCTCGCCACAGGCGTGGCTCATCATGAGGTTGATCTGCAACTGGGACAGCTTGTCCTCGTCGATGCTCACCTTGCAGAGGGAGCCGAAGCCCGTCGTCACACCGTAGATGGGTGCCTCGGCGGTGGCAATCTTCTTGTCCAAATACTCACGGCAGCGGATGATGCGTGCCTTGGCGTCGTCGGAGAGACGCAGCTCATAGCCCTCGCGGATGATGGCGCGGACGGTATCGAGCGTCAGATGTTCTGCGCTGATATAATGGATTTTACGTTCCATTGCTTCTTTTCTTTCTTAAAGTGTTGTCAGGCCCGTGAAGGCCCGATGGGTTGATGTTTTGATTTTATCGTTGCTTGAAAACATATCGCGCAACAGGTTGACTGGGAGCCTGTTGCGGCCCCCAGACAATATGTTAGAACGCAGCGTCGATGATGTTGTCGTCGACGAGGTTCGGCATGGTCATACGGAAGTCGGGCGTGCGGTCCATCTCACGCTGGATGGCATCCATGGATCCCTTGTTGCGGGCCCATGCACGGCGGGAGATACCGTTGTTGACATCCCAGAAGAGCATCTCGCGGATGTTGCGGCTGCTCTCCTCGGAGCCATCGACTACCATACCGAAGCCACCGTTGATGACCTCGCCCCAGCCTACACCGCCACCGTTGTGGATGCTCACCCACGTAGCGCCACGGAAGGAGTCGCCGATGACGTTCTGTACGGCCATGTCGGCGCAGAACTGAGAACCATCGTAGATATTGGAGGTCTCGCGGAAGGGAGAGTCGGTACCGGAGACATCGTGGTGGTCACGACCCAGGACGACGGGTGCCTTGAGGCGGCCATCCTTGACGGCCTCGTTGAAGGCCAGCGCAATGCGGGTACGGCCCTCACAGTCGGCATAGAGGATGCGGGCCTGTGAACCGACGACGAGGTGGTTGGGACCTGCCTCGCGGATCCAGTGGATGTTGTCGTCGAGCTGATGCTGGATGTCGGGGGTGGCATGGCTGCGCTCGTCCATCATAATCTCCTCGGCAATCTTGTCGGTCAGTGCCAGGTCGGCGGGATCGCAAGAGGTGCAGACCCAGCGGAACGGACCGAAGCCGTAGTCGAAGAACATCGGACCCATGATATCCTGGACGTAGGACGGATAGCGGAAGCCGTGACCGTCGGCAGCCATGATGTCGGCACCGGCGCGTGAGCTCTGCAGGAGGAAGGCGTTGCCATAGTCGAAGAAGTACATGCCACGGGCGGTCAGCTTGTTGATGGCAGCCACCTGGCGGCGCAGAGACTCCTCGACACGGGCCTTGAACTCCTTCGGATCATCGGCCATCATGCGCTTGCTCTCCTCCAGGGTGAGACCCACGGGATAGTAGCCACCGGCCCACGGATTGTGGAGAGAGGTCTGGTCGGAACCGAGATTGACCTCGATATCCTCCTCGGCCAAGCGCTCCCAGAGATCGACGACATTGCCAACGTAGGCCATTGACTTCACCGTCTTGGTGCTCACGGCCTCGCGGATGGCGGGAATCAACTCGTCGAGCGAGGTGTGGAGCTCATCGACCCAACCCTGCTCGTGACGCTTCTCGGCAGCGAGCGGATTGATGTCGGCTACGACGCTGACTACTTTGGCGATGTTGCCAGCCTTGGGCTGAGCACCGCTCATGCCACCGAGGCCAGAGGAGACGAAGAGGGGGATGGGGTTCTTGGCACCACGGGCGGGATCGTGCATCACACGACGGGCGGCATTGAGGACCGTGATCGTCGTGCCGTGGACGATGCCCTGCGGGCCGATATACATATAGGAACCAGCCGTCATCTGTCCGTACTGGCTCACGCCGAGGGCGTTCATGCGCTCCCAGTCGTCGGGCTTGGAGTAATTGGGGATGACCATACCGTTGGTGACGACCACTCTCGGTGCGCGCTTGTGTGACGGGAAGAGGCCGAAGGGATGGCCAGAGTACATCACGAGGGTCTGCTCGTCGGTCATCTCGGAGAGGTACTTCATCGTCAGACGATACTGTGCCCAGTTCTGGAAGATGGCGCCATTGCCTCCATAGATAATCAACTCGTGCGGGTGCTGTGCCACGCGCGGGTCGAGGTTGTTCTGGATCATCAGCATGATGGCTGCGGCTTGCTCCGAACGATGGGGATAGTCGGAGATGTTGCGGGCCTTCATCTCATAGGTGGGACGGTAACGGTACATATAGATACGACCGTACTGGCGCAGCTCCTCGGCGAACTCGGGGGCGAGCTGTGCGTGAAGCTCCTTCGGAAAATAGCGGAGCGCGTTGCGCAGAGCGAGCTTCTTCTCCTCCGGGGTGAGGATATCCTTACGCTTGGGCGCATGGTTGATGGTGGTGTCGTAGGGCTGCAATGCCGGCAGCTCAGCGGGAATGCCGGCACGGATGTCGGCCTGAAATTCTGCTAAGGTCATTATTTTGTTACTTTTTGTTCAATGGTGAAAGCCCTTTGGCGTCTTTCGGCCAAAGAGCTTCGGTATGGTGTCTTATCCCTCGATCTTCGTATCGACGATGGCGAGGATCTCCTTCTCCTGCTGCTGTGCGTTCTCGGCCATCTCCTTGGCCTCGGCCAGGATGGCGTCAGCAGTGGCACGGTCCTTGAGAGAAGCAGCGTTGATGCGGACGTTGAGCCATGCGCCGAGCACTGCCGAGCGGGCGGCGAGTGCGCCTACTCCTGCGTCGCTGACAGAGGCGGGGTTGCCCTCCTGCGCCATGGCGCGGCAGATGTCGAAGGCGGCATAGGCGGTCTTCATCGTCTCCAGAGGCACCTTCGTGGCATAGAGCGTGGCGTCCTGGATGGCCTGGCTGCGGGCAGCCTTCTCCTCCTCGGTGCCCTTGGGCAGGCCGAAGGCATCCATGATGCGGTTGAAGGCCTCGGTGTCCTCATCGACGAGGTGCAGGGCGCGGCGGACGATATCCTGACCACGGTCTGCCCACTGAGAGAACTCCTCCCAACGCTCGTCCCATCCACGCTTGTGGGCGGAGAGGTTGGCCACCATCGTGCCCAGGGCAGCTCCGAGCGCACCCATGTAGGCGGCGATCGTGCCACCACCCGGTGCTGGACTCTCGCGGGAAGTCTCGTTGGCAAACTCGCTCACCGTGAGATCGACGAGCTTCGCCGTCTTGTTCTCATCCTCCAGGAGATACTCGATGACCTTCTCTCTCGGGTTGAAGGGCTTGAGGTCCTCCAGACCCATGGAGTGGATGGCGATCTTGATGATGTCCTCCTCGGGGATACCGGTGGAACGCTGCTGCTTGTGCAGGAAATACTCACCAGCCTCGATGAGCACGCGCTTCGGGATGAGACCGACAATCTCCGTACCCGTCACGCGGACGCCACGCTCGGCGGCGGCACGGCAAACCTCGTCGAAGGCCTTGTGGAGCGGGGTGACATTGATGTTGGTCATGTTCATCGAGACCTGTGCGATGCCATACTCGTCGATGAACCATCCGATGGCCTTTGTGGCCTTCAGCGTGCCCGGCTGCATGATGGGTGATCCATTCTCGTAGCGGAGGATCTTGCCCGTGAGACTACCACCCTCGCGCATGGGGCGTCCCTTCTCGCGCACGTCGAACGCGATGGCGTTGGCGCGGCGGGTGGAGGTGGTGTTGAGGTTATAGTTGACGGCAATCAAGAAGTCGCGTGCGCCGACAGCGGTGCAGCCCGTGCGTGCCACCTTCTCGTCAAAGGGACGGTTGCCCAGATCGGGACCATCCTCCGTGCCGAGACGCTCGGCGAGCTTCTCATACTCACCACGGCGGCAGACGGCGAGGTTCTTGCGCTCCTCGGTCTGTGCGGCGGCCTCGTAGAGGTAGCAAGGAATCTCCAACTCGTTGGCGAAACGCTCACCCAACTTGCGGGCCAACTCGGCACACTCCTCCAGCGTGATGCCGGCTACAGGTACGAGCGGGCACACGTCGGTGGCACCGAAGCGGGGGTGTGCGCCATGGTGCTGGCGCATATCGATGAGCTGGCCAGCCTTCTTGACTGCACGGAAAGCAGCCTCACAGACGTCCTCGGGCGAGCCGACAAACGTCACCACGGTGCGGTTGGTGGCCTCACCCGGATCGACATCGAGGAGCTTGACGCCCTTGACAGACTCGACCTCGCGGGTAATCTGGTTAATCACGTCCATGTTGCGGCCCTCGGAAAAGTTGGGGACACACTCTACAATTCTTACATCTTTCATGTTCGTCTTGTTTCAGGAGATTGTTTAAAATATGCGACAAAATTACAGTTTTCTTCCGAAACGACCAAATAAATGAGGGAGAAATGTTGGGGACAAGGCAGCAGGGTGCCGTGACGGGGAAGCAAAGGGACTAAAATGGCGGTGGAAATGATGGAAAACGGGAGGAAGATCGCGACGGAAAAGACGGGACAAAAGGAAGGAATCGCTGACGAAAGGATGCGCCCGCCAACAGTCTGTGAGGGCTGATGGCGGGCGCAGCTATGGGAAATCATGCCAGGTCGCCGTCTGGGCGAACCGTAGCTGACTATCAGAAGGTGACGTTCATACCGAGGTTCAGACTGGCATTGGAACTGAGGGGGATAAACTCCTTGCTCGTCTTGCCGATGATGTGGTCCATGCCGATGAAGAAGTTGAAGCCCTTCGGATGGGCGTTGATGACCCATCCCATGCTGGCCGTGAAGCTATTGACCGAGAAGCTCATGCCGCCATCGAGCCATGACAGCGGGGCTACGTTGGCACTCAGGCGCGCGTCGGTCCAGCTATACTTGCCATTGATGCGGGTGGAACTGAGGAAGCCGAACTTCAGCTGGCGGTAGGCCGGGAGCGTGTATTCGCATCCGAAATTCATCGTTGCACCGATACCCGTGCTGCGGCTACCCTTGTCGCCATCGCTGGAGAGGTTGGCAAAGTCGGCAATCTGGTCGGCATAGCGGTCGCCCTGCGACTCCAGACTGTTGTCCTTCGGGTTGCCCATGGCGTCCTCCTTCTTGACAGCCACGTCGTGGAAGCCGTTGAACTCGAAACTCGTCTGACGATTGACGGCCTGCATGTTGTTGCTCCATCCGATGAAGCCAAGGTCGAGCAGTGCGGCGCTTACCGTCCAGTCGTCGTCGATCTTGTAGGTAGCACCGAAGTCGAAGGCCATACCAAAGCCGCCCAGACCGGCACCATCGACATCCACGTCGTTCACGCGACGGTAGGTGCCCTGCCCATCAACCTTGTACTCTTTCTGCTCCTCTTTATAAGTGAAGCCCTTCATCGACACATTGGCCATCGCCTGTCCCGTCATGGTCCATTTGTCCGGACCGCTGAGGTCGGCACGCAGGTCTTTGATCTCGGCATCGGCACGAGCCACACCGAAAAGCAACTTCATCTTGGCACCGACACGCAGGCGGTCGTCAATCTGGCGCGAGTGGCCCAAAGCGAGCTGCACAAACGACTGGGCATGGGCGTGGATGTCGCCGATGTCATAGCTTTGGTTGCCCGTGTTCTTGGCAAAAGCAAAGAGCTCGTAGGGCAGCGACAGACCGACGTTGGTGCGGGCGTCGAGCGAGATGGTGTTGTAGCCGCCCCAGGCCTTGAAGCCCGCAGAGAGCAACGTGATGTCCACGTCGGCATTGATGCGGTTGTTGCCCGAGGCAAAGCCCTTCAGTGCCTCGCCGTCAGCGATATAAGGATTCATGAAGGTGGTCTTCTTCTTGTCGCTGTCGATGCCATAGCGCGGGTTGTCGAAGAGTACGTCGCCGAGTCCGAAATTGCCCTGCGTGCGCACCTGAATGTTGCCGAGAGCGGGTATCGAGACGTAGTTCTGGTCGTTGCCATACGCCGGGTTGAGGTTGTGGCGGAAGGCATATCCGTCGATGAAGTAGCCCGTATTGAGTCCCTGGGCCATCGCGCCGCAGGACAGTGTGGCCAGTGCGGCGGCCATCATATATTTCTTGCTTCTATTCATGATGTAGTGTTAGGTCTAAAAGTGGTTATCAGTCCTTGTTTACGATGATCTTTCCGACGAGTCGCACCTTGATGTCGCGCGCCTTCAGCGTGTGGTTGTAGGCGTTGATGGTCTGGCCTACGATACTCTTGGCACCCTCCTCGCCCGAGGCTGCCTCGATGCGGAATGTGAGTCCATCAACGAGAGCCACGCTGCCCGGCTCGCCCTCGGTCAGTCGTATCTTGAGTGGTGTGACGACAGGGGTTTTGCCGTCCTCGGAGGCATTGATGACGCTGGACACCTCTACCTTGATGCGGTTCTCGGGGATCGGCTTTCCCTGGACGTCGATGGCGGTGGCTGATACGGTCAGGTAGGCGGGAATCTTGTTCTCCACGTTGGCCGTCAGTTCGATGGCGCTGCCCGCCATGAGGTCGATGTCCTCCAGGTCGTCAGTCCATCCGTCGATGGTGTCGTTATAGACGATGCGTGCGCCCTCGTCGAAGGCCAGCGGTGCCATGATGGAATAGGCAGGCTGGATGGTGTAGCTCTTGCCAAGCTCCATCGTGCCCTCGCGGGAGGCATCGGCACGGGCCTCGGCGGCAAAGCGTACCGTCTTCGGAATGCGACGCATAATGTCGGAGAGCTGAGGAACGGCCACCACCTGGTCGTAGGCGGAGGCATCCACACCCTCAGCATATTTGCAGATGCAGACATGGGTGGAGCCATCCGGACGGATGTAGAACTCGGGGATGCGTACCCTGGCCATTTCCTGGCCGTTTGCATCCTCGGCATAGAGTGTGCCGGAGACAAATCCAGCCACGTCGATGTCGCTTTGGATATTGATGTCGATGAGGGGGTTGTAGAGGTTGACCGACACCTCGCCGTCGGTCAGGAAGTCGGGCACGGAGCCGATGGTGGTGCGTCCCAGGTCGCGGAGTGAGATCTCGGGATCAAACTTACCCGTGGCCTCATGCACCGTGATGGATCCCATCGACATATTGGCTGAGAGGTAGAGGTCGCCACCGCTCTGGGCATAATCGATCTCGTCGAAAGAGATACCCACATTCAGCACGCCATTGAGGTCCACTTGACCATCCTTGCCATTCTGTCCTGGCGTGAAGCGCAGCTTGTTGTCCGTCGTGGCGGGCTTCTGGAAGTCCAAGGTCTTGACCGCGGCACGGAGCTTGATGTTGGCCGTGCTGCTCACGTTGTGAAATGTCACTACACCCGTGGCCGCATCGTAGTCGGGCTGGGAGGGTGAGCACTGGCGCAGGTCGAGGCGCATATAGCAAGGTACGGTGAGCGTGAGGGTCTTGAAGGTCTTCACCGCACGCTTCAAATCGGCACTGACGGCCACGCTGATCTCCACGTCGGACGACACACTGGCCTCTTTTAATTCGCGGATATCGTTGGAGGCGGCACCGGTGTAGTGGAACTCGGCCAGCTTGCCCTCTGCCGTGACGGGATTGCTCAGCTTCGCCCTGCGTACTCCTGCACTCTGGCTCGGCAGCGTGATGTGCAAGCGGAAGTTGTTGTTGACGTTGGCCTTCTCCACCCAGATCTTGTTGATGTAGGGATGGGAGGACGTGGCCTCGTCGCCGTCTTTGTTGAACATATAGTCGCCATTGGCCGCTATCTTCACAAAGTCGCTGTTGTTTAGTTTCAGCACGTCGTCGAGAATGATGTTCTCCGTGCTGCTCGTTGGCAGCTCCAGGCCCTCGCCGCCCACGCCGATTGTGGAATCGACGCTGGACAAATCGTAGTCGCTGTCGGTACATCCTGTGCCCAACGCCACGATACTGAGGCCCATCAGGCACCCGATCAGTTTTGAGTTGGTGGTGAGTTTCTTCATAAAATTCGTCGTTATTGGTTCTTATTGTTTTAGTATGGTGTTTCGTGGGGGATCAAGAGGTCGAACGTGTCGTCCTTGCCGTTTAGTGGCTTCGAAACTGGCATAC
>ERZ1032623.205-NODE-205-length-10353-cov-7.414255_pt1 | contig 10353 bp, 7 predicted proteins | sample MGYA00518160_ERZ1032623 | MGnify/ENA primary metagenome ERZ1032623 (study PRJEB33719, sample SAMN04261367) | wastewater metagenome | biome: periurban shantytown; feature: human; material: feces | host: Homo sapiens | place: Peru: Lima | collected 2013-01-16 ...
AGAGGGTCGCTTCCCCAAGGGAAGCGCCCCTCTTTTTATGCGGTTCAGAACAGCAGGCCGTATTTGTCGGACAGGGGACGGAGAACGGACTCCGGCAGGCTGCCCTCGTACAGGGCGCGGCCCTGATAGACCCGCAGGGCCTGCTCCAGCACGGCGGCATCGCCGCAGACCAGGCACAGGGGCTTTGTCAGCAGGTACTGGCAGGCCGCCAGCGCGTTTACGTCCGCCATGGAGGCAACGCGGAGGGCCACCATGGGGTCGTCCCGCTCCAGCGCGTCGGACAGGGCATCCTCCAGACCGGGGGTCACGTCCAGTACCGGCCCGTGGGCAGCGTCGGCGGGCAGCAGGGCGGGGAGCTTCTCCGTGGCGGCGGGCAGCAGATCTGTGTGCAGCGGGGCGGGAGGCGTGATGGCCGCGCCGTCCAGCGCACCGCGCAGGGCTGCGATATGCTCCGGCGTGGTGCCGCAGCAGCCGCCGAAGATCATGACGCCGGAGGCCAGCATGTCCGGCACCAGCGCGGTGAACTGCTCCGGCGTGCAGTCGTACACCGCCTTGCCGTTCACGATGGTGGGCATGCCGGCGTTGGGCTTGGCGATCAGGGGGATGCGGGCGTACTCTCGCAGGCGGCGGAACTGGGGCAGCATCTGGTCCGGCCCCGCCGAGCAGTTGAGACCGAAGGCATCGATGCCCATGCCCTGCAATACCAGCAGGGCGGCGGTGATGTCGGTGCCGGAGATGCTGCGGCCATTCTGGTCGCAGGTAAAGGTGACGAAGATGGGCTTGGCGGAGACGCTGCGCACGGCCAGCACGGCGGCACGGGCGTCGGACAGGGTCATCATGGTCTCAATGACGTACAGGTCCACACCGGCGGCTTCCAGTCCGGCCGCCTGTTGGGCGTAGGCGTCCACCAGATGGTCGAAGGAGGCGCTGCCCAGAGGGGCCAGGAACAGGCCGGTGGGAGACAGGTCGCCGGCCAGCAGGGCCTTGCCGTCTGCGGCCTGACGGGACAGGTCCGCCAGACGGCGGTTATAGGCGGCGGTGTCCTCCGTTACGCCGTGCTCCGCCAGCTTCACGGCATTGCCGCCGAAGGTGGGGGTGTAGAGCACCTGGCTGCCGGCGGCCACGTAATCGCGCTGGATGGACAGGATGCTGTCCGGATGGGCCAGCACCCACTGCTCCGCGCTGACATCGCCGGTGTAGCCGCGCTTTTGCAGCTCCGTACCGGTGGCACCGTCCAGAATAAGGGGAAAATGCAGTTCCATATGTGAATACCTCCGTGATGGGATGAAAGGGCCGCGCCGTACTTGACAGGGGGGAACCAGATTTCTATAATGATACCACTACTTTAAGCAGTGCGGGGCTGCTTTGTCAAGAGTCTTTGTGAGGTGAGCGCGATGATGACAGCGAAAGAGATCTTTCTGGAGCTTTTGAAGCCGGACGGACAGCCGGACCGGCTGCTGCGGCAGTACGAGGCGCTGCACATGTGCCTGGGCGATCCCATCAACACCTACCTGCGGGGCAACCGGAAGCGGGGGACCGTCAGTGTGGACCGGTGGGGCACCACCATCAGCTTTCCGGAGGACGCGCCGGGGCCCATGCCCGTCACCCACGATGGCCTTGCGGTGTGTCCCGACGTGACGCGGTGGCGGGAGACGGTGCATGCGCCGGATCTGGCGGCCAACTGCACGGAGGGCTGGGAGGCCGTCCGGCAGCAGGCGCGGGAGGCATGCGGGCAGGAGAAGCTGCTGGCAGGGTTCATGGGCACCGGTATTTTTGAACAGTGCCATTTCCTGATGGGCTTTGAGGACACGCTGACGGCGCTGTACGAGCACCCTCAGGAGATGCACGAGCTCATTGAGTACATCACGGAGTACCGGCTGGGATATGTGAAGCTGCTCATCGACAACCTGCAGCCGGACGTCATCTTCTCCCACGACGACTGGGGCACCAAGAACGCCCTGTTCATGCAGCCGGAGATGTGGCGGGAGTTTTTCAAGGAGCCGTACCGCCGGTTCTATGGGTACATCCGGTCCCGGGGCTGCATCGCCGTCCACCACGCCGATTCCTATCTGGCGCCTATCGTGGAGGACATGGCGGAGCTCGGCATCCAGGTGTGGCAGGGCGTGCTGCCGGAGAACGATATCCCCGCCTTACAGCGGCAGCTGAGGGGGAGACTGGTGCTGATGGGCGGCATGGGCGCCGCCATCGACCGCGCCGACGCGTCGCCGGAGGAGATACGGGACTACGCAAAGAACGTGCTGGCGTCCTGCGGGCCGCTGGGGCACTTCATCCCATCCATCACCTACGGACTGGCGGGGACGGTGTATCCCCACGTGGACCGGTATATCGACGAGGCCATCGACGGGTATAACCGGCAGGTACACCTGCCGAAGTTCGATCTGCCGCCGGTGCCGCGGCGGGTGCTGGCGCAGAAGGAGAGCGGCGATGCCGTCCGGACTGCGGAGAGCGGCGACAACGCGCTGGACCGCGTGGCGGCGGCCTTGCAGCGGGGACAGCAGAAAAAGGTGCTGGCCCTGTGCCGGGAGGCGCTGGATCAGGGCATTGCGGCGGCGGACATCCTGTCCGGCGGGCTGATGCGGGGCATGGACCGCCTGGGCGTGGACTTTTCCGCCGGTATCGCCTTCGTGCCGGAGATGCTGATGGCGGCGCGGTGTATGCAGGCAGCTCTGGAGCTGCTGCGGCCCCGCATGGCCGGCAGCGGCACGGAGAAGCTGGGCCGCGCCTGCATCGGTACGGTGCGGGGCGATATGCACGACATCGGCAAGAATCTGGTGAAGATCATGATGGAGGGCAGCGGCATTGAGGTGGTGGACCTGGGCGTGGACGTGGCACCGGAGAAATTCGTGGAGGCCGCGCTGCACCAGAACTGCGGCATCATCGCCTGTTCCTCCCTGCTGACCACCACCATGCAGGAGATGCGGGACGTGGTGCGTCTGGCGGAGGAGATGGGCATCCGCGGAAGGGTGAAGATCCTGGTGGGCGGCGCGCCTATCAGCCAGAGCTTCTGCGACGAGATCGGCGCAGATGCCTACACCGAGGACGCGGCTTCGGCGGCCCGCGAGGCGGCCTCCATGCTCCGCAGAGGGCGGTAAGGGTATGAAGAAGTATCTGCCCTCGCTGGCGCTGCTGGCGGTGTTCGAGACGGTGGCCGTGGTGCTGTGGCTCACCAAGGACAACCTGTTCTACCTCTTTAATTTCAGCTATATCGGCGGCTCCATCGCCCTGGGGACGGCGCTGTTCGTGGGAAAATACAAGCACGCCCGACGGGTGACGCAGCTGCTGGTGGGATCGTACATGCTGGTGTATCTGGGCCTGATCTGCGGGGAGAATATGCAGATCGAGGGGTTCTGGTACTACCTGTTCACCGGCGTGTTCGAGGCGGCCACCATCCACTACGCCGTGGCCAAGATCTTCGGGCCGCTGCTGTTCGGGCGGGGCTGGTGCGGGTACGCCTGCTGGACGGCCATGGTGCTGGACTTCCTGCCCTACAAGGCGCCGCAGACGCCGCGGAAGCCCATCGGCTGGCTGCGGTACGTGACGTTCACGCTGTCGCTGGTCTTTGTGGCGGCGTTGTTTCTGGCCAATGTGGGGCGCCTGGAGCGCATCATGTTCTGGGCCTTTGTCATCGGCAACGCACTGTACTACGGGGCAGGTATCCTGCTGGCCTTTGCGTTTCGGGACAACCGCGCCTTCTGCAAGTACCTGTGCCCTGTGACGGTGTTCTTAAAGCCCATGAGCTATTTTTCCCTGCTCCGTATCACCTGCGACAAGAGCAAATGCGTGTCCTGCGGGCGGTGCAGAAGGGCGTGCCCCATGGAGGTGGACATGACGGACAACTCCCGCCGGCGGGTCAACGGCACGGAGTGCATTCTGTGCATGGAGTGTGTGAAGAGCTGCCCCAAGGGGGCGCTGTGAGAAAAAAAGAGTACGGACGCGAAAGTCCGTACTCTTTTTGTTACATGCTGCGAATATCCTTCAGCAGGTCCTCCAGAGACATGGTGCGCACATCCTCCTCATCCTTGGGAGTGGGCTCGTCCGCCAGTACCTGATCCACCGTGTCCGCCAGCAGGTCCTTGTCGGGAGCGGCGGGCTGAGGCGCGGGCCTGACGGTGGGCTCATCGTCCAGCGGGATGTCGAAGTCCTTCCAGTCACGGGCCTTGGGAGCGGGCTGCTGTACCGGCTCCGCCTGACGGGGCACGATGCGGGGCGCGGGGCGGGAACGCTCCGGCGCGGGGTGACGGCGCTCGCGGCGCTCCTCGCGCTCCTCGCGGTGGTCTCTGCCGCCGCGGTCGGGGCGGTCATCGCGGTCATCGGGGCCGCTGCCGTCATCATCGGGACCGCCGCCGGTGCCGCGGCCGATGAACAGGCCAAGCAGGAACAGCAGGGCGGCCACCAGCACCACGCCGCCGATCAGGGCGACCACGGTGCGGACCTCGCCCAGCAGGGGCAGCTTGATGCTCACGGGGATCTGGAGCATGGGAGTCTCCGGTTCGGGTTCGGGCTCCGGTTCAGGCTCCGGTTCCGGCTCCGCCGCGGAGATCACGGGCAGGGTGCCGGTGTACTCCGGCATACGGACCACATGGACGGTGTACTCCAGTTTGGTGGTCTTGTCCTCGGCGGTGCATACCACGGAGATGGGGTTGTCACCCTCCTTGTCCAGCGTGATGTCGCCGGTGCCGGTGATGCCGCTGGACTTGCTGTCGTTGGCGGAGGCGTTGACCTTCACCGTTTTTGTCTCAAAGGGCACATAGGCCACATAGTCGTGGACGGTGCTGCTGAAGGCGGGACTGAGGGTCGCACCCTCAATGCCCAGCGCCGACAAAGCGGCATCGGTGGAGGCCTTGTAGTTGGGGTCCTGCTCGCGGGTGACCTCGATGACGTAGGACTTGGTGGTGCCGTTGGCCGCCGTGACCTTCAGGGTGACGGTATTGACGCCTACGGCCAGGTCATTGCCGCTGATGTTGACGGTCTGTCCCTTGTCGTTGCGGTTATAATCCAGACTCAGCTTGGATACGCTGTAAGGGACCTTGGCGGTGTAGTACGTGGTGCCGGAGGAGAAGGCGGGGGACAGGGTGGCGTTGCCGCACATGATGGCGGACAGGGTGCAGTCACCGCTGGGCGCGGCGGCCACGCTGCCGGTCCAGCTGGCGGTGCCCACGTCGATGTCGGTTTCGCCGTCGGAGGCCACGATATTGCTGAAGCTGGCGCTGAGGGCCGCGCCGCCCTGAACGCTGGAGGACACCTTCAGCGTCACGGTGATGATGCCGCCGCTGGCGCTGTTGGTGCCATAGACGCTGAAATGGTTCTGGTTCACAAGAATGCTCCAGCCGCTGACGGAGCAGGAGTAGTTGGTGAAGGTCAGGCCGTCGCCGCAGTTCAGGTCCGCCGTCAGGCCGAGGATCTTACTGTCCACGGACAGGGTCAGCGTCACGGAATTGCCGGCCTGGACGCTGCTGCTGCCGGAGAGGGACGCGCCGGCGGCTTCTGCCCGCTGGGGCAGGATGGCCAGCACCAGCAGGCACGCTGTGACCAGGGAGAGGGCGGTGCGAAGCAGTTTGTTTTTCATGTTTTTCATGGAGTACCTCCTGCTCAGATGGTGCGCTGGCCCACGGTGACCTGGGCCGCCTGGACCACATCGGTGATGGTGACACGGCCGTCGCCGTTGATGTCGGCGGCCTTCAGAGCGGCCTCGTTCAGGTCGCCTGCGCCGGCGGCGTAGTTCTGGAGCTTGACCACATCGGTGATGGTGATGCGGCCGTCGCCGGTGACATCGCCGGTGACGACGATGGTCAGGCTGGAGCTGCCGTCGACGGCGGTCATGCCCGTGCCCACGTAGCCGGAGGTGATCTCCTTCTTGCCGTCATACACGGTGTAGCCGGAGTCGTTCAGCGCCTTGACGGAGGTCTGGGGCGCGATACCGGTGAGGAACGCGCCGGAGGGCTCCGTGGGATCGATGCTGCCGTGGTCGGATTTGGCGGTCTTGGTGAACTGGGCGGTGTAGGTGATGTCCTTGGTGCCCATGTAGGTGGCCTTGGCGGCAAAAACGTCGCCGTTCTGATCCACCCAGTTCTTGAAGCTGTACGTGTACTTGCTGTCCGCCGCCTTCACGGGGTTGGCAGGGGCGGTGATGAGATCGCCCTTGGCCAGCTTGAAGGTGCGGACCGTCTCGCCGTCCACCTGGAAGGTGACGGTGTAGAGGTCACCGAAGCGGGCGTAAAGCGTGTGGTTAGAGGCGGCCACCGGCGAGTTGGGGGAGATCTCCGTGCCGTCCTCGCGGTACCAGCCCTGGAAGCCGGCCTCGTCCACCGTGGGCAGCTCGCCGTAGGTGTCGGTAAGGCGGTACATGCGGCTTTCGACCACCACGTCGCCTATCTGGAAGGACACGGCGTACTCCTCGTCGGAGAGGTCGCCGGGGCTGAAGGAACTGTTGGCGTTGACCTTGAACTGGGACTCCGCCAGAGTCACGGTGCCTGCGCTGTTTGTCGCGGTGATGGTCAGGGTGTACTCGCCGACGCTGAGGCGGCTGAAGGCGCAGGCGCTGTCCAGCTTCCACAGGTCGTAGGAGTAGACGGTGCCCTTGATGCTGCTGGTGGCGGTAAAGCCGGTGCTGCCGCTGGAGGACACCGCCTTCACGGTGACGCTGGTGATGGGCAGGCTGCTGGTGATGACGCCGCGGACGGGGTAAGAGGATTTATTGGCCAGCAGTTGGGTCTCCTTGCCCTCACTGCCGGGGTAGAATAGACCCTCGGAGCCCCAGACACTGCCATCGGCGGTGAGCTGGAGCTTGGTGGCGCCGGCGGTGTCCTTCACAGTGGACACGCTGTTGTCCGAGAGCGCCAGATAGCGGCCGGTAGCGCGGTTCTGGAGATAGTAGGGGCTGTCGCCGGTGAGAGCCCACATCTGCTCGTTGCCGGCAGTGGCGGAGGCCAGCGTGACCTTGCCGCCGTTATCACTGAGGCGCTTATCGCCCACCGTCAGGGTGTAGTAACCGCTGGCGAAGTACGTCAGCTGCACGGAGGCGGCGGAGGAGATCTTGGTAAGACCCGACAGGTCGGCGGCCATGCCGCGGTCCGTAGCGCCGCGGGGCGACAGGAGGTAGGCGCCGTCGGCCAGCGGGGCGTCGGAGTTGGCGTAGAGCATTACCAGCGCGTCCGCCGGCTCATTGACGTGCAGGCGGCTGTACACGCTGAGCTGCACGTCGCCGGAGTTGGCGCTGAAATAAGCCATGGACTGGCCGGATACACCGTATTTGCTGGCGGCGTCGCCGGCCATACGCTTGGGCTCGGGGGTCTTGTCCAGACGGCTGCACTCGGCGTAGATGGCCTGGATCAGCTGGGCCTCGCTCTGGTTCTTGAAGCCGCCCAGAGAGTCGAAGGCACGGAGGATGACGCCGGTGGCGCCGCTGCGCCCATCGCTGCTGCTGGCGCCGCGGATCACACCTGCGCCGTGGTGGACGCTGCGGCTCCAGAACACATTGCGCAGAGCCACGGAGTAGTCATCCAGATCGAAGGAGGGGACGGCGGACTTGATGTTCTTCAGCAGGTCCGCATAGGCGTGGGTCTCCCAATAGTCCTTCTGGGACTGCATGAACTCGTCGGGGTAGTCGTCAGCCACGCTGCGCCAGGTGGCGTTGAAATTGCTGCCGTAGCCGGGGGAGTACTTGCCGTTGCGGTCATAGGCGTAGGCGTTATACAGCGTGTCGCCCATGTCGCGGTAGATGGAGCCGGACTTGAACTCCTGCAGCCACTGGACGAAGCTCAGGGGCGTGCCGGCGTTGCTGGCGAACATATAGATGCCGTAGGACGTGCCGCCGCTGTCGCCGCGGACGGTGGAGACGTAGCCGGGGTCGGCGCTGTTGCCCGTCTCATAGTACTGGCTCAGGTCGCCCAGTCCCGCGTTCTGCCAGTTCTTGCTGGCGGCCAGCAGCGCCGTGGCCAGCAGGCTCAGCACCACGGCGGCGGCCAGCACCATGGCGGTGCTCCGCTTCATCCTTTTCATCGCATACACCCTGCCTTTTCAGTAGTCGTCAAAGCGGCGGAGAACGCCGCTGATTTACATAATAATCACTGACAGTATACCATTCGTTCCCGCTGTTGTCTACCGGAAATGCGGGGAAAAACGGAAAAAGGAGGAAATTTTGCCGCCGCAGGAAGAACAGGGTGGAAATATGGCGGAAAATATCGTATAATGTCCGCTGTAACACCAACGAGCACAAGGAGAATTTGCCTATGTCAACAAAAGAGAAAACCGGCAGCGCCGGCCGCACCGCGGGGATCCTCTTTATCCTGCTGGCGCTGGCGGCGGTGGCCGTTCTGGGCGTGTATATCTACCGGCAGCTGCAGCCGCCGAAGGCGCCGGAGACGGCCATCGGCTACGTGGCGTCGGAGACGGCGTCCGCGCCGGTGTACGACGCCGACAGCGGCGCGGAGCTGGGCGTACTGGTGCGGGGCAGTCAGGTGGCCTACGTGGCCGCAGACGTGGAGACGCCCCGTGAGGACGGCCGCGTCCGCGTGGTCAACGGCGAGGGGTACGTCCTGCTGGACGCGTCCCATCTGGCCGATGATCTCAGCCGGACGGTACAGGTGGAGACGGTGTACGCCCTGCGGGGCATGAGCCTGCTGGATGAGACCGGGGCTGTCCCGGGCTGCGCCGTGGAAAAGGGCATGGCCCTCGCCGTCACCGGCTTCGACGAGCTGGACGAAAACGGCGAGGTGCTGCGCTGGCAGGTGTCCTGCCAGCGGGGCGAGGGCTATATCGCCGCTGCCAACGTCCGCATGACAGAGGACGAGGCTCTGGCCCAGTACGATGCGGAGCTGTATCAGCTCCACGCCTCCCGCGGCGACAGCTGGGGCGGCGGCGATGCAGCGGGGCTGGACTACTACCCTGTGGAGAAGGGGACCATCGAGGGCAACGTCATGCCCGATGAGGTGCGGGCCCTGTACCTCAACGGCTCCGCCGTCCAGTACGCCGACAGCTACCTGCGCGTGGCGGAGGGCAGCGGCGTCAACGCCTTCGTGGTGGACATCGTAGACGGTACCGCCGTGTCCTACGCCTCACCGGTGATGCAGCAGTACAGCCCGTCCGCCTACGCGGCGGCCATGGACACCAGAGAAAACTTCCAGGCCAACATTCAGAAGCTGAAGGCTGCGGGATACTACCTCATCGGACGCATTACCGTGTTCAACGACGCCCATCTGGCGGCGGACCATCCGGAGCAGGTCATCTGCGACCTGGAGGGTACGCCTCTGAAGATCAGCTCCATGTACTGGCCCAGCGCCTACGACCGGACGGTGTGGCAGTACAAGGTGGATCTGGCGCTGGAGGCGGCGGCTCTGGGCTTCAACGAGATCCAGTTCGACTATATCCGCTTCCCCGATGGGGCGTATAGCTACGAGAAGGCGGGGACCATCGACTACCGCAACGCCTACGGCGAGAGCAAGGCCCAGGCGGTGCAGAGGTTCCTGCTGTACGCGGCGGAGCGGCTCCACAGCGCGGGGTACTATCTATCCGGCGACGTGTTCGGCGAGTGCGCCAATCCCTACGTCACCGCCTGCGGCCAGTACTGGCCGGCCATCAGCGCGGCGGTGGACGCCATCTCCGGCATGCCCTATCCCGACCATTACAGCGCCCAGGGGGACTACAAGCCCTGGGGGCACCCCTACGACACGGTACACATGTTCGGCGCGGCCGCGGCGGCGCGGCAGGCGGAGACAGCCTCTCCGGCGGCGGTGCGCACATGGATACAGGCCTACAACGCCATCCGCGAGCCGTACAACACCTACGGCGCGGAGGAGGTGGCGGCGGAGGTCAGAGCTCTGCGGGACACCGGCTGCAGCGGCGGCTTTATGACGTGGAACGGCGGCTCGGACATCAACAAGTACCAGAGCATCATCAGCGCACTGAGCTGAAAAAAGAGGGAGAACGCGGAGCGTTCTCCCTCTTTTTCATGATGTGTTACGCCTGCGGCGGCAGGCGGATGCTCCCGTGCTCCTGTTCATAGGCGGCCACGTATTGCTCCAGCGCGAACTCTATCTCCTTGTTGGCGGAGCGCTTGTGCGCGGCCGCGAGCTGCTTCACCTTGTCCAGCAGTTCCTCGGAGACCCGCAGCGAAAACGGCGTATAGTAGTTTGCCATGACATCACCCACTTCAAATTGATGGCTTGATGATATCATTCCGATGCTGTATAATAAGAATTCAAAATGATATCAAAAAGATATCAAATAAGAAAGGGAGGACGAAAATGGCGGACTAAAAGGCGATGTATCTGGCGGCCATGGATGCCATGGAGCGGGCCACCGAGAAATTGACAGCGGCCCAGCAGTGAGGCGCGG